>ERZ761602.621-NODE-621-length-74062-cov-6.714770_pt1 | contig 74062 bp, 58 predicted proteins | sample MGYA00512165_ERZ761602 | MGnify/ENA primary metagenome ERZ761602 (study PRJEB28899, sample SAMN02445085) | bioreactor sludge metagenome | biome: EBPR sludge; isolation source: Thorneside wastewater treatment plant | place: Australia: Brisbane, Thorneside Wastewater...
GCGGCTCCTCGGTCGACGACGGGAGCGGTGGCTCCGGTGGAGGCTCGGGCGGCGGCGGTGAGGGCGGCGCGGGCGGGCAGGCGCCCAGCTACTTCGACCTCTACGCCTGCGAGATCCCCCTCGCGTGCAGCGAGATGGAGCTGCACACCTCGGTCGAACCTCCGGAGGCGCTCGTCTGCGCGGGCCAGCTCATCGCGAGCGGACAGCCGGGCCTCCTCAAGAGCAACAACGCGCCCGGGCCCTACCCGTCGAGCTTTCGGGAGTGGATCTACGTGCTCGGCGACGGCACGGCGATCGTGCAGGAGAGCAACAAGCCCTGCGACTTCGAGGGCTGCACCGGACCCACGCTCGGCCCGCACCGGCGCTGCAACATCGTGGGCTACGCCGAGCTCGTCGCGAACTGCGACCCGCTCGACGACGAGGATCCCGACTGCAGCTGGGACCCCTTCGGCTCGGTGTTCGAGGGCTGTCAGGAGGTCGTCGAGCAGGACTGCGAGAGCGTCGTGGGCTTCGACACCGAAGGCGGTACCTGAGCGAGGGCCTTCGCGCCGGCCGGTCGCGCGCCACCACACCGGTGGCGCGGCGCGCTCTTCAGGGTGGGTCTTGCACGAGCACGAAGGGCTTCACGACCACCGCGCTCCACCTGCGACCCACCGCGCGTGGCCAGCCGTCGCGCTCGCCCTGCGTCGGCTTGCGTAGCTCGCCCGTCTCGATCCAGCGACCGACGACGGCGACGTCGTCGAGCGCGACCGCGACGCCGCAGTCGACGAGCGAGAGCGAGTCGGCCACGACGAAGACCGCGTCGCGCGCGAGGTGCGCCGAGAGATCCGTGTAGAGCACGACGCCGACCGTCTTCTCGAGCTGGTAACGGGTCGCCTCTTCGATCGTCATGCCTTCGGGCTGGGTCATCGCGATCTCCACGGCGCGGAGCCCTCCCCGCGCTTCGAGAGCTTCCGATAGCATGCCGCCCATGTCGAGCGCTCGCCGCTATCGCTGCATGGTGTGCAGTCACGTCTACGACCCGGCCGAGGGCGATCCGGACTCGGGCATCGCGCCCGGCACACCCTTCGAGAGTCTGCCGGACGACTGGTCCTGCCCCGACTGCGGCGCGACCAAAGCCGATTTCGAGGCGATGGATGACTGAGCGCGCCGACGACCCGGTCTCGGAGCTGCGCCGCGAGGTCGATCTCGTCGATCGCGAGCTCGTGCGTTTGCTCGCCGAGCGCCGGCGCCTCGTCGCGCGCCTCGCCGCCGCCAAACGCCACGCGCGCCTCGAGGCCATCGACCCTGCACGAGAGGCCGAGCTCCACGCGCGCTGGGCCGAGCACGCCGAAGCGAGCGGGCTGCCCGGCGAGATCGTGAGCGGCGTGCTCGAGGCGATCCTCGGCTCGAGCCGCGAGCACGTCGCCGCGCTGCTCGCCGAGCGCGACGACGACGTCTGAGCGGGTCCGCGGCGCCCGTCGCGCGCGCGTGACGGCGCGCCCGCCCGGCGCTACACCGCGCCTCGATGTCCCCGCCGCGCCGCACCGAGGTCCTCGCCCCCGCAGGCGACATCGAAGCCCTGCGCGCCGCGGTCGCCGCGGGGGCCGACGCCGTCTACTTCGGCCTCAAGTCCTTCAGCGCGCGCGCTCGCGCCACCAACGTCGAGGAAGACGAGCTCGACGAGGCGCTCGCGCACCTGCACGCCCACGGTCGCAAGGGCTACGTCGCCGTCAATACGCTCGTCTTCGACGCCGAGCTGCCCGCCGTGGAGCGCGCGATCCGCGCCGCTGCGCGGGCGGGCGTCGACGCGCTCATCGTGCAAGACCTCGGCGTCGCGCGCCTCGCGCGCGCGCTCGCGCCCGAGCTGCCGATCCACGCCTCCACGCAGATGACCTGCACCGACGCGGGCGCGGTGGAGCTCGCGCGCGAGCTGGGCGCGAGCCGCGTGATCCTCGCGCGGGAGCTCTCGCTCGACGACATCGCCGCGATCCGCGCCGAGAGTGAGGTCGAGCTCGAGGTCTTCGTGCACGGCGCGCTCTGTGTCGCCTACTCGGGGCAGTGCCTCACGAGCGAGGCCATCGGCGGCCGCAGCGCCAACCGAGGCGCCTGCGCGCAGGCCTGCCGGCTCCCCTACGAGCTGGTCGTCGACGGCGAGAAGCGCGACACGGGCGACCGCGCCTACCTGCTCTCGCCCGAGGACCTCGAGGCGAGCCAGCTCGTCGAGCGCCTCGTCGATCTCGGCGTCGCGTCGATCAAGATCGAGGGCCGCCTCAAGGGCCCTGCCTACGTCGCGGCCACCACCGAGCTGTACCGGAGCGCGGTCGACGCCGCCCACGCCAAGCAGCCGCCGCCCGGCGAGGCACAGCGCGCGCGCGCGCTCGCGACCTTCACGCGCGGCTCGGGCCCGGGCTTCCTCGGTGGCATCGATCATCAGCGCCTCGTCGAGGGGCGCGCCTGCGATCACCGCGGCATCGAGCTCGGTCGCGCGCTCGGCCTCACGCGCGAGCGCGGCAAGACCTACCTGCGCCTCGCGCTCGAGGCGCCGCTCGCGCTCGGCGACGGCTTGCTCGTCGAAGGCGGGCGCGAAGGCGCGGGCGAGATCGGCGGTCGCGTGTGGGCGATCGTCTCGGGTGGGCGCGAGCTCGAGCGCGTCGAGCGAGGCGAGGCGCTCGTGTGGCTGGGCCCCGACAAACGCGTCGAGGCCCTCGTGCCGGGCAGGCGCGTGCACAAGAACGACGACCCCTCGCTCGAGAAGGCCGTGCTCGCCAAGCTCGCGAGCGCGCCCGCGCGCACCCGCCTCGATCTCGAAGTGCGCGCCGTGGTCGGCGAGCCGCTGCGCGTCGAGGGCCTGAGCGCCGACGGCCGCCGCGCCTTCGTCACGGGCGAGCAGGCCCTCGAAGAGGCGCGGAACGCTCGCAGCAGCGAGGACGTGTTGCGCGACAAGCTCGGTCGCCTCGGCGACACACCCTTCGAGCTCGGCTCGCTCGAGATCCACGTCGAGGGCGCGCCGCTGGTGCCCGCTTCGCAGCTCAACCGCCTGCGCCGCGAGCTCGTCGAGCGGCTCGGCGCACAGGCCGCTCGCAGCTGGGCCACCACCGAGCTCGGCGTCGACGCGCTGCTCGCCGCCGCGATGCCGCCCGATCGCGCGCCCGCGCCCGCGGGCATCTACGTGCTCTGCCGCAACCTCGAGCAGGCGCGCGCCGCGCGTCGCGCCGGCGCCGAGGGTGTGTGGCTCGACTTTCTCGAGCTCGTCGGCCTCGGCCACGCCGTGCGCACGCTGCGCGACGAAGGCCCGGGCTTCATCGGCGTCGCACCTCCGCGCATCCGCAAGCCCGGCGAGGAGAAGATCGATCGCTATCTCGCCGGCCTCACTCCCGACGGCGTGCTCGTGCGCGGCCTAGGAGCGCTGCGCGAGGCCGGCCTCGCGAGCGACGACCTGCTGCGCATCGGCGACTTCTCGCTCAACGTCACCAACCGCCTCACCGCGGCCGAGGTGCTCTCGCGTGGCCTCTCGGCCTTCACGCCCTCCTTCGACCTCGACGCCTCGCAGCTGCTCGGCCTGCTCCGCACGCCCTTCGGCCCCTACGCCGAGCTCGTCGTGCACCACCCCATGCCGCTCTTTCACATGGAGCACTGCGTGTTCGCGCGCGAGCTCTCGAGCGGCAAAGACCACCGCGACTGCGGCCGCCCCTGCGAGAAGCACCAGCTCTCGCTGCGCGACCGCGCGGGCATGGACCACCCCGTCGAGGCCGACGTCGGTTGTCGCAACACGGTCTTCCACGCCGCGAGTCAGTCCGCTGCCTCGCTCGTCGCGCCCGCGCGCGAGGCGGGCGTGCGCCGCTTCCGCATCGAGCTCGTGCGCGAAGACGCGCCCACGGTCGAGCGCACCGTGCAGGCCTACCGCGCGCTGCTCGACGGCTCCGAGAGCCCCGACGAGCTCTGGCGCAGCCTGCGCACCGAGGGCCGCTACGGCGTCGTGCGCGGCTCCCTGCGCGTGCTGGGCAGCTGAGGATCCACGCCGCGCACCGTTGACGCGGCCAGGCGCCTCGATAGCCTCGTGACTCACCTGAGAGTTACGCATGCCCCTACGCACCTCCCTCCAGCGGGCCACGGCCGCGCTCTCGCTGCTGCTCTCCGTGGGCTGCGGCGACTCCGAGGGCGCGAGCGGCAGCTCCTCCTCGCTGCCCGACCCGGACGACGGGCTCGCCGCCGAGAGCTACGGCCCGCGCCAGCTGCGCCTGCTCACGCGCCGCGAGTACGAAGCGACGGTGCGCGATCTCTTCGCCTTCGGCTCCGCGAGCGCAGCCGAGCCTGCCTCGCCCTGTAGCTCCGACGCGAGCTGCGAGATCGCGACCGAGTCATGCGTCGCCGGCAGCTGCGCCACCGACGCATGCAACGTCGTCACCTTCCTCCTGCCGGCGGCGCCAGGCAGCTACGGTTCGGTGGTCGTCGCGGGCTCCTTCAATGCTTGGGGCGCCAACGAGGCCGCGGGCGGCTGGGCCATGAGCTACGAGCCCACGCTCGGCGCCTGGGTCAGCAAACGCGCGGTGGCCGACGGCAGCTGGTCGTACAAGTTCGTCGCCGACGGCTCGACCTGGATGGCCGACCCACAGAACCCGAACGGCGAGCCCGACGGCTTCGGCGGCCAGAACAGCCTCGTCACGAGGAGCTGCGCCAACGCGCCGCCGCCGCCCTCGGGCGGCGATGCTCCGGCCGGCGAGCCCATCTACAGCAAGGACTTCCCGGTCGAGACGCGCCCGGAGCACCACCCCTTCGACAACGCCGCGAAGGCGGGCCTCGTCACCAGCACGCACGTCGATCAGTACATGCGCGCCGCCGAACGCATCGCCGCGCGCGCGACCAGCGACCTCTCGGGCCTGCTCGAGTGCGAGCCGAGCTCCGCGAGCGACCCCTGCGTGAGGAGCTTCGTCGAGCGCTTCGGGCGCCGTGTCTTCCGCCGGCCGCTCACGCTCGCGGAGGTCGACAAGTACGTCGCGCTCGCCGTCGCCCAGCCCGATCTCGCGAGCGGCGTCGGCGTGGTGCTCGAGGTCATGCTCTCGTCGCCGTACTTCCTCTACCGCTCCGAGATCGGCGAGGCCCAGGCCGACGGTACCGCACGCCTCTCGCCCTACGAGATCGCCACCGCGCTGTCCTACGCCTTCTGGGGCACCACCCCCGACGAGGCGCTGCTCGACGTCGCACAGACCGGCGGTCTCGACACGCCCGCGGGCATCGAAGCCGAGGCGCGCCGGCTGCTCGCCGACGCACGCGCGCGCCGTGTGGTCGGCGACTTCGCGATACAGTGGCTGGGCGCCGAGCGCGTGCTGACGGTCGACAAGAACGCCCAGCTCTTCCCCGATTTCGATGCCGAGCTGCGCCGCGCGGCCGCCGAGGAGACGCGCCGCTACGTCGAGCGCATCGTCTTCGACGGAGGCAGCTTCGACGAGCTCTACCTCGGCGACTCCACCTCGGCCGAGGGGCGCCTCGCCGAGCTCTACGGCGCGGGTGAAGGCGGGCTCCTGCCCGAGGAGCGCCGCGCCGGCCTGCTCGCCCACGCCAGCGTGCTCGCGAGCTACGCGCACTCCGACCAGACCTCCCCGGTGCGCCGAGGCCTCTTCGTGCGCGAGCGCCTGCTCTGCAACGAGTTCGCGGTGCCGCCCGCCAACGCCGGCGCCGTACCGGAGATCGATCCCACCTCGAGCACCCGCGAGCGCTTCGAACAGCACTCGAGCGATCCGAGCTGCAACCACTGCCACCGATTCATCGACCCGGTGGGCTTCGGCTTCGAGCGCTTCGACGCGATCGGCCGGGTGCGCGAGCAAGACGGCGGCAAGCCCATCGACGCGAGCGGTCTCGTCGAGGATCTCGAGGGCTCGAGCCCCTCCGTCGATCGCCCCTTCGCTTCACTGCCGGAGCTCGGCGCGGTGCTCGTCTCGAGCGCGCAGGCGAAGCGCTGCTTCGTCACGCAGCTGCACCGCCACGCGAGCGGCTACCACGAAGAGCCCGTCGATCGCGGCACGCTCGCGCGCCTAGCGGCCCGCCTCGACGAGGCCGACGGCGACGTGCGTGAGCTGCTCGTCGCCATCACGCAGACCCAGGGCTTCGCCACGAGGAGGTCGCGATGACCACGCTCCGCTCCCGCCGCAGCATCCTGCGCCTGCTCGGCGGCGCCGGGCTCGCGCTCCCGCTCGCGCACCTCATCGGCTCGCAGAGCTCACGCGCCGACGGCGCCGTCGCCAAGCGCGCCATCTTCTTCACCTTCCCCGACGGCGTCGTGGGTCCGAGCCAGAACGGCGACCCGAGCAAGTGGCACGCGACGGGCAACGGCTCGAGCTTCACGCTCGGCCAGCTCCAGCAGCCGCTCGCTCCCTTCAAGGACCGGTGCGTGTTCCTCAACGGGCTCACGATGGGCCCGGCCGACAGCGGCAGCCACCCTGGCGGCGCGAAGAAGCTGCTCACCGCCACCGACGGCGGCATGGGCCGATCGATCGACCGTGTGCTCGCCGACACCGTCGGCGCCGACGCGCCCTTCAAGCACGTCTACCTGGGCGCGCACGCCACCGCGAACGACGCCTCCGGCGACAAGTACGTCTCCTACGTCGCGCCAGGCCAGAGCGTCGCTCCGCAAGACGATCCGCGCGCCGCCTTCGCGACGCTCTTCGGCGACGCGCTGCCCACGCCGCGTGACCCAGGCGCGCCCATCGAGCCCGACCCCCGCAAGGTCAGCGTCATCGACGGCGTGCTCGGCGACATGAACGAGCTGCGCGCGCAGCTCGGCGAGGTCGAGAAATCGAAGCTCGATCTCCACCTCGAGGCGCTGCGCGAGGTGGAGAAGCGCATCAAGAACCCCGGGCTCACGGGCACCAACGACCCGAGCTGCGCGGAGCCGAGCGTCGACGCGACCGGCATCACCGACGGCACGCTCCACGACCCCACCTACTTCCCCGAGGTGTTGCGCGCGCAGATCGACGTGATGGTGCTCGCGATGGCCTGCGGCCTCACGCGCGTCGGCGTGATCCAAGGCTCGCAGCACACGAGCGAGCTCTTGATGAGCCGCTTCCCGAACACGCCCATGTTCGACCCCTCCTTCGACATGCGCAGCCACCAGGCCTCGCACTACGGCGCCGCGCACGACCCGTCGAAGCGCGAGTACGCGGCCTTCGTGCAGCACACGACCTGGTGGGTGAGCCAGCTCGCGTACCTGCTCTCGGAGCTCGCGAGCCGGCCCGAAGGCGACGGCACGATGCTCGATCACTCGCTGGTCTTCTTCGGCACCGAGGTCTGCGACGGCAACACCCACCTGCACGACGACATGCCCTTCGTGCTCGCGGGTGGAGGCAGCGGGCGCATCGCCACAGGCCGCGTGCTGAACACCGGCGGGCGCAGGCACGCCGATCTCTACATCGCGATGGCGCAGGCGATGGGTCACTCCATGGGCTCCTTCGGCGACGCGAGCGGTGGCGCGCTCCCGGGCCTGCTGCTCTGATCCCGGCACGGCGCTGCTCGGGTCGGGGCGTGTCGCCCCATCGGTGGGCGGCACGCTGACTGTGCGACAAGTCGCACCGCGCTCCTGCGCCCCGAAACCTGGGGTCTGCCCATCGGAGCTCGCTCGACGCGAGCGCTGCGGCGCGACGAGCTAGAACCCGACTCTCGACTCGTGCATTCTCAAGGCTCCCCTGCCTTGCGTCGCGGGGGCCCGTGCATGAAGTCGACCGAGCCGAACGACCCGACCGAGAGCCCCGCGAGCGCCGGGCCCAGGTCGGAGGAAGCCACCGAGCCTCGCTCGGGTGAGGTCACCGGGCCTCAGCCGAGCCTCGAGCGATCGCTGCTCGAGGTCTGCTCGGCGCTCGCGGTCGCGCCGAGCTCGGAGCTGGGCTCGCTCATCGGACGCGCGCTCGCGGTGCTCGGTCAGCAGACCGCGACCGATCGCACCTACATCTTCGAGCTGTCCGGGGACGGCGACCGCGTGCGCAATACGCACGAGTGGGTCAGGGATGGCATCGATCCGCAGATCGAAGCCATGCAGGACATGCCCTTCGACGACACGTACTGGTTCGCGCGCACGATCAAGGAGCGTCGCGTGGTCCACCTCGACGAGCTCGCCGATCTCCCGCCAGACACCGAGACCGAACGAGAGGTCTTCGAGGCGCAGGGCATCCAGTCGCTCGTCGTCGTGCCGATGCACGCGAACGACCGCCTGCTCGGCTTCGTCGGCCTCGACGCGGTGCGCGCGAAGCGGCGCTGGACCATGGACGTGCTCTCGGTGCTGCGCGTGATGGCGGAGACCTTCGCGGGCGCGCTCGAGCGCCGGCGCTCCGAGCTCGAGCTCGCCGAGAGCGAAGCGCGCGCTCGGCTCGCCGCCAGCGTCTTCACGCACGCACGCGAGGCGATCGCGATGAGCGACGTGCTCGGCATGATCCTCGACGTCAACGAGGCCTTCTCCCGCATCACCGGCTACACGCGCGGCGAGGCGCTCGGAAGGAACCTGCTCGAGCTGAAGGCCGGCCGCACCGACGACGAGGCCTACGCCGAGCTCTGGCGCAGGGTCCGCCAAGACGGCCACTGGGCCGGCGAGGTCTGGAGCCGCCGCAGAGACGGCGAGCTCTACATGGCGCACCTCACGATGAGCGCGATCCGCGACGCGGCCGACGAGGTCTTGCACCACATCGCGCTCTTCTCGGACATCACCGAGCAGAAGAACCACGCGGCGCAGCTCGAGCACGCTGCGCTCTACGATGCGCTCACCGGCCTGCCGAACCGAGTCTTGCTCCAAGACCGTCTGCGCCAGTGCATGAGGAGCACGCTGGAGAAGGGGCGCACGCTCGCGGTCTGCTACGTCGACCTCGACGGCTTCAAGCAGATCAACGACACGAACGGCCACGAGATCGGCGACCGCTTGCTCGCCACGATCGCCGCGCGCATGAGCGGCGCGCTGCGCTCGAGCGACACCATCGCGCGCATCGGCGGCGACGAGTTCGTCGCGGTGCTGATGGATCTCGGCGACGAGGCCGCGTGCGTGCCACTCATCGAGCGCATCGTCGCCGCGGTGGGCGAGCCCGTGGGCATCGACGGGCAGCGCTTCGAGGTCTCCGCGAGCATCGGCGTCGCCTTCTACCCGCAGCTCGAGGACATCGACGCGGACCAGCTGCTCCGCCAGGCCGATCGTGCCATGTGCGACGCCAAGATCGCCGGCAAGAACCGCCACGAGATCTTCGACGCCGAGCGCGATCGCAGCGTGCGCGGCCGCCACATGAACCTCGACCGGATCCGCCGCGCCCTGCTCGACGACGAGCTGGTGCTGTACTTCCAGCCGAAGGTCAACATGCGCAGCGGCGAGGTGCTCGGCGCCGAGGCGCTCTTGCGCTGGCAGCACCCCGAGCGCGGACTGCAAGGGCCGATGACCTTCTTGCCGGAGGTCGAGGGTCACTCTCTCGCGATCGACATCGGCGAGTGGGTCTTCGAGTCCGCGCTCCAGCAGATCGAGCGATGGCTCGCTGCGGGCACCGAGCTCGTGGTGAGCGTCAACGTCTCCGCCATGCACCTTCAGCGTGGCGACTTCGTCGACCGCCTGCGCGCGCTGCTCGCGAAGCACCCAGCCGTGCCTCCGCGCCTCTTGCAGCTCGAGATCCTCGAGTCGAGCGCCTTCGAGGACATCACCCACGTCTCGCGCGTGATCGCCGATTGCGTCGAGCTCGGCGTGGGCTTCGCGCTCGACGACTTCGGCACCGGCTATTCGTCGCTCACCTACCTGAAGCGCCTCCCGGTCGGGGTGCTCAAGGTCGACCAGAGCTTCGTGCGCGGCATGCTCGACGACCCGGAAGACCTCGCGATCCTCGAGGGTGTGCTCGGCCTCGCGCGCGCCTTCCATCGCACACCCGTCGCCGAGGGCGTCGAGGAGGTGGAGCAGGGCAGGCTCTTGCTCCAGCTCGGCTGCGATATCGCGCAGGGTTATGGCATCGCACGGCCGATGCCGGCGAACGCGCTGAAGGGTTGGCTCGACGAGTGGCGCCCCGATCCGAAGTGGGTCGCCACGGTACCGGTCGATCGCAACGACCTCGCCGTGCTCTACGCGAGGCTCCAGCATCAGTCGTGGATTCGCTCCCTGCTGCGGTGGCTCCGGGGCGAGAGCGAGCGTCCGCCGCCCTTGGACGGTGAGCGGTGTGTGCTCGCGGAGTGGCTGCGAGGCGAGGGGCGTCGCCGGCACGCCGACGACCCCGGCTTCGACTCGATCGTCGAGCAGCACGAGGAGCTGCGCCGCGAGGCCCTCGAGCTCGCGGAGCTCCGCGAACAGCGTGGCGTCGCCCTCGAGGGCGACAGGCTCGAGAAGCTCGAGGAGCACTCGAACGAGCTGGTCGGGCGCCTCGACGCCTTGCTCGCGCGCTCCTCGCGCGCCGTCTGAGCGGCGCAGAGCTCGGCTCCGCTCGGCGCAGAGCTCGCTTCGGCTCCGCGCTGGCGCAGGCCGGAGTCGGGTCTGTGCTCCGCAGCCTCGGCGAGGGCCCCGCACATGCTCGTTGTTGGCGCGTGGACGGTCGATCTACCTTCCATCGATTGTGGGCCGACCGCTTCGGTCCGCGCGGGTTTCCACCAACATCCCGGTGTGCGTGCAAGACGAGCGCGCCCGGTCAGGCGACGAGGAGACGACGATGGTGCGTAGGAGCTTTCTTCTGGCGACGGTGATGGCAGCGCTCACGGGCTGCGGAGACGACACGGGGGGCACGGGCGGCTCGAGCTCCACGAGCAGCTCGAGCAGCGGCGGTGGCGATGCGACGAGCACCACGAGCGGCACGGGTGGCGGTTCGGCCGACAGCTACTTCCGCTACACGGCCAAGGGGCAAGACGTCGACATCCCGCTCGCGGGCGCGCCGCTCTTCTCCGTCGGGCCCACCGGCGCTTCGGACACGACCGCATCGGTGGGATTGCTCGCCTACGACGCGGGCTTCACGAAGACGGGCGCCATCGCGATCTACGTGCCCGACTCGCAGACGGTCCCCGCGGGCACATACCAGTGCGGTGAGTTCGCGTCGCTGTCCGCGGCGGTCGACGGGCACCGCGCGGGCTCGGGCGTCAACGTCGGCGAAGGGGGCAGCTGCACGATCACGCTCGACGTCGCCGCCGAGCCCGGCGCGACCATCACGGGCACCTTCAGCGGAACCCTCGTCGCGAACGATCGCTCAGGCGATCCGGCCGACCTGGTCCTCAGCAACGGCTCGTTCAAGGCGACGATCCCGTCGAACTGACCGCGCGCTCGGCGCGGCGACGCAGGTCTCAGGCTCGGCGTCGCCGCGCTGCGCGATCGCGCGCTGGCCCGCGTGCCTGCGCAGGGCTGGCCAAGCCCTGGGGCTTCCGATACCCGTGGTCGATGCACTCGCGCCGCGCCCGGGCCTACCTCGGTGTCCACCTCGCCGCCCTGTGCGGCGTCACCGTCACGCTCTCGGCCTGCGGAGCCGCGCCCGCGCCGGAGCCGCCGAACGCGCCGAGCGCTCCCAGCGAGCCTGCGCCGAGCGAGCCCGCGGCATCGGCCGCCCCGACCCTGCCGCCCGAGCTCGCGAAGCTCGACGCGGCCTGCACCGCGGGCGACGGCGACGCATGTTGGGATCTCGCGGTGGCCCACCACGAGGGCGGCGCGGTGCCGCGCGACGAGGCGATGCAGGCGAAGTACTTCCGCGCGGCCTGCGAGCGAGGGCACGCCTCGGCTTGCTACAACGTCGGCGCGATGATGTTCCTCGGCCAGCTCGGCCAGGCGATCGACAAGACCGCGGCGATTCCCCACTTCGAGCGGGCCTGCAAACAAGACCACCCTGGCGCCTGCTTCAACATGGGCGTCATCCACCTCAAGGGTGAGGGCGCACCCAAGAACCAGGCCGCGGGAGAGGCCGCGATGAAGCGCGCTTGCGGGCTCGGCCACGAACAGGCCTGCGACATCGTGAAGGAGCTCGCGGCGGAGAGCGCGCCCGCGGCGACACCCGCCCAGAGCGGCGTGCCGGGGGCGACAGTGAGCTTGGGCTCGCTGAGCGCCGACGGCCTCGACGCCAAGGACATGAGCTGCAGGATCGACGGCAACGCAGGCGCGGGTGGCCTCTTCGGAGCGCTCACGGGCCCTGCAGTGGTGATCGGGTCGCTCGCCAAGAAGAAGGCCGAGCTCGACCGCTGCGCGCCCCAAGGCGCCGAGGTCCGCGTGCGCTGGTCCTTCGCCGGAGGCCGCGTGACCAGAGCCGAGGCCGTCGACGCCAAGCCGCCGATGAAGGCCTGCGTCGAGGCCGCGCTGAAGTCGGCGGTGTCGACCATGGACGGCGAATGCGCCGCGACCCTGGTGCTCGGCAAACGCTGAGCCGAGGCGCGCGCGGTATAGACTGCGCGCCCATGCGCGCTCTCGCCTTCCTTCGTCGCTCTGCGCTCGTCGCGCTCGTCGCGTCTTCCATGGCCACTGCGGCGTGCGGCGGCGCCCCCGCTTCGACGTCGACCGGCAGCCCGCCGACGGAGGCGGCTCTGCCGGCCGCATCGCCGAGCGCGCCCGAACCGGGGGCGAGCCAAGCGCCGAGCGCGGCCACGCCGGGCGCCGCCCCGCCGGTGGACGGGCTCGCGCTCGTGAAGGCCCTTCCATTGCGTGCGGGCCCTCGCTTCGAGCTCGTCGCGAGCTACGCCGACTTCCTCCCGAAAGAGGAGTGCTTGCACATCTTCCCCGGGTTCACGGAGCTCGCCGCGACGCCGCGTGGCGCCTGGGTCGTGGGGGCCTGCGGCGTGCGCCTGCGCTACCTCGACGCCAAGCTCGAGCGCCACACCGTGCCGTCGCGCGCGATGACCGTCATGATGGGCGTCAGCTGCCCCGCGCACCGCATGTATTGGTCGATCTGGGCCGCATCGGACGAAGAAGCCTTCGTGCTCGGCTCGCCTCGCTGCGGGCCCGATCCGAGCGCAGTCTGGCCGAACGAGCTCGAGCGCTTCGACGGCCGCAGGTGGATGCCCATCCGCGCGAAGTTCGGCGCGGGAGACCCGCACGAATCGGATGCCTTCGAGATCGGTGGCGCCGAGGGCATGATCTACGTGCTCGTCCAAGGCGACAGCTGGCACGGCCCACCCGACCACGCCGTCGTGCGCCTCGCAGGCACACGGGTGGAGGAGCGCAGGAGCGCCTTGGGCGCCACGAACCGCAAGCTGCTCGAGCTCGCGCGCGCCGACCCGGAGAAGCACGCCGCCGCCATACCCAACGTGATCCCCTACGACGATTACCAGGCCCTGGTCGCCACCTCGCGCGACGAGGTCTGGGTCGTGGGCGCGCGCAGGCAATACGTGGGTCGCAACGCCGAGGGCCATGGCGAGCCCGAGAAGTATGTGTCGGGCGCGGTGTGGCAGGAATCCAAGGGTGTGTGGTCCGAATACCCGATCGCCGACGAATACCTGCGCGCGATCTCGGTGGCTCCGGATGGCACCGTGTTCGTCGCAGGCGACGGCCTCTGGCGAAAGAAGCCCGACAGCAAGTCGTTCCAGCGGCTCGAGAGTGAGTGGGCCGTGCCCGAGCTCGGCTATGGCGCGCAGTCGGTCGTGGCGCGCGCGGCCGACGACGTGTGGATCGCGCTCGGCTGCGGCGGCGACACCTGCGAGGGCCCCATCGTCTTGCACCACGACGGCAAGGCGCTGCGCCGCGTCGACAAGGCCTGGTCGAAGGCCGCGCCCGAGGAGGCGAGGGCCTCGCGCAGGCCGCGCCTCGACGCGAAGCCCGGCGGCCCGGTGTGGCTGCTCGGCGAACAGCAGCTGTGGAAGCTCGGGGGCTGAGGGGCCGAAGGGTCGCGAGGTTCGCCGGAACCAGACAGGGCATCGCCGACGTCGATTTCTCCTCGCGCTGACGCATCCGGCCCTGGCTCGCCGGCAGACCCACCGCCATTCACCCTACCCAGCCTCGTCGGCGCGCACCAGAACACTCGCTCTCATGCCGGAGCACTCGAGGAGCCTCTCATGCGTATCGACTTCCTGACCCAGAACCGCATCGTGGGTCGCCCGCGACCGGTCGCCTTCGGCGATGTTGCACCCCGCGTGATCGCACTCGTGGACCTCGTGTACGCGATGCCAGACGATGGTGGCGCTCGAGGCGAGCCGACGCTGACCGAGGTGGCGCCGGCCGAGCTCCGCCGACAGCTCGCATCTCGGTCCCGTTGAAGTCCGATGCCCGGAGGCGGGGCGACGAGATCCTCGCCGATTACTACGACTCGGACCATCCTCGCGTCCTGTGCGGTGCAACCGAGAACTGGGACGACGCGAGCGTCGGTCTTGGGCTCGCAACGGACGTCGCCTTCTACGCTGGCCTGCGACCGGGCGCGCGTGTGGTCGAGCTGGGTGCCGGCACGGGGCGCGTCACGGAGGGCTTGCTCGCCGTGGGCTGCGAGGTCCACGCGGTCGAGCCGTCTGAGCCCATGCGCGCACGACTCGAGGCGCGCATCGCGGAGCTCGGCGCAGGGGAAGCGATCACGGTCCACACCTCCCTGGAGACGGTCCCTCGAGAGCTCGACTTTGCCGTGCTCGCGTTCGGCGTGCTCTCGTGTGTGCCCAGCCGAGCGGAGCAGCTGCTGCTGCTCACTCAGCTTCGCTCGCTCCTGCGTGAGGGTGGGCTGCTCGCGCTCGATGATCCTGAGCCCGAGGTGCTCGTCGCACCGGCGCCTGCCCACCTGACCCCCACCTGGATTCGAACCCACGTCGAGCGAGGAGCGCGCTATGTCCGCTCCGCGACTCGCTCGGTTCCGAGCACGGGCGGTGAGCTCGTGATTCGAGGAAGCTACCAGGAAGCAGGCCTGAGCGAGGCCAGCTTCGAGCTGCGCCTCTGCGTGAGCTCTGCCGCGCAGAAGGCGAAGCTCTTGGCCGAGGCGGGTTTCGGCGATCTCGCCTTCGCGCGAGGGCCGCACGCGCCGACGCCGCTCGGTCCTCGCGCCTTCGTCCTGGCCACGGCCGGAAAGGGCGACGGCTCGAACGCGACGCGTTGGTGGAGCGGTGATCCGAGTGGCGTCGCCCAGACCGCCCTCAGCAGCGCGGCGGCACGCGCGCTCGATGCGCGCGGCGCGTCGCTCGTCGGGGATCGGTACGCCATCTGTCTGCAGGGCGAAACCGGGAGGCAGCTGCTCGCAGACACGGGCGGCGTCGAAATGGCGGCGAGCATCGTCGCGCGCACGGCCTGGTTCGACGATCAGATCCGCGCCGCGTCCCGACCGCCAGCTGGTCTGCTCCATCTGGGCGCAGGGTTGTGCGCCCGGGCGCTGCGCATGAAGGAGCTCGCGCGCGTGCAGATCACCGAGGTCGACCACCCAGAGTTGCTCCGCTTCAAACGGGAGCGTCTGGCCTGCTTTCCAGCGCCCGGCGTGCGCGCGCTCGGTCTCGACATCCACGACGTGCCCCGCGTGCTCTCGGAGCTCGAGAGGCTTCCGCGTCCGCGCTGGGTCCTGGCCGAGGGGCTTCTCCCCTATCTCGACCCAGCGGCGGCTGAAGCCCTCGTCGAGGGCGTTGCGCGACGTCTGGGGTGCGAGGAGCGGGTCTTGTTCGACACGCCTGCGCCCGGTCTGACCGGGAACGCGGCCGTGGCAGCGACCCTCGCCGGGCGAGGCCTGCCCTTCCACTGCTGGTCGCCCGAGGCGGTGCTCTCGCGCCTACCAGGGGTCGCCTTTCGCGCCACGCACCTGGGGGCGCCCGACGCCCGCGCCGGGCTCCCGGCCGCGCCGCAAGGCGGTACGCTGCTCTGGTCGGTCGGCACGGCCTGAGCGCCACGAGGAAGCACCACACCGCTCTCATGGTATAGGGGCCGACATGGGGAAGACGAAGAAGGCGAAGCCGCAGCAGCTCGAAGGTCGCGTGCTCTCCGGTCTGCCGCTGGTCGAGAGCGCGCGCGTGCCGGGCTTCGCTTTCGAGCCCTTCGACGACGACCTCTTCGCCCTTGGATTCCCGCACCTTGCGTTGCTCCACGACGACGAGGAGGACCCGGTCCAAGCGGCCGAAAAGTTGGTGGTCGACGGCTATCCCTATCGTGAGGTCGTCTTCCCCAAGCGCGCCGCGGTCGGACTGCTTCGCGCCCACAGCGAGAGGAAACCTCGGGTGCTGCTCCCGTCCGGTAAGGCCGAGGTCGCCGAGAGGGCCACGGCGGCGATCCGAAACACCGCTGAGTTCTCACTGGCAGAGGCGGCTGGGCTCGTATCCTCGTTCGCCGGGCTCGGCATCGCAGCGCCAGCGCTCGACACGATGCTCTACCTGGTCGAGTCCCTGGTCGGGACGCGCGAGACGATCGAGCTGATGCTCGTCGCGACGAAGCAGTTCCCAGCCGCGAACTTCTTCAGAGCGTCCCAGTTCGCGGCCACGTGGGTGACCACGATGGCCATGATGCTCGAGCGGTGTCCGGACGCGGCGCCCCTGCGCGAACAGGCCTGCGCGTGGGCCGATTCCGCAGGCCTCGACGCGAGCCAGCGTGCATTCGCGGGCGTGGGCTCGCTCCATGGCGAAGCTCGCGTCGAACCGCCCTTCGCCGTGGTGCGAGCCAGCCGCGACGCGGTGGTCGGCGCGAGGAGAGCGGACGCCGCCTCCCCTTGGTACAGCTTGCCCGATCCGCGCCTCGTCTTTCTCGGAGGCGACGCCGTCTACGAGATCGAGCTCTCGCTGTGGTCGAAGTACGGCGCTCCCTATTCTCCGGCCAAGGCCCATCGCCTCATCCTCGAGCGCTTCGGCCGTATCAAGAGCCCCTACACGGTGGCGCTCGTCAGCGTGATGGCCGAGAAGTCGAAAGCCAAGAAAGAGGCCGTGGCTTGGCTCGAGCAGCGCAGAGACTACGCGCTCGAGCAGCTCGAATCGCTCGCCAGCTCGGCCACTCCGTACGCCGCGGCCTGCAATGCCGCGTTGAAGCTGCTCGCCGGATAGCCCACCCTCAGGTCGCGCCCAGGGCGAGGTTCCCGGTGAGCGCTGGCCCCGGGCCGATGGACGTTCCGTGGTGCCCCATGTAGCCGCCTTGCGAGGGCGAGCACCGTGTGCAGTGCGGAAACAGTTGGATGTTCGCACCAGGAGGCGGCCCGCCCGGCCCGAAGGTGGTGAGCGGAGGCTGATGGTCTCCAATCCAATGCCCCGATGTCGTGCCCGGGCTCGACGCGCCGCACGAGTGGCAACCGTAGGTGTCACCCGCGTCGTCGATCTCAGCCTGAACCGCCACACCAGGGCGACCTTTGCGCTTGAACATGTTCGAAGGGCAGGGCACGCAGCCTGGAACCGTCGATGGCATGCCCAATAGGGAGGTGCCACCGCCAGGCCCGACGGCGTGCGGCCCGGGCTTCGCGAGGGCGACCGCTCCGGCCGGCGGCGCGTACCACCCCGTCGGGTCGAAACCCGTGATCGGATTGAGAGGGTTGTACGCGTAGTCGCGCGGATTGGGCGTGCCGTCGAGGAAGAGCGGGTCGGCGCTGACGAACACGCCGAGGCGCGCGTCGTACCAACGGTGCCAGGTGTAGGCGAGCCCGACGTCGGCGTCGTGGCTCTGGTTGGCCAGGCGAAAGCTGATCCCGACGTCGTCGCGCAGGATCTCCGCCTCGCCGTAGACGCTGCGCTCGGCTTCGTAGACGAGCTGCCCGTCGTCATCGACGGCGCACTCCACGTAGCCGGTCGGGTCCAAGTAGTAGTGGACGTTGCGCTGCTCGCCCGCAGAGGAGTCCACGTGGCCGTAGGCGAGCCAAGAGCCATCCACGCGATCGTAGGTCCGTGTGGACCCGCTGATCTCGTCCACCTCTTGGACGACCACGTTGTTGTTCCAGACGTACGAGACGTCTTTCGTGAGTTCGCTGCCCCGCGTGACGCGCTGGCGGCAGCGTCTTCCCCGAGCGTCGTAGGTGATGTCGACGCGGTGCCCGGGAGCCACCACGCGAACGAGCTGATCGAGCCCGTTCCACTCGTAGCGCCAAGCGCCCGTGTCCGTCAGCCGCTTGGTCAGTCTTCCCAGCGCGTCGTACTCGAAGCGCTCACCACGGAACTCTGCGACGCGCGCGGTCGCGTCGTAGACGGCACCGGCAAAGCGCGGGCTGCCCGCGAGGTCGTAGCCGATGAGCTCGCTCGCGAGCGTGGCGCCGCTCCTGGCGATGCGGTCCCGGCGCACGACCTGCCCATTCCGATCGAGCTCGATCACGACCTCGGAGCCGTCGCTGCGACGCTCTCGCGTGAGGTTCAGCGTCGCGTCGTATTCGTATTCGCTCCAGCGGAGGACGCCGGGCCCGTCCTTCTTGGCCTGCTCCGACTCGTCCAGCCCGTTCATCCAGCGGGCCAGACATTGGAAAGTGACCTCACCCCGCATGCCATAGCGGCGCCGGAGCACCAGGCTCGGCCCCAGGCGCGAGACCTGCTCTGCCCCTTGGGGGCGGTCGACCCGCCGCTCGTAGGAGCCAATCGTGACGCGTTCGAGCTCGCCGACCTCGTCGTAGCCGTATCGAACCTCGGGCCCCCCGTCCGGGACGAGCGCGCGGGGCGAGCCAGCGTGCCACGCCACCTGCAGCGCGTGCTGCCCCAGCTTCTCGCCATGTAGCCTGCCGAGCGCGTCTTGGTAGCGCTCCACGGGCGCGAGCGACCCACCCACGCGAGCCGGACCTCCTCGCCCTCCGTACTCGAAGGTGATCTCGGCGCCGTCGCTCAGCTTGACCTCGGCGAGCCGGGACACCTCGTCGTAGGCGAGCGTGGTCCTCCCGAGAGGGCTGCGCACGGCCGTGGGGCGGTCCAAGCCGTCGTGCGAGGCCGTGAATCGGACGCCTTCGAAGGTCGTCCACTCTCTGCAGCGGCCGGCATGATCGAACGCCGCGGTGTACCGTTGGCCCCGCGGGTTCTCGACCCGACGAAGGCGGCCCTGGACGTCGTAGCGATACTTGGTCACACCCCCGTTCGGGTCGACCATTTGCATGAGCCAGTCTTGCCCGCCGTACTCGTAGCGCGTCAGCCGCCCATTCTCGTCCAGCGACGTGACCTTGCGCGCAGCGTCGTAGGTGAGCCGGTAGGTGCCGCCCCCCACGACGCGTTTCTCGACGATCTCGTTGCGACGGTCCCACTCCCAGCGCGTCTCGCGTCCTGCGGAGTCCACGAAGGACCTGAGCCGCCCCAAGTAGTCGTATTCCATCCGCTCGGTGAGGCCGCCGGGTCGGATGACGGCGACACAGTTGCCCTGGTCGTCGTGCAGGTACTGCGTCACCGCGCCCATACGGTTGAAGAAGTCTCGCACCAAGCCGCGCTCGCAGACCCTGTACGACTCCCGCGATCCGTCATGGTGGATGACCTCGCGGAGGTTCCCACGCTCGTCGAACTTCCTGCGCACCACCGCGGGCGGGCCGTCCTTCATCGTGTAGAACTGGACCTGATAGCCTTCCTCATCGACGCTCGCGCCGATCCCACGACCGTCTTGGGTGGTGTAGCCTGCGGGGCGGGCGCCATTGAACAGCGCCCGCCGCTCCGATCCGTCTTCGCGGGACTCCGCCGCGACCAGCCCGAGCTCCGGATCGAAGCTGCGCTCCATGACCCCACCCGAAGGGGACACCTCCTTCACGACCCTCCCCGCCGGGTCCCCGAAGAACCTCGTCACCCCGCCGAGTCCGTCGCTGACCTCCGTGTAGAAGTCGGGACCGTATTCGAAGCGCTGGTAGAAGATGCCCTTCGCACTTCCTCGTGCGCTCTCGTCATCGAGGACCGCTTCGGGCATCCCCGCACTCGCGTCTCCCCACGTCTCCACGCACCTCGCGTCCTTGGAGCTACCGTCGTAGCGCCAGCGGTAGGTCGTGCCGGAGAGCGACTGGTGGGACACGAGGAGGTGTCCGTCGTAGGCATAGCGGGCGACGAAGCCCTCGGCGTCCGTCGCGGCGACGAGGTTCTGTCGTTCGTCGTAGTCGTAGCGTGCGACCTCGAGCCACTCGGACTGCGCGCTGTTCGCGGCTACGCGCACGCTTCGGATGGTCCCGTCATCCCCAGTGAAGACCCGGTAGGGGCGACCTGCCGAGTCGGTCATCCCTACCAGGCGCCCGAGCTGGTCTCGGTCGAGCCGGATCGTGTTGTCGTTCCGATCCGACACCGCGATCAGATGATGCGCGCCATCGGCACTGACACGACCGAACTGGCGCCGCAGCCCCGCCCGATCCGTCAGCAGGAACCCACCGTCGTGCGGGTAGATCCTGTAGCCGAGCGGGTGCTTCGCGCTGGACCACGCGCCGCTCGGAACGGGGAAGCGCTGCGCGCGCGCGCCATCGTCGTAGACGATGAGCTCGGCGCGGCGGACCTCGACGCGCCACGCGAAGCTGTGGGTCCAGCCGCGCCCACACGCCTCGATGCGGTCGCTCGCGCGCGAGCTGTATTGTCGCAAGAACCGCAGCGGCAGAGGCCCCGCGAAGCCGAAGTCGTAGATCTCGAGGAAGACCCTGCCCGTGATGGGGCACACCGGATCTCCGCAGCCCTGACCGCCGTTCTTCTCGTCTCCGCTGGCGTCCGCGCCGCTCCCGTCGCCGGCTGCGCCCGCAGAGCCGTCGCCGCTCCCAGCCCCCGACCCACTGCCGCCGCCGCCGCCGCCGCCGCCCCCCATGACGGCGATGCTCGGGCACATGCCCGGGATGGGAGGAATGTTGGGGACGGGTGCGGTTCGAGCCATGACGTTCTCCGAGCCCAAGCATATCGGCCTTGGAGCCGTCGCGGAGTGCCGCTGGAGGCCGGCGCAGGATTGGTGGCGCGGAGCATCTCGTCCTCGTCGACCGCAGCCTTCCGACCCTGCGACTTCATGACCCAGACGATCATGACTTCTCGAGGGAGCCCGCGCGCCGCGCCCCGGGAGAGAAGCTCGGCGTCGTGGGGCTCTGCTTCGGTGGCGCGATGACATGGCGCGTCGTCGAGCTCGAGGACCCTCGCCTCGCGACCGCCGCGCCATTCCATGCTCCGATGTCCGAGGGCAGTGACGTCGGCGGCGCGAAGGCGGCCGCGTCCCGAGGTCACGGCTCGCCGAGGTGTCGAGGCGCTCGCGCTTCGAATCTGCCGCCTTCGACGAAGCCAGCGGCCAGGTGCCGCGTCGCTCGGGTTCGGTGCGGAGAGCGGCTCAGGGCGATCGCCGAAGGTCGTCTCTGGCGCGGTCCGACCCGGGGCGTGCTCAGCGCTTCGACGCCGGTGACGTCGATGATCGTCGAGCCGAGCAGGTAGCTCTGCAGGGCAGGCTCCCCGGTGTCGCCTTCGCCGGGGCCCCAGGGGTGCACGCGCCTTGGGGTCGGCGACGTCGTCGACGACGTGCGCGCAGAGGCCCGCAGCACCAGGCGGCCACCGCATCGTCAATCTGTCCGGAGTCGGGCGGGCAGCGCTCAGGTGGAGACATGTTGGCAAACGACGGCGTGCATTGAATGGGCGCGGAGCTGCTCGGGTTCTCTCTCGCACCAGGAGGGTTCGATGACGAGAGCACGAGCATTGGGGTGTGCGCTGTGGATGGGCCTCGGTTCGGTGGCGATCGAGGCACAGGCCGAGGAGGCCGCAGACGAAGCGAGGAAGCCCGAGGTGGAGCCGCCGGAGTCTACACATCGCTTCGCCCTGGGCGCGACCTGGGGCGGAGTGGGTGGGGCGGTCGGAATGGCCGGGCTCGGAGGCTTGGCGGGCATGCCGAGCTACCACCTCGCCTACGAGCCGCGGGTCGCTCGCATGCTGCGTCTGTTGGTCCGCGTCGAAGGCGCGTACAGCTCGCAATCCACCCCGGGCGCGGAATCGGAGGGGTTCTCCATGGGAGGTCGGCTCGGCCTGCGGGCGGAGCAGCCCATCGCCGAGGTGTTCGGCGTGGGAGGCTACGCCGCTGCCGAAGGGCGAGGGCTGCGCGTCGTATTCGCGCAGGCCGAGCAGAGCTCCGCGCTCACCTCGCTCATGGTCGGCGGGGTCGCGGGCCTCAGCGCGGCCTACCACCCGAGCTCCTTCTTCGGACTGCGCATCTCGGCAGACCTGCTTCGTGGGAGCTACGCGCGCAACAGCTCGGGCGGAGGGGTGACCGAGAGCACGGGGGTCGAGCTCGTCGTCCACCCAGCGGGCGAGCTCACGTTTTCGTTCTGAGCGAGCGAGCGAGCGGGTGTGCAGTGCTGCGCTCGGCGCCACCGACGCTCGAACGGGAGGCGCGCCCCGTCAGGCACGGACGGCGCTATGCTCTCGCGCTGCACCGACATGGCCTACAGAGAAGACGAGCGACCGCGCTGCGAGTCCTGCGAGCTCGTGCTCGCCGAGGGCCAGAGCTTCTACGCTCCGGACGGGCGCGCCGTCTGTAGGACGTGCAACAGTCGAGCGCTCGTCGCGCAGTCGGATGCGGAGCTCGAGGCAGACCGGCACCGCTCGCTCGGGCTCGGCAGCAGGGGAGCGCCACGAGTCGAGCGCTCGCCGGTCTGGGGATCCATGCTGCTCGCGCCGAGCGCGCTCTTCGGCATCGGAGCGGTGCTCGCCGCGGTCGAGCATGCCTGGTCGGGCGGCTCCTGCTCCGAGCTCGGCTGTCTCGGCATCGCCTTGCTGGCCCTCGGGGGCCTGCTGTTCGGCTCACCCACCGCGCTGCTCGGGGTCGTGCTCCTGCCCGCGCGGCTGCGCCTGCTCGGCGGGGTCGTCGCGCTCGTCGCCCTCGGGGCCTGCATCGCCGCCTTGTCGTCGGTGGGCTGAGCCGTGGAGGCGCTGTGGGCGGCTCAGCGCCGCAGCAGCGCGATGATGTCGACCTTGGGCCTCTCGATGGCCGGCTTGGGCTCGACGAGCTCGCCGCCCTGCGCGACCCACTCGGCGACCGCGCGCGCCTCGCCTGCGTCGAACCAGGTGCCGTGGGGCGGGCAATGGTCGACGAGGATGCCCGACTTGCGCGCGAAGTTCTGCCGCGACATCGGGCGGGCGCAGAGCGGGCACATGAGGTAGCGCACCTCGGGCTCCCACGCGCCGCGCCCACGCAGGCTCGTCGGCTCGTCGACCGGGCGGGCGGCGGTGCGATAGCCGCCGCTCGCGCCGACCGACTTGAAGCTCTCGAGGAAGCGCTCGAGCACCTCACGCCGGATGAAGGTCCCGGTGCAGGCGCGGCAGTGGAAGCTGGTCGCGCCGCCCTCGGGTGCGAGCTGCCCGGCGCAGCGTGGACAGGGCCCCACGGGCGCGGAGAGAGAGCCGGGCGGGGAGGTCGTCATGGGGGATGGGGCGGGGTGCCTGAAGCGCTGCGGCGGCGCTCAGGGCGAGGGGAACTCTTGGATCTTCTCGCGGAGACCTTCAGCGCCCGGATTGCCTGTGGCGCCGCCATGGTTGCCCCCCGCAGCTGCGGCCGCCGCGACCGTGATGGCGTCCGGTGAGACGGCGGGCGCGCTCGCCCCGACGTAGGCGAGGCCGATCGATGCGCCACCGCGACCGCCGCCGCCGTTGCCGCCGTTGCCACCGTTGCCGCCGGCTCCGCCGACACAGCTCGCGACGGGAGTACCCACCGCCGCGCCGCTCGAGCCACCCTGGCCGCCGAACTGACCTTCGGCTCCGGCGCCTCCGACCCCGCCGCTACCAGCCACGACTGTGCTGGCAAGGAGCGTGAGGCTCGCGTCGAGCGCGATGATGGCAACACTGGATCCACCTGCGCCTCCGCCACTCGCTCCGAGCCCCCCGCAGCCACCAGCTCCTCCACCTGAACCCGATGGTCCCGACTGAGCCGAGGCACAGCCATTCAGACCGTTGCCCCGTCGGCCACCGCCGCCGCCGCCTCCTTGGCCCCGACCACCAGGCAGCCCAGAGCCGCCCCTCGAGTTGAGGTGAAATAGTCCCATTCCGGACGAAGAACCGATTTCGCCCAGTTCGGTGCCACCGCTGCCATCCTGGCCTGCCGAACCCTCAGCGCCAATGCCACCGTTCCCGCCGCCATTTGCGCACGTCCAGCCGCCAGCTCCCGAGTCGCCGTTCCCCGGGGATCCAAAGCCCACGGTGATGAATGGAGTCCCACCAACTCCCGCCGCACCATTGTCCTGCTGCCCTTGGCCGCCTGCGCCACCGGTCGTCACGCCACCGCCATTCGGGCAGCTGAACGACCTCGACATGCCGGGCGTTCCGCCGCACCCCGCCCCATCGAAGCCGCGGAACTCAGTGGGAGCGGTGTTCGCGCCTGGAGCCTGCAACTCCGCCAATGCCTGCGCACTCCCGCCCGGCGCACCCGCGCCGGCCGTCACGCTGGAATCGATCAGCTCCACGCTCGCGTCTTCGACCCACATGCCCACCGACGACCTGCCTTGCAGCGTCGTCGGGTCGAAGCCGTCTGCGTTACGGCTCTCGATCGCGAAGCGCGACAAGAGCACCGACACGCCGGCGCCGCGCACGACGGCGGGGATCTCGTGCTGGGGCGCCGTCCACGCCGTGCGCTCCACCGCGTCGGCCGCCGGCACCGTCCAGTTCGTGCAATCCACGAAGCCGCCGAAGATCACCGCCGAGCGCTCGATGACGAGCTGCTCGTCGATGGGCGCGCCGTTCGGTGTGGCGCACACGTAGAAGAGCTGCACGCCGGCGTTGTCCGGGTGGTTGATGAGCGCGAAGTCGTTGAAGGGCGCGGCTTTGGTGCCGCTGAAGGGCCCCGTCGTGCGCGAGGTGTCGATGAACACGCCGCAGGTATCGGGGATCGTGGCCGTGGGGCCGGCCTCGCGCGGATCGCATTCGGTGGGGATGATCACGCCGCCGCCCTCGCCGCCGCCGCCGGTGGCGCCGCCCGTGCCGCCGCCGCTCGTGCCCGTCGTCGTCGTGCTGCCTCCACCCGAGCCGCCCTGGCCCGCTGGGTCGCAGACGCCGGGGAAATCGGTGCACAGGTCGAGCGCGCAGCCCTGGCTGGCGAGCACGAGCACGGGGGCGAAGAAGAGGAGCGAAGCGATGCGGCGCATGGGCGTGTCTCCGAGTCGAAGCGTACGGTGCGGCGTGGCCGACTAGAAGCGGGTGCGGAAGCTGAAGCCAGCGTCGTTCGGGCCGACGACGGGCAGGAGCGCGGTGTCGGGCGAGACCTCGACCGTGCCAGCGGGCACGAGCGCATAGACGAGCGCGCCCACGGCCGCGGCGCCGGCGACGCCGAAGCCCACGTAGGAGCCGATGCGCAGCCCATTGTGGCCGTCGATCGCGCTCTGCAGCTCGCCGCAGGCGCCCGTGGTGGCGCCGGGGCTGCAGCCGCCGTCGATCGTCGCTGCGATATCGTCGGCCTCCGAGGCCTTGCTGCCGGCGGCGAAGGTGAAGCCGAGGCCCACGCCTAGGCCAGCCGCGGCCACACCGCCGAAGACCGCATAGGGCCACCACGCCTTCGGCGCGGGCACGGGCTCCTCGGGCGGGATGCGCTCGTTGCCACCGCCGGGCGGCGGCACGATCGCCGCGTCGCTGGGCTTGAGCTCGAGCGTGACGCTGAGCTTTTGCCCGGGCGCGACCTCGATCGTGACCTTGGCGTTGCCGTGCTCGGGGTGTTTGCCCTGCACCATGTGCTTGCCCGGCTCGACGTATTGGGTCGCGACCGGCGTGAGGCCGACGGTGCGATCGCCGATCTGGAGCGTCGTGCCACCCGGGCATTGCACCTGCACGAGGCCGAGCTTCTGCTCGAGCTTGGCCAGGTCTTGCTCGAGGCGCTGCTTCACCTCCGGCTTACCGCTCGGTGGGAAGACCTTGATCGCGAAGGCGAGGTGCTCGGCCGCGTCGCGGTCGTGGCCGAGCTGCTGCTCGACCAAAGCGAGGTTCGCCGCGATGTCGACGCTCGGTCGGATCGCGAAGGCCGCCTTGAGCTTCTCGTAGGCGAGCGGCGCGTTGCCGGCCGAGAGCGCCTCGGTGCCCTCGCGGTAGAGCACGTCGGCCGGCTCGTCGGCGTGCGCGACGAGCGAGAGCGACAGCGACAAGAGGAGCGCGGAGGCGAGCGGTGCTTTGCGGAGGAGCATCATGGTGTGGCGCCGAAGTAAGGCTCGATCTTGGGCGAAGGGGCGGGCTTGGGGGAAGCGTCGGCGGGAGGCTGGGGCTCTGCGGTCTTCGCGGCGGGCGGCGGAGCTGGCCCGGGCTCGCTGGGCGCGGGGCAGAGCTCCCGAGGGGACTTGGCGGCGCCCTGCGCCGGCGGAGGCGCGGCGGCGGCCGGGTCCGTGGCGCGCGTGGGTGGCGGCACGGCGGCGGCTGCGCCTGCCGCTTGCGCGTCGAGGGCCACGGCGGCCGGCGGCTCGGCCCCGGCGGTCGGGTTCGCCTCGGGTGCGCGCGAAGGCCGCATGTAGAGCCCGCTCAGCACGACGACCGCGGCCGCGACGAGCATCGCCACGCCGAGCGCTGCGCCGATCCGGAGCAGCTTGGCGCGTCGCTCGGCGGCGAGCTCGGCCTGGTGCCGCTCGTAGTCGCGGCGCAGCCCGTCGGCGAGCGAGTCGATCGCCGTGCGATCGACGAGCGTGTGGCGCACTTGCAGCTTGATGCCCTTGCGGGCAGCGGACTCGATGAGCTTCGCCGCCTGATCCGAGCCGGGCTCGAGCGCGTCGAGCATCGCCTGCGCTTCGCGCGCCTCGATCTTTCGCCGCTCGCGTTCGCTGGCGCGCTCGCGCTCGCCCAGGGCCACGGCCTCGCTGCGCGCGCTCACGATCGATCCCTCGGGGCTCGGGGGCCAAGGCCGTCGCGCGCTCGGTGCCTGCTTGCGTCGCTCAAGGTGAGCGTTCTTGTAGCGCGAAGCTCCGCCCCGGGCCCACCAAGAGGCGCGCACGCACTGAACGCACGATCGGAGCCCGGCACGCTGAGCCGGGCTCGCGCTTCACGGCGCGCCGTAGAAGCTCGCTCGAAAGCCGAGGATCGCGAGCGGCCTGCGGATCGACTCGCTGAACATCGAGTGCACACCCACGTAGGGGCCCATGCGCAGCGGGCCGAGCTCGAGGCCCTCGTAGGCCACGCCGGCGAAGACGTACGAGGCGCCCGAGCCGTCGATCAAGACCTCGTCGGTCGTCGTGTCGACGGCTTTGGGGAAGCCGAGGCCCATCTCGGTCATCAGGGCGAGGTCGCGGAAAGCGTCGCCCAGCGGGTAGAGCGGGAAGAAGTCGGCGTGGAAGACGAGCAGCGGCGCGTCGCTCACGACGCCGTCGGCGAAGACGCGGCTGAAGCCGCCGCCCACGCCGAAGTTGAGCCAGTCGGCGAGCGCGCCGCCGATCCAGAGGCTGCTCGCGGTCGCGAAGCCGAGCCCGGACTCGGTGTAGAAGGCCTCGCGGCCGATCTTCTTCGCGTCGTTGGGGAAGCCGTTCGCCGCGCCGATGCCCAGGCCCAGGCCGAGGCCCATCGCGAAGCCCCCGCGTCGCTCGGCCGGTTCGTCTTCCCAGGCCGGGGCCTCCTCGGCCCGCGCGCGTGGCACCCCACCAGCGACCTTGGCCGGCTCAGGGTCGCTGCCTTCGGTGGGCGGCGCCTCGTCTTCGTGCGCCACGGGTCCTGCGCTCGCCACCCGCCGAGCTGGCACGGGCGCGGCAGCGATGCTCGCAGCGCTTGCCGGCGAACCCGGCGCAGGCGCGACCTCGGGTGCCTCGGCCGAGGCTGGGCTCGGCTCGCACACGGAGGCGGCGAACGTGATGGCGACGACGAAGCGAAGGCGCATCGCAGGCAGATGTAGCCGCGCAGCCGTCGTGGCGCCAGCCATGCGCGCGTTCACTCGGTGCGCTTGATGACGTGGTAACCGAAGGGCGTCGAGACGACCTCGCTCACCTCGCCGACCTCGAGCTTGAACGCCACCTCGGCGAAGGCCTTCACCATCACCTTCTTCTCGAACACGCCGAGGTCGCCCTTGCGCTCCTTGGCCCCCGGTTCGTCGCTGTACTCGCCCACCAGGTCGTCGAAGCTCGCGCCGGCCCGGATCTTCGCGAGCGCCTCCTCGGCGCGCTTCTTCGCCTCTTCGGGCGTGCGCGTGATGCCCTCGGGTTTGCGCTCGGAGCCGGTGTGCATCACGAGGATGTGCCGGGCGCCGATGCGCTTCGGCTCACGCGCGGCCTCGCGCGACTCCCGCTCGAGCTCCGCCTCCTGCTGGGCGATGCGCGTCGGCGCGCCCTCGGCCCTCGCGCCCCCGACCCACGCCGGGCTGGTCGCGAGCGTCGTGCAGCCTGAGCTCGCCACGCCGACGAGCAGGACCACGAGCTTGCTCTTGGCCGTCGCCTCGACCCTGCCTCCACGCATGGGGCTCGGGTACTCCACGCCGGCTGGCAAGGCAAGCCGCCGGCACGGTTGACAGAGGTGCGCTGCATTGCGTCTCCTCCGCAGGTGTCCTCCTCCAACTACCTCGCCCGCCTGGTGATCCACGCCGACCGAGAGCTGCCCGAGCCGATCGTGCTGCGCGCCGAGGGGCGCGAGGCCATCGGCAAACCCGGCGAGCTCAGGATCGAGATCTCGCTCCCACCGGAAGACGAAGACGCCGAGGAGCCGCGCAACCCGGAGAGCTGGCTCGGCGCGCGCGCGGAGCTCGTCATCGAGCGCGTCCTCGGCGACGGCACCGCGGAAGACGCGCGCCGCATCCACGGCGTGATCACCGCCGTCGACGAGGGGCTCGAGAACGCCGGCGCGGGCCGGAACATCTACGCCGTCGAGCTCTCCCCGCGGTTCGCGATGCTCGACAACGTCATCGTGCAAGACGTCTACGTCGGCTCGTCGGTGCCGGCGATCCTGCGCGACAAGCTCGCCGCGGCGGGCCTCACGGAGGGAACCGACTTCGAGCTCCGCCTCGCCGACGAGAAGATCTACGCCGACGCGCTCGGCGACGGCCGCGCGGGCGACGGCGCCAAGGCGCCCGTCGACCCCGAGCCCCGCCTCGTCATCCAGTACAAGGAGAGCGATCGCGCCTTCTTGTCGAGGCTCTGCGAGCACGTCGGCATCTCGTACTTCTTCGAGCACGACGACGGCTGCGACAAGCTCGTCTTCACCGATCAGCCGAGCGGCTTCGGAGCGCCGCAGGCCTACCCCTTCCGCACCGGCGCCGGCAAGCGAGGCATCGAGGTGCTCCGGCGGCGCTACCGCGCAGTGCCGACGATCTTCTTCGAGCAGGACTACAACTACCGCGCGCCGGACCAGGAGTTCAGCGACCACCAGAGCGGCGAGACGGTCTTCGACACGATCGGCGCGCGCGCGGAGCTCGACGCCCAGCTGCCCGGCGCCGTCATCGAGTACGCCCCCAACGCGAAGACCGCCCGCGAGGCGCAGATGCTCGCGCGCGTGCGCGCCGACGAGGCCGAAGCGAAGCGCGATCGCTTCCACCTGCTCGGCGATCACGCCGCGATCGCTCCCGGGCATCGCCTCACGCTCGCCGACCACCCGAAGATCGCCGACGACCTCGAGCTGCTCTGCGTGGAGACCACCTGGAGCTTCAGCACGCCGGACGCCTTCGGCGCGACGGCCGACCGACCTGCGCGCTACACGGTCGAAGGCAGCGCCGTGATCGCCTCGAAGAAGAGCGAAGCCGACGGGCGCATCGTGCCCTACCGGCCCGCACGCACCACGCCGCGCCCGCGCATCCACGGCATCGTGACGGGCACCGTGCAGCCCTTCCCGGGCACGGCGGGCCGCCTGCAGAACCTCGATCACGAGGGGCGTTACGTCGTGCGCTTCCACTTCGATCAGGGCACGCGCCGCATGCCCCGAATCCGCATGGCCCAACCCCACGCCGGTACCGATTACGGCATGCACTTTCCCCTGCACCCCGGCGTCGAGGTGGCGGTCGCCTTCCTCGACGGCGATCCCGACCGCCCCGTGATCGTCGGCGCGATCCCCAACCCGCTGACGAACTCGCCGGTCTACGTGCCGCGCGCCGACGCCCCCGAGGAGGTCCTCGCGACGCTGGTCGAGCTCAACCGCATCAAGACGAAGTCGGGCGTCGTCATCGAGATCGGCGACAGCATCACCTCGGTCGACACCTCCATCCTCTGAGGCATCGCCTGGCGCGGCTCCGCGCCGAGCTGCCGGCCGCGTAGCCGCAGGGGCTGCCCGGTCGCCCCGCGCCCGCTGCGCTCTCCGATGCAAGAACGACTCACGAGCCTCCTCGGCGTGCTGGTGATGCTGGGCATCGCCTTCGCGCTGTGCCCGCGCGATCGCCGCAAGCACGTCAGCCGGCGCACCGTCGGCTTCGGCATGCTGGTGCTGCTCGTCTTCGCGGTGCTGGTCCTGCGCACGCCGATCAACGGCGTGTTCCGCGTCGCCAACGACGCGGTCGACGGCCTGCTCGCCTTCAGCCAGGAGGGCGCGCGCTTCGTGTTCGGCGGGCTCGCGACCGATACGAAGAGCTTCGGCTTCATCTTCGCCTTCCAGGTGCTGCCGACGATCCTCTTCTTCGCGTCGCTGATGAGCGTGCTCTACCACCTCCGGATCATGCCGATCGTGATCCGCAAGACCGCACAGCTCTTGTCGCGCTTCCTCGGCACGAGCGGCGCGGAGAGCTTCTCCACGGTGGCCGACGTGTTCGTCGGGCAGACCGAGGCGCCGCTGGTCATCCGTCCCTACGTCGCGAAGCTCACACTGAGCGAGCTCTGCGCGTGCATGGTGGCCGGCTTCGCGACGACCGCCGGCGGCGTGCTCGCAGCCTACGTGGCCATGCTGCGCGATCACGTGCCGGGCATCGCCGGGCACCTCATCGCTTGCAGCGTCATGAGCGCGCCCGCCTCGCTGGTGATCGCGAAGCTCATGTACCCCGAAACCGAGCAGCCCGAGACGATGGAGAGCATGCCGGCCGACGCGCCGAGCGAGAACGCCAACGTGCTCGACGCCATCGCCTCCGGCGCGCAAGACGGCCTCAAGCTCGCGGTCAACGTCGCCGTGATGCTGCTCGTCTTCCTCGCGATGACGGCCATGGTCAACGCCATGCTCGGCTCGCTCGGCAACGCCGTGCTCGGCCGGCCGATCAGCCTCGAGCTCATCCTCGGCTACGTGTTCGCGCCGCTCGCCTGGGTGATGGGTGTGCCGGCCGACGACGTCATGAAGGTCGGCAGCTTGCTCGGCCAGAAGACGGTGCTCAACGAGTTCGTCGCCTACTCGAACATGAGCGCCGAGCTGAAGGCCGACCCGGCCTGGCTGAGCGAGCGCGGCCGCCTCATCAGCTCCTACGCGCTCTGCGGCTTCGCGAACTTCGGCAGCATCGGCATCCAGATCGGCGGCTACGCCGGCCTCGCGCCCGAGCGGCGCCACGACCTCTCCAAGCTCGCGCTGCGCGCCATGATCGGCGGCCTGCTCACGACCTGCATGGTCGCGTGCATCGCCGGCATCCTGCTCTGAGAGCTGCGCCCGAGCGCAGGCCCCGCGAAGGCGCCCGGCTCGAGGCGTTCAGCCCGGCTCGAGGCCCAGCCCCTCGATGCGCTCGCCGCTCGGCAGACGCGCCTCGCCGACCTCGCAGAGCTGCCCGGCGCGCACCGCCTGGATGCGCCCCTTGCCGTAGCTCCGCTCGCCCACGAGGCGCGCCCCGGCGGCGCTGCGCAGCGCGCCGGCGAGCACCTCGGCGGCGGAGGCGGTGTGCCGATCGACGAGCAGCTCGAGCTCGCAGCCGAGCCACGGCCCTCCGGTGGAGCGGCGCTCCTCGGCGTCGCCGTCGGTGTCCACCACGACGGCGAGCAGCGCTCCTTTCGGCGTGAAGCGCGAGGCGAGATCGAGCGCGCCCTCGAGATCGCCGCCCGGGCAGCCGCGCAGATCGAGGCGGAGGCGCGAAGGAGAGGCGACACCCAGGCGATCGAAGGCGGCGCGCAGCTCACGCGCGACGTCGGTGCTGACGATCGCGAGCGTGGCCTCGAGCCAGCCGTCGCTCGCGAGCCGGGCCGAGACGCTGCGGTCCGCGCGCCCAGGGTCGGCGCCGAGCTCGGCCGCGCCGGGCTCGAGCGCAGCGCGATCGGTCGCGGCGCCGAGCCCGCGCTGCGTGTAGCTCACGACGCTCACGGCGGGCACGATCACCGCGGCGAGCGAGCAGTTGTAGTTGTTGCCGTTCGTGGGGCACGCGAGGCTGATCGCCGGCACCTTCTCGATGTTCACGATGGGGTTGCCCATCGTGTAGCCGGCCTTGCCCATGTTCGGCTGGGCGCTGCCCGCTTCGTCGCCGTTCGTGTTGGGGATGCTCGAGTTCAGGTTGAGCGCGTTGACCATGCCCACGTACACGACCGTCGCGAAGGTCGACGCCGAGGAGGCGTTCGCGATGTTCGGGTAGGGGATCGGCACGGGCCCTCCGGGCGTGGGCGTGTTGCACACGTCGGGGAAGCCCAGGTTCATGCCGGTGCCGCGGTTCGATGCAGGGAGCATTTCGGTGTCGCCTCGTCGCGATCGTGACAAACCCAGGGCCCGAGCCCTCAGCCGAGGTGGATCTCCCGACCGTTGATGCTCATCGTTTCTTCGGTGAGGATCGTGGCCTGCTTGGAGCGGTCGATGCGGCTGCCGTCGACGGTCTCGAGCTTGTCGCCCGACTGCGACGACAGGAGCCCGCGCACGCGACGCGTGAGCGACTCGAAGCTCGTCACCGCGTGCTCCGCGACGACCCGCAGCTTGTCGCGCGCCACGAGCCGCAGGTGCTTGCCCTCGAGCTCGACGCCCTCGTCGCCGCGCAGTCGCAGCGTGCCGCCGACCGCGTGCACGTCCACGTCGCCGGCGATCGTGAGCTTCGCGCGCCCGCGCCCCTCGATCACGCCGATGACGTAGGCGCGACCCTGCTTGGCGACGACGAGCAGCATGTCGCCGACGACCGGTTCGTAGGCGAAGGCGAGCGCGAGCTGCGCGTCGACCGTCGCGTCGCCGAGGCGCACACGCGCGCGCACGGGGCTCACCTCGATGGCCTCGGCGGGCCCGAGGTAGTCGGTGAAGACGTCGGCGCGTGTGGTGGACGGGCGGGTGGCGGTCTCGATCATCGGGCTCTCGTGGTGGCGAGGTGCGGTCGGGCTCGCTCGGGGTCGAGGCGAGCCGAGGGGGATCACTTGTCGGGGGGCGTGAAGGCCTCGGCCTTCAGGAGCGCGTCGTCGGTGCGCATGAGGCCGACGAGGTTGGCGAGCGCGTACACCGCGCCCGAGTCCTCGAAGGCGTGCACGTCGGCGCGCAGGAGCGAGGCTCGCGTGAAGTCGCAGATGCTCACGTCGGCGTGTGGCAGACACGCGTAGGTGAGGTCGGCCGCCACGAAGCTCGCGCCCTTGGCTTGGGCGTGGTCGAAGCGCGCCCGAGAGAGCTTCGCGCCGTCGAAGCGCGCGCTCGACACGTCGGCGCGCGCGAAGCTCGCCCCGGTGAGCGCGGCCTGCTCGAGGTGCGCGAGGCGGAGATCCGCCTCACCGAAGAAGCAGCCCTTCGCGACGACGTTGCGGAAGCTCGCCTTGGCGGCCTTGGCCTTGCGGAAGTTCGCCGCGCGTAGCCTCGCGCCGTCGAACTTCGCGCCCGAGACGTCGGCCTCTTCGAAGCCCGCCTCGGAGAGATCGCAGCCGGAGAAGTCTCTGCCGGCGAGATCGAGCTGGTTGAAGCGGCAGCGGACGAGCGAGTGGCCCGCAAGAGAGACCCCGGTGAGGTCCACCGAGCCGAAGTCGACGCGCTCGAAGCGGGTGCGCTCGATCCTCGTGTCGCGCAGCGAGGCCCTGGACATGGTGCCGCTCACGATCGAAGCATCGCCGAGGTCGGCCCCGCCGAGCTTCGCTCCGTCGAGCACGCAGAGCTCGATCTTGCTGCCGACCAAGCGCGCGCCCGTCAGATCCGCGTCCTTGAAGATGCAGAGCTGCAGGAGGCGCCCCGACAGGTCGACCCCGCGCAGCGATGCGCCGAGGAAGACGGCTGCGTGGAGCGTCGCGCCTTCGAGCCTCGCGCCCTCGAGGTCGCAGCCCATGAAGACGCTCGTCGACAGTCTCGATCCACGCAGGTCGGCGCCGCGCAGCGACACGCCGCGCAGCGAGCACCCGTCGAGCGTCATGCCCGAGAGATCCACGCCGTCGAGCTTCGCGCCCTCGATCGAGCTCCCCGCGATCGAGCCCGCGTCCGGGTCGGTCGCGACCTCGGCGCTCGCTCCCAGCTTCGCTTCGTCGAGCACCACGTTCACGAGCCTGCGCGGGAGCCGCACCCCGCGCAGGTCGGCGCGCAGCAGCGCCACCTCGTCCAACGTCGCGCCGTCGAGCGAGGCGCCCCGCAGGTCGCTCTCGACGAGCATCACCTTCGCCAGCTTGGCCGAGCGAAGCGACGCGCCGCGCAGGTCGGCGCGCGAAGCGCTCGACTCGCGGAGCTCGGCGCCGTCGAGCACGGCGCCCTCGAGCTTCGAGCCATCGAGGGATACCTTGATGATCCGCGCGTCGGCGAGCCGCGCTCGCGACAGGTCGCAGCGAGCCAGCACGGCCTCTTCGAGGTCTGCGCCCCGGAGGTCGGCCTCGGACAGATCGACCTGCGCGAAGCGTGCTCGGCGCAGCTTGGCGTAGGCGAGGTTCGCCCCTCGAAGGCTGCCCATCGCGAAGCGCGTGGCGAGCAGCCGGGAGTTGGAGAGCTCGACCCCCGTGAGATCGCAGTCGATGAAGTCGGCGCCCGAGAGGTCGTGGCCCGCGAGCCGCGCGCCGGGCAGCCTGCAGCGAGAGAGCCGCGCGCCGCGTAGCTTCGCGTTCGCGAAGTCGGCGCCTGAGAGGTCGAGCTCGTGGAGGTGCATGCCCTCGAGCGGCGTGCCGAGCTTCAGCGCTGCGAGCGCCTCGTCGAGCTTCAGCGGGAGGCTCATCGGCGCGCCTCGAGGGTCGAGCGGGTCAGGTCGGCGTTCACGAAGCTGCACTTCTCCCCTGCCGTACGCAGGAGCTTGGCGTCGTAGAGGCTCGCGCCCTCGAAGCTCGTGCCGTGGATCGTGGCGAGCCCGAGGTCGGCGCTCTTCAGGTTGGCCTTCTCGAAGACCGCGCGCTCGAGCTTCGCGCGGTAGAAGCGCGCCTCGGTGAGCGTGGCCGCGTAGAAGCGGGTGCATTCGCCGCGCGCCTCGCTGAAGTGTGCGCCGGGCAACAGCGCGTGCGAGAAGTCGGTGCGGTCGAGCTTCGCCTGGATGAAACAGGGGAACGGCCCGCGCGCGCGCACGAAGCTCGCGTCGGAGAGGTCGGCGCTCTCGAAGCTCAGGTGTCCGAGGGCCGCGCGATCGAAGATCGCGCCTGTCGCTTTGGCTTCTCGGACGAGGCAGCGCACGAGAGACGCACCGGTGAAGTCGGCCGCGTGCAGGTCCGTCTCGGAGAGGTCGCTCTGCAGCAGTTCGAGCCCGCGTGCCTTCGCACCTCGCAGGCTCGCCTTCGACCAGAGCGACAGCATGCCCTTCACGCGCTCGAGCGATGCGCCATCGAGCTTCGCTCGCACGAAGATCGACTGCTCGACGGTGGCGCCATCGAGCATGGCACCCCGCATGTCCGCCTCGATGAAGACGCCGCGATCGAGCTTCGCCCCCGAGAGATCTGCGCCTTGCAGGTCGGCGCCGTCGAGCAAGGCGTGCTCGAACACGCATCCGGTGAGCTTGGCGCCCGTGAGCTTCGCACGCGACAGCAGCGCGCCACGCAGGTCGGAGCCGCTCAAGTCGATACCCGAGAGGTCGCGCCCGCGCAGATCGCGTCGACGCAGATCGGTGTTCGGTCCCGGCTCGACGAGCGGCGCTGCGCCGCGGAGCGTGGGGTCGAGCTCGGCGAAGCGCCCGTCTTCGAGCTGCGCTTCGGCCTCGGCGATCTTGGCCTTCGCCTCGGGCGGCAGCTCGCTCTGCTCCCGCATCGACGCGAGCATGGCCTTCTGCGCGTCGACCTGCCCCGAGAGCCCGATACGTGGTTTGCCCTCGGGGTCGAAGTCCACCGGGCTCGGCTTGGGGGCCTTCGCTTCTGCGACGGCCTTCGCGATCGTCTCGTCGAGCGGTGGCGGCGGCTCCTTTCCGGCCTCGCGCGCGCGGGCGATCGCCTGTGCGTGCATCGCCGCGGCGGCCTCGCGCATCTGCGCCACCGCCGTGCGTAGCTGTGCGGCCTGCTCGGGCTCCAGCACCGCACAAGCTCGCTCGATCTCCGCATCGAGGGCGTCTTGGCCCGCGGCGGGCTCGAGCTTGGCCTCGGCCTGCTCCGCAGCGAGCTTCTGGGCGCGCTCGTATTGAGGTCGCATGGCCGCGGGGATCGCCTCCCTGAGGCCGAGCGGATCGGCCACGAAGTCCTGCATCTGGGCCTCGTAGTCGGCGATCGGGCGCGGAGCATCCGCGAGCGACTCGCTCGCGACGATGGCGAGGTCGACGTCGGACAGATCGTGCTCGCCGATGGCGTCGATGCCTCGCCATGTGAGGTCGACGAAGCCCGCGGCCGAGTCGACGTGCACCGTATCGAGCAGCATCGTGACCTCGCGGAAGCGACCCTTCAGGTCGTGGAGGAACACACGCACGCGCAGCCCCGGCAGCTGCGCCTCGAGGTTCGCCAGCTCGGGGTGGAGGTTCACCAGCTCGAGCAGCTCGTCGCCCTTGAAGTGCCCCTGGATCTGCTGCTCCGGTGGCGCGGTCTGGAAGAAGGCCCAGTCGAAGTCGCTCGCGTAGTACGGCGCGCGCTCCTTCTCGTACTTCGGGCCGTAGTCCTTGCCGACCTTCGCGCGTCGCGCCGGCCAGAACGGGCTGATGGGCCCAGCGCACGCGGGCTTGGGGCGATCCTTGCGAGCGGTGATGGGGCTGGGCCACTCGACGTTCGGCAGCTCGTGCCCCGACAGGCCTTTGCCGACGGGGTTGTCGTCGAAGCCCTCGCCGCCGAAGCTCTGCGCCCAGCCGAGCGGCATCGTCGTGAAGGGCAGGGGATCCGTGAAAGGTTTGCCGACGAGGTTCTCCTTCCAGACCCGAGGACCGAAGACGCGCCGGTCGATCGTGGTGAGCGGCTTGCCGGCCGAGGTCTTCAGCACCATGCGCACGAAGCTCTCACCCGTCGGCTTGCCGCCGGGCGCGTAGCAGAGACCCGTGAGGAGGGCCTCGCCCCGCAGCTTGAGCGGGCTCAGATCGCTGGGCTTGCTCGCGCCACCCGTCGCGTCGGCGTCGTCCTCGTCGAAGAGCTCGCCCGACAGCCGGCCCTGCTCGTCGAGCGGGGTGAGCACGCCTGGCGCCAGCGCGAAGCGGCCGCGCACCGAGACGGCCGCTTCAGGCGTCGGGGGCTTGCGAGAGGTGACGGTCGCTGCGAAGAGGAAGGGCGTGGCGTTGCGCTTGCGCACGATCAGCCCTCGTCGATCTTGAGGCCCATCTTCGCGAGCTTGGTGCCGAGCTTCGTCTCCGAGATCTTCACCTGCGCATCTTCGAGCTTCACGTCGATGTAGGGACCAAACAGAAAGCTTGCCTTGGCGCCGATGAAGATGTCGACCGCGTTGCCGATGTCGAGCTCCGCCTTGTTGCCCATGAACACCGACGCCGCGTTACCGAGCTGCCCCTCGACGGTGTCGCCGATCCGTATGCCCACGTCGTTTCCGAGGGCGATCGCGTTCGAGTTGCCGATCGCGAGCTCGTTCGACGTCGGGCAGATCGACAGCGAATCCGCCTGCACACCGACGATGCTGAGCTCGGCAGTGCCGACGCCGACGATGCTGAGCTCGGCGGTGCCGAGACCGACGATGCTGATGCCCGCCGTCCCCAGCCCGATGATGCTCGTCTCGATCGTGCCGCCTCCGATGATCGTGCTCTCGGCCGTGCCGCCACCGATGATCGTGCTCGCCACGGTGCCGCCGCCGATGAGCGTCGACTCCGCGGTGCCGCCGCCGATGCGTGTGTTGCTCGTCGAGCCCCCGCTCAGGTCGGTGAGCTCCTCGGTGTTGTCGGCCCAGGTCTCGCTCTTGATGCTCGGGATGCGCTTGATCGCCGAGCCCGTGTACTCCTCGATGCTCTCGGCCCAGGTGCGCGAGACGATCTTCGGGTTGACCTTGCTCGGCGCGGGGGAGGTGGTGACGACGGGTGGGTAGGACTCCGGGGTCTCGCTGCCGGTGACGTCGACCTTCCACTCGCCGAAGAACTCCTCGTGAACGTCGCCCCAGTAGATGCTGTAGGTGTCGCCCTTCTGGTTCTTCTCGACGAAGCGGTAGCGCCCGCCGTCGTCTTCGACCCACTGCACGCTCGTGGTCTCGAACTCGCCCATGTTCATGCCCATGCCGCGCACCTCTCCACCGGAGAAGTCGAAGCCAGAGGCGATGCCGTCCATGTCCGAGTCGGAGTCTTCGAGGTCCTTCGACTGGCGACCGACGACCACGAGCTTGTAGTTGCCGCGGATGACCTCGATCTTGTCTCCACGCGTGGTGGTGATGCGGTTGCCGTCGGAGTGATCGCGCCAGCCGCCTTTGGTGTGGATGCGGTCGGACTCGGCCTTGCGCTCGGCGATCGACCACGAGCCGTCTCCGGGTTGGCGTATGCGCGCGTCATCTTCGAAGACGAGCTCTTCCTCCTCGTAGGGCTCGCTCCGCTGCGCGTCGCCGTTGCTGCCCTTCTCCCGGTCGAGGCGCGTCGCCTTCCTCGCCTTGACGGCGAGGTCCTCGCCCCAGTCGGAGCGATCCACGTTGCCGGCCACGCGCGGGTCGACCGCGCCGAGTCGCAGGTAGCTGCGCATCTTCTCGGCGTCGTCGACGGCCTCGTTGAAGTTGGGCACGTCGAGCAGCAGGTACTTGCCTCGCTGCGCGGGCATCGGCGGCCCCTCGGGCTTCGGCGGCTTCTTCTTCTCGGGGTCGCGGGTCGGGCGCTTCTCGAGCGAGCGCTCGCGCTCGCCCTTGCCGCCGCCGCCCGCCCCCTGGCCGCCCTTGCCCGCGCCGCCGCCGTCCTGCTGTGTCGCCATCGGCGGGGAGGCTACAGGTCGTGTCGCGCGGCGGTCCAGGGTGGACAGCCCGGCGCCGACACGATCGGTCGAGCGAGCGGCGCTCAGCCCACCACGCCGATGCGGCGGAGCTCGTCGAGCATGTCGGGAAGCGCGTGCAAGGTGAGCGTCTTGTCGCCCGTGGCGTCGCGGTAGCGCAGCGTGACGACCGCGACGTCGATGCCGAGCCCACGCGCCTCCTTGGTGTCCATCACACGATCGACCCGCCAGTCGACGCCGGTGAGCACGGCGCCGTGTCCGCCGATCGCGCGTCGCGCGGCGTCGCGCCTCAGCCCACCCACGGCGCGCTCGAAGCCGGCGACGAGCAGCGCGACGCTGGGGCCGTCGACGCCGAGGGCCTCGAGGTCGGCGAGGAAGCCGCGCCGATCGACCCCGTGGCGCGCGGCACCGCGCAGGAGCGCGCGGCAGGCCTTGATGGCCGGCGCCAGCTCGGCCGGCTCCGCATGGTGCTCGGCGCAGAAGACGTCGAGTCGGCGCTCGAGCTCGGGTGGCACCGGCTCGACGAGGCTCGGGCCGAGCGCCTGCCAGTAGTGTGCGCGCGCCGACTCCGAGAGCCTGCTCAGGAGCGCGAGATCGCGCCGCAGCTCTCCGGGCGCTGCGGCGCCGCCCAGGCAGCGCAGCGTGGTGAGCGGCCCGTCTGCGGCTACCGCGTCTGCTCCGCGTGTCTCATTTTGGAGACTCTCGTCCATGTCCAGACTCTAGCTCGCCCCACGCCCGAGTGGACCGCCCCTGGCGAACGCACCCACGGCGGACTAACTTGCCGTGCTCCATGGAGCGCCGCTTCCAGATGGTCACGGGCTTCGAGCCGCGAGGTGATCAACCTCGCGCGATCGAGTCGCTCAGCGAAGGCCTCGATCGCGGCATCCAGTACCAGACCCTGCTCGGCGTCACCGGCAGCGGAAAGACCTTCACCGCCGCGAAGCTCGTCGAGCACTACCAGCGCCCCGCGCTCGTGCTCGCTCCCAACAAGACGCTCGCGGCGCAGCTCTACGGCGAGCTGCGCGAGCTCTTCCCGCACAACGCGGTCGAGTACTTCGTCAGCTACTACGACTACTACCAGCCCGAGGCCTACGTGCCCTCGAGCGACACCTTCATCGAGAAGGACGCGATCGTGAACGACGCGATCGATCGCATGCGTCACTCGGCGACGCACGCGCTGCTGTCGCGGCCGGACGTCATCATCGTCGCTTCGGTGAGCTGCATCTACGGCATCGGCTCGGCGGAGACCTACCAGGGTCTGCTCATCGAGCTCGAGACGGGCACCGAGCAGCGCCGCGACGAGCTGCTGCGCCGGCTCGTCGACATCCAGTACGAGCGCAACGACGTCGACTTCCACCGCGGCACCTTCCGTGTGCGCGGCGACGTGGTGGAGATCTTCCCGGCCTACGAGGAGGGCATCGCGATCCGGGTCGAGTTCTTCGGCGACGAGATCGAGGCCATCAAGGAGGTCGATCCGCTGCGCGGTAAGGTGATCCGCTCGCTGCCGCGCGCGTCGATCTACCCGGGCTCGCACTACGTCACCGAGCAGCAGCAGATGCGGCGCGCGATCGACTCGATCCGCGCGGAGCTGCGCGAGAGGCTCGACTACTACGACGGCGAGGGGCGCTTCCTGGAGAAGCAGCGCATCGAGCAACGCACGATGTACGACCTCGAGATGATGGAGCAGATGGGCTTCTGCAACGGCATCGAGAACTACTCGCGCCATCTCTCGGGCCGCAAGGCGGGCGACCCCGCGCCCACGCTGCTCGACTACTTCCCCGAGGACTTCCTCCTGCTCATCGACGAGTCGCACCAGACGGTGCCGCAGGTGGGCGCGATGTACAAGGGCGACCGCGCCCGCAAGGAGACGCTCGTCGAGCACGGCTTCCGCCTGCCGAGCGCGCTCGACAACCGCCCGCTCAAGTTCGACGAGTTCGAGCGCTTCTGCAGGCGCGTCGTGTTCATCAGCGCGACGCCCGGCGAGTACGAGCTCGAGAAGTCTGCCGGCGTCGTCGTCGAGCAGATCATCCGCCCGACGGGGCTCGTGGATCCGAAGATCACCATCAAGCCGGTCGCGGGCCAGGTCGACGAGCTCTACGCGCGCATCCGCGAGCGGGTCGAGCGCGGCGATCGTGTGCTCGTGACCACGCTGACCAAGCGCATGGCCGAGGATCTCACCGAGTACTACACCGAGCTCGGCGTGCGCGTGCGCTACCTGCACAGCGACATCGACACGCTCGAGCGCATGGAGATCCTGCGCGATCTCCGCCGCGGCGAGTTCGACGTGCTCGTGGGCATCAACCTCTTGCGCGAGGGCCTCGATCTGCCCGAGGTGTCGCTCGTGGCGATCCTCGACGCCGACAAGGAGGGCTTCTTGCGCAGCCCGCGCTCGCTCATCCAGACGATCGGCCGCGCGGCGCGCAACGTGAACGGCGAGGTCATCATGTTCGCCGACCGCACCACGCCCTCGATGGCGCAGGCGATCGGCGAGACGGATCGTCGCCGCGCCAAGCAAGAGGCCTACAACCGCGAGCACGGCATCACACCCTCCACGGTGAAGAAGGCGATCCTCGATCTGTCGCCGACCTCGGGCGCGAGCGACTGGTCGACGGCGCCGAAGCTGCGCGTCGACGCGGGGCTGCAGGCGCCGAAGACCGAGGAGGAGCTGGAGGAGCTCGTCGAGAGCCTGCGGCAGGAGATGTTCTCGGCGGCCGAGGCGCTCGACTTCGAGCGCGCGGCGCGCCTACGCGATCAGCTGAAGAAGCTGCGTGGCGAGGCAGACGTCGCCGCGATCGTCGCGGCCGGCGCCGACGGCAGAGGTCGCGGTGGCAACGGCGCGCCACGCGGGGGCGCGAAGGCGAAGAGCCCGCCCGCGAAGGGTGGAGGTCGCGCGGGCACCGGGCATCGAGCGAGCAAGGCGCGCCGCTGAAGGGCGGCGCGGCGGGCCGCAAGGCGCGCCGCTGAAGCGCGGCGCGGCGAGCTACTTCTTCTTCTCGACGAGCTGGCTCGGAGGCAGGCGCTCCCAGCGGATCGAGTCACCGGAGAGCGTGGAGATGCGCTTGGGACGGCCGCCGTCGAGGCGCATCACGTAGAGGCCAGGGCCCTCGCCGCCCTTGCGCGTGGAGAAGAACGCGACGAGCCGCCCGTCGGGGCTGCACGACGGGTAGCCGTTCGAGCCCTGGTTCTGCGTGAGGCGGTAGAGCTGCCCGCCGCTCTCGCCCGTGGCGACGAGATCCGTGTTCTTGCCCACGCCCACCGCGAAGACGAGGCGGATGCCGTCGGGGTGACGACAGAAGGTCGGCGCCGAGGCGAAGAAGCCGTCGGGAGAGACGGCCTTGCCGTCGACGTGGATGCGCTGGCCGAACTTGCCGGAGCCCGAGAAGGCGAGCTTGCCGGTCGGTGAGAAGGCCGGCCGGAGCGCGAAGTTCACCGGCGAAGCGAGCTCGAGCTTGTCGAGCGAGGGCCCGGCGAAGAGCTGGATCGTCGAGCCCTGCGCGATCGACGCGGCGACGCGCGAGCCGTCGCGGCTCCAAGCGAGGCCGTAGACCGAGCCCTTGATGTTCATCGGCACGGGCTTCGGGTCGCCCGCGCGGAACACCTTGTACTCGTCGCGGTTGACGCTCGCAGCCCAGTACAAGGTGCCCGCGGGGTCGTAGGCCGGCGCGATCGCGACGTGCTCGGTCGGCGAGACGGGCTTCGCGTCGAAGCCGTCGGCGTCGATGCGGTAGATGCGGCGCAGCGTGCCCGTGCCGGAGGCGAAGGTGAGGTGGCTGTAGAAGCCGCCGTTCGAGCCCGTGAGCGCTCCGAGCACCAGATCGGCCACTTGGTGCGACTCGATGCGCACGCGATCGAGCGGGACCTCCCAGTGTTTGTCGAAGATCGGCGTGTCGCCGCCCGCGACCAGCCAGGCCTGCGCGCCGAGCTCCGCGCGCTGGTCGTCGAGCTTCTTCGCCGAGACGCGCACGATCATCTCCGCGCCCTTCGCGGCGAAGGCCTTGGTCTCGACGGCGCGATCGCTCGTCCACAGACCGTCGGGCGCCTTGTCGTCGGGCAGCACGTCGAACTCCCCCGAGAGCTCGAGGTCGCGCCTGACGACGCTGCGCAGCGTGACGTCCTCCAGGTAGGGGGAGATCGAAGGGACCACGATGATCTTGGGCAGCGGACGCTCACCCGCGGTGCCCGTGACCACGATGTTCGCGAGCGGGTCGGTGCTCGGCGCGGCGTCGCCCTGCGCCTCGGCGCGCGCCGACGAGAGCACGAGCGCGCCGAGGGCGGCGACGCCGAGTGCGATGGACCGGAGAGAGCGCGTCAGCGACATACGATGGTGATCCCGAACGAAGGTTTGAGAAAATCGGGGTAGTTCTCGGGCGGCGGAGGCACGCTGGTGCCGACGGCGCCCTGCATCGCGGGAGGGATCGAGGCGTCGAAGGCCGCGTTGCCCGAGGGCGCGACCGAGATGCTCGCGACCGTGAGGCCGGAGAGGCGCACCGTCGCCGAGGTGCTCGTGCCCTCGGCCCCCGCGCATTTACCGGCGGCGAAGCGGTTGAAGTAACTCACGAGGCGCGCCTGGTACATGCGTGAGGCGTTCACCTTCGCCGGATCGACCTCGGTGCCGTCCTTCACGCCGTCCGGGCTGCCCTCTTGCGTGACGCCCGGCGGGAGGTCGCTGGTCTCGATGGGGTTCGCGCTGCTGTCGGGATCGGTCGGCCCCGGCGGCGGCGTCTCCGGCGTGCCGGCGTCGGGCAGATCCTTCGGCGGCTCGGCGCTCGCCTCCGCGACGGGCTGGTCCTTCTTGGGGGCGTCTTCGGGCTTCTCGCTCGCCTTCGTGGAGACGAAGGCCTTGTCGGTCTTCGGCGCGGCGGCCGGCTTGGGCCGCGGCGGCGCGTTCCACATGTCGGGCAGCTTCGGCTTCTTGCCGCCGAGCTTGAGCAGCGGCGAGTCGAGGTCGAGCACCGGCGTCACCTTCACCGGCGTCTCGCCCACGGGCTTCTCGATCTCCGGCGCCAGGTACACGGTGTCGCTCGTGACGTAGAGCATGATGCCCGCGCCGACCTGGATGCACACCGAGACCAGGATCGCGCTCGCGACCTCCCAGGGCTCGTAGTCGCTCTTGTAGGTCGCGCTCACCCGAGCATCCTCACTTCTTCTTCGAGGGGCTCTTGGGTGGCTCGGCCGGCGCCGCGGGCTTCGCGGGCGGGGTGGGGTCGTCTTCGAGCTCGGGCTGCACGAGCAGGTTCAGGCCCTCGACGCCCGCTTGGCGCGCCGCCGCCACCACACGCGCGACGACGCCGTAGCGAGCGTCCTTGTCGGCGCGGATGTAGAGCTCCTTCTCCACCTGTACGCGCGGATGGTTCTTGAGCTCCGCCTCGATCGAGTCGGTCACGTCGCGCTCGGCGAAGAAGATCTTCTCGTTCTTGTCGACCGTGACGACGAGCTTCGTGTCCTTGAGCGGCGTCTCCTTGGCCTGCACGTTCGGCAGTTCGACGCGCAACCCGGTGGCGAGCAAGGGCGCCGTGATCATGAAGACCACGAGCAAGACGAGCATGACGTCGACGAGCGGCGTCACGTTGATGTCGGCGAAGCCACCGCCTCGCCGACGCCCTCCTCCTCCGACGCTCGCCCCCACCTAGGCTCCGTGGACCGGCGGACGGGGTTGGGGAACGGTCCGATCCATCGGCGGCATCGACCCGCTCTGCTCGCTCTCGGAAACGACGGTCACCCATTGCTCGCTCGCGGTCTCGAGCTCGGAGACGATGTCGTCGGCCTTGCGATTCAAGAGGTTGTAGAAGATGAGCGCCGGGATCGCGGCGAAGAGGCCGACGGCCGTGGCGATGAGGGCCTCGCCGATGGCGGGCGCGACGACCGGCAGACTCGCGCTCTTCTCGCGGCCGATGCGCAAGAACGCGTCGAGGATGCCCCAGACGGTTCCGAAGAGGCCGATGAACGGCGCGCTCGAGGCGATCGAGCCGAGCATCGTCATCAGCCGCGATGCCCGCTGCTGCTCGACCACGATGGCGCGCTTCGCCACCGAGCCGAGCACCTCGCGGCTGCCGCCTCGGCGCGCGAGCGCGGTGACGACGCGGCCTCCCGGCGAGCCGGGGTGGCGACGCGCGACGTCGAAGAGATCGTTCGCCGCGACGAGGTTGAAGGCCTCCCGCTCGAAGGCGTGCAGCGCGCCCCGCATGCGGGCGAGCTGCAGCGCCTTGAGGATCGCGATGATCCAGACCCCCGCCGCCATGGCCACGAGCAGCCAGAAGACGACGAACACGGGCCCCGATGAGTGGAGCACCAACTGGATGGGGTTCAGGTCGACCGCCGGCGGCGCGCCGTCGACCGGAACCGCTTGTTCCACCGGGGTCTGGGCCTGGAGCAAGAAGAGCATCGAGTGTCCTACGTTCGGGGTCGACGGCCGCGAGCGAGGCTACTCCGCGAGGAAGATCTCGACCTTGCGATCGAGCGCCCAGCCGTCTTCGTCGGTGCCGGTGGCCTCGAACTCACCGCGCGAGCTCGTCGCCATGCGGCCGGACTCGAGCCCCTTGCGAGCGAGGAAGTCGCCCACCGAGCCCGCGCGCTGCTGGCCGAGCGCCAGGTTGTACTCGACCTCACCGCGAGGATCCGCGTGGCCGACGAGGCGCATGCCCTTGCCCTTGAGCGGGCCGGAGATGAAGCAGCGGGCGAGCGCGTCGAGCGCGGCCGTGGCGTCGGCGCTCACCTGCGAGGAGTCGAAGGCGAAGCGCGCGGTCGGCAAATCGCCGCAGGCCTTGATGATCTTGTCGTCGATCTTCACGCCGCTCGCGCCGTCGGCGCCGGCCGCCTTGGGCCCCTGCGTGGCGGTGCTCGAGCCGTCGCTCACCGGCTCGACGGGCGCCTTCGGGGGCGGGTCGTCGGAGCAGCCCGCCAGGGCGAGCGCGGCGATCGAGACAGGCGCCAGGAGCCAGCGGAGCGGGAGCTTCGAAACCTGGGAGCTGTGCATGCGTTCCTCCGTCGTGTCGACGTGTGCTGGGGTTGGGCCAGAGAGCCCGGGCACCGCCCGGTCGACCCCGCGGGCAGGGGCCTAACACGAACGGGCTGCGTGGCAAAAACTTGCGCTCCGAGTGGAGCCTGCCCGCGCACTCCGGCACGGCCCCAACCGGCGAGGGTGTCGCTCCCTTCCCGACGTGGTAGCGAAGCGCACATGTCGCTCGCCGAAGTGTTCCAAGACGAAGCAAAGAAGAAGGCCGTCATCGCCGACGCGGAGAAGCTCGTCGACGAAGAGGTCGCCGGCAAGAGCGGGCTCTCGGGCTTCGCGGTGAAGAAGGGCTTCGAGGCCGTGAAGGGCATCAAGCCGGGCTTCATCCGCGAGGTGCTCGACAAGCTCCTCCCGGAGTTCGCCGAGAAGATCGACCCGCTCTGGGCCGAGGGCCAGAAGGCCGGCGACCCGACGAGCTTCTTCGAGAAGAACCGCAGCCGCGTGGCCGACTCGCTGCTCTCGGTGACCGACGGCAAGATCGACCGCGCCAAGAGCTCGATCGTGCGCTCGACCTACTCGATGCTGCGTGGCTCCGCGAAGAAGCACGTCGAAGACGCGGTGCCGCGCCTCGCGAAGCTCGTCGCGAAACACGCCATCTGAGCCCAGCCCCGTCGCTCGACCTCTGAGCGGCCGTTCATCGGCGCGCGGGTCCGAGCTCGGCCATCCCGTGCTCCGCCCCAGAAAGTTGTGGCGCGGGGGGTGGTACCCCGGTAAAGACGCGCCGCGCCGGTCTCCGACGGAGGATGCGGCGCGCCTTTCCATCCGCCTCCAGACAGGACTCGACTCGCCATGGACCTCGCGAAGATCCGCAACATCGGGATCAGTGCCCACATCGACTCGGGCAAGACGACGCTCACCGAGCGCATCCTCTTCTACACCAAGCGCATCCACGCCATCCACGACGTGAAGGGCAAGGACGGCGTCGGCGCGAAGATGGACTCGATGGATCTCGAGCGCGAGCGCGGCATCACCATCCAGTCCGCGGCGACGCACTGCTTCTGGAAGGGCAACCACATCAACATCATCGACACGCCCGGCCACGTCGACTTCACGATCGAGGTCGAGCGCGCGCTGCGCGTCCTCGATGGTGCGATCCTCGTCCTCTGCGGCGTCGCCGGCGTGCAGTCGCAGTCGCTGACGGTCGACCGCCAGATGCGCCGCTACGGCGTCCCGCGCATCGTGTTCATCAACAAGCTCGATCGCGCCGGCGCCAACCCGCTGCGCGGCAAGGAGCAGCTCAAGGAGAAGCTGAACCTCAACCCGGTGCTCCTGCAGCTGCCGATCGGCCTCGAGGACAAGTTCGAGGGCGTCGTCGATCTCATCGACGAGAAGGCCATCCGCTTCTCCGGCCCCAACGGCGAGGAGATCTCCTACGGCCCGGTGCCCGAGGACATGAAGGCCGACGTCGAGAAGTACCGCGCCGAGATGCTCGACCAGCTCTCGCTCTTCGACGACGAGCTCGCCGAGGCGATCCTCGAGGAGAAGGTCACGACCGATCTCATCCGCTCCGCCGTGCGCAAGGCCACGATCGGCCTGCAGATCGCGCCCGTGATGATGGGCTCGGCCTACAAGAACAAGGCCGTGCAGCTCCTGCTCGACGGCGTGCTCTCGTACCTGCCCGCGCCGAACGAGATCGTGAACAACGCGGTCGATCTCGACAAGAACGAGGAGAAGGTCACCCTCTCGTCGGACGAGGATGCCCCGCTCGTCTCGCTCGCGTTCAAGCTCGAAGACGGCCGCTTCGGCCAGCTCAGCTACGTGCGCGTCTACCAGGGCAAGCTCGCCAAGGGCATGGAGATCACGAACGTCCGCACCGGCAAGCGCCACAAGGTCGGCCGCCTCGTGCGCATGCACTCCGACGAGATGGAGGACATCGAGGTCTCGACCCCGGGTGACATCGTCGCGATGTTCGGCATCGACTGCAACTCGGGCGACACCTTCACCGACGGCAAGCTGAACTTCGCGCTCAGCAGCATGTACGTGCCCGACCCGGTCATCTCGCTCACGGTCACGCCGAAGGACAACAAGGCGCAGGCCAACATGAGCAAGGCGCTCCGTCGCTTCACGAAGGAGGATCCCACCTTCCGTGTGAGCGCCGACCCCGAGTCCGGCGAGACGATCATCGCCGGCATGGGTGAGCTCCACCTCGACGTCTACATCGAGCGCATGAAGCGCGAGTACGGCGCCGAGGTGATCACGAGCCCGCCGCGCGTCGCCTACCGCGAGACGATCACCAAGCGCGTCGAGTACGCCTACACGCACAAGAAGCAGACGGGCGGCTCCGGCCAGTTCGGCCGCATCGCGGGCTTCATGGAGCCCTGCGAGGACGAGGCCTTCAAGTTCAACGACGAGATCGTGGGCGGCGTCGTGCCGCGCGAGTACATCCCGTCGGTCGAGAAGGGCTTCAAGTCGATGCTCGCCAAGGGCCAGCTCATCGGCGCGCAGGTGGTGAACGTCGCCATCACGCTCAACGACGGTGGCTTCCACGCGGTCGACTCGAGCGACGCCGCCTTCCAGGAGGCCGCGCGCGGCGCCTGGCGCGAGTTCTTCGGCAAGGCGGGCCCGGTCATCCTCGAGCCGATCATGAAGGTCGCCTGCGAGGGTCCGAGCGAGTTCCAGGGCGGCATGACCGGCCTGATGCTCCAGCGCCGCGGCATCATCCTCGGCACCACCGAGGAAGACGGCTTCTCGCGCATCGAGGCCGACGTGCCGCTCTCCGAGATGTTCGGCTTCTCGACGGTGCTGCGCTCCTCGACCCAGGGCAAGGGCGAGTTCACGATGGAGTTCTCCAAGTACTCGCAGACCCCGAGCTCGATCAGCGAGGAGCTCATCAAGAAGTACCGCGAGGAAGAGGCCAAGAAGAAGAAGTGAACGCTTCTTCCCGGGCTTCGGAAGCTCGGTCTCGTAGGCGCCTGGAGCTGCTTCAAGCAGAGCTGGGCGCCTGCTCGCTTTGTCCCGAGATGATCGGCCCCGTCGTGCACGGGCCGCCGGTGCTCTCGAGGGTCTTCTTGCTCGGTCAGGCGCCGGGTCCACGCGAGGGCAGCTTCGGCCGCCCCTTCGCGTGGACGGCCGGGCGCACGCTCTTCAAGTGGCTCGAGCAGGCCACGGGCGCGAGCGAGGAGCGCGTGCGCTCACGCGTCTACTTCGCGGCCGTCGCCAGGTGCTTCCCCGGCAAAGCGAAGGGCGGCGGCGACAGGCGACCAGCGCCCGACGAGATCGAGCGCTGCAAGGTCTACCTCGAGCGTGAGCTCGAGCTGCTCGAGCCCGAGCTCGTGCTGCCCGTGGGTACCTTGGCGATCGAGCAGGTGCTCGGCCACAAGGGGCCGCTCGCGGAGGTGATCGGCAGCGAGCGGCGGGCGAGCTACTTCGGTCGCGAGGTCGACGTCATCGCGCTGCCACACCCGAGCGGCGCGTCGACCTGGCACCGCACCGAGCCCGGCAAGACGCTGCTCGCCGAGGCGCTCGCTTTGATCAGCAAGCACCCGGCGATGCGCAGCGCGCTCGGCTGAAGACGTGACCAGAATGGAACGCGCGAAGCGGCCGCCCGAGGGGCGACCGCTTCGATAGGGCTGAGCTGCAGCGGCTCAGTTGATCTGGAGGTTCGGCGCGGCGGTGCCGTTCGAGCCGTTGTTCGCGTTCGTGCCCGAGGGGCTCGAGCCCCCGGTTCCGCCCAAGCCAGGCAGGCCCGTGGTGCAGGAGTTCTGCGCGAAGCTCACCGTCACGCTGCCTGCGCGGCCGAGGCACGCCGAGGGGCCACCGCCGCCGCCTCCGCCACCGCCGCCGTGGCCGCCGGCGCGGCCGTCGCCGCCTCTGCCTCCCGCGCCGCCCTGGTCGTTGCCACCGCCGCCGTTGGCGCCGGTGCCGCCGTTCTGCGCGCTGGCGCCGTTGCCGCCGTTGCCGCCCTTGCCGCCGGCCCCGGTGGTGATCGTATTGCTGGTCACCACGATCGAGCCTGCGCTCGAGAAGACGCCGAAGCTGCCGCCACCGCCGCCGCCGGCCTTGCCACTGTTGCCGCCGAGGCCACCGCAGCCGCCCGAGCCGCCACCGCCGCCGGTGTCGGCGTTGCAGATGAAGCCGCTGCCACCGCCGCCGCCGCCGCCGCCGCCGCCGCCGCCTTTGCCATTGGTACCCGCGATGCCGTCCGAGCCGCTCGCCGGCGTGTAGACGCCTGCGACGATCGCCCCGAGCGCGGCGCCGCCTTGCCCACCGCCGCCGTTGGTCCCGAAGGCCCCCGCCGTTCCCGGGCCTCCTGGGTTGCCGGTCGTCGAGAGGCTGCACGACTCTCCCGCGCCTCCGCCACCACCGGGGGCGTTGCCACTGCCTACGCTGCCCGTCTGTCCGTTGGCGTTGTTGTAGCCGCCGTTGCCTCCCTTGCCGCCTGGCTCGGCGCAGCTGGGCGCCGCGCCTCCGACGCCACAGCCCGTGCCCTGACAGCCGTTCCCGCCGCCGTTGCCGTTGGGCGCATTGGCGGCCCCGTGCGGCACGCCGTCGGCTCCGTTGGCACCGTCGCGGCCGTTGGCGGCCTGGATCTCGTTGTAGCGGACGAAGAGCTGCGCCGAGCCTCCCGAGTGACGCACGCCGTAGGTGCTCGAGCCGCTCGCGAAGGGCTGGTTCGCCACGATGCGCAGGCCCTCGATGTGCGTCTCGAGGTTGATGTTCGAGGCCGCGAACACGGTGCCGAGCGCCGAGATCTGCGTGACGACGTTGGCCTTGCGGCGGAACTTGAAGTCAGGGTCGTTGTGATCGAAGCCGCCGTAGATGCTGATGCCCGAGACGACGTCGATCGTGCCCTCGGCGTAGTTCTCGCCGCTGAGACACACCGCCGGCACGCCGTTGGCCTGCGCGGTGGAGATCGCGTCGACGATCGTCTGCTTCGGCGACATGCGCGTGCCGGGGTTGGCGTCGCTGCCTTGCGAGACCGAGACGTAGACGCACTGCTCGACCACGCCGTCGCCGCCGTCGCAGTTCGCGTCCACGAACTGATCGTCGATCGGATCGGTCGTCGCCGAGGTGGGCACGCAGGCATACTCGCAGCCGCAACCATTGGTGTCGCTCGGGTGGCTCGTGAGCGGGTTGTTGTCGATGTCCCAGAGGCCGTTGGCCTCGCAGTAGCCGTCGCAGGGGTCGACGACGACGCCGCCACCTTCGCCGCCCTGACCACCACCACCTTCGCCGCCACCGCCCGTCGTGGTGCTCGTCGTGGTGCTCGACGTGGTCGTCGTCGAGGTCGTCGAGCTGCCGCCATCGCCGCCGCCGCCGGTGGGGTTGTCGTCGCCGCCTCCGCTCGTGCCGGGCGAGTCGCCGGAGGCACAGCCGAAGACCGAGGCCGCGAGCAGGCCCATGGAGGCGGTACGAAGCAGGTGGGAAAGGCGCATGAGCGAGATCATCGCGGGTTGCGCAGAGCCTCTCAAGACTCATGTGACGACGAGAAGCGGCTCCTCAGTCGAATCTGTGTGTGGTGGTGCGACGAACACGTCCGTGTGGAGCGCGGCGCGCGCCGTGGCGCATGCGTTCAGCGGGAGCGTGTGCCCTCCTAGGCCGACGTGGGCTTCGTGCTCGGCACGCGGCGGCCCACTCGGCTCGGCCCCAAGCGCACGAGGATCGTCTACGCTCGTCGCGTGGAGAGCAAGCCGAGGGTCGGTCGGATGCGTCGCGTGGGAGCAGAGCGGTTCGTTCGGCGCGGGCCCCAGATGAGCGGCGTGACGCGCGCGAGGCTCTGCGTCGGCGTCGCGCTCGCGCTGGGCGTGCTCGTCGGCTGCTCCGCCGGCAGCGGGGACGACACCACCTCGGTGACCTCGACGAGCAGCGGCTTCACGACCTCGAGCGGCGCTGGCGGCGCGGGTGGCGAGGGCATCGGCGGCGGTTGCGCGGCGATCTCGCAGGCGGCCGAGAGCTACCCGGTGAACCTGTACGTGATGCTCGATCGGTCCTCGTCGATGGCGGGCAACCCGTGGACCGTGGCCGTCGACGGGCTCACCGCCTTCGCCCAGGACGACGCCTCCGCGGGGCTGCGTGTGGCGCTGCGCTCCTTCCCTCAGGGTGCACCGGGCTGCGATCAGAGCTTCTACAAGGCCCCCGCGGTGGGCTGGGGCGAGCTGCCGGCGATCGCCGGTGCCTTCGTGAGCGAGCTCGCGACCTACGCACCCGACGGTTTCTCCACGCCGACCTACCAGGCGCTCGGTGGCGCGCTGCTCGAGTGCGTCGACGTCGTCGACGCCGCGCCGGATCAGCGCGCCGCGGTGCTGCTCATCACCGACGGCGCGCCGCAGGGTCCCTCGAACACCACCTGCGCGGGGCAGAACCCCGAGTCACACCAGGTGATCGCGGACCTCGCGAAGGCGGCATACGACGGCTACGGCGTGCGCACCTTCGTGATCGGCTTCCCGGGCGTCGACGCGAGCTTCGCGAACCTCGTCGCCGCGAGCGGCGGCACCAGCTCGGCGATCGTGCTCGGCACGACGAACGTGGCCTCTCAGTTCAGCGCGGCGCTCCAGAGCGTGCGTGGGAGCGCGTTGCCTTGCGAGTACAAGATCCCGCCCGAGGTCTTCGAGGGAGAGCTCACGCTCGGCAAGGTCAACGTCGAGCTCACGCTCGGCGGCCAGGAGCCCGTGCTGCTCCCCAAGAACGACGCCTGCGACGGCCCCGGCTGGCGCTACGTCGGTCCGGTGTCGCAGCCGGAGTACATCGAGCTCTGCCCGGCGAGCTGCGCCGCCGTGCAAGCCGACTTCGAGGCGTCGATCCGGATCGTGCTCGGCTGCCTCACGATCGTGAAGTAGCCCGGGGCGCGAACGCGCCCTCAGAACGCGACGCCGACGCGCAGGCCCGCGCCGTCTTCGCCGATCGCTGCGCCGATCGCGAGCTTCGGCGCGGGCTCCGCGGGCGAGGGCTCGTCGTCGAGCGAGAGCATGATCGCGCCGCCGGCGAGCCCGACCATGCCACCGCCGACCATCAAGCTCGCGATCGTGCGCTGCGTGCGCAGCTCCGCGAGCGCGCTGCGGCCGGCCGCGGTGCACACACCGCCGGTGCAGAGCAGCGGGTCGGCGGCGGCGCTGCCTGCCTCGGAGGCAGCGCGGATCGCGAAGAAGCTGCCGATGCCGATGCCCACGAAGCCGAGCCCCGCGAGCACGAAGCCCACGGTGCGGGTCGTCGACGGCGCAGGGTCGGAGCTCGGCGCGTCGTCGGTGGGGGCGGGCGTGGCCTGCGTGGGTGCGGATGGCGCGGGAGCGGGCTGCGTGGAAGCGGGCTGCTCGGCCTGAGCGAGCGGCGCGACGAGCAGCTGGGCAGAGAAGCACAGCGCCGTCGTCGTGGCGGCGCGCGATCGCAGGGTAGAGCTCATCGAGGCTGCATCCGGTTGAGCCCCACCGTCTCGTCCCACTCGGAGCCGTAGCCCTCGTAGTGCACGCGGTAGCGCTCCTTGCCGACCACGTCGATGACCTGCGCGGGGTAATAGCGCCCGCTCCACTCGACCCTCACCTGGTCGCCCACGCGGTAGGTGTTCGTCTGCGCGGCCTCGAGCGAGCGCTGCTTCACCTTCGCGGGTGGCTCGGGCCTGGGCTCGTCCCCCTTGCGCAGCCCTTGGATGCGCGACTTGGGCACGACCTCGTCCCAGACCTCGTCGTAGCCGTCGTAGTGGATGCGGAACTTCGCCGGGCCCTCGGCGCTGAGGATCACCGCGGGGTAGTGTTTGCCCTCCCACTCGACCATGACCTCGTCGCCGACGCGGAAGGTCTCTTGGCAGCCGACCACCGAGGTCGCCCACCAGAGCACGATGCCGAGCAAGGCCGAGCGCATGGCGATGTTCTCTCAGAGTGTCGCGCGGAGCGCAAACGCGCTCGACGTCGAGCGGGTGTCGGCGCGCCGCGCACGCGAGCTCGCGGCCCACCACCTCAGCGCGGGCTGGCGGTGTCGGGCGCCTGCGCCGCGAGGCGCTTGCGCAGCGCCTTGGCGACCAACACCGAGAACGGCGTCTTCGGCGTGTAGTGGTCGTCGCTGGCGTCGAGCTCCTCGGCGCCCGCCTCGGGGCGCCGCTCCTGGAGCATCGCGTCGAGCGCGCCCGCGAGCTCGCTCATGCTCGCGTAGCGACGCGCCGGATCCTTCCGAAGGCACTTGCGCACGACGGCGTCGAGCTCCGCCCCGAGCTCGGGCACGAGGCTCGAAGGAGCGACGGGCTCGCTCAGCAGGTTGTGCGCGAGCAGGTCCTCCGGAGCGTCGGCCTCGAAGGGAAGCCTGCCGGTGAGCACCTGGAACATCGTCATGCCCAGGCCGTAGACGTCACTCCTCGCGTCGGCTTCGTCGGCCACACACTGCTCCGGCGACATGAACGCCGCCGTGCCGATCGCCGTGCCGGCCGCGGTGATCGTCGCGTCGCGCAGCTTCGCGAGGCCGAAGTCGACGACCTTCACGCCGTAGGGCTCGCCCGGCTCGCCGACGAGGAAGATGTTGTCGGGCTTCAGATCGCGGTGGAGCACGCCGCTCGCGTGGGCAGCGACGAGCGCCTCCGCGACCGAGGCGAACACGGGCAGCGCGATATCGACGCCGAGGCGGCCCTCGCGGGCGAGCAGGCTCGCGAGAGACTCGCCGTGGAGGTACTCCATGACGAGGTAGGGCGTGCCGTTGCTGCGCATGCCGACGTGGTGGATCTGCACGACGTTGGGGTGCTCGATGGCGCGCGCCGCCTCGGCTTCGCGGGCGAAGCGCTCACGCGCGACGCGATCTTGCGACCACGGTGGATCGAGCAGCTTGAGCGCAGCCGGCTCGGCGCTCACGAGGTCTTCGACGAGGTAGACGCGCGCGGTGCCTCCCTGACCGATGAAGCCACGGATCGCGTAGCGTCCACCGATGACGGCCCCGAGGTGGCGCGTCTGGCGTGCAGCGATGATGTCGACCCGCCGAGCGTCGGTGAGCTCGGCGCCGTCGTAGCCGCAATGCTTCTCTTCGGACGGGTACGTCCGGTGACACCTGGGGCAGAGCATGGCTGAGGCGAGGACCGCTCGAAGGATAGCCCCTGCGCGTCGACGTGCTACGTGGACACGCGCGCGTTCCCCCCTCGGTGCGTCGCCGATCAGCGCGCGCGCAGGCCGAGCTGCTCCGCGAGCGCGCGGTGCTGCGCGAGCCACGCCGAGACGCGGGCCCGCGTCGAGCGGTAGGCGTGCTCGAGCACCTCGCGGCGCGCGTCGAAGCTCTTGGCGTTGCGCAGGAACATCACGGTGTCCGAAGGATCGGGCTCGAGGCGGAGGACCTGCATGCCGCCGGGTGGATGCGCCATCTCCCGCTCGAGCATCGCCTGCGCGCCGATGCGCCGCGACTGGTTGAGCACCCAGAGCGCGCCCTTGTCGCGCACGCTGCGCGCCGGACCGTGCCCGGTGGGCACGACCTCGCCGCGAGCTGCGACTGGCACTCGCGGATTGATCACGATCGTGACCTGCGCGCCCACGTCTTGTGCGGCGTCGAAGTGCGTCATCGAGCAGAGCCCACCATCGATGAAGTGGCGCTCACCGATGCGCACCGGTGAGAAGAACAGCGGCAACGCACACGAAGCCGCGCAGGCGAGCGAGACGGGCACGTCGTCGTCCCCGGGGGCCCCGAACAGCACGCGCTCGCCGGAGTCGAGGTCGTGCGCCACGACGCGCAGGATGCGCGGCATGGCCCGGAAGGTGTTGGGGATGTCGCGGCGCGCGAAGAAGTCGGCGAGAAACCGCTCGAAGCGATCGAGCGAGAAGAGCCCCGCGGGCACGGTGTCTTCGAGGCGGTCGAGCTGTTCGAGCACGCGGTGCACGGGGCCGATGGTGCTCGGCTTGCTGCGGCGAGGGTCGAGCCTCGGCAGCGCGTGACGCACCGCGAGGTAGGCCGTCTTGAGGGTGCGCTGCCACTCGTCGAAGTCGGGCGCGAGCAGGTGCCTGCGCTCGAGCGGGAAGAAGGGGTCGGCCGGATCGAGCAGCGCGCGGTAGAGGCGCTCGGCCGTCGTCCCGCCGGCGAGCGCCGCCGCGAGGATCGCTCCGCTCGCGTGGCCCACGTAGATCGCGAAGCCCCCCTCGAGGCCCTCCACGCCGTCTTCGAGCGCCGCGAGCGCGCCGATTTGATAGAGCGCACCCGAGAGCCCGCCTCCGGGCAGTGACAGCGCGACCTTCGTTCCCGTCATCGCTCGACCTCCTGTTCGTTCCTCGCCGAGCCCGTCGCCTGGCCCAGCCACCACGCCGCGCCGAAGAGCAGCGCCGTGAGCGCGAGGCCACCGATCGCCAGCGGCGGCGAGGGCACCAGCTCCTCACCGCGCACGAGCTCGGCGACGCCCGCGGCGTTGAAGGCCACGTGCGCGAGGATCGCCGGCACCAGCGAGCCGCTCAGCACCCGGAGGCCTGCGATGAGCAAGCCCACGAGCAGGATGGGCGCGAAGCTCTGCCAGCGCACGTGCACGATCGTGAAGAGCAGGCTCGACACGAAGACGGCGTGCAGCGTGGGGCGCGCGAGCTCCTCCCGCGCGCGCAGCCCGCCGAAGAGCGCGCCTCGGAAGAAGACCTCTTCGACGACCGGGCCGACGACGGCGATCATCAGCGCCATCATCAGCCGCGTCGGTGGCGTCGCGAGGCCCCACACCTCGACGATGCGGAGCGGCTCGTCGAAGGGGAAGCGCGTGACGATCACGTGGTGCAGGGCGTTGGCGGGCACGGTGGCGGCGAGGCCGAGCGCGGGGCCGAGCAGGTAGAAGCCGAGCGCCGTGGGGCGCAGGCCGACGAAGCGCCGCACGCTGAGCTCGGGCGCGTGCACGCGCAGCAAGGCCACCAGCACGAGCCCATAGCCGATGGCCTGGCAGAGCACGGCCGAGACCTGATCGTTCTGTGCGCCTTCACGCAGCGAGACGACGACCGAGTAGACGAAGAGGAACGCGAAGGTGGCGCCGAAGGTCCACGCCGTCGCGAGCCACCACGGCATGCCTCGCACCGAGTCTTCACCCGTGGCGCGAGGGTCGAATCCTCGAAGGGACAAAGCTCATTGCCTCCGCAAGTAAGCCGGCACACCGCGCTTCACCACGGTGTCGACCGCCAGCTCGCTGCGCGTCTCGGGGTAGTCGACCGTGTAGTGCAGGCCGCGGCTCTCGCGGCGCGCCGAGGCGCACTCCACGATGAGCTGCGCCACCGTGGCGATGTTGCGCAGCTCGAGCAGATCGCGCGTGACGAGGTGCTTCCAGTAGTACTCGCGGATCTCCTCCTGGGCGAGCGCGATGCGGCGCGAGGCGCGGCGCAGGCGCTCGTCGGAGCGCACGATGCCCACGTAGTTCCACATCGTGCGGCGCAGCTCGTCCCAGTCGTGCGTGACGACCACGGCCTCGTCGCTCGCGACGGCGTCGCCCGCGTCCCAGTCGGGGACGGAGGGGAAGGGGTTCTTGGGGAGCTCGGCGAGCTTCTGCGCGGCGCGGTGGCCGAAGACGAGGCCCTCGAGCAGGGAGTTCGACGCGAGGCGGTTGGCGCCGTGCAGGCCCGTGAAGGCGCACTCGCCGATCGCGAAGAGGCCCGGGATCGTCGTGCGACCGTGCAGGTCGGTCGTGATGCCGCCGCACATGTAGTGCGCTGCGGGCACCACGGGGATGGGCTCGCGCGTGATGTCGATGCCCCAGCGCAGGCACTCGGCGTGGATCGTCGGGAAGTGCTCGAGGATGAAGCTCTCCGGCTCGTGCGTGATGTCGAGCAGCACGTGATCGGATCCGGTGCGCTTCATCTCGAAGTCGATCGCGCGCGCGACGATGTCGCGCGGGGCGAGATCCTTGCGCGCGTCGTGCTTCTCCATGAAGGCGGTGCCGTCGAGCAGGCGCAGGATCGCGCCCTCGCCGCGCAGCGCCTCGCTGATGAGGAAGCTCTTGGCGCGCGGGTGGTAGAGGCAGGTCGGGTGGAACTGGTAGAACTCCATGTTCCCGATCTCCGCGCCGGCGCGGTACGCCATCGCGACGCCGTCGCCCGTCGCGACGTCGGGGTTCGACGTGTAGAGGTAGACCTTGCCCGCGCCTCCGCTCGCGAGCACCGTCGCGCGCGAGAGGTAGGTCGTGATCTTCGAGCTCGCTTCGTCGAGCACGTAGGCGCCGGCGCAGACGTCCGGGCCACCGAAGCGCGACAGCATGATGAGATCGACCGCCGTGTGGTGCTGCTCGAGGCGGATGTTCGGGTGCGCCGCGACGCGCTCGAGCAGCGCACGCTCGACCTCCCGGCCCGTCGCGTCGGCCGCGTGCACGATGCGCCTCGCCGAGTGCCCGCCCTCGCGCGTGAGCGCGAGCTGACCGTCGCGCTCGTCGAACCTCGCGCCGCGTGAGATGAGCTCACGGATGCGATCGGGCCCTTCGGTCGCGCAGATCTGCACGACGACCTCGTGGCAGAGCCCGGCGCCCGCGGTCATCGTGTCGCTCACGTGCGCGCCGGCGGTGTCGCTCGGGTCCATCACGGCGGCGATGCCGCCCTGAGCCCAGTAGGTGTTCGAGTCCTCCGGGTTGCGCTTGGTGATGATCGTCACCTCGCCGTGCTTCGCGGCCTCGAGCGCGAAGGTCAGGCCGGCGACGCCGCTGCCGATGACGAGGAAGTCGGTCGTGGTTCCCAAGATCTCACCTGTGGAGGGCGCGCATGGCTGACGACGTGCTCGAGCTCTCAGCGACGCCGAGGAGGCGGTTCGTCGGAGCCGGGAGCGCCGCGCTCACCGGCGTAGCCGCCGCGCTCGCGGAAGGTGTCGTCCGGGTCGTCGGGCTCCTCGCGCCCGCCGGGCATGTCGACGGTGTAGTCCTCGTGCACGTTGCCCGAGGTGGCCTGCCCGCCGCGGCCGCTGCGCGCCCACGGCGCTCCCGGGATGCTGCGCCGCGCCTCGGGAACGGCCCGCGAGCCCGGTGGAGGCAAGCGGAACGGCGCCTCTTGGCCGCGCAGAGCGTCGATGTCCCGGCGGTTCACGACGACGGTCTCGGACTTGTACTCGTCGTCGCTCGAGTCTTCGCTCTCGAGTGGAGGCAGCGCGGGCGGCGGCACCGAGCGGTGCGCTTGCGCGGACTTCGGCGGGGCAGGCTCTGCGGCCGCCGCGCTCTGGGCACGAGGTGCGAGCGCCGCGAGGGAGGCCTCGTAGGCCTTGAGCGCGGCGCTCGGAGACATGGGAGCGGTCGAACGCGGGCTGGCGGCGCCAGCGCCCTGCGCGCTCGCGTAGCCCTCGTGCGCGTAGCCCTCGTGCGCGTGGCCCTCGTGGGCGTAGCCCTCGCGAGCCTGAGCGCCCGACTCGAGGCGAGCCGCGCGCGCCTCGACGAACTGCAGGTGCGAGCCGAGCACGGCGAGCTTCTTCTTGAGCTCCTCGAACTGCTCCTCTTGTGCGGCGAGCTCCTCGGCGAGCGCGCGGATGGCGCTCGTGGGCTCGGGCGGCTGCCCCAGGCGCAGTGCGTGGAGCAGGAGCTTGAAGTTGGGCGTGGTCATCGTGGGTCGGACGCCTCGAGGGAGAGCAGCCGAAGCTAGCAGAAAGGCGCGGACCGGGCCCCCTGCGCGCGAGGCGCGTGTGTGCGGGGGCGCGGCCACCTCTCCTTGACGCAGAGCGGCGTTCTTGTCACAAGCCCGGTCCCTCCCTAGGTCGAGCGTCGAAGGCGCTCGGCCTCGTCCCAGGCCCCTCCCTGCTGCCAGGCAATCCCAGGAGAGACGCTCGTGAAGATCCTCGTCCCCCTCAAGCGCGTCGCCGACCCGGACAACGCCAACAAGGTGAAGATCCCCGCCTCCGGCGACAAGATCGACACCACCGGCCTGGAGTGGAAGCCCAATCCTTTCGACGAGTACGCGCTCGAAGCGGCACTCCGCCTCACGGAGAACGGCCAGCAGCCGAAGACCCGCGCCGGTGAGGTGGTGGTCGTCACCTTCGGCCCGAAGGAGACCGAGGCCACGCTGCGAGGCGCGCTCGCGACCGGCGCCGACCGCGCCATCCGCGTCGACACGACCGACGAGCAGCTCGACGGCGATCTCGTCGCCCGCGCGCTCAAGGCCATCGTCGAGAAGGAGAAGCCCGACGTCGTGCTGCTCGGCAAGCAGGCGGTCGACGGCGACAACAACCAGGTCGCCCAGCTGCTCGCCGAGTACCTCGACTGGCCGCAGGCGACCTTCGCCGCGACGATCGAGGAGGAGGCGGGCGCGCTGCTCGTCGGGCGCGAGGTCGACGGTGGCGTCGCCAAGCTGCGCGTGAAGCTGCCCGCGGTCGTCTCGGTCGACCTGCGCATCGTCGCCGGCAACAGCGTCTACTCGACGAAAACCGCGAAGACCTTCAAGTACAACGACGGCGTGCGCTTCGCCGCGCTGCCCGCGATCATGGCCGCGAAGAAGAAGCCGCTCGTCGAGCACAAGCTCGCGGAGCTCGCCTCCGACACGGCGCTCAAGGTCAGCTACTCGACCTACTCCGCGCCGCCTGCGCGCAAGGCGGGCATCAAGGTCAAGGACGTCGCCGAGCTCGTGAACAAGCTCGCGACCGAAGCGAAGGTTCTCTGAGGAAGGCGAGGAGAGACGAACATGGCAAACGTACTCGTCGTGGCTGAGGTCTCCGAAGGCAAAGCCAAGAAGACCACGCACAGCTCCATCACCTTCGCGAAGCAGGTGGTCGCCGCCGCCGGAGGCTCGTTCTCGATCCTCGTGATCGGCGCCGGCGCAGCAGGCGCAGCGGCCGAGCTCGCCGCCTACGGCGCGGAGAAGCTGCTCGTCGCCGACGCGGCCTCGCTCGCCAACTACACCGCCGAGGCCTACGCGCCGACGGTGGCCGCGGTCGGCAAGGGCTTCACGCACGTCGTCGCGACCGCGAGCTCCTTCGGCAAGGACCTCATCCCGCGCGCGGCCGCGCGCCTCGGCGCGGGCTTCGCCGGCGACATCACCGAGGTCGTCGCCGACGGTGGCGCGGTCGCCTACAAGCGCCCGATGTTCGCGGGCAACGCCTTCGGCGTCGCCAAGGTGCTCACGCCGATCCACGCGATCACCGTGCGTCAGAGCGCCTTCGCTGCTGCGGAGCCGAGCGGTGGCAGCTCGCCGAGCGAGAACGTCGCCGTCGAGGCGCCGAGCGGCGCCGCGGCGCGCGTCGAGTTCGTCGGCGTGGAGACGGTCAAGAGCGAGCGCCCGGACCTGGGCGAGGCCAAGACCGTCGTCTCCGGTGGGCGCGCGCTCAAGGAGAAGTTCGACGAGGTGCTCGCGCCGCTCGCCGACGTGCTCGGCGCAGGCATCGGCGCGAGCCGCGCCGCTTGCGACGCGGGCTACGCGCCGAGCGATCTGCAGGTCGGTCAGACCGGCAAGATCGTGGCGCCGCAGCTCTACGTCGCGATCGGCATCTCGGGCGCGATCCAGCACCTCGCGGGCATGAAGGGCTCGAAGGTCATCGTCGCCATCAACAAAGACGCCGAGGCCCCGATCTTCCAGGTCGCGGACTACGGCCTCGTCGCGGACCTGTTCACGGCGGTGCCGGAGCTCGTCACGGCGATCAAGGCCGCGAAGGCCTGATTCAGACCAGGGACTTGGAGCGCGCGCCGACGTGACCGCCGGCGCGCGTCGGCTCAGAAGCTCGTGCTGAGCCCGGCGAAGCCGCCCCAAGGCGAGGCGACGATCACCGGCGCGAGGCGGCCGGTCGCGCTCGCGGGCGTGTCGTCGTCGGTGAGCAGCACGACGAGCGCGGCGCCGAGCGCGACGCCGCCGCTCACGAGCGCGATGTCGCCGATGACGAAGTTGCGCGTCATCGCGTCGGCGTCGTCGGGGGAGCAGCGCGGCTTGCAGGCCTCGAGGTCGGACTTCTGCGAGAGGCCCATGATCTCGAAGACGGCGCCGACCGCGACTGCCGCGACACCCGCGCCGCCGAGCACCCAGAACGCGGTGGGCGGCCCCGAGCTCGGAGCAGGCTGCGGCGGCGGCGCGGGCGCGGGCGTCGGCTGAGGCGTCGAGGCGACGCTAGGCGCGTCGAAGCTCACCGCGACGGTGCGGTTCTTCTCGCCCTCGCGGAGCACGATCTCGAGCTCCTTCGAGCCGTGGTCGGCGGAGTCGAAGCGGAACGTGCGCTTGCCCGGGTCGAGCGGTACGGCGCGCGCGCCGAGCTCTTCGCTCACGAGCTTGCCGTCGACGGTGACCTTCACCGTCGTGATGTCCTTGCCGTCAGGCGCCTTCGCCGTGAACACCACCGTCGGCGTGCTCTTCTCGATCTCGCCGACCCACACGATGCACTCGCTGTTCAGCGCCTTCGGGCACTCGCTCCTCGCGCAAACGATCGCCTGCTCGCGGGCCTCGACCAGCTTGCCCGCCTCGCGCAGCGACTGCGTCGCCTCGTAGGCTGCGATGCACTGTTGCTTCGTCTCCGCCGCGGAGGGCTTCGACTGTGCGTGCGCGGCGCCGACGCCGAAGAGCAGCGCTGCGAGCGTGAGCCCGGACGCGACGCCCGCGACACCTCGCTTGGGCCTGATGTGACGGGGGACGAAGCGCGACATGACGGTGCTCGAGGTGTGGGGCATCAGAGGCATTCGGGGCGGGGCTTCTTCTTGCCGCTCGCGTCGATCGTGAAGGGGTTGGAGCAGTCGGGGCGCTTGGGCTGGCTGCCGGTGGGGCGCTGCACGACAGGCGCCGAGGGCGCCGAGGCCCCTGCGCTCGCGGCCCCCGCGCTCGCGGCGCTCGCCGTCGTCAGCTCGGCGCTCGTGGCGGAGGGTGCGGCGGAGGCTGCTGGCGCGGCCGTCGCGGCCACCGCCACGGACGGCGCCTGCGTGGGCATGGCCGTCGCTTCGACAGGTGCTGGCGCCGCAGCCGGTGTGGCCGCGGCGCCGTCGCCCCCTCGCCCGAGCGTCGCCGCGATGGCGATCGCCACGCCGACGCCGAGCACCGCCGAGACCGCGATCGCCAGGCCGCGCTTCGGCGCGCGCTGCTCTTGCGGAGGGGAGGGCTCTGCGATCGCTGCGCCTCGAGCGGCGCTGATCGCAGCGGGCATGGTCGCGCCGGTCACCGAGCTGACCCCCGAAGCGGGCGTGAGCAGCGTGTGCGCGGCGACGCCCACCTGGCTCACCGAGGAGTCGTGCTCGATCTCGCGCACGCGCCGAGCTCGCTCCTGGAGCACGTCGCCCGCGATGCTGCGGATCCACTCCTGGATCTTGAGCGTGCTCGCGGGCGGCAGCACGGCCTCGAGCGCGAGCGCGAACTCCATCGCGGTCGCGTAACGTTGGTCGGCGCGCTTCGCGAGGCCCTTCAGCACCACGGCGTCGAGCTCGGGCGAGAGCGCAGGGACGATCGTGCTCGGGGCGGGCACCTCGTGCTGCACGACGGCGAACATCACGGCGGCGTGGGAGTCGCCGTTGAAGAGGCGCGTGCCGGTGAGCGTCTCCCAGAGCACGACGGCGGCGGCGAAGATGTCGGTACGCCGATCGACTGGTTTGTTCTGCAACTGCTCGGGCGACATGTAGGCGAACTTGCCCTTCACCTGTCCCTCGCTCGTCTCCTGGATGCGCCCCGCGGCTTTGGCGACGCCGAAGTCGAGCACCTGAGCCACGCCGTCGACGCCGACGATCACGTTCTGCGGGGAGACGTCGCGGTGGACGATCTCGAGCGGCTCGCCGCGATCCGAGCGCGCCTCGTGCGCGGCGTGCAGGCCCTGCAGCAGGCCGACGACGATCGCCGAGACGATGTTCGGAGGGATGCCGCCGGAGCGCTTCGCCGCGCGGATGAGGCGGTTGAGCGACTCGCCTTGCACGAAGTCCATGACGAGCAAGAGCTCGCCGTCCTGGGCGACGACGTCGAGCACCGAGACCACGTGCGGGTGACGGATGCGCGCCGCGAGGCGCGCCTCGTCGAGGAACATCGAGACGAACTCGGGATCGCGCGACAGATGCGCGTGCAGGCGCTTGATCGCGACGGTGCGCGAGAAGCCGACGGGCCCGAGCAGCCGACCGTAGTGCACGGTGGCCATGCCACCGGAAGCGATCTCGCCGTAGAGCGCGTAGCGCCCGACGATCCTCCGCTCTGCCTCCACCCCGCTACTCACGCGAGGTCGAGGCTAGCAGAGGTCCGAGGTGCGACCCACAGAACAGCGCGATGATGATTCGCTCATTCCGCTCAGTTGGCGCTCGCGCCGAGCGGAACGAGCGCGACGGCGGCCCCGCTGCGGGCGTAAGGCAACGCTCGGTTCGTGGTGGTGTCCCAAGCCGACCCGAGCGCGCCACCTCCGGTGAGGTCGTTCATGAGCACGAGCGCGCTGCGCTCCGAGGTGCCCTGGCCGCCGAAGACGTAGACCTTCTCGCCGCGTACCAGACACCGCGTCGCGCCTAGCGGCGTTGGCAGTTTCGTCTGGTGTGTGAACTCGCCGAGGCTGCCGTCGCTCTGGAAGGGCGCGGAGAGCACGAGGTCGCTCGGGCTGCCCGAGGACAGCGTGCCTCCGACGACGTAGAGGTGCGTGTCGTCGGCGCAGAGCGCCGGCAGCAGCAGAGGCAAGGTCGTGTTCACCTGGATGCCCGGGAGCTCGCCGAGGCCGACGAAGGCGCCGGGAAGGCCGTCGGCGTCGAGCACCGAGTACTCGACGGTCGTCTTGTAGGTCGGTGACGAGCCGTATCCGCCGATCGCGTAGAGCACCCCGTCGCGCACCAGCGTGCCGGGGTTGCGCTTCGGCTCGGACATGACGCCGCCTTCGACGCGCGCAGACATCGTACCCGTGGCCGAATCGATTGCAGTGAACTCCGAGGTCTCGAAGTAGCGAGTGGTCGTGCCACCGTTGCCATCCGGCCAGCTGCTGCTGTACCCCCCGAGCAGGTAGCCGCCGCGCGGGCCGAGCACGACCTGTCGCGAACCGTAGGTGAGCGTCGCTTGATCGACCGTGACGGTCCAGGCCGTCGGGAGGCCGTCGTCGCCGAGTGGCGCGCGGAAGCTCACCGGCCGGTTGTAGCCGTCGAGATCGACCGCACGGCCGTACGCCACGAGCGCGCCGCCGACGTGGTCCATCTCGAACTGGCCACGCAGCGGCGTGCTCGCGGCGCTCCGCCAGTCGCCGATCACGCCCTGGGCGTCCATGTCCGCATAGTGCACCTCGTAGACTTTCGTCTCGAAGGAGCCCGGGATCTCCGGCGGCTTGTCCCGATCGCCGAAGGCGACGAACACCCTCGCGACCGCGTCGCCGGGCTGGGTTCCGCCTCCGCTGCCGCCGACGCCGCCGCCTCCCGGGCCTGTGCTCGTGGTCGCGCCGGCGCCTTCGCCCGTGCCTCCAGCCTCGCCGCCCTCACCGACGTACTCGCCGGAAGGGAAGAACAGCGCGCAGCCGCCAGCCGTGCAGAGACCGAGCAGCGCGCCGAGCGTAGGTCCGAGTCGAAGCGAGCGAATCACAGACCAGGAGGCTAGCCTGTCGCAAGCGGAGCGCACAACGAAGGGCCTGTCCGGCAGCGGCGATCCTTCGCGCTCGACCCATGCTTCGTCGGGGTGCGAGCGAGACCCACCCGGAAAGTTGCGGGCCCCCCCCGCGCCGTGTCATGCGTCGCGCGACCCACATGACGCGCTCGAGCTCCACGGATCGGTGTGAACGCAGTCTCTCGCCTGCTCGCGTTCGGACCGCGCACTTCGCCGCGCTCGCGCTGCTCGCGCTCGCTGGCTGCGACAGCTCGAGCGCCGCGCTGCCGCCGAGCGCCGCCGAGGCTCCAGCCTCGAGCGCCTCGGCCGAGCCGAGCGCCGTCGACGCCGCACAGGCCCCGCTCGCCTCGGCTTCGGCCGCAGCCGCCGCCGCAGCCGCTGCGCCGAGCTACCCGGGTCGCAGCGACGGCTGCCCCGCCGACATGGTCCGCGTCGAGGGCGACTACTGCCCGGCGCTCATGCAGGACTGCATCGAGCACCACCAGGAGTACGACCACGCCAAGGGCAAACGCACGACCGTGAGCGAGCGCTGCCTGCGCTACGCGGAGCCCTCGCGCTGCGTCTCGAAGGAGCGCCGGCGCATGAGCTACTGCATGGATCGCTTCGAGTACCCGGGCACGCTCGGCGAGAAGCCGCGTGTGCTCACCTCGTGGCGCAGCGCGAAGAAGCTCTGCGAAGAGCGGGGCAAACGCCTCTGCACCGAAGACGAGTTCAACTTCGCTTGCGAGGGCCCCGAGATGTTGCCCTACGTCTACGGCTTCGTGCGCGACAAGAGCGTCTGCAACATCGACAAGCCGTACATCTACCCCGATCACTCGCGCGTGCTGCCCGAGTACGACGAGTGCCTGAAGGACGAGTCCTGCAAGAAGGAGCTCGAGCGGCTCGATCAGCGTGAGCCCATCGGGCAGCGCACGAGCTGTGTGTCGTGGGCGGGCGTGTTCGATCTGAACGGCAACGCCAACGAGTGGGTCGATCTGCCGGGCGAGAAGGCCCCGAACCGCAGCGGCCTCAAGGGCGGCTGGTGGGGTCCGATCCGTGCGCGCTGCCGCCCGACCGTGACCTTCCACAAGGAAGCCGACTACGGCTACGAGGCGGGCTTCCGCTGCTGCGGCGACGCGAAGCCGGGCTGAGAGCGGGCTCGAGGCCTGAACGCGCGCGCGGTGCGACGCGGAGGTGGCGCGAGAGGCGCTTGCCGAACGCTTCGAGGGGCTCCACAGTACGCCCCATGAAGAAGCTCGCTCTGCTCTCGGCCGCCGCCTTCGGTGTCTTCGCGCTGACCGGCTACGTCGTCCGCTCCTTCGAGCTCGGCCCCGAGTCGGAGGTCGCCTGCGGCGATCACGAGAAGCCCGCGTCGCCCACGCCGGCGCCCGCGCCCTCGCCCGCCCCGAAGCCCAAGCCCGCTCCGAAGCCCGCCAGCTGATCACGGCGTAGCCCTCGCAAAGGCCGCCGCGGGCCTCCGAGCCATGCTGCGGTCGCGCCGCTTGGATGCCTGCCAGAGCTGGTGCACGATCGTCCCGTTCTGGACCCGCTCCACAAGAAGCTGAGCTCGTGGCGCCCCGGCGCTCGCAAGGCGAAGCCCGAGCCGCGCCTCGGCACGCCTTCCTGGCGTGAGAGCTTCGAGAAGCGCCTCCAGACGCAGTTCGAGCTCAGTCGTCTGACGCACCTCAAGAGCGTCGCCGTAGGCCCGCCTCGCTTCGCCTCGGGCAACGAGGCCTCCTACCTGCACGACGGGCGCGATCAGCTCGCGTGGATGCTCGCGGCGATCGGCGCTGCCAAGCGCCGCGTCGACCTCGAGATGTACATCGTCGAGGACGACGAGACGGGTCGACGCGTACGCGACGCGCTCGTGGCCGCCGCGAAGCGCGGCGTCGTCGTGCGTGTGCTCTACGACGCGATCGGCTCGGCGCGGCTGGGGCACGCCTTCTTCGAGCCGATCGAGCGCGCAGGTGGCCACGTGATCGACTTCAACCCGGTCGCGCCGTGGCGCCTGCGCGTGAGCCGCCTCGGCAAGCTCCAGAGCTGGGAGCCCACGCAGCGCGATCACCGCAAGCTGCTCGTCTGCGACGCTCCTACGCGCTGGGCGCCCGCGCTGCGTGAGCCGGGCACGCCACCGACCGACTCGAGCGCGCTCGAAGCACCCGACGGCGCCATCGCCATCACGGGCGGGCGCAACGTGGGCGACGTGTACCTGTCGCACGCGCTGGGCGAGGGGCAATGGCGTGACTGCGGGGTCGTCGTCATGGGGCCGGTCGTGCTCGCGCTCGCCGCGGAGTTCGACGCGATGTGGCAGCACGCCTCGGGTCCCCAGGTCGAGGCGCCGCCGCTCGATTGCCCGCCGGTCGGTGAGCTCTGGGTGCTGCCGCTCGCGAGCCAGCCCGGCTTCATGAACCTGCTCCACTGGGCGATGAGCCGCCTCGCCGGCGCGGTGCAGCACGAGCTGCGCGTGAGCTCGGCGTACTTCATCCCGAGCACGCGCTGGCGCAGAGCGCTCGTGCGCGCGGCCTCCGCGGGTCGGCGATGCATCGTGCTCGTGCCTCGCGAGAGCGACGTGCCCGTCGTCGACGCCGCGAGCAGGCACCTGTGGGGGAAGATCCTGCGAGGTGGCGTGGAGGTCTACCGCTATGGCGAGGAGGTCCTCCACGAGAAGACGCTCGTCTTCGACCGGGTGCTCACCGTGATCGGCTCGAGCAACCTCGACCCGCGGAGCTTCCGCTACAACTACGAGCTCAGCCTGCTCGTCGTCGGTGAACGCTTCGCCGAGCCGGTGGTGCATCACCACGAGAGCGACGTCGCGCGCAGTGAGCGCTACACGCTCGAGGATTGGCGCAGGCGCGAGACCTCCGAGCTGATCGGCGATTGGTTCTGGTCGCTCTTTCGTGGCCAGCTCTGACGTACGGAACCAGTGGGGAAATTCGCCTCGGGTTAGTGAGCATTACTACTAACTCTCGCGGTTTTGACCGGCCTGCCGCGCTGCGCTACCCCGCCAGGAACCGTGCACTCGATCCCTTCGCTTCGCTCGCGCTTCACAGGCTCCGCTCCGACGGGCGGCGCGCCCTCGGGTCGCCTGCCGAGTGGGCGCGTCGACCGCGGCCCGCTCTCGCGAGGCCTCGGCGGCTTCGCGCTCGTCGCGCTGCTCGCCTCCTCGGCGCTCGCCTCGGGCTGCGGAAAGAAGGGCGAGACGCAGGCCACCAGCGAGGCGGCGGGACAGCAGGCGGGCGCGTCGGCGCCGATCAGCCTGAGCTTCGCCGCCGTGGTGGAGAAGGAGGTGCCGCAGCGCCTCGAGGTGAGCGGCACGCTCGACGCCGACGAGCGCGCCGAGCTCGCGGCTCAGACCATGGGCAGCGTGCTCGCGGTGAACGTCGACCTCGGCACCCGCGTGAAGAAGGGCGACGTGCTCGTGGAGCTCGACGGCCGCGAGGCCGCGCTCCGCGTCACGAGCGCGAACGCCACCGCGGCCTCGCAGAAGGCGAGGCTCGGCCTCGAGCCCGGTCAGAAGTTCGACCCCGACCAGGTCGCCGACGTGCGCGCCGCGCGCGATGCACGCGATCTCGCGCGGGCCGAGTTCGAGCGCGCCAAGGCGCTCTACGAGTCGAACACGATCTCGCGTGCCCAGTACGATCAGGCTGCGAGCGCCAAGGATCGCGCCGAGGCTGGCTACGAGAGCGCGCGCAACGGCGCCTCGCAGGCCTGGTCGTCGCTCGTCGCCACGCAGGCGCAGGCCGGGCTCAGCGGCAAGGCGCTCGAAGATACGAAGATCCGCGCGCCCTTCGACGGCGTCATCGTGGAGAAGCGCATCGCACCGGGCGAGTTCGCCGCGGTGGGCCGCGTGGTCGCGGTGCTCGTGCGCGACAACCCGCTGCGCTTCCGCTTCGAGGTGCCCGAGTCGGCGGTGGCCTCGGTCGCGCTCGAGAGCCCGGTGGATCTGCGCGTGGCGGCCTACCCGGAGAAGACCTTCCGCGCCGTGGTGAAGCACCTCGGTGGCAGCCTCAAGGTGCAGACGCGCACCTTGCCGGTCGAGGCATACCTCGCGAACGACGACCTCTCGCTCCGGCCGGGCTTCTTCGCCACGGCCTCGCTCCAGCTCGGCGGCGCGCCGCAGAAGGTGCTCTACGTGCCGCGCGCGGCCGCGCAGCCGGTGGGCAGCGGGCACCGCGTGTTCGTGAAGAAGGGCGGCGTGGTGCAGGAGCGCCTCGTCGTGCTCGGCGCGACCGACGGCGAGCTCGTCGAGGCGAAGGGGCAGCTCGCCGCGGGCGACGAGGTGGCGATCGACAAGCTCTCCGAGCTCGCCGACGGCGCCGTCATCGCCCCCTGACCTTCGCACTCTCGCTCAGGTCGTCTTCCGTTTCGAGGAGCTCGGAACCATGCAGTGGCTCGCCGCGATCAGCGTCCGTAGGCCGGTCTTCGCGACCGTGCTCATGCTCATCCTGACCGTGATCGGGGTCTTCTCGTACTTCGGCCTCGGCATCGACCGCTTCCCGAAGATCGACTTCCCAGTCGTGACGATCACCACCGTCGCCCCCGGCTCCGCGCCGGAGCAGGTGGAGAGCGAGATCACCGACAAGATCGAGTCCGCGGTCAACACCGTGAGCGGCATCGACGAGGTGCGCAGCGTCTCCGTGGAGGGCGTGAGCCAGGTCTTCGTGCAGTTCGTCCTCGAGAAGGACGTCAACATCGCCTCGCAGGAGGTGAACGAGAAGATCAACGCCGTGCTCCGCGAGCTGCCCGAGGGCACCGAGCGGCCCACGGTCGTGAAGCTCGACCCGGACGCCACGCCCATCCTCACGCTCGTCGCCATCGGCTCCGGCAGCGTGCGCGACGTCACCGAGTTCGCCGACAAGGTCCTCCGCCGTGAGCTCGAGAGCATCTCGGGCGTCGGTCAGGTGACGATCATCGGCGGGCGTGGTCGACAGATCAACGTGCTCGTCGACCCCGACAAGCTGCGCAAGCTCTCGCTCTCGCCGACCGACGTCGAGCGCGCGCTGCGAGCGCAGAACATCGAGCTCCCGAGCGGCACCGTCGAGCAGGGCGCGCGCGAGCTCACGCTGCGCACGCTCGGCCGCGTCCAGAGCGTGGACGCGCTGCGCGACGTCGCGATCGGCACGCGCGACGGCTACATGATCAAGCTCGCCGACGTCGCCACGGTGGAAGATGGCATGGTCGAGGCCGAGTCGGCCGGCTTCCGCGGCAGCAAGCCCGCCGTGCTGCTCAACCTGCGCAAGCAGTCGGGCACCAACACGGTGCAGGTCGTCGAGAACGTGAAGGCGCGCATCGCCGAGCTCGGTCCGCGCCTGCCGCAGGGCTACTCGGTGGAGGTCGCGCGCGATCAGTCGGAGTTCATCGAGAACGCGATCGGCGCGGTGAAGGAGCACCTCGTCATCGGCTCCTTCCTCGCCGCGATCGTCGTCTTCCTGTTCCTCGCCAACGCGCGCACGACGATCATCAGCGCGCTCGCGATCCCGATCAGCATCATCAGCACCTTCGCGCTGATGGCCTACGCGAAGTTCACGCTCAACTCGCTGACGATGCTCGCGCTCACCCTCGCGGTAGGCATCGTCATCGACGACGCGATCGTCGTGCTGGAGAACATCTACCGGCACATCGAAGAGAAGGGTCAGACCCCCTTCGAGGCTGCGATCAAGGGCACGAAGGAGATCGGCCTCGCCGTCATGGCGACGACGCTCTCGCTCATCGTCGTGTTCATGCCCGTCGCCTTCATGGGCGGCATCGTCGGGCGCTTCATGAACTCCTTCGGCCTCACCATGGCCTTCAGCATCGGCGTCTCGCTCGTGGTGAGCTTCGTGCTCACGCCGATGCTCTCGTCCAAGTGGCTGAAGGCTCACCCGCCGAAGGTGGAGCCCGCGCAGGGGCCCTACCGACAGCCCGCGAAGCCACCCGAGCCCACCGGCTTCGCGCGCGCCTACTCGCTCGTCGAGCGTGGCTACATGCGCATCCTCGACTGGAGCCTGCGTCACCGCTGGGTGATCGTGCTCGCGAGCATCTTCACGCTGCTCTCGAGCGTGCCGCTCGGCGCGGCCGCCAACAAGAACTTCCTCCCCGACGAGGACGAGTCGCAGTTCGCCGTGACCATGCGCGCGCCCGAGGGCGCGAGCCTCGACGCGACGCGCATCCTCGCCACGCGCATCGCGGCCGACGTCGAGCAGATCCCGGGTGTGCGCTACGCGGTGACCACGATCGGCGACGACGCCCAGAAGACGCCGAACCTCGCGCAGGTCTACGTGAAGCTCGTGCCGCCCGGCGAGCGCGACCGATCGCAGCAAGAGATCGTCGTCGAGGCGCGCAAGACCACCGAGGCCATCGCGAAGGCGGAGCAGCTGCGCATCCAGGTCGGCCCGGTGCCCGCGTTCTCGGGTGGTGGCTCGGCGGCCGCGGTGCAGCTCCAGGTGCAAGGCACGGATCTGCGCAAGCTCGAGCAATACGCCGAGAAGATCCTCGAGGCGATCAAGGCCACGCCGGGTGTCGCCGACACCGACACCTCGCTCGTCACCGGCAAACCCGAGCTACGCGCGACGATCGATCGCAAGAAGGCCTCCGAGCTCGGCGTGAGCGTGGCCGACGTCGCTGGCGCGCTGCGCCTGCTCGTCGGTGGCTACGAGGTCGGCAACTACGCCGAGGCCGGCGAGCAGTACGACGTCTTCGCCCGCGCCATCCCCTCCGCGCGCAACGACCCCGAGTCGCTCGGGCGCATCGCCGTGCCCTCGCTGAAGCTCGGCACGGTGACGCTCGACAACCTCGTCACCTTCACCGAAGGCACGGGCCCCTCGCGCATCGACCGCTACAACCGCCGCAAGTCCGTCTACCTCTACGCGAACATCCTGCCCGGCTCCTCGCAGCAGGCGATCCTCGACGCGGCGATGAAGGCCGCGAAGGACCTCGACATGGAGCCCGGCTACGCGCTCTCGCCGATGGGTCAGTCGAAGGAGCTCGGCAAGGCGGCGATGAACTTCCTCATCGCGTTCTTCCTCTCCTTCGTCTTCATGTACCTCGTGCTCGCGGCGCAGTTCGAGTCGTGGCTGCACCCGATCACGATCCTCTTGAGCCTGCCGCTCACGGTGCCCTTCGCGCTGCTCAGCATCATCATCTTCGGGCAGTCGCTCAACATCTTCTCCAGCCTCGGCATCCTCGTGCTCTTCGGCGTCGTGAAGAAGAACAGCATCCTGCAGATCGATCACACGATCTCGCTGCGCGCCGAGGGCATGCCACGCGAGGCCGCCATCCGGCAGGCGAACCGCGACAGGCTCCGCCCCATCCTCATGACGACGATCGCCTTCGTGGCCGGCATGATCCCGCTCGTATTCTCGAGCGGCGCCGGCGCCGGAACCAACCGCGCGACGGGCTTCGTCATCATCGGCGGTCAGTCGCTGGCGCTCTTGCTCACGCTGCTCGCCACGCCGGTCGCCTACTCGCTCTTCGACGATCTCTCGATGTTCCTGAGGCGCATCTTCAGGCTGAGCGGCGACCCGGTGGCGGCGCACGGCGTACCCGACGCCGAGGAGCCCGCACCGCCTCAGGGCGGGCAGCGGTAGATCGGCGACATCGGCGAGAGCGGCACGCTCGGCGGCCCGGAGACCCCGGGCCAGCCGTTCTGATCGTAGGTCGCGAGCTCGGTCTCGAGCGCCTGCGTGATCTCGCCCAGCGTCTGGTCGAACTTGTTGCTCGCGGTCGCGCCGGTGGTCGCGACACACAAGAACTTCGAGCAGCCACAGAGGTCGACGAGCTCGCAGCCGGGGTTCGCGGGCGCGAGCTGCTGGAGGTTCACGTCGCCGTAGTGCACCACACCGTCGATGAGCACGAGACGCACGTCGGGAGGGCGCGAGTCGATGAGCGCCTGGTGGGGGTTCATCGCGTCGCCCGAGATCACGAGGAGGTCGGCCTTCTTGCCGACCTCGATGCTGCCGAGCTCGCTCTCCTGGCCGATGTTCCGCGCCGCGTTGATCGTCACCATCTCGAAGAGCATCTCGGGGGTGAGCAGGCCGTTCCAGAGGTTGTCGCTCACGTATTGCGCGAAGCGCAGCTCGTCGAGCACGTTCTGGCTGCCGCTCATCGTCCAGTCCGGCGCGAGCGAGACGTTGATGCCCTTCTGGAGCGCGAGCGGGATGTTCGTCGTCACCGTGAGGTCGGTGCCGAGACCGTAGAGGCCGACGTTGGACCGGGGTGACCAGACGAGACTGGTGCCCGCATCGGCCAGGATCTGAAGCTCGGCATCGAGCAGCGCGTTGCCGTGTACGACCGCGGTGTTCGGGTGGTAGGCGCAGCCGTCGGGCGTGCTCTGGTTGAACAGCGTGTAGAACTGGTTGCGCGCCGTCTGGCTGATGCCCTCGGCCACGTGGATGACGTAGGCGGCGGTGTTGCCGTTCTCGAGGTTCGTGCACACCGAGTTCGTGGCGCTCGGCGAGGGGAAGATGCTCGCGACCTGCACGTCGTAGTCGTTGTTGATCGTGCGCGTGAGCGTGCGGTAGCAGATCTTCACCGCGGGGTTCGAGGCACCGACCATCGCGGTCGTGCCGGCGACGAGCGCCTTGAGCTCGCCGTACTTGTTGAGCTCGCAGTTGAGGTTCACCGGGCTCGCGGTGCTGCTGAGCGTCTCGCCGTTGAGGTACTGCTTGGCCCGCAACGCGCGCGCGTAGTCCGGGTCGCCGCTCGCGCCGCTCCACTGCGCGGCGTGTGTGTAGGCGACGGTCGGCGTCCAGTGCGTCTCGTCGAAGACGTTGAAGAGCACGTGGTTGTGCGTGTCGATGAGCCCCGGATAGATGATGCCGTTCGTCTCGACGATCGTGGCCGTGGCCGCTTCGGGCGCGCTCGCGCAGCTCGGGGCGGCGCAGGCGATCGTGCTGCTCACGACGAGCACCTCGCCGTCGAAGACCTGCCCGGGCGTGACGACGGTGCCGCGCAAGAGGAGGCGGCCGGTCTGTCCGGTCTGAGCGATCGTGCCGGGATCCTGCTCGCATGCGGGGCCGCCGCCGCCGCCGCCGCCCATGCCGCCGCCGCCGCCGCCGCCGCCCATGCCGCCGCCGCCGCCGCCGCCGCCCATGCCG
>ERZ761602.622-NODE-622-length-73972-cov-31.146313_pt1 | contig 73972 bp, 69 predicted proteins | sample MGYA00512165_ERZ761602 | MGnify/ENA primary metagenome ERZ761602 (study PRJEB28899, sample SAMN02445085) | bioreactor sludge metagenome | biome: EBPR sludge; isolation source: Thorneside wastewater treatment plant | place: Australia: Brisbane, Thorneside...
TCAAGCATCTTATTCTTCGGAAAATACAATTGCATTAACAACATCGCGTCCCGGACCGATTAAATATTCTCCGTCGTAAATCAAAGCGGCCGATCCGCCGCCGTCAAGATTTACGGCGTACTCAACATTCATAGCCTGCATCACTAGACCCAAGTCAGGTACTGTTGCCGCATGAGCAACAACCAAATAAATCTTATTATCTTTATAAGCGATTGCATTGCGCAGAGCTTTGACAGTGCGCTGTTTTTCATCAACCTCCCATTCAATCAAAAAATTCTGGTAATTTTCTATTAAGCGGGGCTTGTTACCGATAAGGGCCTGCAAAGTTCCGTAACGCGATTCGAAATCTGCCAAACTTTTAAACTCGCGGCTGTCTTTGAAATAATAAAATTTGTTTTGCATATCAAAGGCCATGACCGGCCCGGTAGTCCAATATTTCAATTGATCCTCATTGATAAAAACGCGCTCTAAAGAATCGAACAAAGGAAAGAATGAATAATTTCTTTTCTCCGCGCTGGTATCAAAATAAGTACCATTGATTGCGGCGAAGCCGCGTCCCCTTTCGTAAAATTCAGCAACAGAATCGGCTAAGCAATTTCTTTGGCAAGCTAAAGTCATAGCGGACAGGGTTTTAATTTTCAAACGCGGATTGAGCAAGTCAATCGTTACAATATCGACTCTGAAATTTCCGGCTGAAGTAGCGATGTTCTCGCGTCGATAAGAGCTGTATTGGTTAAGAGTGCCGCTCGCATCAGCTCGACGGATTAGTGCTAAGTCAGCAATCCTTATACCCAAACCAAGTTCGCGCATGATTCTGAACGCATCATCCGGCCTTCCTAGGTAATGAGCTTTTAAATCAAGCGGATTTATATACCAAGCCTCGCCGTTCTTCTCAACTTGTAAGACTATCCGACCGGCCAAACTAGCGGTATCTAAAACAGCAAAATCTTTTTCCGAAATACCCAAACCTAGTTCGCGCATAATGCGAAAAGCATCGGCGGGACGGCCTAAATAATAGCGCCGTAAATTAAGCGGATTAATATACCAAGCCTCGCCGCTTTGTTCAACGCTTAACAGAAGGCGGCCCGACAAACGGCTAGCCAAAGATTCGGCCCGCGCCGGCAAGACAGAGAGACCAAAAATTACCAGCAAAGGAAAAATTTTATAAATCCAGCTCATACAAAATAATGTTTTCTTGAGACGATAATAAATTAATCAAATCTTGCTGTCCGGCCTCCAACTCAGCAACAAAAACGATTTCTCCTGATTCGGCTAAGGCGGCGCGCCATAAACGCAAAATCAATAAATCCGCCTTATCATCTCTATAGTTCGGCTTAGTAAAGGATAAATCATTGGGTCGATTGTGCCAAAAGCGCAAACGTACCGGCGCAGTCGATAGATCTTTTTTTAAAATAAAGGACAGAGAGCGATCGGCAATAGAAGACAGAGTCGGCGTTTGTCGCTCGGTCCAACCGTTGGCTAACAAAATATTCTTTAACTTGTTTTCTTCAGCGCGAGCTATAAAAGCGATTGGACGAGTTCGTCCGCCGCGCAAATTTTCAGTTACCAAGGGCCAAGAACCGTCTTTTAACAAATCGACAATCGGGCGGCTTGATTGCTTGCTTATATAATCGAAATTAGCCATTTGACCTCGGTCAAAGGCAAGGCTCATATAAACAGAAAATAAACCCAAGCCAATGCCGACCAAAAGCATTATTTGCCGGCTTTTTATTAAACGGCGCGGCGCCTCGCTGGTTTCAAGCCAACGCTGAGCAATAACGCCGAGACAAAACCAGGCCAAAGACAAACAAAAACCGCCGATTACATCGGAGACATAATGAACTCCTAAATAAATACGGCTCAATCCAATCAATAAAACTGCGGCTGTTGAGATTAAAACCAAGGAAACATTGCGCGACCAACGCGGATAGGCCCGAATAGCGTAGTAACTTAAGAAAATAAAACAGGCTAAAGCCAGTGCCGCATGCAAGGAAGGAAAAGCATAAAAATTTTCAAAATAAAACGTCGGCAAAGGGCGGGGGCGAGCAATAAAAAATTTCAAAATCGAGATTGACAGCAATGAACCGCCGACACTAATGAGCAAACCGATAATATAAGAGCGTCGCCGTTCAAGCATTAACCAAAAACCAGCTACGACGCTTAATGAGATAATAAAGGTCGTTGACCCTAGGATCGTCAATAAAAAGGCGGCGGCGGCCACGCGGCGATCGGAGAACAAACTCGTCAAAAGACTGAAACGCTGATCTATTCCGGCCAAGACATCCGGCGAATATCCGATGAAGATGGTCGCGATAATCAAAAACAAGGCCGCTAATAAAAGCGCTAAGCGAGGCAGTCCGGAAAATTTTTTGGGATTTAAACAGCGCGCGGCCAGCGAGCCGGCTTTTAATGACAGAGCTTCGTAAAGCGAATTGATAAATGAGGCCGCCAACTCAAGCAAGCTTTTGCCTTGCTTGACCAAGAAATTTTTTAACCACCACAAAAAAATTATAAACACCGCCGTACCGAGCAAAAGAGCGCCGGCTCGGCTCGACCAAGCTTCAACGCTTTGCCAGGCATTGCCCGCTAAATAACCGAGCAGAATATGAAAGGTGAAAAAAATAAAACTGCCCAACAGAGCGATAAAAGAAAAAGATGTCAGCGGTACAGATGTCATTCCCGCGACAACGCTAGTCATTGAACGCAAGGGTCCGATAAAGCGACCCAAGAATATTCCGGCAAGTCCGCGGCGCTGGATAAAATCCTTGGCTTTGGCTAGATACTCCGGTTTTAAAAATCGATGCTGCGCATGAAAAGAAGATCGTAATCTGATGCCGGTATAATAGGATAAAAATTCTCCGGCTAAGGCGCCGAGTAATGCGATAATAATCAAAGTTGATAAATCGAGCAGGCCTTCGGCGGCGGCAAAACCGGCGATAACCATAACAATAACGCCGGGCGTAAATAAACCGATGACCGGCGATGATTCAAACAAAGCCGCCAAGCCGGTTAGCAAATAAGCCATGCCGCTGAAACGGCTGATTAACTCGGAAAGCCAAGCGATAAAATCATTCATGTCGGGATGCCGGGAATTGAACCCGGTCTACACGCACCCGAAGCGTGTGTACTACCGGTATACTACACCCCGAAAACCTCCCTTAGGAGGCGTGAACAGCTTAGTCCTTGTCAGGCGTCAGCTTGCTCAACAAATAATTAAACAGAGAAACGATAAGGCTGAACAAAAGCGCTGTCCAGAATCCGGCGACAGCAAAGCCTTCAACAAAGGAAGAGGCCAGCATAATCAGCGCGGCGTTGATGACGAGCGTGAATAATCCGAGCGTCAGCAGGTTGATTGGCAATGTCAAGATAACAAGAATCGGCTTGAGAAAAGCATTGAGCAAACCCAGTATCAAGGCGACGATTACGGCGGTCCAAAAACCGGCCAATTCGACTCCTGGCAAAAGATAGCTTGTCGCCATAATGGCGAATGTGGCGATTAGCCAACGCAGTAGCAGATTCATAGAGATTAGCTTAATTATTAATTTTTATCAAGCAGCTCCTCGTTTTTAAGAAGCTTCTTGATAACAATATATAGAAACGCCATAACTATGATAAATGTTAGTCCGGCGTTGATAACAATGCCTAAGTCAAAAGCTTGCCCGCGGATATGAAAAATCAAACCCGTGAATCCGGCAGGAGCGATTAATTTTATCAAAGGCGTAAAAATTCCCTTGACAATCGAATCAACCAAATCTTTAGAGGCTTGCGCCGTAATGACGCCGATAGCAAGTCCGATAACCGAATATTGTTTTAAAAATTGCAGAAGTTCCTGGCTGAAATTTTTACCGCGTGAATGTATCTTAGTAAATGTTTCTTTCATTTTTTTAGATAATAAACAAAATGGTTACTATCGCAAAAATCAGCAGCCAGCCAATTGTTGAAAACAATAATTTAACAGCTTCTTTCTTGTCTCCCTCATGATACATCATCACCGGCTTGCCAAGGACCAAAAAGCCCGTGACTGAGGCCGAAATAACGAGCAAGAGCATCATGAATAAAGGCATGGCGAAAGTATCTTCTTTGCCCCCAAACCATCTTTCACCATTAGACAAAAACAAAGAAACGAGAGTGATATAAACGCCTGTTCCCAAAGCATTCATAAAGGCGCGTTGCACCATTTGAGATGTTTTCATATGGTTATTAATAATATGGCTATATTTTACTAAAAATTAAACGAAAAATCAAATAAAAAAACCACTCATCTAATAATTAAAAAGTGATTTTCTGTGGACCTGAGGGGACTCGAACCCCTTACCTCGGCAATGCGAATGCCGCGCTCTACCAGATGAGCTACAGGCCCTAAAGAAGAAGAAATTATTTCTTCTTCAACTCAATCGATTCAATTTTTATGTCTTCAATCGGATGATCGTTGGCATCAACCGCCACGGCTTCAATCTTATCAACTATGTCCATGCCCGAAGTAACATAACCGAAGTTGGTATGTTTGCCGTCGAGCCAAGGCGTTGCCTCGGTAGTCACGATAAAAAATTGCGAACCGTTGGTGCCCGGACCGGCGTTAGCCATCGCGAGCGAACCGCGCACTATCGGATGGTTATTGAACTCATCGTCAAAACGATAATCGGGACCGCCCGTTCCGTGACTTGACTTGTCGGCTTGCTTAGAATTGGGATCGCCGCCTTGAATCATAAAATCTTTAATGACGCGATGAAAGAGCGTGCCGTTATAAAAACCGTCTTGCGCCAAGGTCAAAAAATTGGCGACCGTAACCGGTGATTCCGGGTAAAAAGCTACTTCAATTTTTCCTAAAGTAGTCAGGAGAACGGCGCCGGAGTATTGTTCGGCGAGAGATTGGTTGATTTGGCTCGGAATATTCATAGGCGTAGTTTGGGGTTCATTATAAGTATAAGTTTTTTTGGCGCTTGTACATCCTGCCAAAATAAAGGCAAAAAGTAAAGGGGTGATAATTTTTATGATTTTTTTATTTGACATAAAATTCTTTTTTAATTTCTTCATCTTCGGCGCTCCGTTTTTGCTCTATGACTTCCTTGGCTTTGGCTCGAAGCTCGTCCAGTGGCAGTTTAACTAATTCCTGGCTGCGTTTTGCCAAATACTCTTTGCTGTTAAGTTCGGGATCTTCAATAACTTCGGACAAAAGACAATCGAGTAAGGCGCCGATTTTAGGCCCTGGTTCTAAGTCCAATAACTTCATTAAATCTTCGCCGTTAATTTTTAACATTTTAACTGAAACCGGATCATGTCTGACTTTTTCCATCATATATTGCAGATGGCGCAATTTATAAGGCATAGCCTTGGCAACTCCGGAACCCAGACGATCGGCAACGCGCAAATCAATCAAATCAGACAGATTCTCTTCGCCGACCTTGGCAATTAGGCGCCGTACCGAGGCGGCCGTCACTTCGTCGACATTATAATAAAACATATGGTTGCGCACGAGATTAACGATGCGCTCAATATCATCGGTGGAAAAACGCAAACGCTTCAAAATTTTATCAACCATCTTGGCGCCGACAATCTCATGATTATAGAAGGTCGCCGCGCCATTGATTATTTTTTTCGTCCTAGCCTTGCCGATATCATGCAACAAAGCGGCGAAACGGACTTGCCAGGCCTGATTAGGGCAATGTTTAAGCGATAAGACATTATGGTCAAATACCGTGCTTTTATGATGATGATTTTGCGTCATGCCATCGCCTTCTTCAAGTTCAGGAATGATATAATTCAAAAGTTTTAATTCATGCAATTTAATAATTCCTTCAGCGGGGCTTTGCGAAGCTAAAATTTTAATTATCTCATCGCGGATACGTTCATTGGCGATGAATTTAATCGAACCGGCCAACTTGGAGATTGAACGTTCGGTTTTAGATTCAATAGCAAAACCAAGCTGAGTCGCAAAGCGGACGGCCCGCAACATACGCAGTGAGTCTTCTTTAAAACGATCCTCAGGTTCTCCGACCGTACGAATAATCCTTTTTTTCAAATCTTTCTCTCCGCCAAATTCATCAACTAAATTTCCCGAGGCATCCATTGCTAAAGCGTTAATCGTAAAGTCTCGGCGCGCCAAATCATTCTCCAACTTATCTTCGAAAATAACTTCGTCCGGCCGGCGATGATCGCTATAACCATGCTCGCTGCGATAAGTCGTTATCTCGACTATGTCCGTCGCCTGCCCGCCTTCATCACGGATAGGAATAATAACTGTTCCGAAACGATTTTCGTATTTGCTGTCAGTAAACAATTCGGTTATCTTTTCCGGCCGAGCGTTGGTTGTAATGTCCCAATCTTTCGGTTCAACCCCCAGCAAGTAATCGCGAACCGATCCGCCGACAATATACGCCTCAAAACCCGCCTCGGTAAGGCGGGCTAAAATTTCAGTAATAAAAATCGGCATCTTCATCTGATTAACCTTTAAACAAATAATCTTTCAGAGGTTTTACTTTGTTGTTGATAATATTTATTTTCTCCGAACGAAGCAGTTTTATTTTATTGCCGCTGCCGGAAGCAAAACCCCCAACGCTTCCATCAGATCGAACCACGCGATGGCAAGGGACGGCCGGAGCGTAAGGATTCTTATTCAAAGCATTGCCTACCGCTCTAACTGCTTTAGGACGTTTTATAAGCTTTGCAATAACAGAATAAGTTGCAACCTTCCCCTTAGGAATGCGTCGCGTCGCCTGCCAAACTAATTCCGAGAAGCTCGCCATCTTATTTAATCAAATTAGGCAGCAGGCTGTCATAGCCGGCCGTTAAATCGTTGAGAAATTGGGGCAAATAAAGCCAGGCCGCAATAATCGGGATGAGAATCAAAAGCAATTTTAAAACATCCATTACCCGCAACCACTTTAAATAGCGGGCAGTTTTAGCGACCATGGCCTGCATTTCGCGGGTCGCATTCAAATTTTCCTCTAGCATTTTCTTAATATCTTCTTCCATAAAATCGTAATATTAGTACAATTTTTCTTTTCTCAGTGTACAACATAAAAACCGCTCCGTAAAGAAGCGGTTTTTACACAAACAAGCAAGGGGGCAATATTATGATCTCGTCGCATTTCAACTTTTTCTGCCTTTAATCAATTTATTCAACTCTCTCTTAAAACTCTGAGCGTCTTTAAAGGACTGATAAACCGATGCAAAACGTATATAGGCGACCTGGTCGGTTTTTTTAAGCTGTTTCATAACGATTTGCCCGACTTGTTCGGAAAGAATTTCAGTTTTGCGCAAAGCCTGCAAATCTCTTTCTATTAAGTTTATCAGCTTTTTAAACTTTTCTTCCGTAATCGGTCTTTTTTCAAAGGCTCGACGCAAGCCCTTAACCAGTTTCTCTCGGGAATAAGTTTCTTTTCGTCCGTCGCGCTTAACAATTGTTAATTCTAGGATTTCAACTTCTTCATAAGTTGAAAAACGAAAACCGCATTTTAAGCATTCACGACGGCGGCGGATTGAAAGCCCGTCCGCGGCGGCGCGAGAATCGACCACCTTCGTATCGGCAAAATAACAAACGGGGCATTTCATATATAAAGCTTAACAAAAAAATCGAGAAAGTCAATAATAAATAAGAGGCGGGTTTAAAACCCGCCCCTAATTTTATTTACATCATTTTCTTTCGTATAAAAGTCGGGATTGAGAGTTCATCATCTTCTTCTTCCTCAAGTCCTGGCTTTTTAGCAGCCGGCTCGGCTTGCGCTATCTTCAAAGCCGAAGCCTTAGATTTGGCGCTGGCGGGCCGTATCTCTTCTCCGCCCTCTTCAATAAAGGGAGTTGGATTATAACTGCGATCCGGCGCAACCGAGGAGGTGCCGACCGGACGTTTGGCGCCGTTAAAGCCGGTCGCAACAACCGTAATCTTTATTTCATCTTTGAATTTAGGATCAATAACCGCGCCGAAAATAATTTTGGCGTCTTCATCAGCCGAAGAAGTAATAATCTTGGCCGCTTCATTGACTTCATGCATGGTCAAACCGGCGCCGCCGACAATAGTAAAAAGTATGCCGCGAGCGCCTTCGATTGACATTTCAAGCAAGGGCGAGTTGATGGCCATCTTGGCTGCCTCAATCGCTTTATTCTCACCGCTGGCCTGGCCAATACCCATCAAAGCTGAGCCAGCGCCGGACATGACGGCCTTAACGTCGTTGAAATCAACGTTGATAAGACCCGGAATAGTAATCAATTCTGAAATACCTTGGACACCTTGGCGCAGGACTTCATCAACCACCATAAAAGCATCAAGGATGGAAGTTTTCTTTTCAATGACTTGCAATATCTTGTCGTTAGGAATCGTAATGATCGTATCTACTTTATCAGTCAATTCGGCCAAGCCTCGTTCCGCAACTTGTTTTCGTTGAGCGCCTTCAAAAGCAAAGGGACGCGTAACAACAGCAACAGTCAAAGCTCCTATGTCGCGCGCTAATTCAGCCACAATCGGCGCCGCGCCGGTTCCGGTTCCGCCGCCGAGTCCGCAAGTTACAAAAACCATATTGGCGTCTTTCAAAGCGTCGCGAACTTCGTTCTGAGCTTCTTCGGCCGCTTGGCGTCCGAGCTCGGGATTCATACCGGCGCCCAAACCGCGCGTAATATTTTTACCAATATGAATTTTGCGCGAGGCTTTATTGTAATGCAAAGCCTGCACATCGGTGTTGATGGCGATAAATTCAACGCCTTTAACACCTGACTCAATCATGCGATTCAAAGCGCTGCCGCCCGAACCGCCGACACCGACGACTTTTATTTTTGCGAAACTTTCGACTGTAGGTTTAACCTCGGCCATATGGATAAGAGTAAAATAAAAAACTGTCGCTTTTAATTATAATGCGGCAGTCGCCAAATAGCAAGGGAATTGTACACTTTTTGTGTACAGTCTGATTCAGGGTTTTAAAGCGGAAAAAATATCGCGCAATTTATCGATGGTTTTCTGAAGAGGCAATTTCTGCAAAAGACTGCCTCGGTTGTCATATTTAATTAATTGATCTCCCCAAGCAACCAACCCCAAAGCGGTTAAATATTCAAGGTCATTGACCTTGTCGACAACCGTAGCAACGCTACGATTGGAACCCAAGGCGGCCGGCAAGCGCATTTTGCGCTTGGCCACATCGACAATGTCGGATAATTTTGAACCGCCGCCGATTAAACAAATGCCGGCAGGCAACATTCCGGAACGGTCTATCTTTTTCAATTCGTTATCTACTTTCTCAAAAATTTCTTCAACGCGTGCTTCAATAATTTCAGCAACATAGCGACGGGAAATAACCGTTATTTCATCGGTCAAGTTTTCTTCGGCAACAATATCAGAAATGTCAATTTCATCTTTTTTGGAAAATTGTTCGGCTTTGGCACTGCCATATCGAACTTTTATTTTCTCAGCTAAGTTGATCGGACAACGCAAGCCGATAGCTATATCGGAGGTGATATGCGCGGCGCCAATCGGCAACACGGCGGCATGCAGTAATTCTCCCTCTTCAAAAACCGCCAAACTGGTCGTTGCGGCGCCAATATTAACCACTGCGGTACCAAGCTCTTTTTGCTTGGCTGAAACTACGACCGAAGACGCAGCCAGAGGAGAAAAAACTAAATCGTCAATGCTTAGGCCGGTATGATAAATCGAACGAGTCAAATTCTTGATTTGGCTCGATAAATTCTGAATAATCAAGGTTACAACTTCCAAACGTATACCCGTCATGCCGACCGGGTTCTTAATATCTTCCTGACTGTCGACAATGAACTTAGATGGAATAACATGCAGAATTTCATAATTCGGCGGAACAGCCAAAGCCTGGGCCGCCTCAATAACACGGTCAACGTCTTCCTGATTTATTTCCGAATCCGAACGGCTAACAGCTACTACGCCTCGGCTGGATTGGCATTTTAAATTTGGTCCGTTAATACCGACCCAAACGCTCTGAATCGGAGTTCCCAAAAGTCGTTCGGCTTTTTCCAAAACAGAAGAAACCGAGGCCGTCGTATCCTCAATTGAATTTATGATTCCCTTATTGACTCCTTCAGATGGCACGGCAACCGCGCCGATTATTTGAATTTTCGGTCCGGCTTCTGTCTCGACGCGCTGGCCGATGACTAACCTTGTTTCTGCTGAGCCGATATCAAGTCCGGCAATTAGATTTTCACGCATACTTTCTTAGTATATCAAAAATTTTCAGCTATCGCCAGAGTAAATTGATAATTGGGGGAACTAAAATGCAAGCAGCGACTCCTAAGGAGCCGATGGCGGCCAAGGCAACCGCGGCCGCAGTCACATCTTTAATGTTTTTGATATAGCTATCCAAGCGAGGTTTCAACATGTCGCTGACTATCTCTACCATTGTATTAACCAATTCCAGGGCCATGACCATAGTCGAGGTCAAAATCAAAAGAGCCAGCTCGGCCAATGAAACCTTTAAAATTAAACCGCCTGCAATAACTAAAATGGCCGCGGCGCTCTCCCAACGAAAATTAGGTTCTTCGCGCCAAGCCCTTGATAAACCGGAAACGGCATGGACGACACTATTTGAAAAACGACTTAAATGCTTCATAAACGAATACTAGTAATCAATTTTTCTCCCAAGCGTTCCATTTTACGGCGGCCCGTCTCACTTTCATCTTCATATCCCAAGAGATGAAGCGCGCCATGTATGACAATGAATGCCAGTTCTTTGGTTTTTGTATTACCGAAATTTTTGGCTTGGCGTTCTATTTGATCAAGATCAATTATCAATTCGCCGATAAAATCTTTATCCGGCGCCTCGCTATCGCTTTCAGCAAAAGACAATATATCGGTAACCTTGTCTTTGCCCCGATAACGCTTATTTAAGCTGCGCATGGTCCGGTCGCCAACAATAACCACGGAAACAGAACCCTTCGCTTTTCCAAAACGTAAAACCGCTTCAACGCTTCGTTCAATGACTGAACGTCGCAAGGGCTTTTTTGTGCGATTGCTTATCTCGACAGCCATATTAGGCGCCGAGACGGAGACTGCGCACCGTCAAATCAAAGATATTCTTATATTCGAGAATCTTGGAACTGCCTAGATTATAAGTAACCACAAAAATATAAGTTTTATCTTTATTTGTCAGATAGACAGTCAATCCGTCGGTAGTCTTAACTCCGTCCCATGTCTCATTAATGACCAGCTGGCTATTGGGTACGGTTTGAGTGTTAAAGGTACTGCGGTACCAATCAACAATATCTTCTTGATTTGAATTAGGTTGGACCAACATCTGAACGAACTGCCGATTGGCCGCGGTAAACATCACTGAATCATCAGTTGAAGCAATTGTTCTATCCCATTCAACCGGATATAACAGGCTGATATTAAAAGTCGTATTCAGATAAGTGCCAAGGCTTGTGTTAGCGGCAATTTTACCGCTGCCCGCCGGGTTATAGCCATTGTTGATTTCTTCTAAGTCATTATATCCATCGCCATCGGAATCGCTGGCCTTTGCATTGGTTCCCAAAAGCGCCTCTTCCAAGTTAGTTAAACCGTCTTTATCATCATCCAGCGCCGCCACCGGTTCCCCCGCTGACCCTTCTTCAGGAGTTGTTTCCAACCAAGTTTCTTCGGAAATTTTCCATTGTCCGTCTTCAGCCAAAACAATCACCGTACCGGTCGAACGACCGCTGGTTTTTGAAATAGTGAGAACCGATCGAGTGTCAGTAATCTCTTCTCTTATGTTTTCTGTACCGTCAAGCACCGGCAGACTGTCGCCTCGCAAAGCATTCAATATATCTCCCTGTCCGCCAATCGATTCAAGATTGGCTTTCTGTGAGTTTAATTGCTCTTGCTTGGCTTTGGTGCCATAACGAGCAAAGACAGCCAAATATTTTTCAACCGTGTCAGCCAATTCCAATTCGCTGCGGAAAGCCAAATAAGTATCCTTTGGCGCGCCGCTCGGTCTAGCCGGAGCGGCCTCGGTCAAAGAATTATCAACTGGTGCGTTTTGAACCGGAGTAACTGTTTCTACGGCCGGTTCATTGTTGCCGCCGAACAAACCGTTTAAAAATTCCGGCTTAACCAAATACATGTACAAAGCACCGCCCAAAATTATTAGAAAAAGAATACCCAGAATCAAAATAACAATACCCGACACATTGATGTTGCGGCCGGCGACCTGATTATTCTTTTGAAAATTTTCCGGCATATAATATATATCGGCATTTTCCATTACCGACTTCCCTGCCGCCTGTTCTTCGGCTGGCGTCGGGGTTGGCCGCGCTTCTGCTTCAGTGCTCGGTTCTATTTCATTGCCGGTAGCGGCGTCAATTTGTCGCAATTGTTGTTGATTGAACATAAATGAAAAAATAATTATTATTGTCCAGCCGCCGAGAAATTAGTCGGACGAGGAGGCCATTCGGCCGCGGGATTAGGGTTAAGCGGATCTCGACGCGCCAGCAATTCTTCTTTATCGTTCATACCGTCGCCGTCGCTGTCGGCCGCGTTGGGATTTGTCTTATAGACTGACGATTCTTCACGATTAGTTAGGCCATCTTTATCGGGATCTTTTAATTCTTCGCTGTCAGCGGTTTGAACTTCGTTGTCATTATTGCTGAAAATTCTTTCAAATAAACTTTCTTTTTGCGCTGAACCGTCAGCAGGAGCATTTTGCCGAGATCGGAAAAAATAAGCGCCAAAAATAACTAGCAAAGCGACCAATAAAACGGCAATCAGCATGATGCCGAATTTAAAACTATGCTCTGACTCTGTTGGTATGTTATTCATAGGGGTAATTTATTGATCGTTCGAGCCGGGTGTGGCCGATCGTTCATTGGAGAATTCGCTCAAAGCCGTGCCGCCTTTTTTAGCTCTTACTCTGAAATAATAAGGAGTATTATTAGTCAAACCGCTGATAGTACTCTTAAAGACGGTATTTGAAACATCAAGAGTATAATCCGTTGAACCAGGCGACTGGCCATAAGTAATAGTATAACCAGTAGCACTTATAAAGGGTAGCCAAGTCAGAGTTACTGAATTGCTTTCACTCGCCGCCGAGACCAAATAAGGCTCATTAGGTTTTTTCGCAATCTCTGCCGCATAATCGCTTAGATTGGCAAATTGATCAAAGGATCGGACTGATACATAATAGGTTGCGTTATTATTCAAACCTCCGCTGCCGGCGCTGGTAAATATAACATTGGGCGTATTGGTCGGCGGATCAAGGCGAACTATGGTTGAAACCGCATATTCGCCAGTACCGCGAGGAGCTACTCCGATGTAAGCAATATAGCCGGTGGCTTCTGGAACTTTTTTCCAGAATAATGAAATCTTACCGTCGCCGGAGCTGACCTGAAGTTCCGGTATAGCCGGAGGAGTAGTGTCGGCCGGTTTTATTTTCAGCTCATTGGAGAAAATGCTCTCTTGATTTTTAGCGGTCAAAGCGGTAACGGCGAAATAATAATTCAAACCGTTGCTTAACCCTTCGATGGTCTTGGAAATTTCGGCTCCACCGGAAGGAACTTCAGCTGTAAAGACATATTGGCCCGGATTCAAACCGTAATAAATTTTATATCTGTTTGCATTAACAACTGGTTGCCAGCGCAAAGTGACTTTAGTACCCAGAGGATCGGCCGAACCTTGAATCGATGGAATACCCGGCTCGCCTTCTCTGAAGAAGAAGAATTCTTTCAAAACCTCGGGCAAACAACTGCCTGCGACATTATTACAATTAGTGTCGGAAGAACAGGTTTGTCCTACTTTGGGGCCAAACATGCAAATCTTTCTACCGCCTTCTTTAGTAACCGGTTCATCGGTCAAGGCCGGCAAGTCATCAATCGTACCGATGCCGCTCTTATCGCGACAATAATAGAATTCGATGCCCGAAGCGCCGTCTTTCCATGGCCAATTATATCCCGGCGGGAAAGGAGGTTGAGAATAATAAACTGGCCAAGGATTTTCACACAAGAAAAGTCTCAGTTGAGCCGTTCCTTCACGAGATTGTCCGACTGTCGAAGGTTGGTTAAAGCGGTCGACAGTAATAGTCGCCTTGGCTCGCGCCAAAGTCTGTGCATCCTGCTGGGTACCGGCCGTAACCGCGGCCTGGAACATTTCGCCTTGCTGAACAACTTGAGCAACATCATTATCGTCTGATGACCATGCCCAGTTCCAATCATAAAAACCGGCAATTGACTGTATGGGTCGGCTATTGCGGTCTAGCGCCGCAGCTTCCAAAGAACCTTGTTGGCCGCTTTGTTGGAAAAGCTGGAAGCCGGGATTGACCTTTACCTTGTCCAGAGAACAAATATCCTTACCGGTCGTAAAGGACCAAATTTCAGCATTCTTAAAGGTCGTATTATTGAAGGTGTCAGGAACAAAACCGTTAGCCGCGCCAATCATACCAACCTTCGAAGCATTGGCGATGTTGGCGTTGTAATAATCCTTTGGATCACCTTGACCGATTTCCGCCAAACCAGGGTCGCCTTTCAATATCAAATAATAACGGATATTAGAATCCAGCGCGCGAGTAATTCGGTAAGTAACCTTGCTTTGGTTGCCGCTTAAATTATAACCAATTGCCGAGCCGGGGACATAACAGAAATTGCTGACATCGGCCAAAGCTTGGTTAGTTAACATAACCGGCAAAACCTTGGCAATTATTTTCTTTATCGAGAACATTAATGAGGCAAAGCGAGTTGACGGACGCACCGAGGCAACCGGCGAATAACCGCTCGGGCATTGTGTTTTGCCATAATCGGCAATTAGGAAAGTATTACTACTGAAGCTGGTCAAATCCATGGTTTGATTGAAGACTGCTTCGATTGAAGTGTTGCGGCAAACACCGCTGGCATTGGCGGCGGGCGTATGGCCCGTAACAATCGGACGGGTTTGACAGCAACGTGCGCCGGTCAAGCCGCAGCCGGTAGTCAAAACGTCACCGCACATTCCATCGCTGGTACAACCGCAACATAAGCCACGTTCATTGGTTGCGCTGGTACAATCGCCCTGGTTCGCAATACAATTCAAACCGGGGTTGATCTGTTTACAGGTATCGGGCTCTCCCGGATTAGTCGGCGGCTTACAGCAACAACGGCAAGTCTCATCATTACCGATAATCGGACCATTGTCTGCCGCAGCACCGTCCCCATTACCATTACCGTTACCGTAACCGGTTGGCAATAAACATTGGTAACCTACGGCGCAAGTTCCGGTACAAGCTTGTGTCAAAGGATCTTTGCAAGCCTCGCCCGGTCCAGGATTGTTGCTCTTGCATTCGCAACTGAGAGGATCACAACGCATATTGTTCGGACATGGGCTATTAGCATCACACTGTCCGTTAACGCCACAAGTAATCGGTGCGGCAGTACAGCCTGTTTGGCAGGCGTTTAATTTGCTGTAAACGCCGTTAATAACAGGCGTAACATTGCAAGTGTTTGGATAAACGTTTGTACAATTATAATAAGCGCAGTACTGCAAATTGTCTTGCTCAAAACGAGAACCTTCTAAGGGGACGCTGGTGCAGCGATTGTTATTTTTACCGTCAACGCAGCATTCAGCATGCTCAGAACATTCTGCCGGATCAGTAATCGCCGAACAATCATTACATACACCGCGTGGATTTTCTGAATTATCGCAGAACTTACCGGTTGAATTAGCGCAATTACAGAGAGCGTCGTCGGGAATACCGTTAACAACACAGCCCGAGCACATACCTAATTCCGTACCCGAAATATCAGCACCGCAAGTATAGTCGCAGCTTAGGCCGGCACAACAACCTGGGTTAGTAATTTGACCGCTTACAGGGTCTGTAATATTTTCACTCTTCTTACAGCAACACTCGCAGGTGCCGGTATCCGGTTTTTTACATTTATTGTCGGCCGGATCACAAGTTGAACCGCTCGGACAAATTGTTTCATTAGTCGCACACTTGCCTTCGTTGCCGGCCATTTGGCAGGAAAAGGGATTGGCACATTTAGTGCAAGCTCCATTGATACTACCGTTATCAACGCATCGGTTATTGGTCAGTCGAGTCCAACCGGCTGGGCAGGACTGCACCCAGTTATTAATATGCCAACGCGGATTGTTGTTATAAATATCGCATTGTCCGGTAACGGGTTGGTTATTAGCCGTGATAATTTGATTGGCATTATCGCGCATTTCAAGGCGTCGGCAAGACTGCGTATTGTTTTGGACGCAACGATTGAGCACGGAATCATAGCTACAGGCGCCGCCGGAACAGCCGGGTTTGTCTTCACAGGCTTGGTTACCGCAGACACCGACCTCAATCGGATTATTTGTTCCTGGGTAAGGCGAACAGAGACCGGGTGAGTTCGGACAGTAGAAACCTTCTAAACATTGATTGTAGGAATATCCAGAGCAGGAAGTCGGATCAGGACAGGTGCTGTCTCCGCCGCCGGGCGGTACTTCGCAGTCTTCATTGCAACATTGACCGTCGCCGCATTCATTCTGACCCTGCAAACAAGCAGCGCATTTATTCGGAGTGGTTTCATCACAGGCACCGGCGCAACAAACCGTACCGCATTGCTGTTGATCCGGAGCGCAGCTAGCGCTCGCGCCGGTTGAAAAACGCCATTCATAAACGCTGGTCGCAACCGAACCATAACACTCGCCGGCTGTTGCTTTACATTTACCGGCTTCCGGCAAACCAGCGGCGCAGCAGGTAGCGGTACCGCCGCCGCAATCGCTGTCTTGGGAGCATTGGCCAACTTTAAAATTCAAAACATTGCTTGATTGAGCGGGCGTACCGACCAATAATTTAACTGGTCCGGTCGCGGCCGTTTGCGGAACGGTTGTAATCGCTTTCCAAGGTTTAATTCCCGAAGCGCTTTCGTCAATCTGCCAAAAACTGATCGCTTGTCCTTGCTGGTTAACATTATTATAAAAACGAATTGTGCTGGCGGCGTCCTTATCACGGAAATACTCACCCCAAAAAATGACTTCGCTATTAGGCTGACCCAAGGAAGGTTGTAAACGGCAGATACCCGGATTAGGCGATCCGCTTGTAACTTCAAACATTTGAGTTCCCGAATCTGCTGTCGGGAAACCGGCACGCTCAATGGTTAACTTATAACTCGTATTGTCAGCGATGCCGGCAGGAACTTTGACGACAATTTGCTTATCATCCCAAACACTTTCCGCACAAACATCAGGGAAGGCATAATCGGCCTCTCGTCCGCCAGTGTCTCCGAAGAAAACCTTGCTGGTTGATTTGCTCGAACCAAAACCCGAACCTCTGATGGTTACATATTGGCCTATCGGGCCGGAAGACGGTTCAATCGAACTAATAATCGGTCCGTCGTAAGGTTCGTTCTCTTTGGTAAAGGGAATGTAGTTGCTCTCAACATTTGATTTTAAAACAAAGGTAGTCGTCAAACCGCTGGCTAAATTAGGCACTGTTGCCGTACCTTCTTTTTCGGAATTGAATGAAGAAATCGGCGCCTTTATATTGCTAGACAAATTGCCATAATAAGCTTCTGCGGCGCTTAGCTTAACGCCCTGATAAGCAACCACATCATTCAATTTACCCTTGACCGGCGTCAAGGCGCAGATACCAGGACGTTGGATGGTGTTCTTTTTAAAATCATTCAATAAGGTTCCGTAGTCATCATCAGTTGCGTCGGTTTTATTGTCTGAAGTCGTTATTGAGATTTTGCCTTGTTCGGCGCCGGCCGGGACCACGGCAATGATCTGCTTATCCTGCCAAACCGAATTAGTACAAGAGGGATTGCCGGTTGCGGCATCGTCGGCCAGCACGGCTTCAACCTGCGTTCCGCCTGCATTTGTAAAAAATACTTTGCCGCGCGCCGTTCCAAAACCGGAACCGGTAATTGTTACAAAGTTTCCGGTCGCGCCGTTCGGCGTGCCGAGATCACAGCTTGCGTTAGCACCGCAATCCGCCACCTCGGTCGCTTTGCGGCAAAATTTATTGACATCGTTAGAACAAAAACCTCCGGCCGGTCCTACGTTATCAATCGAAGGCCGGGCCATGGCCGCACAAGACAAACAACTGCCTCCGCAATCTATGCCTGTTTCATCACCGTCTTGAACGCCATTACAACAATGGGAAGCTGAAACAACCACTTCTTTTTCCGATGAAGCTTGATTGCTATCCAAGTCATAGGCGGTCGCTTTTAACAAAACATTCTGGCCGGTCTGATAACCATTGGCGTTCCAAAGAGCCTCGGCATTGAATGGACTTCCCACAAAGGGAACTGAATTATTGATAGCCGATGCGACTTGATTGCCATCAACAAAAAAATCAATGAAAGAGACTCCCCAATCATCAATACTGGAAGCGCGCAAAGTATTGTCACTGGAAACACAAACCTGCTGATTTGTTATATTGACGCGCGGCGCGCTAGTATCGACAATTTCACCGACATTGAAAGATATATTACATAAAGAAGATCCGGAACAATTAAGAGTTCGATCATCAATACTTAATATTCCACTGGCCGCTTGGACCGTAACCGTGCTGTTGGCCGCAAAACATTTCAAACTTTCATTCGGCGCCTCGCAATTAGCAGAAGGGATAAATTCGATGTAATTGCCGCTGACACTGCGCGTTCCGGCGACGTTCACGGCAAAACTGCCTTCATTAACAGAGACTTCTTTAACCGCTTTTGTAAATCGGAAACGGATAACCGCATTGCGCGGTACATTAACGGCCAAATTAGCCGGCGTTGTTCCACTGACCGCGAAAACATCGCTGCCGCCGCCAATGCCGCCTCCGCCGCCTCCGCCGCCACTGCCTCCGCTACCGCCGGTCGCATCTGATAAACGGCTCATGACAAAGGTTGCTATGCCAAAGGAGGCGAGAATTATAATTAATCCGATTCCGCCGGAAAGCATTATCTTTTTGGCTTTATTGATTTTTTCTTCCTCGCCCTTAGCGGTCATCCAAATAAAGCCGGCATAAATCATAATGCCGACCGCTATAATACCCAAAAAGCCGAGAACGATTCGGATGATACGGGCAATTGCAATTCTGGGATCCTGATTAGATAAACCGGTTTCTTCGGCAAACTCAAGACCGGTATTAAGATTCTGAGCCAAGACATCGCCCACAGAAAACCATAAAGCTCCGATTAGCAATAAAGCGGAGAAGATGGCAAATAAATTATATTTGTTGAATCTTGCTTTCATATTATGGGCAATTTCCATCCGGTGTTAAGTTGGCCGTCGGAACCAAATTGCCGGCTTGATCGCGGCAGCAGGAAGGCAGTGAGGCCGTCGCGTTGCAAGATAAACTGGCCGAAGGCTTGAAGCAATTTTGATAAATATCTTTAACGCCGGAACCGACCTGCGCCTGATAAAGCGTCGCGTCATTGAAATCTCCGTGGGCCAAGAAACCACTGCTTCGATCAGCTCGTCCATCGAGCGGATCGACATCGCGATCTTCTTTACGAACCCAATAACCAATCGGATCATTAGCCAAACTCCAAAGATTGAAAAGTTTATGAACGACCTGATTAATTCCATTATCAATTGTGATTGAACCGGTCGTTAAACTGGATGACATCATCAGTTTGGAAAAAATAACTTCAATGGCGCTGGTTTTATTGACATTGCTCTGATTGTTATTAACGCCGGTGCCCAGTATCTTAGGCGGCGTCAAATCCAAACGATCACTGACAAAGAAAGACCAAAGATGGTTGTCGCCGCGTCCCGCGTTATCTTGAATCGTGCGATTCTCATTATAAACATCAGCCTGACCCTGGGGATTATCATTGCGGTTGCCGTCGAGCGAATTGTCAGCCAAATCAACAATACCGTTTAATACGGGAGCGGTCGGATAATTCTTATTATTAACAACATCAGTACAAACTCCTTGCGTACAAGTCGTGTAAGGCGTCAGAGTACAGTCGGCATTACTGGAACAGCTTTGCAAGGCGGCGGCGGTACTTTCAACTTTCAGTTGACTGTTGCCGGGCAAACAATAAATATTTTCACCACAACCGTTAACGCCGCATTTGACATCGGAAATAAACTCAACCGTTCGATATTGATTTGAAACCGTAAAAGTTCCGGCTAACTGATCGCCCTGGCAAAGATTATTTGAACACTTGTAAGAACGGCATTCATTATCTGCCGCGCAAGCCGCATTGGCAGCTTTGGCGCCGGCTTCGGCATTAACAACGCGCAAGATGCCGGCCAGCTCGTCACTTGTTCCGGCAACAGTCAGCGGATTAATTGCCTCATTGAAATTTATTTGAATGACCGAATTTTTCGGCTGGTCCGGTTTATCTTTGATTGAATAAGTCGTTGTCTGATCTGCTCCGCCTTGCATTCTGGAAATTCCAAACACCACCGGATCAGAGGCTGATAATTCAATGCTATTTCCGCTTGTTCCGGCGATTTTGGCCCGTACTGTAACCACGGCGCCGTTCACGGCCGGCGAAGTGACTTCTGGGTGAATGGCATTAATTGCCGTTCTTATATTATTGGCCGTACCGGCCGGATTGGCCCCGACCAATATTTGATTGGCATTTGGGTTGGCTGATACAAAGGAGTAGATTTTTGACCCGACAGTCAGGGTGTCAGCTTGTTTTTCAGATTGAACCGTAATGCGCCAGCTGTGTCCGGCGGCAAAACCGGGCGTAAAAACAACCGTCAAACCGCAGGGCGCTATAGCCACACGATTATTGGTAATTGGTAAATCGGTTGGCAGTAAGCCGGGCTGACTATAACCGATACGGGCACCCAAGGTTGCTCCCTGAGGAATAATTGAAACGGTTACGGTGCCATCGGCACAAGTATTATTGCCTTCAAGAGTTGCGTCGGTCGGAGGCGGCGGCGGAGTTAAGCGCTGAATCGTCGCGCTGGCTGACCGATAAGCCGAGGGCTGGGCATTAATTGTAATTGTTCCTTCGGCCGCCTTGGCTTGACTGACGCCGCTGACAACATCGCCTTCGTCATCAGGAATCGGAAAGATTCCGGCGTCGCCGACGCTCTTGATTTTAGGCGAGACCAAGTCCAAAAGATTACTGACTTCGAAACTCCAGCGGAAGTCACTTAGATTAAAGGCGTCGTCGCCATTGCTTTTCTTAACATCTCGCGTCAAAGCGACGGTGTAATTAATTTCTTCAATCGGTGAACCGAGATAATCCGGCGCCGCCGGTTTGAAAACAAAGGTCAAGTTATCAGAAGAAGTCGCCGCCACATTAATAACATTGCTGGCCGAGTTATCGCCGACAGAAGTTTTAAAAATCTTGACGCTGTTCGGCTTTATCTTGGCGCCGCTGGCGCATTTGGCCGGCGAATCATTGGTAACGGCATCGCAGATGCTTGAAGCCAAAATAGTTTCTCTGAAAGTTACGATGATACTGGTGTTGCGAGGAACATCTTGTTGAAAGGGTTCGGGATAAACGCTTCTGACAATTCCGTTTCCAAGCGAACCAATGCCTTGACCATTGCTCCCGCCTTCTCCGCCAGTGCCGCCAGTGCCGCCGGTTGCGCCAATCAAGCGGCTCAGAATAAAAGAAACAATCGCAAAGGAAGATAAGATAATGACTAATCCGATTATACCATTGCGCAAAATCAATTTAGCTTGAGCGATTTTTTCTTCATTGCCTCCCGACGTCATCCAAAGCCATCCGGCATACATAACCAAACCAATGGCGATAATTCCCAAAAAGCCGAGAATGATTCTTATGATGCGCGCGATGGTTACCCGAATATCCTGATTCGAGAGTCCGGTTTCGGCCGCAAACTCAATGCCCGTATTGACCGTTCCGGCTTCGATGGTCTCGATAGCAAAGAAACCGACGCTTAAAACGACGGTGAAAATTGCGGCAAAAATAAAGACTCTCGAGCTTAACCGTTTCATGGGGCTTTTTGACTAAGCGGCAACTTACTTTTACAATCATAATACCATATTAATAAGGCTCGGCGCAACGATTATGACCATAGAACAGATACTAGAACAAGTCAGCAAGAACCAGCCCGCAACAGATACGAGCGTTCTTAGGCGCGCCTATGAGTTTGCCGCTTCGGCGCACGGCGAGCAAAGACGTAAGAGCGGCGAACTTTATATAGAACACCCTCTTCATACCGCCTTTATCCTGGCTCAGATTAGGGCCGACCTTGCGACTATCACTGCCGGCCTCTTGCACGATGTTCCGGAGGATACGACAAAAACCTTGGATGACATTCGCGAAGCTTTTGGCGACGAGGTTGCCAAGCTGGTTGAAGGAATTACCAAACTTTCAAAAATCCGTTACCGCGGTATAAAACGTTATCGAGAAAGTTTGAGAAAAATGTTCTTGGCCATGGCCGAAGACTTACGCGTCATCTTGATTAAATTCGCCGACCGCTTGCACAACCTGAGAACTCTTGACGCACTGCCCAAGGAAAAACAAAAACGCATCGCGCAAGAAACAATGGAAATTTACGCACCGATTGCCGGACTCTTGGGCATCTGGAGCTTGCGTTGGCAAATGGAAGATATCTGCTTTAAATATCTTCACAGCGAGGAGTATAAAAAATTGGAATATAAATATGAAATTGAGCGTAAAACCGAATTGAAACAATATATCGAACGAATACGTCAGATTGTCGACCAAAAATTAAAAGCTGAAAAAATAAAACATCATATTGACGGACGCTTCAAGCATCTCTACAGCATTTGGCAAAAGATGCAGGAGAAGCATCGCAAGTTCGATGAAATTCACGACGTCTTTGCTCTGCGCGTTATTGTTACAAGCGTCGCTGATTGCTATAAAACCCTAGGCATCATTCACTCCATTTGGAAACCTAATTACACCCGTTTCAAAGACTATATCGCCGTTCCCAAACCCAACGGCTATCGCTCGATCCACACGACCGTTTTCGGTCCCGGGGGCAAGCCGACCGAGTTTCAAATCCGCACCAAGGAGATGCATGAGGAAGCTCTTTATGGTATTTCGGCCCATTGGTATTACAAACAAAATAGAATCGAAGTCGGAGAAAAAACGCCTCATTGGGTGCAAGAAATCTTAGAAGTTCAGCGCGAAGCTACATCTAGCCAGCAATTTCTTAAAGAAGTAAAACTCGATATTTTTCGAGACCGTATTTTCGTCTTCACTCCCAAAGGCGATGTTCACGATTTGCCCGGTAATGCTACTCCGGTTGATTTTGCCTATGCCGTTCATACCGATATCGGCAATAAGTGCGTTTCCGCCCGAGTCAACGGTCGAATGGCGCCGCTAGAAGCGACCTTGAAAAACGGCGATATGGTAGAAATCGTTATTGACCAAAATCGCCAAGGCCCCAATTACGACTGGCTGGACTTTGTAAAGACTCGTCGCGCCCGCGTCAAAATCAAACAATACGCCAAGCGCTCCCGACTTGATACTATCAAACGCTTTTTGCCCGGTTTTAATAAAAAATAAACCCGTCATTTCAATGACGGGTTTTCAATTAATTATTTTTGTTTTTTCATCTAACCGATTGGCTTATATGTTGTGCGGCCCTGCTGGCATAAATCATTTCCAATGGATATTTCATAACAACTTTCCATTCTTTTTCTTTTTCCTCTTCCGGAGAATCACTTATTAAATAAAAGCCGTATTCGCAAATCTTACAGCGGCCCTGTTCAATAACCCGCCTCATTTCCTTTTTCAAATCTTCGCCTATAGAAGACGAGGTGAGATATTTTCTTGTTACCCGCTTTTCAATATCGCTGCAATGGCTTTTTAAAACCTCCAGTCCATGCCTATACCAGAGGTTGTATCTTGAGGATTCATTTAATGTGGGTCGGCGGTTAACAACTAAAAACAAATATTTAAAACGTGCATCTTGGCTTAGCATGCGTCCGGCCGTTTCTAGTTTGCGGCGGGCAATAGCGGGGTCTTCATCAAGGGACAATATTACAACTAAAACTTTTCTGTCGAAATTTTTTGGATCTGATATCGGATTGGTTTGATGTTTCATGCCTATTCCTCCTAGATTATTTTGTTTTTAAGAACTATTTGTAAGGTTCAGCATACTCGCCCCATATATAAAAGTCAAGCAATAATTGACAAAAATATAGATTTTTGATAGATTCTAATATCAAACAAATATTGGAGGAAAATAATAATGAAACAATTTACGCTACTTCAGGTTCTTTCCATAATCACCAAAAAGCTTTTAACAAATATCAAAGATATAGATAAATTGATTGATCATCTTCTGCCCGGCAGGCTGCAGGATAAAAGTTATTTCGGAGAAAAACTCGAAGACTATCATGCTGATTCTTATACTGTCTGCACGGAAATAATGCTTAATCAAAACAAAGATCTTAATCAATGCTTTTGGAACTTTAATTCCGAAGAAATTGACCGCATCGGCCTTAAGCAATGGCTCGCCGAAAAGAAAAAAATTCTGCCCGCAGGCTTTGACTTCAGGCCGGCCACCAAAAGAAAAAGTTGCCAATTAAAAAAGTTGAAAGCTAAAATTTAAAAATTTCAAAAATTTTTATAACAAAAAACCCTCGTAATATCTGCGAGGGCTTTTTATTGGGACAAATTACCAGCGTCCCATCATTTCATCTTTGAACTTGCCGGTACGGCGTTCATATTCTTTTTTATGACGAAGATCAAGACCAATCAAAGCTGATTTACGCTTGGCGCGCTCATTCTTGTCCTTTTTATGATAACGATTTTTGCGCGCATCATAAAGGGTGCCGCTCTGCTGGAGTCGCTTATTAAAGCGGCGCAGAAAAGCTTCAAATGTTTCGCCTTTTTTTCGTTTGAATTCAACCATAGGGCACACCTGCCTTTCTAGAATCTAAAAAATAAGATGGCTAGATTCTAACCTATTATTTGCCGCTGGTCAAGCGCTTCTCAAGCTCGTGAATAATCTTTTTAGCATCAACCACTTCCTGAGCGCCTGATTCCATATCGCGAATAATAATAGTCCCATCCATTAATTCCTTCTGTCCGAGAATCAAGGTATAACGGACATTCATCCTTTGAGCTTCTTCAAGCTGGTGTTTCAAAGCGGCATGCAAAAATCCCTGACTGACCTTGAAACCCGCCTTGCGCAATTCCTCGAACATAGCGAGCGCTTTCTGACGCGGCCCGTCGCCGAGCTGAGCCAGATAGATATCGGCGCCGGATTCCTGTAAGGGCAATTCAAGACTGCGGATACGGCTGACCGTTCGCTCTAAACCGATGGCAAAACCGACCGCGCTAATCGGTTGGTTAAACAGTTTGGCAAACAAACTATCGTAACGTCCACCCGAACCTAAAACAATTTCTTTGCGGCCTTCTTCTTCCGGAGCAACAAACTCGAAAACGGTACGGCCGAAATAATCGGCGCCACCGAATAGACGGGCATTTAAATTATAAGGCACGCCAAAGGCATCCAAATGTTCGATAATGGCAAAGAAGTGATTTTTCGCCTCTTCAGACAAGAAGTCAACAATAGCCGGGGCTTCTTCATTGATTTCCATGATGCGTTCATCGGTTGACAATAGTCCCTCAAGCGGATGTTTGAGCAATTGCTTTTTAACATCGGCCGGGAGTTTTAATTTTTTGGTTTGCTCTTTATAAAATTCGGTCAACTTGGCTAGGTAAGCGCTGCGGCATTCCGCATCGCCCAAGCTATTGATATCGACGCGGACATCGAGTTGAAGCTCTTTGAAGAAGTTATAACCAATCATGATTATCAAAGCATCGGCGATTGGGGAAGGATTGCCAACAACATCCAAAGACCATTGCGTATGTTGTCGCGCCAAGCCCGATTGAACTCGATCATAACGAAAGACCGGACCAAGCATACATAACTTGGCGAACTTGGTTTCATCAACCAAGGTATGCTCCATAACGGCGCGCGCCAAAGGAGCTTTTAAATGAGACCGCAAAGCCACTTTCTCGTTATCGCGATCAACAAAAGAATATAATTGTTTTTGAACCACTTCGCTCTGTTTGCCAAAACTTCGTTCGAAGAGAGACAATGGTTCAAGCAAGGGCGTCTCTAATCTGTCAAAATCGTAAATGCGCGCCAACTGCATCGCCTTTTCAACGGCCAGACGCCAATAGCGCCATTCTTCAGGGACAATATCCTTAGTGCCTTTAAGGCGGGCCGGCGGCGCGCTGTGGCGACCGCTTCGCGGCGCCACGGGAGCGGCTTTCTTCTTATTAGAATAGTTCGAAGTTTTTACGCTCATAAAATTATTTAGTCAATTCGTAAACACCCGGCTCAACCAAGCCGAATTTGGCAACCGGCCAACCGCGGAAAAATACGCGGCCGATTATAAAACTGCGCTTGACTGCGCCAAAACTGCGTGAGTCTTTGGAGCCGTTGCGATTATCTCCCAAAACATAATATTCATCATCAGCCAACTTAACCGCTTCATCAGACAAGGCGATTGTTGGAACATACTCGGGCAAATAATGCTCTTCCAGTTTGGCGGTCAGGCCTTCGGCATCGCTAATATAAATGTATCCATCCTTTATGGTGACTGTTTCTCCCGGCAAACCGATAATACGTTTAATATAATATTCCTGAGGATCCTTCGGATAGCGGAAAACGACTATTTCTCCGCGCTGGGGTTGTTTGAAACGATAGCTAATTTCGTCTACCATCAAATATTCGTGCTCATGGAAATTGGGCTCCATTGAAGCGCCTTTGACGTAAAAGGGCTGAATCAAAAAATAGCGTACCGGAATAATGATCGCCAAAGAAATGACGACCATTTTTGCTATATCGAAGATAAAAGAGAAAAATCTTTTCATATTACTTATGTTTCTTCTCGGTCTTTAAAACATCAACCGTTGTCTTAATAACAGTATCAGGATTTAAAGAGATACTGTCAATCCCCTCGCGCACGAGCCAACGGGCCAAGTCCGGAAAGTCGCTCGGGCCTTGGCCGCAGATGCCGACCTTCTTTTTCATGGTTTTGCCGATACCAATCAAATAGCGAATCAATGACTTAACAGAGTCATTGTTCTCATTGGCGACTCCCGCAATTTTAAGATAACCGGCATCACGATCAATACCAAGAGTAAACTGAGTCAAGTCATTGGAGCCGATTGAGAAGCCGTCAAAAATACGCGCAAACTTGTCGGCCAAGATTATGTTAGTTGGAATCTCGGCCATAACATAAACCTCCAAACCCTTTTGGCCTCTCTTTAAACCATTGGCCGCCATTAGCTCCAGCACCTTAACTCCCTCTTCAACAGTTCGGCACATCGGAATCATGAGTTTAACATTAGTTAGTCCCATTTCATCGCGAACTCGTTTCAAGGCTTTGCATTCGAGAGCAAAGGCCTGCGCATAAGCCGGGTCATAGTAACGGCTTGCGCCGCGCCAACCAATCATCGGATTGGCTTCAATCGGTTCAAAGGCCTTGCCGCCGATTAAGTTAGCATATTCATTGCTTTTGAAATCGGCCATGCGAACAATCACCGGCTTTGGATAAAAGGCGGCGGCGATAATGCCCATGCCTTCGGATAATTTATCAACAAAGAAGTCGGTTTTATTTTTATATCCTTCGGTCAATTTAGCAATTTGAGCTTTGGCTTTTTTATCGGTCAGATGATCATAATTAATTAAAGCCAAAGGATGCGCTTTGATATAGGTATTGACGATGAACTCTTCGCGCGCCAAACCGACGCCGTCGTTGGGGATGAAAGAAGCGGCAAAGGCCATTTCCGGCGAACCGATATTCATCATGATTTTGGTTTTCGGACGTCCGAGCTTTTTTACATCAGTGCGTTTAATCTTAAAAGGTACGATACCGGGATAAACATAACCGTCGTCGCCCTGAGAACAATCAACCGTTACCTTGTCGCCCGGTTTAATAATGCGGCTTGCGTTTTCGGTTCCGACAACGCAGGGAATGCCGAGTTCGCGGGAAACAATGGCGGCATGACAGGTACGTCCGCCTTTGTCAGTGACAATCGCCGAAGCTATTTTCATAATCGGTTCCCAATCAGGATCAGTCATATCGGTAACCAGAACTTGGCCCTTTTTGAATTTGGCTATGTCCTTGATGGACATAATGCGGTTGGCGATGCCGGAGCCTATTTTAGAACCGACGCTCTTGCCGACCACGACCGGTTTGGCATGGGTTGATAATTTGTATTCTTCAATAATGCTGTAATCGCGAATGCTATGAATTGTTTCCGGACGGGCCTGCACTATATAAACCTTCTTATCCAATCCATCAATCGCCCATTCCATATCCATGGGGCGATTGTAGTGCTTTTCGATTTCCATAGCCGCCTTGGCCAATTCTTTGACCTGCTGATCGCTAATCGAAAATTTCATTTGGTCGGCGACCGGAACCGCTACGTCCTTAACCGGACGCACGCCGGCTTTTTTGTCGTAAATCATCTTGATGCGCTTGCGATTTCGACGACGGGCAATAATCGCTCCGGTAGGCTTAAAAACCAAAAACTCATCAGGGCTGACTTTGCCTTGGACGATATTTTCTCCCAAACCGTAAATTGAATTAATCAAAACAACGTCTTTAAAACCGGATTCAGTATCGATTGAAAACATAACGCCGCTCGAAGCCAAGTCGGAACGAACCATCTTTTGGACACCGACCGAAAGCGCGATTTTAAAATGATCAAAATGCTTATCGACGCGATAAGAAATCGCGCGGTTGGTAAATAAAGAAGCGATACATTCTTTTACGGCCTTTAAAAGAGTTTCGTGGCCGCTTATATTAAGGTAGGTCTCCTGCTGTCCGGCAAAGGAGGCGTCGGGTAAATCTTCAGCCGTGGCCGAGGAACGGACCGCGACGCTAAGATTCTTAGTTTTGTGCAATTTGGACAGTTTGTCGTAAGCGTCGGTAATGGCTTTATTAAGTTCTTTGGGAAATTCGGCCTTAACAATAGCTTCACGAACCTTCTGGCCGCGGCGTGCCAGGTCAGTGACGTTGTGAGTATTCAAACCTTTTAAGATTTTTCTAATCTCCTGCTCCAATCCGGTGGCTTTGAAAAAATGACGGTAAGCTTCGGCCGTTGTCGCAAAGCCGTTCGGCACACGAATTCCTTTGGCCGTCAGCGTTCGATACATTTCGCCCAGAGAAGCGTTTTTGCCGCCGACCGACGGTACGTCTTTGATACCGAGATCCTTAAAGAACTTGATGAAAATCATAAAAATATTTTAATAAATTCATTATTATTATAGCATACAAATAAAAAAACGCCGTACCGAAGTCAGGCGTTTAATATTATAAAGGCAAACCTGCATTTAATACCATGGCATAGTTACAATTATGCTTGGTCCTAACAAATTTATCTCCTCCTTTCATTACTTCATTTACTTTTACATTCCGCCCGCTAACTGGCGCTGCGGATAACGATAGATTACTTCCCAGCTTATTTTTTTCACACCGAAACGTGCTCCAAAAATCTTCTTTAACTCTTCGCTCCACTTCAAATAACTTGGCGCGTCAATAACATGTTCTGCGTTAATTCCCTGCAGTTTTGGAAACTGCTGCAGAAGAGATTGTTTGGCGATTGAAGTATAATCTCCAAGAGGAATCTTCTTGTCCTTTTCCTCTGCCAAAGATTCAATCATGAAACGCTCAAGTTTTCTAGCCTCGGCATTAACCGTTGCCCTAGTCTGGAGGAATGGAACATCCAGCGCAATAGCGACAACGGCCGCGAAACTAAAACGCTTAGTCCTTTTGGGTTTTTGCCGCATGGATAAGCTGCGTCTTTTTGATTTCAAGAATGTTACTTTGATATTGTTTGACATCTCTGCCTCGTTTCTTTATTTTTTAAGAACTATTTGTGCGGGCGGAGAGACTTGAACTCTCATGCCTTGCGGCACCAGCTCCTAAGGCTGGCGTGTATACCAATTTCACCACGCCCGCATACTCCTGCATACTATCATAAATTCTGCTATAGTAAAGGGGCAAAAATTTATGAAAATACTAGCGATTGAAACCAGTTGCGATGAAACAGCGGCGGCCGTAGCCCAGGGCCGTGGCAACAACCTGGAGATTATATCCAATATTGTTTCCTCCCAAATAAAAATCCACAAAAAATACGGCGGCGTAGTGCCTGAGGTGGCGGCGCGCGAACACGTTCTAAATATTATTCCGGTCATTGATCAGGCTTTAACCACGGCCGGCCTCAATAAAAAAAACGCGAAACATGAATTGTCAGCCATTGCCGTGACGGCCGGGCCGGGTTTGATTACTTCTTTAATGATTGGCCTCGAGACTGCTAAAACTTTATCCTATGTTTGGAAGTTGCCGATAATTTCCGTCAATCATATCGAGGGGCATCTCTATAGTAATTTTATTGATCGAGAAAGAACCAAATTCCCGGCAATTATATTAACCGTTTCCGGTGGGCATACCCAGTTGGTTCTAATGAAGAACCATCTTAGTTATAAAACCATCGGCGAAACGCGCGACGACGCCGCGGGCGAAGCCTTTGATAAAGCGGCTCAACTTCTCGGGCTTGGTTATCCGGGCGGACCGCTTATTTCTAAACAGGCGGAAAAATTCAAAGGCAAAGCATCAATACAACTGCCTCGGCCGATGATGGATTCTAAGAATTATGAATTTTCATTTTCCGGCTTGAAAACCGCCTTGCTCTACATGGTGCAAAAAGATAAAAATTATAAGAAAAGAATTCCTGAATATGCTTATGCCTTTCAAGAAGCAGTGGTCGACGTTTTAGTCGCTAAAACCATCCGTGCGGCTAAGCAATATAAAGCCAAGACGGTAATGCTGGCCGGGGGCGTCGCCGCCAATAAACGCTTGCGAGAACGTTTATCAGAAGAGGTTAAAAAATTAAAACTGGATTTTAGAATGCCCGAGATAAAATATACGACCGACAATGCGGCGATGATCGCCTCAGCCGGCTACTTCAAATTCAAAGCGAAAAAGACAACTCCGTGGCGAAAGCTAAAAGTTGACCCGAATTTGGAGCTATAATAAACTACCAATATATGAAAACACTCTTTTCGGGCATCAAGCCCTCCGGCGACCTTCACCTCGGCAACTATATCGGCGCTATCAGCCAATGGACCGCCTTGCAGGAAAAATATAAATGTCTTTTTTGCGTCGTTGATTATCACGCCATTACGGTCAAACAAGACCCCAAGGCTTTGCGCAAATCAATTCTAGATATCGCCCGCGTTTATTTGGCGGCCGGCATCAATCCGAAAAAAGCGATTATTTTCCAACAATCCGATGTCAGCGAACACACCGAGCTCGGCTGGATTTTAAATACCATCACCAAAGTCGCTGAGCTGGAAAAAATGACGCAGTATAAAGACAAGGCGCGCGATGAAAAAAAGGAAGGTCCGGGCGCCGGTTTATTGAATTATCCGACCTTGATGGCGGCTGACATTTTACTCTATCACACCGACGTCGTTCCGGTCGGACATGATCAAATGCAGCATCTTGAATTAACCAGACTTTTAACCAAGCGCTTCAATACTAACTACGGTACAACTTTTACGGTTCCGGAAACGATTGTCCGAAAAGAGGGTGCGCGCATCATGGCGCTTGATAACCCGGCCAAAAAAATGAGTAAGAGTTCGCAAAGCCCCAATTCCTATATCGCCTTGCTTGATGAACCGATGGTGGCACATAAAAAAATCAAGCGCGCCGTAACTGACTCCGATAATAAAATAAAATATGATCCGGATAAAAAGGCGGCCATCTCAAATCTTTTGGCCATCTACTCGGCTTTGAGCAATAAGTCGGTCAAAGAACTCGAGATACTTTATGAAGACAAGAGCTATGGCGAATTCAAAGAGGACCTGGCCAACCTTGTTGCCAATTTCTTGACTGAATTCCAGGCACGTTATAAAAAGTATTCAGACAAAGAGGTAAAAAAGATTTTGAACAAAGGAGCGAAAGAAGCCAAGGCCATGGCCGAAAAAACCATGAAACTTGTTAAAAAAAATTTAGGAGTTAACTGATATGATGAAAGACAATTTGAAACAGTTGGAAGCGGCTTATGAACTCATCAAAACTCATAAGCTTATTTCGTTAGACGAGAAAAAGAATATTATCGAAATCCTGCGGCGTCCGTTACGCACGGTTCGCGTCAGCTTGCCCGTCGCTATGGATTCGGGAGAAATTAAAGTCTTTGAAGGTTACCGCGTTCAATACAATGACGCGCGGGGTCCCTTTAAGGGCGGCCTGCGCTATCACCCCGAAGTTGATGAAGATGAAGTTACCTCGCTCGCCTTTTGGATGGCGATTAAGTGCGCTGTCGCCGATATTCCGATGGGCGGCGGCAAGGGCGGCGTTATTGTCAATCCTAAAGAATTATCAAATGGCGAATTAGAACGTTTAACTCGCTCTCTTGCCCGAGCTCTTGCGCCGGTGGTCGGCCCGACCGTTGATGTTCCGGCGCCTGACGTCTATACGACGCCGCAGATGATGAGTTGGTTCAAAGATGAATATTCCAAAGTTGTCGGCCAGGAAACGCCGGCGGTTATTACCGGCAAACCGATGGATGACGGCGGTTCAAAAGGACGCGATAAAGCGACCGGACTCGGCGCCGTATATTCCCTAGAAGCTTATTTAGAAAAAACCGGACAATCAGACAAGGAAATTACCGTGGCCGTACAAGGCTTCGGGAATGCCGGACTGCATTTTGCGGAATTATCTCATCCGAATTGGAAAATTGTTGCGACCTCTGACTCAAAAGGGGCGATTTATAATGAAGCCGGGCTAGATATTAAATCACTAATTGAACATAAAGAAAAAACCAAATCAGTAGTTGATTTTCCTGGTGCAAAAAATATTTCCAATGAAGAGTTACTCGCTTTAGAGGTTGATGTTTTGGTGCCGGCCGCTTTGAACAGCGTTATTACGGAAAAAAATTGGGAGTATATCAAAGCTAAAACTATTGTGGAAATCGCCAACGGACCGATCAGTTTGCCGGAAAGCGCTAAGTTATTTGCCAAAGGCGTAACGGTTATTCCCGACGTTCTGGCTAACTCGGGCGGCGTTGTAGTTTCTTATTTTGAATGGCATCAGAATATGAACAATGAAAGCTGGGAACTTAATGACGTTAATGGCAAACTAAAAGAAAAGATAGTCTCGGCTTTTTCAGCTATCTGGCAAGTGACAGAAAAATATAATATTGATTTAAGAACATCGGCTTATATTTTAGCAGTTGGAAGAATCTTGGAGGCCGAACAAGCTAGAAATTAATATGGACATAAAAGAATTGTTCAAAACCGCCAAAAGCGATACCAGCGAACGCTTTAAACAAAAACTCAGTTCACTGGTACGCAATGACTATAAATATCGAAATTTAAGTTCTGAAAATCAGGAATTCTTAATGAATTTGATTTATAAGCATATCGATAATATCCGCGACGGCGACGGCATTTCGGCCCACCTGATTCAAAAAGAAACCGAACGTATTTATTCTAATCGAAATAAGCTGGGTATCACTTTGCAAGATTACGAAGACATCAAACAGATTCTAAATCTTTTCAAAAAATAATCATAAAAACTTAAAGCCGCAGTTTTTTATACTGCGGCTTTTTGTAATAAACAATTTTTTCAATCAACCTTTTCTTCTTTTTCTATGGCCTTTGCTATAACCAAATAATTATTAATCAAATCTCCTTCAATATAGCTTTCCATTGACATACTTGATTTGGCTGCTTCAAGAATGTTGGCCGCTTCAGTTTCAGCCGGACTTAAATCTCTCATACTTTTTAAAAGACCAACATCCGACAAGGCAAAACACAGGGTTATTGCATTAATATTTATTTCATTTTCGTTACCGACAAACTTCATGTCTACCTCCTTTAATTTATTTTTTTCGGTACCAATTTTCTCTTAAATCTTTTACTCGCCAAAATGATTCGCGAGCCGCATCCTCAATCACTTCATGGTCATCATTCAATTCAATAAGTGATTCAAGGTCTTTTATTAAGTCTTTTTCTTTTTCCGAAAGCTCGTGCGGGCTACGACTTTTAACCAACTCATTAAAATCTTTGATTAATTGACGCGCGTCAGCAGCTGTTTTTTCCGGAATATTTACAGCGGGGTTATCTTTCATTGAGGCTCCTTATAATATATTTTATTTTAAATTTACTATTTTTCTCAAGGATAAGGGTTAAACTTCTTTTTGTCAATGCTTAATAATAGCCAAAAGCTCTGACTTTATTTTCTCCATACTTGCCGTATCGACGGCCTCGACGCTAAAACGCAAAAGCGGCTCGGTATTAGAAGCTCTGACATTAAACCATGCCTCTTCGCTTTCTACCGATAAACCGTCCAATTCGCTGATTTTGGCGCCCGCAAAATGTTCTTTAACTCGGGCAAGAATTTCTTTTGGATCGTCAACCGCCAAACTAATCTCACCGCTATGCACATATTTTTGATAAGGTTTAACATAGGAGGAAAGTTTTTCTCCGCTGGCGGACAATTCGGCAAAAATTTTCAAGGCGACAATGCCAGGCACTTCGTAACAACCCTCTTCGCTCATGTTAAGAATAAAATGACCACTTGATTCGCCGGCAAAGTAGGCGCCGGCGTCGATGACCGCTTCTTTAATAAGAGAGTGGCCGACGCGAGTCACGAGCGGCGTACCGCCGTTTTCCAAAATCGTATCTAAAGTAATTCTGCCGGGACGGACGTCATAAGCAATTGTCGCGTTAGGAGCATCGCGCAAAAATAACTTGCTTAAAATTGCCCGCATAATCCCCGCTTCTACCGGAATGCCCTGATCATCAATGAAAAAAATACGATCGGAATCGCCGTCGGTCGCAATACCTAAATCAGATTTGGTTTCTACGACTTTTTGACATAGGGCTTTAACGTTTTCTTTTTTAAAAGGATCGGCCTCGTGCGCCGGGAAAGATCCGTCTAATTCCCAATTCATTTTTTCAACTTCCAGTTGCGGCAACTTTTCAAATAATTTTTCAAAATACGGCGCCCCCATAGCATTGGCGCTGTCAAAAACAATTTTCAGAGGTTTGATTGCGGCCGCTTCGACATAAGCTAAATCATGATTGATTTGATCATTCAAAACTTTATTGCGTTCAAACACAGTACCCTTTGCCGAATGTACCGCGACCGCTTTATTAATAATTAAATTTTTCAAATCTTTGATTCCGGAATTTTCGCTGATCGGCGAAGCCATCTGCCGCACCAATTTAAAACCGTTCCAATCTTTAGGATTGTGCGAAGCGCTGATCATTATGCCGCCGTCATAACGATAATAAGCAACAGCGAAATAAAAGGTCGGAGTCGAACAAAGCCCTATGTCGATAATATCGGCGCCGCCGTCAATCAAGCCGTCAATCAAACGCTTATGCAAGGCCGGACTGGACAAGCGCATATCGCGGCCGACAACCACGGAAAAAGAATCCCAGCCGAGTTCTTCGCGGCGCATCTGACAATAAGCCAAGCCCAATTGATAAGCAAAGTCATCATCAAAGTCGACGTTGTAGACGCCGCGAATATCGTAAGCTTTGAAAATTGATGGGTTAATCATAGTGGTCGTTGCTGGATTCGAACCAGCGACCTCTCCGATGTGAACGGAGCGCTCTAACCAACTGAGCCAAACGACCTAGGCTGCGTCCAAAGCTTCATTGACCAAACGATCCGCTTCTTTATTTTCTTCTCGAAATACATGCGCGAAAGTTATTTTTTTAAAACCCTGTGCCAAGTTATAAACTTTGACGAATAATGGCGCCAATTCTTTATTCTTAACTTTATATTCGCGGTTCAGTTGCTTAACGACAAGTTCGCTGTCAAGAAAACAACGGACTTCTTCAGCTCCCAATTCAAGAGCTTTTTCCAAAGCGGCGATGATTGCCTGATACTCGGCTTGGTTATTGGTAGTCTCGCCGATGCATTTCGAAATATATTGAATTTCCGAACCGTCAGCAGCGGCAATGACTGCGCCGATTGCGGCCGGTCCGGGGTTGCCGCGCGCTCCGCCATCAGAATGGATAATAAAGCTTTTCATACTAAACAATTTTTAGATCGACGATTTTTAACTGCGCTTCGCGCCGTCCGTTGAATTCATTAAAACCCACCGTATAAACAAAGTCAATTATATCGCCCGTCTTAAGATGGGACAACTCTTCAGCTCGGCCAAAGGCCAAAGCCCAGCATCTGCCAAAGCGGAATTTGATATGGGTTTTGTCCTTGCCCATAATAATTATTTCATCGAGGGCCGAGCGCGACATAAATTTCGGTTCGGGGTTGTCTTGGCCAAAGGGTTTAAATAAGTTAACCGCTTCGATTAGTTCGTCATTGATTTGAGAAATTTCAATCTCGGCATCAATCATAAGAATCGGCGATAAGTCGACGCCTTTTAAATCTTGCTCGGCCTGAGCTTTGACTTTGAGAACAAAATCATCGAGATCGGCCAAACTTTTTAAAGTAAAACCGCAGGCCATCTTATGCCCGCCGTAACGGCTGAGCTGTTCTTTGCCCGCTTCGAGCGCATCAACCAAATTGAATTGCTCAACCGAGCGGCCGGATCCTTTGATAACGCCTTCACTGCGCGTAATGACAAAACAAGGTCGTGAATATTTTTCCGCCAAACGGCCGGCGGCCAAGCCGATAACTCCCTCGTTCCAACCAACCTTGCCCTCATCTAAGACATTGGGAGAAATTGCAATCAATAATTTTTCATTCAACTGATTGGCTTCAATTTCAAGACAGGCTTCTTCAACAATTGTTTTTGTCATTGTCTGCCGCTCGATATTCCTTTGATTCAGCTCGCCGGCAATCGACCGAGCTTCATCGCCGTCTTTTGTCATCAATAATTGATAGGCCGTATTGGCGTGATCAAGGCGTCCGGCGACGTTCAACCTCGGCGTAATTTGCCAGCTGACATTCCAAGCATCAAGTTCGCCGCTGATTCCGGCGACCTTGGCCAATTCGCGAATTCCAAGCCTCGGACGGCGATTTATGGCCGCCAAGCCCCGGCTTGCCAATAAACGATTTTCTCCGAGCAGAGTGACGCAATCGGCTATTGTTCCGATGGCCGCCAAATCAATGATTTTATTTTTTAAATTTTCTTTTTCTTCTTGGCTGAGAGTGGAGCTGGCGATTAAGGCTGAGGCGAACTTATAGGCGACACCGGCGCCGCATAAATATTTAAAGGGATAATTTTCATGTTCTAAAATCGGATCAATTAAAAGACATTGCGGTTCCTCTTCTCGCGTCGGCGGTCCGGCGTGATGATCGGTAATAATAATATCCATACCGAGCGATTGCGCGAATTCGGCTTCGGCTTTGGCGCGAATGCCGTTATCGACGGTAATAATCAAAGAAAAACCCTGGTCCTTAAGTTCCTGAACTATTTCTCGGCTTAAGCCATAGCCTTGGCCGAAACGGCTCGGAATCCAAACTTCAACTTTGGCTGATAGGGCGCGCAAAGTTTCACACATAATAGCCGAAGAGCTGACTCCGTCCGCGTCATAATCTCCGCAAATCACAATCCGGTTGAGCGCCTTGATATGTTTGACCGTCAATTCAACGGCCGCTTGCATATCGGCGAACAGGAAGGGGTCAAGTTCTTTGTCGGGATGCAAAAAATAATCGATTTGTTCGGCGCTGCGCAAACCGCGGTTATATAAAAGGCGTCCGACAATCGGATGTAAATTATCAAGCGACGGAGCCAATTCATGCGGTGCCGTCTCAAACAATTTCCATTTTTTATTCATAGCTTAAAAGCCAAAGGCAAAAGCACTGAAAATCATCGACAGAATGACGAAAAGACAGATGACGGCCCAAGCGATGCGCATTTTTTCACGATGTTTCATAATTATTGTTTTAAAATTTTTACAAAGGCGTCAGAAGGAATATCAACCGATCCCTTACCCGAAGCCATCATTTTTTTCTTACCCTTTTTCTGTTTTTCAAGCAATTTGCGCTTACGGGTAACGTCACCGCCGTAAAGCTTGGCAGTTACGTCTTTGCGCAAAGCCGAAATGCGTTCGGAGGCGATAATGGCACCGCCGATAGCGGCCTGCAATTTAATAACAAACATTTGCTTTGGAATGCTTTCTTTTAAAGCTTCGACAATTTCCTTGCCTCGTCGATAAGCTTCATCACGGTAAACAATAACAGATAATGCTTCAACTGCTTCTTCAGCAACCAAAATATCCATTTTAACAACATCGGCCTTTCGATAATCAAGATATTCGTAATTAATCGAAGCATAACCCGAGGAAACGCTTTTAATACGATCGTAAAAGTTGGTCAAAATTGCCGCCATTGGAATTTCATAGTGCAAAACCAAGCGTTCCGAGTCTAGATATTCGGTTGTTTGATAAATCGCTTTTCGCTCTTGCACCAAAGTCATAATCGGACCGATATAATTTTTCGGAGTAACTATGTCGAGTTTGACCCATGGCTCTTCAATCTGCTCGATTTTAGAAGGATCAGGCAACATATGAGGACTGCGCGCCACAATAATCTCGCCTCCTTTGGTATAAACTTGGTAAGCGACGCTCGGCACCGTTACAATCAATTCCAAATTATATTCGCGGCGCAAACGTTCTTGAAATATCTCCAAATGCAACAAGCCCAAAAACCCGCAACGAAAACCGAGTCCCAAGGCTTGTGACTGTTCGGCTTCATACATAAGAGCCGAATCATTGAGCTTCAATTTATCGACAGCATCGCGCAAGCGTCCGAAGTCATTGCCTTCGCGAGGAAAAATTCCGGCAAAAACCATGGGCTTAACTTCATGATATCCCTTGAGAGATTCGACTTGAGCTTTTTGCAAAGTAACCGTATCGCCAACGCGGCATTCCGCCACGCTCTTAAAACCGGTCACGATGTAGCCGATAGCGCCGGTCTCCAATTTACCGGTCGAATGGTAATCCGGTTTGAAATTACCAATATCCAAGATTTCGCTTTCCGCGCCGGTCGCCAGTAATCGGATTTTATCTCCGGCTTTAAGCGCACCGTCAAAAATGCGGATATAAGCTACCACACCCTTATACTCATCGAAGTTGGAATCGAAAATCAAAGCGCGCGCGGGTTTAGCTTGATCACCTCTCGGCGGAGGTACGCGGTCAACAACTTCTTGCAAGATTCTTTCGACGCCGGCGCCGGTTTTGCCCGAAGCATGGATAATGTCTTCCTTAGCGCAACCGAGCAATTTGATAATTTCCTGAGATACTCTTTCAATATCAGCCGCCGGCAAATCGATTTTATTAATCACCGGAATAATTGTCAGATCCTGTTCAATTGCCAGATATAAATTGGCCAAAGTCTGGGCTTGGATTCCCTGCGTCGCATCGACTAATAAAACCGCCCCTTCAACAGCGGCCAAGGAGCGGGAAACTTCATAGGTGAAGTCAACGTGTCCCGGCGTGTCAATCAAATTCAATTTATAATTTTTATATTCCATAGCGACCGGCGTCAATTTGATGGTAATGCCGCGCTCGCGTTCGATGTCCATTCTATCCAAAAGCTGAGCCTTCATTTTACGCTGTTCAACCGTATGAGTAAGCTCAAGCATACGATCCGCTAGGGTCGATTTGCCGTGGTCGATATGGGCGATGATGCAGAAATTTCTGATGTTTTGCATATTACTATACTCAGAGAGTATAGGCTAAATATGGCTTAAAATCAAGTCTTTGGATAATAAAAAGGACCTTTTTAGGTCCTTAAAAATATATTTTATCAATCACTGATTAGCTCATGATTTAGTTGGAGAAAAAATAGCATTTAACAGTTCAATAATAACCGCTGCGGCCTTTTGAACTTCGAACATAGGCTCGGTGCTTTCGTTCGCTTCATATAAAACGGCATTAAGCGCTTGCCGTGCATGCAGGTCATCAGCTTCACCATGTTTCCTAGTGTAGGTTAGATCTGACGCCTGAAGCGATACGGCCACCTCTTCAATCCATGGAATAAAAACTTTTGAAGACTCTTCAAGCAAATAAATGACAGTTGCTGTAGTCACCGAGTTTAATTTAGCCGCAGTATTTTGTACCTTATTAATTACAGGAAAGAGCCTTTCATATTCTTCAGAACAGGGAAGAATGTTCATTTGCTCCATAAAATTAAACAACATTGCTTGATGATTTTCAGAAATTTCTAACTTTAAATTATCAAGAGCCGCCATGCGTGCTTCTGAGGTCTTGGCGGAAATATACATGGCGGTCACCCATATAATAAAGTGCGGGTGTATAGCCGTGATATAGCGAACTAAAACTTTTTGTTTATCAGCTGAGGTTTTGTGTTCTTTTAACAGACTACCAATATGATCGGAAAGTTGCCTTGCCAAATCAGATAAATATTTTTCCAGTTTCATTAAAAATTTCTCCCTGCTAGCTTTAGCTTGTTTTAATTTCGGGTTTTGGCCTGGTCTTCCATAATATTGTTCCCAGAATAAATGAAGCAATAGCCCCGCTCATGAAACAAACAAAATTTGTCGTTGGGTTGCCTGGCCACACCTTTAGCCCAAGAATCAAACTGGAAATAAACAATATCCAGAATGGATAGATTACGACAATTTTCCAAGGTCGCCCCATGACGACTTTGATATTATTCTTCTTCCATGCCTTTTCATGTTCAACAGCAATCATAAATTTTGAAACGATGACCAACGAAATGAATATCGCGAAAATAATCATTAATGGCTCGGTCTTAATTATGATTCCGATTAACACAGTTACAACAAATACAACCGCTGCGAAGATCAGGTTTTTTACCATGGTTTTATTCCTTTTTTAATTTGCGATTTGAACTTTAATTAAGCTAAGAGTAAGATATTTAATTCTATTTGTCAATAATAAAAGCCCCGTGAATACGGGGCTTTTAAGTAAATAGCTATCTTAGCTCTTAGCCTGAGAGTAGCGCCAAATGCCGCCAAGGCCCCAAAGCAGAGCCAGGAAGCAAAGGAACCAGCCAAGGACGGGGATCGAAAAAATAAGCCGAGAAACTATAATACCGACAATCATTGCCGCCATTAAAGAATTATGCCACTTATGCATAAACGGCAATGCATTATTAAGCTTGCGACCGATTGCAATACCAGACAAAATTACACTCGGATACACAAGTAGCAATAATGTACCGATTGATAAAATCGATAATGGAATACCAATAACTGTAAAGAGGATTAATAATGAAGCGATTGGAATTAATATTAAAACAAGGATTCCCCAACCGAGCGACGGCAAGGGTTTAGTAAGCATACCGTCGGTAATATCGTGTATCGGCTTCGGCAACCAGCTAACTAAGAGTAAACCTACTACTAGGGCTGAAAAAATACCGATAAGGTTAAACCAGGCCCAAGCGCCAGCAACATCCTTGGCTTCGCCGCGATTTTTCCATTCTAAGTTTTTCCGTTCAACTGAACCTTTAATAACTTCGGCGTTTTCAATTTGCGCATCGCGCATCGCCGTATAAGTAAGATTACCGCCGATGGAAGCTTCTTTGTTAATAGTCAAAGCACTGCGATCTTCCGGCATTTGGCGATCGTCCATATACAAAAGTACATGACGATTAACCGGACCGGCTAAAGTAAAGAATGAACCGGCTCCATATAAATCGCGTTTTATATTGCCGCGAATTTCAGCGTAGGCCGAAGCTATAAGCGCGTCCCAGCCGATATTGGCTTGCGGCGATATCGTAACATTAGCACCGGCCGCCATTGCGGTTCGGGCAATAGCACCGTTTAAGATAATGGTATTACCGGCAACGCGTACACTGCCGCCCACCGGACCATTAATTGTAATTGACTGTCCGGCACAAATAACATCGCCGTCAACGCGACCGTTGATAACGAGCGATTGCGCCGCACAAACAACATCTCCCTTGACCGTACCTTCAATTGTGATTGAAGCGCCGGCTGAATAAAGACTGCCCTCGACGATCTCATCTTTTGGAATGTAGACCGACTCTTGAGGTCCGGCTCCTTTAGCCGAAACGAAACCAGGCAAGATTAGCGCCGCGGTCGCCAGGAGCGCCAAGACTGCCATTCTTGTTTTTGCCATAAATGTATGGTTAAATAATTATATTCTAATTATACTAAAATTAACTAAATTTTGCCATTATGCCCTCTTTTAAGGAGCTAAACCAAGAAGATCCAAAATTGGCCGAGATTATCGCTCGGGAGGGCTCTCGGCAAGCCAATGAGCTTGAGCTGATAGCTTCCGAAAACTATGTTTCCGAAGCGGTTTTAGAAGCCCTGGCTTCACCCTTGGCCAATAAATACTCAGAAGGCTATCCGGGCAAACGCTATTACGGCGGCAACCAGATTATCGATGAGGTTGAAAATTTGGCGATTGAAAGAGCTAAAAAATTATTCGGCGCCGAACACGTCAATGTCCAACCCCTGTCCGGCTCACCGGCTAATGCCGCGGTTTATTTTGCTTTGGTAAAACCCGGCGACACTATTATGGGACTGCGCCTCGACCACGGCGGACATTTATCGCACGGCCATCCGGTTAACTTTTCCGGCATGTTATATAATTTTGTCCAATACGGCGTCGGTCACGATGGCAGAATCGACATGAACGAAGTCAGACAAGTCGCCTTACGCGAGAAACCAAAATTAATCGTTGCTGGCTTTAGCGCATATTCAAGAGACATTGATTGGGAAGGCTTTAAAAAAATCGCTGATGAAATCGGCGCTCTGACTTTTGCCGATATTTCTCATCCGGCCGGTTTAATTGCGGCAGGAGTTTTATCAAGTCCGGTTCCGCTCTTCGATGTGGTAATGACAACCACGCATAAAACTTTGCGCGGCCCGCGCGGCGCGATTATTATGTGTAAGGAACAATTTGCCAAAGCGATTGATCGCGCGGTTTTTCCGGGCATGCAGGGCGGTCCGCATGACAATATGACCGCGGCCAAAGCCGTGGCTTTCGGCGAAGCTCTGAAACCGGAATTTAAAACCTACGCCAAACAAGTTATCAAGAATGCTCAAGCCATGAGTGATGAATTTATTAAACTCGGCTATGAGATAGTTTCGGGCGGAACCGACAATCATATGTTCGTCATTGATTTGAGAAATAAAAACTTAGTGGGCAAAGAAGCGGAAAAAGCTTTGGAAAAAGTCGGCATTTCTGTGTCCCGCTCAACGATTCCCAATGATCCAAATCCGCCGATGAATCCGTCGGGCATCAGAGTCGGCACGCCGGCAATCACGACGCGCGGTTTAAACGAAGACGAATGCCGTAATGTTGCCGGATTAATGGATAAGGCGATTATGAATAAAGAAGATGAGGCGGTTTTAAGTGAGCTGCAAAAAAGCATTAAAGAATTGTGCCGGAAATATCCTCTCAAGTATTAAAATGAAACTGATTGACGGCCGCGCTTTGGCCGAAAAAATTAAAGATTCCATTGCGCTGGAAATTCATTCCTTCAAGGGCCCCCGACCGGGGCTCGCGATTATTTTGGTCGGCGAACGTCCGGATTCAAAACTCTATGTTAGCTTGAAAGAGAAACAAGCCGGCACGGTCGGAATTGACGCGCACGTCTATCGCTGTGATGAAGATATGACGCAGGAGGACCTGCTGAAAACAATTAATTTTTTAAATAACGATCCGGAAGTTGATGCTATTTTAGTGCAATTGCCTTTGCCCAAACACCTTGATGCCGATACGATTGTCAATGCGGTCAACCCGGACAAAGATATCGACGGCTTTACTAAAGAGAATATGCGTCGTCTGATGGATAAAAGTAATGAAGCCGGTTTTATGCCGCCGGTTTATGCCGTGATTCTTGCCATGTTGGCTAGTATTAATTTTGACCTACAAAATAAAAAAGTTAGTCTAGTAGTGAACTCTGATATTTTTGAAGATAAATTAACAGAAATTTTAAAACTGCAAGGTGCAAAAATAACCACTGCGATGAAAGAAGCTGATTTAATAATAACCGCCATTGGTAAGCAAAATTCTATTACCGCTGATATGGTTAAAGACAATGCCGTAATTATTGACATTGGTATTAGCAAAGATTCAACAGGAAAAATCTGCGGCGACGTTGACGCTCTATCAATGAAAGACAAATCCGGTTTTTTAAGCCCTGTCCCCGGCGGCGTCGGCCCGATGACGATCGCTATGGCTTTTTTAAACACTTTGCTGGCGTTTAAGAAGCAAAAGAATATTCAATAACCCAGTGTCATCCTGAACAAGCTCCACGAAGTGGAGCGCTGATTCAGAATCCATGATATCGTAGTAACTACGGAATAATGGATCCTGACATTCGTCAGGATGACACTTTGGTATAATTTCATGTATAAACAGGAACAATTAACAGAACTTCTTAGAAAGCAATACGGCTTTTCTTCTTTTAGGCGCGGTCAAGAAGAAGCCATTGAAGCCGTTTTGAACAAACGCGATGCCTTGGTTATCATGCCGACCGGCGGCGGCAAATCTTTGTGTTATCAATTGCCTTCGCTCGTTAATGACGGCTTGACCTTGGTTGTCTCGCCCTTGATTGCTTTAATGAAAGATCAGGTCGATGCCTTAACATCAGCCGGCATCAAAGCGACTTTTATCAATTCTTCCATCAGTCCGGACATTGCCGCGCAAAGACTTGAAGAAGCCGCGGCCGGAGCATATAAAATAATTTATATCGCACCGGAGAGATTTTATAACACTGAATTTACCGCCCGCCTCTCTACTATAAAAGTAGATTTATTCGCTGTGGACGAAGCTCATTGTATCAGCCAATGGGGACATGATTTCCGTCCCAGTTATCGCCATCTTGGTTCGGCCGTTGAATTATGCGGCCGACCGCCGGTCATCGCTTTAACCGCAACGGCAACTCCCGAAGTCAGGGCCGATATTATCAAACAATTAAACTTAAAAACTCCGGTCAATATAACCACCGGATTTGCCCGTCCTAATCTCCAGTTCGGCGTTATAGAGGCGAGCGACGCGCATAAGCCTCGGATTGTGCTTGATGTTATCCAAAGTCTGGAAGGCGGCGCCGGTATCGTTTATGTCGGTACCCGCGCCAAAGCCGATGCCCTGCTTGAAATGCTTTTAGCCGAAGGAATAGAAGCGGTCGGTTACCATGCCGGAATGCAAAATGAAGAACGGCAATGGGTGCAAGACAACTTTATGAATGGCACGGCGCAAGTTATTGTCGCCACCAACGCCTTTGGCATGGGCATTGATAAAAAAGATATTCGTTTCGTCATTCATTTTGATTTGCCGGGCACGATCGAAGCCTATTATCAGGAAGCCGGCCGCGCCGGCCGCGATAATGAGCCGAGCGTCTGTCTCTTGCTCTATCATCCCCGCGACCGATATCTGCGTGAATTTTTTATCCGCGGTGACAACCCTTCTCCCGAACTGGTGCGCGATGTTTATAAATATTTATTAAAAGCCGAAACGCCAAGAGTCTTGGTGACTTATGCCGACATCAAAGCGGCGACGGATGACGAATCGCCGGAAATGGCGATTGGTACGAGCGTTAAACTGCTCGAACAAGCCGGTTATATCCGGCGCGCTCGAGAAAAAAACGGCCAAGCCTTTCTTAAATTAAACAGTTCCCTAAACGAAGTCCTAAAACAGTTTTCCGGTCGCGCCGCCAAACAGCGCGAAGTTTTTGAAAAGTTCTACGCCAAATTTTGTGCCGAGCTTGAAAAGGGTTGGGAAAGCAACCTTGAAGACGCGGCGTCGATCATCGGCACAAGCAAGGACATGCTCCTGCGTATCATAAAAAAATTATCGGCTGCCGGCTTAGTAGAATATCGCCCGCCTTTTAAGGGAACGGAAATTGAAATTATTAAACGCGTCGATCCTTGGGACATTGAACTCGACACTACGGCTCTAAAAAACAAAGCGGCGCGGGCTTATTCAAAACTCGATTTGATGGAAGAATATGTTTTTTCCAAAACCTGCCGCCAACGCTATTTGCTAGAATATTTCGGCGACGATGAACTAAAGCGCTGCGAACGCTGTGATATGTGCTTGCGCGGCGAACGGGCCGAGGAGATCAGCGATATCAGCAATAAAAAAATCGAGGGTAAATTATCAACCAAGTTAACTCAGCTTGAGACCTTTGAGCTTTTGAATAAGGGGATGAGTATTGATGAAATAGCCGCGGCGCGCAATCTTGATCGGAAAACCATTGAAGAACACATAAAATTTTTAAAGGATAAGAAACTTCTCAAAAAATAAAAAAACCGCTCCCTTTCGGGAGCGATTTTTTTATTCGGCCTTTGCGCCTTTTTTCTTGGTCGCTTTCTTATCAGCCTTGGCCTTTGTGCCTTCGATAATTTTATTGTTGATCAAGAGGTTGGCGACGGTTTGGGACATGCCCGAGCCCTTGCTTAACCAGAACTTGATGCGATCGCTTTTGACCTCGAGTTTTTTGGAATGGGGGTTGTAGGAACCGAGAATTTCCAAAGCCTTACCATAGGGGTCTCGAGCTTTTTCCGAAATAACGAGGCGGTAGGTAGGATAACCTTTTTTGCCGACGCGGGAAAAACGAATAGTTAACATAGTTTAAATTAAATAATCTTGAGCATTTGACAGTGACTAGATTTTAACCGAAGATTGGGCAAATGTCAATAATATTGACTTTTAAGCTAATTTATACTAAAGATAAGGTAAATAAAACAAAAATAATAAAAAACAGGAGGAATAAATGTTCAATGACAAAAGAATAGATTTTGAGATAGTCGGGCAGGCTCATATCGGACCAAAAAATACTTCGGGCTTTGATCTAATTAATCAAAGAAATTATCTGGTCAATGATATCTCTCTAGCGGGGCAGCGGGAAGCACTTGATAAAAAAGATGGTGACCCCGACCCAACCCTAGAAGAGCTTGAAGCGCTTGCGGCTAAAGCCGTTGAGCTTATTGGTTTTGATAACCGCCCTTTCTATACAGGCACAGTCGAAGAGTTAGCTTTAAAAGCGGCTGTTAAATGTTTAGAAAGTGCCCATATAAATATATCTGAAGTAGATATGATTATCGGCACAAGCAATACTAACGGGCCTGGTTATCCTACTTTGGCGGCTGAAGTAAAAAGTCGATTGGCAACAACTGACTCCGAATACGCCGGCAGAACCAATGCGCGCTGCGTTGACGTAAAAGGAGCTTGTGTCGGAGGTCTTTATGCTTTGGATATGGCGATAAATTATCTTGCCCGAGGCAAGCATAAATGTATTCTCATTATTGCCGCTGAAAAGGCAACTGAACTCGCTAAAAAAGATGAGTGGAAATCCAGCAATCTGTTCGGAGACGGTTCAAGCTCATTGCTTGTCAGAGCGACAACCAAACACCATCTTTTAGCGGAAAGTTATGGCACCGATCCCTACGACAACCGGATCAATTATATCTATAACAGAAAAGATGATTGGAAATTCGGACAAAAGGGTAAATTCGTTCATGGTTATATCGGTAAGGCGGTCACCAATGCTTTAATAAAGACCGTTACCGAAGCTAAGCTACAAAAGAAGATTAAACATCTTTTCTTTCATCAGCCCAGTAAAAAAACCGGTGAACTGTTCTATGAGAAAGTAAAACTACACTGGCCTCAGTTTAAAGGTACTATCCATACTGATCTTAGTACGGGCAATATCAGTAGCGTCAGCGTTTTCTGGCTTTTCTCAAAAGCAGTCGAAGAAGGAAAAGTCAAAAGAGGCGACACCGTAGGCTTTATCAGCTTTGGCGCCGGCATGGATTTAGGAATAGTTTTTTTCAAATATTAAAAAACTTCATAAAACAAAAAGGGGTTTGCTTTTGCAAATCCCTTTTTTTATTTACATTATTTATGCGTGGTCAACTTGAAAAACCTGAGTATCATAACCTCTGAGCTCCTCATCATCCCTAGATAGGCCCAGCGACTCCAAGGCTTGAAATAACTCTTCCTTAACTGCGGCCGGATCAGCATCATCCCCTGTCAATTTTTCAAGTTCAACAAAAGAGCCCAATTTTTCAACCGTATCCAAACAAATTTCATAATCTTTAAATCTGCCCTTTTGTCTGATTTTTTTCACCTCGACCTGCGGCTGGTAACCAATTTCCAAAAAAATTTTATGCAAAACTTCGGGATCGGCAACTTCTGTTTCCAATTCTATATTATCAAGTTCATTGCTTAACTGTTTTTTTAAGGTAAAAATTGAGCCTTTTTTCTCGCGCCGAATACGCAAAACCAAACTGCCGCTTTGCGCTTTCTGCCAAAGGCTAACATCGTTGTTATAGGAGTATACAACGTCGTGCTGTTCCAAAGGTTCGCTTAATTCGCAACCGAGCTCCAAGAGCTTACTTTTAACAGTCTCCAAATCTTTGGTTCTTATCTTGATTTCAATTTCACGCATATATAGTGAGCGGGTAAGGGGAATCGAACCCCTATCTTAAGCTTGGAAGGCTAACATAATAACCATTATACGATACCCGCGAAAACTGGCTTATTTAGTTGTTCCTCTCTCTAGTACTCTATCAAAAAGCCCAATTTGGTCAACTGTTATATGGGCTAGGGCAATTCGTAGCGGAGCCTTAAAAATAACTTCCTTGCCGAGCTTAGCAGCCAAAGCAACCGCCGTAGCTCGATGGTGGCCTTCTATGCAAACTATCTGTCCGCTATCATCACGAATCAAACCAATCATATCGACGTCAGGAAAATCTTCGATGATAGAATTAATTTTAGGAATATCTTTCCAATAATCAAATTGTTCGTCAATATTAATCAGCTCTTCGAAGGTTGTTTGATTTTTATTCGTAACGCGCGATTGCCAACCGGAATATGGTCCGATTAACATCAAAGGAACCTCTTTCATTGGATTAGAAAATTCTTGGATTTCCCAAGACAAATTTTCGGCGCCAATCTGCTCGGCAGTAAAACGTCGCCAAGACTCCCAATCCGGCCAACCTTTTATTTCAGTGGCTACTTTTATCCAAGCCGGATCAGAGCCTTCACGTTCTTGCCATCCTGCAAATACTTGCGGCCAAGTTGTCTTGCTTAGAAATTTCATGTGTCGGGGTGCTGGGAATTGAAACGTTAATAATAATATATTGAAAGTCTAACAAATATTAAATTTTTTGTAAAAATAGCGAAAAATTATTGCTCAGTTGTTCCCTCAGTAAATATCATATACTATCATATACGTCGTCTGTACGGCACAATAGCGTCACAACTTTTTAGTCGATTAGTTGCGATGCTAACAATACAGGGGCAGACGATGTTCGGAGTCGTATACCTGTTAAAAAAGAATCCTTAGACTGAAGCTAGGGGTTCTTTTAAAAAGGTTTTATTTTTTCTTCTTGGTCAAATCAACTACCACTGAATTTTTCACTACTTTTTTTAAAGCCTTTACAGCATTATTTGCGCCCTGTTCTGTTTTGTAGGTTTCAGTAGATGCAAGCGTTTTATTATTAGACGACTTAACAAGAATATATCTTTGTTTGTTACCCGAAGGTTTAATAATAATTCTATTTTTTGAAGGCATATTATTTAGTATAAATTATTAAGAAATTTTATCTTTAAAATTAACTGATATTTCTATGGGTAATTCTGCTTCAACTTTAAATTCATTGTCCTGAAGCTTCCTCTTTAACCTCATTAAATATCTACCACTTATAGTAATGGGTAATCCTGGAATATTAATCCTGCTTCTAAATCGTTTAAACGAACCTTTTATAGGGAAAGGTGCTTCTAGTGAATTAATAATACTGCCATCTGGATCCACTACTTCAATAGTTAGCTCAATCATGGTTTCGTTTTCTAACTCCCAGAGGCTAAAAAGCTGAAATGCCAAAGGAATAATTAACTGCTCACCATCTTTTTGTTTCGATTTATCTATTGTGACTTGAAGCTGTTCTAGGCAATTAAAAAGACTGAGATTATTTGATTCATAATCTATTGATGATCGTTCACAAATTATTGACCAAAGATGTTTCATACATTTGAAAATTATTTATTCAATTCACTCAAAATTTCATACTCAATAAGTGGCTCGTCCATCGTTTCAATCTGAGCATAGGTTTCAGCATTATCTACTGAATGGTTATTTTGCTCGATATTGAGCCAGCTAGCTGGGAAGGAGATCGCAGGGATTTGGTTATTTGAATTAATTTGAAAACCAAAAATATTTGACCAATTCTTTTCTGAAAAATTTAAAGATTCGGCAATTCTACCTAGTAAATCCAATCCGATATTCACTTCATAATTTTCTACTCGGGAAATTATTGCCTGAGTAGTTTTAGCGAGTTGAGCTAGCTTTGGCTGGGAAATACCCATGGCTTCTCTAACGATATTAACCTCGTTTGCGAGGCGAATTCTTAGTGTAGCGTCTTTTATTTTTTCTTGGAATTCGTTATTATTTTTCAACCTATCGATAATATTTGTTTTTTTATTCATTTTTTTTAACATGCTAGAATACTTCATAAAAATCTGAATTTTGAATAAAAATTAACCTATTGTTGTCAGCAATCTTAAATTGCTTATCCTCAAATCGCTCTTTATCCCTAGAGGAACTATAAGATTCAGGTTTTTCAAATCCATGTAATAAAATAAGTTTATCTTGATGACAAAAATAAAGAATACGAATTAGAGTATTTTTATTCTTTCTTAATTTAATCTTAAACAGACTATAGCCCTGTATCGCTCCAGCCATGCTGCCAAGGGGCGGTATATTTTTTCTTTCACAGATTAATTGAATAATACCGAATAGATTGGTAAGCATGGTTTCATGTTCCTGAGAGTCTTCATACGCTTCAAAGTAAGGTGTAAGAAACTCTTTTACGGGGCAATGGTCGGTCTTCTTATCGCTATAGTAAACAGCGTTCATTGCTCTTTTTTAATACTAATATGATCTGATTTAATTATATCTAATTAGATATAGATGTCAAGGGGGTGCCGTGAGATATGTTGTGTGCTGGGTATGGCAAAATCGTCCCAGCACCATAATTCCCGATTTTCCTAATATTTTTGAATAAAAAAATTCCGCCCAATAGGCGGAATTTCATGAAGTAACGGCACAATAGCGTCACAAATTTTTTAACTAAATTAATATTTTTATCTAATATTAGCGGTAAAAATTGTCGGGGTGCTGGGAATTGAACCCAGTCAACATGCTCCCAAAGCATGCGTACTACCGGTATACGACACCCCGAAAAGAGAAAAATAAATGTGCCTCGGGTCAGAATCGAACTGACGACGCCAGCCTCTTCAGGGCTGCGCTCTACCACTGAGCTACCGAGGCAAACATGTTGCGGGGGTCGGATTCGAACCGACGACCTCCAGGTTATGGGCCTGGCGAGCTGCCAACTGCTCTACCCCGCTATATGACGAACGGTGGGCATAGATGGATTCGAACCATCGACCTCCACATTATCAGTGTGGCGCTCTAACCAACTGAGCTATATGCCCCAACAAAAAAAGACTGGCTATTATAGGCTAGTCTTTTCATTAATCAAATAGCCCATAATCTATTTGTACAACCTTTCGATGCTAATCGACGTTACTTCAGTTCGACTAATGTCCACTAAAGGACTTTCTCCCTAGAAAGGAGGTGATCCATCCACAGCTTCCGCTACGGATGCCTTGTTACGACTTCACCCTTATCATCGGCTTCACCTTCCCTGCCTCGCTGGCAGGTTCGGGCGTCTCCGACTCTCTTGGTGTGACGGGCGGTGAGTACAAGACCCGAGAACGTATTCAACGTGGCGTGGCTGATCCACGTTTACTAGCGATTCCAGCTTCATGAGGTCGAGTTGCAGACCTCAATCCGAACTGAGAAGAATTTTTTGGGATTTGCTCCACCTTACGGTTTGGCGTCCCTTTGTATTCCCCATTGTAGCACGTGTGTCGCCCAAGGTGTAAGAACCATGCTGATTTGACGTCATCCCCACCTTCCTCCTGCTTAAAGCAGACAGTTCCCTATGACACGTAAAACATAGGGTAGGGGTTGCGCTCGTTACCCGACTTAACGGTACATCTCACGACACGAGCTGACGACAACCATGCAGCATCTGTCTAGCACCCTCGAAGGCTCTCCTGTTTCCAGGAGTCTGCAGCTAGATGTCAAACCTTGGTGAGGTTCTTCGCTTATCGTCGAATTAAACCACATGCTCCACCGCTTGTGCGGGTCCCCGTCTATTCCTTTGAGTTTTAGTCTTGCGACCGTACTCCCCAGGCGGGATGCTTAAGGTGTTAACTTAGGTAGGCAGCACCGAGAGGGTCGAAACTCCCGATGCTCAGCATCCATCGTTTACGGCGTGGACTACTGGGGTATCTAATCCCATTCGCTCCCCACGCTTTCGTTCCTGAGCGTCAGAACTGTCCTAGCAAGCTGCCTTCGCTTTTGGTGTTCCTGCTGATATTAACGGATTTAACCCCTACACCAGCAATTCCGCTTGCCTCTTCCAGTCTCTAGTTTATCCATATCTCCTGCAGCCCCAAGGTTGAGCCTTGGGATTTAACAAGAGATGTTACAAACCGCCTACGAACGCTTTACGCCCAATAAATCCGGATAACGCTTGGGGTACTCGTATTACCGCTGCTGCTGGCACGAGTTTAGCAACCCCTTATTCATTTGGTACCGTCATAGTTCTTCCCAAATAAAAGCAGTTTACACCCCGAGGGGCTTCTTCCTGCACGCGATGTCGCTCCTTCAGCCTTTCGGCCATTGAGGAATATTCTTGACTGCAGCCTCCCGTAGGAGTCTGGGCAGTATCTCAGTCCCAGTGAGACGGGTCATGCTCTCACACCCGCTATCCGTCGTAGCCTTGGTGAGCTTTTACCTCACCAACAAGCTGATAGAACATAGGTCTCTCTCGAAGCGTCGGAGCCTTTACGTGGGAATGACTTATGTCCCCCCACGACCATCGGGTATTATTCCACCTTTCGGTGGGTTATTCCCGTCTTCGAGGTAAGTTACCAATGCGTTACTCTCCCGTTTGCCAAGCCGGTATTGCTACCAGCTTTCGACTTGCATGCCTTAGACACATCGCCAGCGTTCATCCTGAGCCAGGATCAAACTCTCAAATATATATTTTAACCAGTTTTATTCTGGTCTGTCCGAAGACAGAAAAATTATTTTGATGTCTTCATGTACCGGGGAGGTGCATGATAAACATCAGATCCTGAAATAACGTCGATTAGCACAAAAAAATTATCTTTGGTTGTTTTGTCATATGCAGTTGTTAACGATCACTTTTCTTTCTAAACGCGAAAGAAAAAACAGGGACACAAACCTAGCGGTTTTCGTCACTGTTTCTTCTTTGACGTGTTTTCAAATTGTACGCTCGAAATTACGTTAGCCGATAAGCAAGTAAATATAAGCGATTAGTACGATTATTTTAGAGCATCGCGCAGAAAGTGTCAAGAGCTAGCAAAAAATTAATTAAAGGGACTTAAAAAGCCTTAAAATTAGGCCTTTTTAAAGGCTTTTCGATACATTTTGGCCGCCTCTTCAGGCGCTACCCAATTGACGGTCATGGACGAGTCTAGTTCAACGCCGGACCAGATATGGGCGCGCGGCTGAATTCGCAAACAAATTCTTTCGGGACTGGAATTCTTCAGGGCGTGGAAAAAGTAGTTATAGGGCGCGTTCATTTCTTTCAAAGGCTGGAGGATTTTTTTCAAAGCTTTGCTCATGGCTTTCAACTCGGCGCCGTTCAACTTTGTAATATCAGTCATGTCTCTTTTGCTAACTATCCAGACCTCATTTTCATAGGCGCTGGCGTAAGGGCAGAAAACGGCGATTTCCTTATTTTCAAAAACCCGCCGCGAAGATTTCATTTCCTTGATAATTATATCTTTATACAAAGAATGTCCGTGTTCGATTTTATATTCGTTCAAACGCTCGCGCGTTTCAACAATGCGCGGCGGTACGACTTCCGTCGCAAAGATTTGCGAATGGGCGTGAGAAATAGACGCGCCTGCTTCCGAGCCTTCATTCTTAAAACACAGGACGTAATTAATTTTTGGTTTTTTCAACAAAACTTGAGTACGCTGCTGATACATTTTAAAAAGATTTACTATCTGAGCGACTTTGAGATCGGCCAATTTCATATTCGGATCCGGCGTTTCAACAATCACTTCCTGATAACCGTAGGCTTTTTTGTTGCTGGGCGTCACGGCTGGATATTTATTCGCCACCGCGATGATTTGCCACAATCCGCGACCGATTGAAGCCAGAGCTTTGGGCTTAAGTTTCTCGAAGCTGAAGTCGCTGTCATGTTGATTCGCCGCAAGTGGCGCCTTGAACTCATGAGGTCGCTTTTTGCGGCCGGGCGCTATTATAACGTAACGGTTGGTGATGTAATCTTTTCGAATTTCGGATTTTTTCATCGATTGAATTTAGCATCCTCCAATTTAATGCTCAGCAGTTTGGAAACTCCGTCTTCCTGCATAGTCACGCCGTAAAGAATAGCGGCGCGCAGCATTGAAGCGCGGTTATGGGTAATAACGATAAACTGCGTTTTATGAGAAAGGTCGTCTAAAATCTTGGCCAAGCGTTCCGAGTTGGCTTCATCCAAGGCGGCATCGACTTCATCCAAAACAACAAAGGGTGATGGGTTGGCGGAAATAATTGCGCTAATCAGCGCAATCGCAGTCAAAGCCCGTTCGCCGCCGGAAAGCATCGCAATCGATTTGATTTTTTTGCCCGGGGGCGTCGCCTGAATTTCAATGCCGGCCAAACCGGTGGCGTTATATTTTTGCAAATATTTAATGCGCTTGAGCTTAACCGCAGAGGCGGACAAAGCGACAGGCTCTTCTTCGGTCTCGGTCGGACCAGGATTTTCATCATTTTCTTCATCAGCCATAACCTTAATAATCTTGGCGTTGCCGCCATTAAATAGAATTTTGAAGTATTCCTCGAACTTCTGCGCGATAACTTTGAACTCTTTGTCAAAACGCTCTTTAATAGTCGCATCAAGTTCAATAATGACGTTTTCTAAAGATTGGCCCGTGGCCAACAAATCTTCAACCTGGCCGGACAAAAAGTCATGCCGTTCTTTGGTTGAAACATATTCGTTTTCTATTTCAGGATCGATTCCGCCGATTAACTCAAGCTGGCGTTTCAGCTGGGTGATTTTTTCTTGTACTTCAAAGCGCTCAATTTGATCTTTCTCTCTTTGATCGCGCACCTCTTTCAAACCGCCGAGGTCGGCGCGAATCGAATTCTCCAAATCTTCCAACTTGGTTTCCTGGCGCGCCGCTTCAACGCGCGATTGATTCAAGCGATTGCTCAATTCATTGATTTCACTTTGCAAGGACTGCAGGTTGTTTTGCAAAGCAAACAACTTTTGCCGTTCGGCTTCTTGCTCCTGAGTAAAGCGAGCTAACTTTGCCTTAAGTGAGTTGATTTCCAAATCCAAAGCGGCAACTTCTTTTTCTAGCCTTTGGCGCTCCGGAGAAGAATCTTGTTTTTTGGCCGTTTCCATTTTTTTCGAATCGCCCTTGGTATGCTTACCGGCGAGTTCATGCAATTCTGACAACTCTTTTTTGATCTGAGCGAAAGCCCGCTTAATACCGGCCAAATCGTTTAAATTTTCAGCTTCTTCCAATAAAGCGATTGACCGCTCAAGTCTTTGGTGAAGCTCGATTGCTATTTCTTTGGTCAATGAGCCCTGCTCCGCTTCGATTTTCAATTCGAGTCGAGCGTCGATTTTTATAAGTTCCATGTTCACCTTGTCCTTCTTCGTCTGCAGATCGGATAAATCTTTTTGCAAGCGATCGAATTCGTCATGAACGCCGTTTTGTTTCTGCAAGCCAACCAACTCACTGCTCAAAAGAGCGTGTTTTTTATCTTTGATTTGCTTATTCTTTTCCAGCTCCAATAATTCCTCATTGGCCGCCTTGAAACGATCGTTAATTTCATGCCAAACAGTGCGGTAATAACTTAACTGCAGTACGCGCAATTCACTTTCAAGTTCGCCGCGTTTTTTCAAACGATTAACCTGTCTGGTAAGATTGCTTAAACGCGGCTCGATTTCGCCCAAGAGCATTTCGGCTTGACCGAGGTGTTCAAGACTCAAACGCAATTTATTGAGCGCTTCATCGCGCTTAATTTGAAATTGTTTGACGCCGGTCGCTTCATCGAAAAATTCCTTGCGTTCAGCCAAAGAAGTATTCAAAAAACCTTCGACCGTGCCTTGGCCGATGACGCTATAAGTTTTGGAGCCGACATTGGCCTTGGCTAACAATAATTGAACATCAAGCAAACGAACTCGGGCATTATTGATTAAGTATTCACTCTCTCCGTCGCGATACAATCGCCGCGTTAAGACAAAGTGCGCGTAGTCGAGCGGAGCTAGGCGATCTTCATTGTTGAAATAAAGCGAAACTTCAGCCATGCCTAATTTGCCCTTCTTGTCAGAGCCGGAAAAAATAATATCTTCGGACTTTTTGCCGCGCAAAGTTTTCATACTTTGCTCACCCAAAGCCCAGCGTACCGAGTCGGCGATATTGGACTTACCCGAACCGTTCGGACCGACAATCGCGGTCAAACCGCGGCGATCGCCTTCAACCAAGCCCGGAAAAACCAGGCTGTTTTTATTGGCAAATGACTTAAAACCCTGAACTTCTAGTTTTTCTAGATACATAGTAAAAAAAGAGAAAACGGCGTTCTGCGCCGTTTTCATTATACAATAGACCAACTATAAATAAAACTATCTATAAAAGCTTTAAATAATCTAAACATATATAACCCGCTTCTAAATCAGTCATTTTGCCGCTTTGTAAAAGCATTCTAAAATCGGGAAGGCTCATCAAAACTACTTCCGCAAATTCAGTGCTTTCTAATTTTTGTTCGGAAACTTTTTCACAATCAGTAATAACTACGCAATAACGACGCATGGTCGAATAAGCACAATCAAGCGCTTCATTTACCAGAGTAGATTTTCCTTTGTAGCCGGTTTCTTCTAAGAGCTCCCGTTCAGCCGCCTGCTCAGGACTTTCGCCAGCATCAATATAGCCCCCGGGCATTTCATTTAAAATTTCTTTTGGTCCCGGCCTGAATTGTTTAACTAAAATAACCTGCTGGTCCTTGGTTAGAGCCAAAATTGCCGTTGCCGGTCCTTCTTTTTTAATATAAAAGTCAGTTTCTTTACCGTCAGGTAATCTAAACATCACCTTCTCTATTTTACGGCTGTATTTTTGAAAAGCGATTTCGCGGGAAATTTCTTCCCAAGCTTGGATATTCATTTAATTCTAATAATATTTATTAATAGCCTCGACAAAGGCGGGGTTGGCGACTGTTTTCGCAAAGCTTGCAGGCGTTCCCACATCATAGAACAATAATTCACCGTTATCAAATGCCCCTAACTTTCCCTCTGAGACTAAGCTTGGCAACATATCGGCGTAAATTGAAATTGATTGTTTTGAGTTCTTATATTCCTTAAGCCACTCAGTATCAAAAACAACCATTCCGGTACTGCTGGCGCGCTTTATAAATTCTTCATCGGTCTCGCTTCCATCATCTTCGCCTTCCAAAGTTTTTACAACTTTATTGTCTTGATCTATGAACCAAGCATCTTGATTAGGAACACCTTGACGGTGAGATACGACTATTGTCGCAACTCGTCCGGATTTTTTATGTTCGTTTAATAATTCTGCCTCATCCAATAAAACAAAGGAATCAACATTTTGAACTATAATCTGATCGCCAAGGTCAGACTGGCTTTTAACTGCTTCGAGCAAATCGCCGCCGTTGCCTCTTTGTTCTTTGACCAATAAGGTTTCGACCGGAATACCGTAATCCTTATCCGCCAAATAATCCCTGATGTTTTCATGATCGCCCGCACTAATAACTACTTTTCTATAACCTAGTTTAACGGCATGCTTAAGATGATAGTCCAACAGGCTTTGGCCGCCCATCTCAATCAAAGCCTTGGTAATTCCGGTTTCAGATTTTTTTTCCAGAATAGGCTCTAACCGAGTGCCTCTTCCCCCGGCATTAATAAGCAGGGTTGTTTGCTTAAACAACTCGCGTTTTTCTTGTTCAATATTTCTAAGATTTATTTGCTCTGACATTTTAATAAGCTTTGGCTAATTCAATTCCGGTATAAAAATATTTTAAAACTTGATCCCATGCCTGTCCTTCATTAACCATCAACAGGGCTCCGCGAGCCGACATGCCGACTCCATGGCCATAGAGATTCTTACCTTTGTCTTGAGGCACCGGTACGCTCTGAAGCCAAGGTATAGAATCACCGCTCCAAACTTCTGTCCAAGCGCGCGTTCTTCCATCGGAGTTGGAGAAATAAGGCGTAATAACCGGCCGACCCAAGTAAGTCACAACCATACCACGCGTTGATTCAATCGCCGCCGCTAAGCGCGGCATTCTAATTTCTGAATTATAACCTCGATAAACTTGGTCATAGTAAGAGTCGATATGAAAATGATTGGCGGCATGTTTAGTTGAGCCGTCAACAACGCCATAAGTGATTCCCCGCTGATAATGATATAAGGCGTATGTTCGGGCGGCCGTCGCCATAACTTTTTGAAATTCAACGGTTGAGGCGTTGGTTGTTTCGGCCAAGCCTTTTAAATAAGTTTCAATTGATAATTCGTTGATCAACCAGGTTTTTTGCGCCGGCTCAGTGTAGCGATATTCAATAATGTTACGAAAACGGTTATCGGAAGCATTACGGTTCCAATTCGGCGCATTTTTATAATCAAGCAAAGTCGCTACGGAATTATAAGTTCGAGGCACGAAGCGCAAGGGCGCCGCCGCTGTTTTCTCAATGCCGAGAACAACAGCGGCATAGCGCCGAGAAGCGGGATTAAAAGAAAAACTAGCCGCAATATTGGGCGAAACTCCCGAAAAAATAATTTCCGACCCGGCGTAGATATCATAATAATCATTAAAGGTCAGACGCTGAGGCCCGGCCGCGGCATACAAACCGATTCGCATCATCGGTTCTATCTCGGTCTGCACCCCGCTTTGAGGCGCTTGCGGTTTAACAGGTTCGGCAATCGGCGCGGGAGCGGGCGCAGGAGAAACAGGAGCGGGCGCGGAAGTGGCTAGAGGCTTATTAATAGTAATAAAAACTCTTTGCAAAGAGCCCTTAACCGGAAAATCATTTTTTACCAACTGAAAATTTTCTTGAATCATGCCTTCTATATCAAGCGGGGCTTTGATTGGAAAAGTGACTTCAAGAGTTTGGCCGGGCTTGATTTCTTTGGGCAGCTTTACGGGTTTCCATAAAGAGAGCCAAGCCGGAGTTGAAACCTTGGAAATAGTTTTAAGAAAAGGTCCGGTTTCCAAACTGACCTCCGCTGGTTTCCATACAAGCTGTCCGGTATTTTTTAATTTAACTGTCAGCGTGGATGCCTGACCTTGGGTTAAGGTTATATATTGAGTGTCGATAATCGGCACTGCTTTGATTTCCAATTCGGCCGCTTGCGCCGCATGCACCAACAAGCGTTCAACTTCTAAGCGACGCACCGCCTCATTTTCAGATTCTATTGAATGATAAGCGATGTTCAATAATCCGGCCGAGATGCCGACAATAAAAAAAGCAATGGACAGACTTACCACGAGCCCAGATAAACTGAGCTCCTGCTCCATTGCTTTCTTTCTTAAGAGTCCGTATGACTGCTTCCAGCCAATACGCTTTTCACTCGCACGATTGTCAAACATTTTTGTTTTGGTTTTTTTGCTTACATAATCCAGTATATCACAAAAAAAGCCAAAAGTCAACGGTTTTGTATACAATTTGTGTACAGTTTTTATTTTTTTCCGCTCGCGCAAATCGCAATCGCCAATCCGTCAGCCGCATCATCCGGCTTGGGAATTTCTTTTAAATTTAAAATTAATTTTACCATCTTCTGAACTTGTTCTTTTCCGGCGGCACCATAACAGGAAACGGCCTGCTTAACCTGGTTCGGCGTAAATTCAATCACCGGCAAACCGGCTTCTTCAATCGCCAGTAGAACAACGCCGCGCGCCTGTCCCACCAACATCGCGCTTGTGACATTGCGTGAAAAAAATAATTTTTCAATACCAACCACTTGCGGTTTATATTTTTTAATTAGCTCGCTGACTTTTTTATAAATAGTGTGCAATCGTTCGCTGGCTTGAGTTTTGGCCGGAGTTTTAATTGAACCATAAGTCAGACAGAGTAACTTACTGCCCTGCTCTTCTATTACGCCGTATCCAGTATCGGCCAGACCCGGATCAAAACCGATAATAATTTTTTTCATAGCCTAATTTATTCAAGATTGCTGTAATAGTCACTGACGTCTTCATCTTCCTCTAACGCCTCAATAAAAGCTTCTACCTTAACTCTGTCTTCTTCATTCAATTTGAGTTTCTCTTTGGCTACATATTCAATTTCAGCCGACTCGCTCGGCAAATTTTTACTTTCCAACCAATTTTTAACTCTGATTAAGTCTTCTGTTTTGGTAAAAATAACAATGCCGTCGGCCTCATGCAAAATATCATCGGCGCCGGCATCGATCGCCTCAAGCAAAAAATCGTCCCAGGCTAATTTTGAAGCCTGCCACTTCTCTTCATTGACCAAAATAACCCCTTTTTGATCAAAGTTCCAAATAACAGCACCGAGCGAGCCGCCGTGTTTTGTGAAAATATGGCGGATATTGGCCGCGGAGCGATTGCGGCTGTCCGTAACAACCTTTATAACAAACTGGCTTTGCGCCGGACCAAAGCCCTCGTAGAGCAATTCTTCAAGCGCTTCACCGCCATCTCCGCCCGTACCGCGCTTAATGGCCCTTTCAATATTGTCTTTCGGCATATTGATGGCTCGGGCGCGGTCAACCGCTTGCGCCAAGGCGAAATTCATGGTCGGATCGCCGCCTTTGCGGGCGGCAATAGTTATTAAATTGGCGAGCTTAGTAAAAGCGGCGCCGCGTTTGGCGTCGACAACGGCTTTAGCCCGTTTGGTCGTCGCCCATTTTGAGTGTCCTGACATAGGCCATCATTATAATATATCTGACAAGAAATAATCAACCGGAGCCCAATCATCGGTTAAGACGCGCGCCGGAGAAGGCGGCGCGGTCTGAGGCAAAACATTTTGCTTGCTTGCAACAAGCATAATATTTTGAATAAGCTCGGATTTCGCTCCCAGAGGATATAGGGCGACAAAAGGGAAGACGGCTTGATAGCTGGCTAATTCGGCTTGGATAAATCGACTGCCCTTACCATCGATTGAGCCAATCATGTTTACGATAATAACTCCGTCATCCGATAAAGCATTGTGAAATTGTTGAATCGCTTCGCGAGTTGCCAAATGAAATGGAACTGAACCTGAATTATTAAAAGCGTCAAGCAAAATAACATCATAGCCGCCATGGCTACTCAAAAAAATTCGACCGTCTTCGTGATAAATATTCATGCGTTCGGAATCTTTTAAGTTGAAATGTTCGCGTGCAATTTTTGTATAAAGCGGATCAATCTCAACCACGTCAATTACCGCCTGGGGCTGATGCTTTAAAAAATCACGCGGCACCGAATAAGCTCCGCCGCCAATCATTAAAGCTTTATCAATAGAAGAATTCCATTCTTTGGCACGACGAAAAAATTTCGTATATTCAAAAACGAGGTCATTATCCTCGTCGCTAAAACGGGCCGATTGGGCAACGCGCGGACCGGACATCAAACTGATGATAGGACGATTTGTTTCTCTGTCGCTTCCGCTGACAAGAAACAAACGATTATAACCGCTCTCCCATTCGGCTTTAACGCTTTGATACGCAAAAAATTTTTCAGGCAGTAAAAGGGTTGTCGCGCCGGTATATAAAACCGCTACCAAAACTAGCGCCGCCGGCCAACGGCGCAAAAACATCAAACTGCTTAAAACCAAGACAAGAGCGACAAAGGCCAAGGTTTTAAAACTGCCCAAAGACGGGATTAGCCAAAAGCCGGCCGCAAAGGTTCCGACAATACTGCCAATCGTCGACAGAGCATACAAACTTCCGGCAATCCGACCGGTAAAATCGGTTGTTTTAAGAGACAACTTAAGCGCGTAAGGCGAAACCATGCCTAAGACAACGCTGGGTAAAGCAAAAAGATAAAGCGTACAAAGCACGGTCGAGCCGGCGACGCCCAACCAATCCAAAGCAAAACGGCTGACTGCTCCTAAATATAGGCTTAACCAAAGAACCGCGGCGACGGTCACGGCCGAGGCTAGAATCAATAATCCGAAACGCGAAATTGTTGCCTTATTATCAGCTAATCTTCCTCCCAGCCAATAACCGAGGGACAGAGCGCCAAGAATAACGCCGATTAAAGTTGTCCAAACAATCAAAGAAGAACCCAAGAAAGGCGCCACCAAGCGCGAACCGACCAGCTCGACAATCATCACCGACGCTCCGCCTATAAAAACGGTTAAACGCAGTTTCCAATTCATCATAATTTAGCTATGAAGTTATTCCACAAAGTAATCAAACCGAAACCTAGAAAGAAAACGAAAACGAAGCTGATAACGATTTTTCTCCATAGGGCCGGTTGAAAAACCTTGGGTAAATGTTTGCGATTCAGATAATTGACCAAAGCGATATGAATAATCATCGCCCAAGCGTTAATAACCGCACCGGCGACAATCAAACTGCGCGGCTCATAATAATTGAGCAAGAATAAAATAACTCCGAAGGCAATCTGCGCCCAGACAAAAACATAATAAATTTTGGAGAGGCTGACAGTTTTAGAACCGGTTTTCTCGATTTTCTTCAAAGCGAAATTTTCAGCCATAATGCGCGAGGTCGAATCGATAATTCCCAACTGCGTTTGCAATAATAAAATTCCTATGATGGCCAACAAAGCCGTGCCGGCCCAAGGAGCTATGGCGCGGGCAATATCATTGCTTTGATGAATAATAAAACTGATGCCCTGAATGTTATCAGCATTGCCGTAAGTCGTAGCATATGACAAAACCATCAGTAGAGCCATTGACACAAAACCCAAAAACCAAAAAACAATGGCGTGTTCGGTATTGATGCGTTTCCACCAAGCGCGAAAATTTCCGACATTTTCCGGCGTGATTGAAAAAGCTTCGCCGCCCAGTTTAAGACGTTCGGCCATTGCTCCCGGCTTGAACAGACCGGCGATTTTTTGCGAATACATGCCCATGCCATAACCCTTTTCTTTAATATAAATGGATTGCGTCAAATTCAAATTTCCGCCGGCTCCCGAATAGGCAAAGGCTCCCAAAAAAGCGGCTAAAGCAATGCCTTCCGGGATGAAATAAAAACCGTCGCCGACTCCTATTAAACCGCGGCCCAAAGCTCGGATGGTTTCCATATCAATAACTAGAAGAGCGAGAATCAAAATAAAAGGTACGCCGATCAATATCAAAGTTTTGGTCAGATGTTCCATCAAAGAATAAACCGAATGGCCGATGCTTAAAATTATTCCCAATAATACAAAGACTCCGATGGCCAGCCATTTAAAATTCTCAAGCCCGAAGGCGGCGCCCAGCGATTGCGCGCCCGCGGCGCCGATGCCCGGCAATCCAAAACCGATAAAGGTGGAAAGAATAAACCAATAGGGTGTCCACTTAAGTAATTTAGCCAAGCCGACAAAAACGCTTTCTCCTTTGACCAGAGCATAGCGTTCTATTTCCATATTAATGAAAAATTGAAAAGAGATGCCGAGCAAGGCCGCCCAAACAAGACCCAATCCGTAGTTGGCGGTCAAATAGGGCCACAGAATCAATTCACCGGAACCGAGCCCGAAGGCGAGAATAATAAAACTCGGACCGATGATTTTTTTTAAAGGCAGAGCCGGCGGAAATTTTTTTAATAATTCGCTCATGAAGACTGCTTAATGATATACTATGATTATAACACATATGACTTTTCTCCAAGCCTTAATTCTCGGACTAGTCGAAGGTCTGACGGAGTTCATTCCGGTTTCCTCAACCGGACATCTTTTAGCCGTCGCCAAATTAATGCGGCTCGAGCTGACGCCTTTTGTTACGAGCTTTACTATTTATATTCAACTCGGCGCGATTCTCGCCGTTCTTGTTTTATATTTTAAAAAATTACTTTTAAATCGCCATAATTTTTTCAATGTTGTCATGGCCTTTATCCCGACGGCCATCATCGGCTTGGTTCTCTATCCTTTTATTAAAAAGATTTTACTTGAAAGTTTATTGACCGTTGCAGTTGCCTTAATCGTCGGCGGTTTAGCTCTAATCATTTTTGAATATTGGTTTAAAAAACAAGCCGATAAAAATAAACCTTTGTCTCTACGTCGCTCTTTTATTGTCGGCATCTGCCAGGCCTTGGCCGTTATTCCCGGAGTATCCCGTTCCGGCGCAACAATTATCGGCGGCCTCTTGCTCGGCATTAACCGCCAAACCATTGTGGAATTTTCTTTTCTCTTGGCCATTCCGACTATGGCGGCGGCGACCGGCCTTGATTTGATTAAAAGCGATTTTAATTTTTCTAATAATGAATGGCTGATGATTGCCGTTGGTTTTATGACGGCCTTTGGATCAGCCATCTTGGCCGTTAAATGGTTTATCGCCTTTGTATCTAAACGTAGCTTTGTCGGTTTCGGTTGGTACAGAATCGCCGCCGGCTTGCTTATTCTCCTATTTCTGCTATAGTAATGAATCACTATGGCGAATATAAGGAACATCGCAATTATCGCGCACGTCGACCACGGCAAAACCACCCTGGTCGACGCTTTGCTTAAACAAACCGCCACGCATCTTAATAAAGACGCGGGGACGGAGTTGATTATGGACTCGAACGAACTTGAAAAAGAGCGCGGTATTACAATTTTCTCCAAGAACGCTTCGGTCGTTTATAACGGAACCAAAATCAATATTATCGATACTCCGGGTCACGCCGATTTCGGCGGCGAAGTCGAGCGCGTTTTGAAAATGGCCGACGGCTGTTTGCTTTTGATCGATGCCAAAGAAGGTCCGATGCCCCAAACCCGCTTTGTTTTAAAAAAAGCCTTGGAACTTAATCTGCGTATTATCGTCGTCGTTAATAAAATAGATAAACCCGGCGCCCGTTGCGATTACGCTTTGAACAAAACCTTTGATCTTTTTGTCGAACTCGGCGCCTCCGATGAATTGATCGATTTTCCTATTATTTACGCTTCGGCGAAAAACGGTTTGGCGGGAGAAAGCGACAATTTGAATGAAATGAAAAATATCTCGCCGGTATTCGAAGCGATCTTAAAACATGTCCCCGAACCTTCCGGCGACGCCGCCGCGCCTTTGCAAATTCTCATTACTACTATTTCCGGCGATGCTTTCAAAGGGCGCATCGCGACCGGGCGCGTTTACAACGGAATCGTCAAGGCCGGACAGCAAATCGCCTTAATCAACCGCAAGGGCCAAATCTCTACGCACCGCCTCGTTTCGCTAATGACCTATCAAGGTTTGGAGCGCGTCGATGCCAAGGAAGCAAGCGTCGGAGACATTATCGCCATTTCGGGCATAGACGAAATCACCATCGGGGAAACCATCGCCGATCCGGCGACGCCGAAAGCTTTGCCGCTTTTGCATATTGAAGAACCGACCGTCAAAATGGTATTTATGGTCAATGATTCTCCCTTTGCCGGCAAAGAAGGCAAGTTTACAACCAGCCGGCAAATTCAAGAACGCTTGATGAAGGAATTGGAAAATGATATGGCGCTTAAAGTCGAGGATGCTCCTGCCGGCGGCTGGGTCGTTTCCGGCCGAGGCGAATTGCACCTCGCGATTTTAATCGAACGCTTGCGCCGTGAAGGATATGAATTGCAAGTCTCGCGTCCGCAAGTTATTACACATGAAGAAAACGGCAAAACCTTGGTTCCCTATGAAGAAGTATTTATTGAAGTGCCTGATGAATATTCCGGAACGGTAATTCAAAAACTCGGCACTCGTCACGCCGAGATGAAAGACATGCGCAAAGACAACAATATTACCTATCTTGATTTTATTATGCCGACGCGCGGACTCTTCGGCTACCGCTCTGAATTCTTAAGCGATACGCGCGGACTCGGTTTGATCAATACAAGCTTTCTTGATTATCGCGAAGATTCCGCCGCTTGGCCGGAAAGGGATCGCGGTTCGCTCATCGCCTTTGAAACCGGCACGACCAATTTGTACGGTTTATTAAACGTACAAGATCGCGGTATTCTCTTTTTCGGTCCGGGCATTCCGGTTTACAAAGGCCAAATCGTCGGCCAAAATGCCCGTTCGGAAGACTTAGAGGTCAATGTCTGTAAAGCCAAACAATTATCCAATATGCGTTCGAAAGGCGACGGCGTGGCCGAACATTTCAAGGCGCCGAAGACAATGGATCTTGAAGAATCTTTGGAATATATTTCCGACGACGAACTTGTCGAGGTTACTCCGCTCAATATCCGTCTGCGCAAAGTAACGCTTGATAAAATACAGGCAAGGAAAAAAGAATTAGGAATTAAATAAAAAAAGAGTCGGGTTTAAAGCCCGACTCTTTTTTATTCTTTATCTTTCAAATGCTCTTGCAACCATTCCCATTGCTCAAGAATCTGATCTTCGATAAATTCATCATTATCATCATCGGTTAATAATCCGCGTTCACGGTAATATTCGATTGTCTCTTCGACAAGTTGTTTAAATGCATCGCGATCATAAGCGCCCTGTTCCTGCATTTTAATCTTAACTAATTCAAATATTTCTTGGGTAATCGGTTCCATATGCTTTTATCCTATACTATATAGAAACGCTGTCAATATTTACAAATTACAATCTCCGTGATAATATAAGTAAGGTTATTTATTTAAAGACATTATGCCTCAAATCAAATCAGCCAAGAAAGAACTGCGCAAAGGCGCTCGTCGCCAAGGCCGCAACGACGCGGTTCGCGACGAACTCTCTTTGACCCTTAAAAAGGTGAAGAAAGCGATTGCCGCCGGCGCGACCGATGCTGCGCGCGAAGCTTTGAAAGGCGCCTTGAAAGCCCTTGATAAAGCGACGCAAAAGGGCGTTCTTAAAAAGAACACCCGCGATCGCAAGAAATCACGTTTGCATAAAGCGGTTAACAAAATTGCCAAGAAATAAAAAAATCCCCTGCGGGGGATTTTTTTAAACTCGGGATAATAAAACCGGCAACAGTTCTTCGGCTGTTCCGCGGCCGGACTTATGACGATAATCGATATCGATTAAAGCGCTGATCATGTTCTTGAGATAATCAAAACTGAAACGCCGGACTTGATTGATATTTTTCTCCAATACATAAGGATGCAAACCGAGCGAAGAGGCCAGCTCGCGCTGCGTCGCTCCGCTATCCAGCGCCTGACGAATTGAGGCCAAAGTTTTATATTGCCATAAGAGCATGGAAATCAAATATTGGGAGTTGGCGCCGTCTTGAAATTGCTCGTTTAATAATTTCAAAGCGGTATCGGCGCGGCGCGCGGCTAAGGCATCGGTTAAGGCAAAAATAGTTTCCGTCACGGAGTCGTGCGTCACTCCTTTAATCTGCTCTTCCGTGATCGTCGCCGATTTATCTGTCGCGTTTGACAAGGCGGCAAGCTTGGCGGTTTCCGAAGAGAGGCGCCATAAATCAGCGCCGACCAAATTAACCAGCAGCTGCGCGGCACGCGGCGTTATTGAGGCGCTGTTTTCTTTAGCGAACTGAGTTACGGCCTTGATTGTTTGCGCGCTCGTCAAAGCAGGACAGGCCTGAGCATAAGCGTGTTTAAGAAGATAATCAAATAGGGCTTTTTCATCTTTCAATAAGGCGCCGACCTTGCCGTCTTTATCAAGTCGACCGATGCCTTTTTTAGCGGCGGTGCTTTTCTCGGTTAACGACGATTCATAAATTACTAAAATATTCTCGTTCTTCTTTTCCTTTTTTAAAAACTCAAGCAATTCAATCGCCAGTTCTTTATTTTTTGAAGCCAGCGTATCAGTGATAACAATAAAACGACGCTTGGCAAACAATGATTGCGGACGATAGGCTTCCGCCAAAGTTTCAATTTTAAGCTTGGTGCCGTCAAGCTCTAGAAAGCTCGTACCGGTCGGATCAACTTCGGCAATAAATTTGTCCTTTAATTCTTTAATTTTTTGCCGGGCTTTAAAGCTTTCCGGACCGTAAAGGAAGATAATCATACGAAAGCAGTATAGCCTGTTTATCCTAGATTTTCAAACGCGGCGCTGATATACTAAAACTATTATGAAAACCGTTTTAGATCTCCATATCCACTCCAAATATTCCCGTGCCTGCAGTCCGCAATTGACCTTGCCCAATATTGATCGCGTCTGCCGCGAAAAAGGCATTCATATTATGGCGACCGGAGATTTTACTTATCCCGCCTGGATGAAATCGATTGAAGAAGAGCTCGAAGAAATCGGGACGAGCGGTTTATACAAATTAAAAAGCGCGCCGGACGCCAAAGCAAAATTCATCCTGTCCACCGAGCTCTCCTTAATCTATAAAGACAATGGCAAAGCGCGTCGAGTTCATATTATGGTGACGGCTCCCAATCTTGCCGCGGCCAAAGAACTGAATAAGCAACTGGACAAAGATTACAACATTCGCAGCGACGGTCGGCCGATTCTCGGGATGAGCTGTCCTGATTTGGTAAAAATGTGCCTGGCCATCCATCCTAAATTTTTGATTTATCCGGCGCATATTTGGACGCCCTGGTTTTCAATTTTCGGTTCCAAATCAGGTTTTAATACTTTTGAAGAATGTTTTCATGACCAAGTAAAACATATCTATGCTTATGAAACGGGTTTAAGCAGCGATCCGGCAATGAATTGGCGCTTATCGCAACTTGATAAGCTGACTCTGCTCTCCTCCTCGGACGCCCACTCTTTGCCGAACTTGGCGCGCGAAGCCAATGTCTTTGATTTATCGGAAACTCCAAGCTATGACGAAATTTATGAAATTATCAAAACCAACGATAAAAAAAGGGTTCTTCATACTATTGAATTTTGGCCTGAAGAGGGAATGTACCATATCGACGGCCATCGCGCCTGTAATTTTTCTTGTTCACCCGAAGAATCTAAAAAATTAAAAAATATTTGTCCTGTCTGCGGCAAAGAATTGGTTATCGGCGTTTTGAATCGTGTTACGGAATTAGCTGATCGTCCCGAAGGTTTTAAACCGAAGGACGCGACGCCTTACAAACAAGCCGTTGAACTTGATAAGATAATTTGCGAAGCCTTTGGTATCAAGAGCCGCAATTCAAAGGAAGTATTGGCCATGCATAGCAAACTGATTAAAGAACTTGGTCCGGAATTGGAAATTTTATTGGATATGCCTTTGGAAAAAATTAAGAATCATGCCCCTTCCGAAGTAGTCGAAGGCATCCGCCGGATGAGAGAAGGCGAATTATTCGTCGTCCCTGGTTTTGACGGACAATACGGCGTCGTTCAAATTTTTTCGCCCGAAGAGAAAAAGAATCGACAAAAAACTTTGTTCTAGTTATAATTATGGTGCTATGTTTTTATCTCTCAAAATCAAAAAAGAAAAAAATCTTTACCGCCTATCTTTGGAACTTTTGCCGCGGCAAATTTCTGATACCCTGAAGAAGGGCCTTTGGAGCAATGAAAAAAAATTGCGCGCCGTAAAAACAATTATTGTCAACGGCATGGGCGGCTCTAACCTCGGCGCAGAAATTATCGTTTCGCTTTTAAAAAAAGAATTGAAAATTCCGGTCTTAGTCGAAGCGGGCTACGAGGTTCCCGGCTATGTTGATAAGGAAACCGCCTATATTGTTTCGTCTTATTCCGGAACCACTGAGGAACCGCTCGTTGCTTATAAAAAAGCCAAAGCGCGCGGCGCCCTCATCATTGCCTTAACCGCGCAAGGCGGCAATAAGCTTTCCGATTTGGCGAAGAAAGACGGTTTTCCTGCTTTTGAATTTCCGACCTCCGCCAACCCTTCGAAGCAACCTCGACTCGGCTTGGGCGCCAGCATCGCCGCTTTCATTATTGTTTTCCAAAAACTCGGCGCTTTAAAAAATTCAATTTTACTTGAATTGAGCAAGGCGGCGAAAAAATATCGCGACGACAGCGCGGCTATTGCGCGCCGTCTTAAGAATCGAGAGATCATTCTTATCAGCGGCCCGCTTTTCGCCGGCAATCTTAAAGCCTTGCGCAACCAATTTAACGAAAGCGGAAAAAATTTCGCTTCTTATCTAACTATCTCCGACATGAATCATCATGCGCTGGAAGGCCTGTCATATCCGAAAAGCAATCGCAAACGCTTGCTTGCGCTATTTATTGATAGTCAGCTCGATAATAAAATCATCCAAAAAAGGGCTGATATTAGCAAAGAAATTTTTAAACAACAAAAAATTTCACTTGTCTCTTATCGACTTAAAGGCAAAAATATTTTGGAGCAGGGTCTTGAGCTCTTGCAATTTGGCAGCTGGTTATCGTATCATATAGCTATTCAAAACCATGTTGATCCAATGTCTATTCCCTTCGTCGACTGGTTTAAGAAAAAACTCTCCAACTAAATATTAAATTTTCAATATGCATCAAGGAGGGGTGCGGACTTTGGTCCGCGCGATGCTTATCGGCATCGCAACCGCAGGCTTTTTTGTCTGGGGTTTTTCTGTTAAGGCGCTTGCGCCGTCGGAAATAGTTATTTCCAAAGTCCAAATCAGCGGCGGTACGGGGCTCAGTTCGCAAGACTTTGTTACGATAATAAATAAAAGTTCGGCAACCATTGATCTTAAGGGCTTGCGGCTTGTTAAACGCACAAAAACCGGCACAGTCGACACAACGATTAAATCATGGACAAGTTCAACTCCGCTGGCGGCCGGCGCAAGTTATACTTGGGCTAATTCCGCAGACGGTTTTGCCGATTCAATCAACGCCGATACTTCATCAACACAAACGATCGCCAACGATAACGGAGTTGCTCTGCGCGAAGGCGCGGCGGATAGCGGAATAATTATCGACTCGCTCGCCTTTGGCGCCGCGGACAATGCCTTTGTCGAGGGTTTGGTTTTTCCGCAAAATCCGGCGGGCGGCCAATATTTATTGCACCTTAATAATCAAGACACAAACAACAATGCCAACGACTTTATTCTTTTCCCTCCGGCGACGCCCGAGGAAGAAGAAACTGAAACCAATAATCAAACAGACAGCTCAACACCGGCGCCGGCTTCTGACGATTTATTCATCAATGAACTCTTTGTTAACCCCAAGGGAGTTGATAGCTTGTCTTTGACTCAAGAATTTATTGAACTGCACAATCGCGGCAAAACTCCGCTGGCGCTTGATAATTGGCGAATTGAAATCGGCGACATTGTTTTTCCCTTGCCGGCAGGAACGATTATAGCGCCCGGCGGCTTTACAAGTCTGCGCGATCCGAAAAACATTGTTTTACCCAATAAAGGAGAAACCATTAAACTTTTTGCGCCTGAAAAAACCACCGCCCTGCAAAGCGTCAGTTATAAAGAAGCGCCGGACGGCATGAGCTATGCATACTTTTCAGGCACTTGGCGCTGGACCGCTTTGGCAACGCCCGACAAAGTCAATCAACTCGCTCAAGCGCCCAGGGCGGCCTTTGAAGTTATCGGGGTGTTGATGCCAAACGTTAAACTGCGCTTTGACAGCTCAGACAGTTTTACCAATGGCCAAGCGGCCGAATATTTATGGGATTTCGGCGCCGGTAAAACCAGTCTTGAACCCTTTCCTGAATTTTCTTTTGATAAGAACGGAACCTATCAAGTATCGCTAGCTGTTAAAACCGACTACGGGTTGTCTAAAGTGGAACAAAAAATTAAAATCGGAGAAAACAAAACAGTGGAGCTAGACCGAGAAAAGGAAGTTTCCGGCCAAACGGCGCCCGAACCGGTTGAAGCGATTGACGGCGCTGACTTTACCACCGCCGGAACCGTTGTCGTGAAGCCGGGCGTTTTCGGAGTTCAATATTTTTATCTTTTGCCCGAATACGGCGAACCCTTAATTGAAATTTATAATTCAAAAAAACTATTTCCCAAGTTAAAAATCGGCGATCAAGTAATCGTCAGTGGTGAATACACGGAACGCGAACAAGGTCCGCGCCTTAAAATCAAAGAAGCTAAAGACGTTAAGTTTATCGGCGAGGGAGAGCTGGAGATCCCTGTGCCGAGCAACAGTACAGAGATTACCAAACCGCCTTTTCCTAGGTTGGCGAGCGTTACCGGAGAAATAGTTTCCAAAAAATCGCCGCGCATTTACCTGGCCGATGAAACGGGGGAAATTGAAATATATCTATCTAAAAATACCGGGCTTAAAATCAGCGATTTTGAAGTTGGAAAAACAATTACCGTTAAGGGCGTGCTGACCCTTTCCAACGGAACAGTCCGGCTTCAGCCGCGTTATTCAGAAGATATTATAACCAGTGATGATATAGCGCCGGAGGCAGCGGATTTTACAGCAGCCGCTCTGCCGATTTCTTCTTCAGTCTTAGGCGAGGAAATAAACCAAAAGCCAAATTTATCAAACAAAAATATTACTGCCCTATATCTCGCGGGCGGCGCCGTCATATTAATAGGCGCTCTCTTATATTTCGGAAATAAAAAATCCAGAAGCTAAGCCTCTGGATAAAAAATTACTAAATCAATTGTTTGAAAATTTATAATCAGCCTTACCTTTATTAAAGGAGAATCTTGGCCGCAAAAAGTGCAATCCGAAATGTTCGCCTTCTTCTAAGCACATTCTTAGACCAAAACCCTCATCTTTATATTTTTCATAAAAGGCCTTAACCTTTTCTGAAGGAAAAAATTGAATTATCATGATTGTTTTACCGTCATTGTGGTAAACAACCAAGCTGTCATCCACCGGTTCAACAAAAGTTGTGCGGGGCTGATCCTGGAGTGATTGAATTTTTTCTTCATTGATTTTTTCAAGCGTAGCCGCTTTTAATATATCAATGCAAGGTCTTTCTAGACACTCGTTGGTTGGTTTTAAAAGAACAGTAGGTACAAGGTATATATTTTCCGGTAGTAAAACTGCGGTTACTACTTCCTTAATGAACTCGTTTTTCTTTACATCTGTTACTGAGTACAATTTTTCCTCCTGATTTAGTTATGTAAAAATTTTAATTTCCTTTATTAAATCACGAATAAATAAAAAAGTCAAGGTATCAAAAAAACGATGCTTAAAAGCATTGTCCTGGCGCTGGCCTACTTTCCCGGAGCTTGGACGGCTCGAGTATCATCGGCGCTGAAAGGCTTAACTTCTGTGTTCGGGATGAGAACAGGTGTGACCCTTTCGCTTGGAGCACCAAGACGATGCCTTTAAACATCGGCTTGATAAAGATTCATGTAAAAAACATTGTAAACAAAAATGTGGGAAAATCTAATGGTTTATTAGTACTCCTCGGCTTAACCCATTGCTGGGCTTACACCTAGAGCCTATCAAGGTCATATTCTCTGACCAACCTATGAAATCTAATCTTGAAGACAGCTTCACGCTTAGATGCTTTCAGCGTTTATCTTAACTGAAGGTAGCTACCCAGCAATGCCCCTGGTGGAACAACTGGCACACTAGAGCTTCATTCTTCCCGGTCCTCTCGTACTAGGGAAGAGCCTTCTCAAATTTCCGCGACCATAGTGGAGAGGAGACCGACCTGTCTTACGACGGTCTGAACCCAGCTCGCGTGCCGCTTTAATAGGCGAACAGCCTAACCCTTGGGAGCTTCTCCACCCCCAGGATGCGACGAGCCGACATCGAGGTGCCGAACCACGCCGTCGCTGTGGACGCTTGGGCGTGACTAGCCTGTTATCCCCGGAGTAGCTTTTATCCGATGAGCTTCCGCCGTTCTATTTCGTACGGTCGGATCACTAAGTTCTGCTTTCGCAACTGCGCGACTTGTGGGTCTTGCAGTAAAGCCGGCTTGTGCCTTTACACTATCTTCCGGATTTCCATCCCGGAATAGCCGACCTTTGTAAACGCCTCCGTTACCTTTTAGGAGGCATCCGCCCCAGACAAACTACCCACCAGATACTGTCCTCTCTCCCGATTCAGGGAGCGAAGTGAGAATTAAGAACATGTCAGGGTGGTATCTCACTGGCGCCCGAAGGCTCCCACCTATGCTGAACAGACATATCCCTAACTCAATATCAAGTTGTAGTAAAGCTTCACGGGGTCTTTTCGTCCAACTATGGTTAACCAGCATCTTTACTGGTCTTGTAATTTCGCCGAGTCCCTTGTTGAGACAGTTTTCAAGTTGTTATGCCATTCGTGCAGGTCGGAACTTACCCGACAAGGAATTTCGCTACCT
>ERZ761602.625-NODE-625-length-73554-cov-14.287378_pt1 | contig 73554 bp, 71 predicted proteins | sample MGYA00512165_ERZ761602 | MGnify/ENA primary metagenome ERZ761602 (study PRJEB28899, sample SAMN02445085) | bioreactor sludge metagenome | biome: EBPR sludge; isolation source: Thorneside wastewater treatment plant | place: Australia: Brisbane, Thorneside...
GGGACGAGCCGCCGATCAGCGCGGTGGGCTGGGTGTCGGAGCTGATCGGGATCGCTGGCGGCGAGGATGTCTTCGCCGAACGCGCATGCCATCCGGGCGCGGTCCAGCGCATCCTGGCCGATCCCCTGGAGGCGGCCAGGCGGGCGCCGGACATCGTGGTCGGCTCGTGGTGTGGCAAGCGCTTCCGCCCCGAACGCGTGGCAGCGCGCGCCGGCTGGGAGGACGTACCGGCAGTGCGCGATGGCGAATTGCACGAGGTGAAATCGGCGTTGATTCTGGCGCCCGGACCGGTGGCGATCCGCGAAGGCTTGCCGGCGCTGGCCGAGCTGATTGCGCGCTGGGCAGTGCGCCAACACGCCTGAGGCGGCAACGGCGGCGGCGCCGTACAGCCGGCCCGCTGGTAGTGCGGGATTCGTGGCCTGCCTTGCCTTGCCGGGCCGCGCTGCGCCGGATACGCTCACGTCATTGAACACGTTTCGAGAGGCAATCTGCCCACCATGAGCCCTTCCACCCGTAGCGAAGCCCAGCAGCGCGTTGACGATATCCATGCCTTTCGTGTGGAACTCGCCCGCCTCGAAGACGAGGGCGTGCTCCAACTCGAGCGCGCACAGCGGCAGGAGCTGACGCGCCACCACGACAGCGTGCTGGACGACTTTGCGGTGCGCTTCGACATCGACCGCGACACCCAGGCGCGCCAGCTCTCCCTGGGCATGCGTGTGGCCTCATTCCTCGGCGCACTGGCCTTGGCGGCGAGCGTGTTCTTTCTGTTCTACCAGTTCTGGGGCTTCTTCACCGAGACCGCCCAGGTCGCGACCCTGATCGGCGCCAGCCTGGCCAGCCTGGGGCTCACGGCCTGGATCCAGGGCCGCGACGCTTCGGGCTACTTCACCAAGCTTGCGGCCATGGTGGCGTTTGCCTGCTTCGTGCTCAACCTCTACATGCTGGGGCAGATCTTCAACGTCACACCGTCGGATACGGTGCTGCTGCCCTGGGCCACGTTCGCCTTCCTGCTTGCCTACCGTTATGACTTGCGTCTGCTGCTGGCTGCGGGCATTTGCTGCGTCATCGCCTGGGTGTCGGCGAGGGTGGGGGCCTTTGGTGGCGTGTACTGGCTGTCGGCCGGTGAGTGGCCTGAGCATTACTTCCCGGTCGGTGCTCTGCTACTCGCAGTGCCGATGCTGATTTCGCATCGGCGCTTTGCCGGCTTCGAGGCCATCTATCGTGTGTTCGGCTTGCTTTGCTTGCTGGTGCCGATGCTGATCCTGGGGCACTGGGGGCGGGGCAGTCACCTGGACATCGACCCCTGGCTCATCGAGGGCGGCTATCAGGTGGCGGGCTTTGTGGTCAGTGCGCTGGCGATCTGGATGGGCGCACGGCGCTCGTTGAACGACATGGTCAACACCGGCATCGTGTTCTTCGTGCTCCTTCTCTATACCAAGTTCTTCGACTGGTGGTGGGCCATCATGCCGAAATGGTTGTTCTTCCTCGTGCTCGCGCTGTCGGCGATCCTGGTCCTGGTCGTGCTACGGCGTCTGCGTGGGCGCGGGGTGCCGGCATGAACACGCGTACGCTTACCCTGGCCTTGGGGGCCGCGATAATCGTGGTGGCCAATGCTGTCGCTTTGGGCGGGGTCGCCTGGAACCGTAGCGGCGAACCCGAGAGCCGCCTGGCGCTGTCGCAGCGCGAACTGGCGAAGACGGCTGAATGGCGGGCTCACCATGAGGACAGCGGCCTCGCACTGTCGTTGAAATGGCGCATACCGCGCGCCGGGCAGGAAGCTTACGAGAAGAACGGCTACTGGAGCTATGGCGGCAGCCCGTCCTGGCTGGACGAGCGCCGCCTTGCCGAGCTGGGTTTCGACGTTGAGCGTGCGAAGGCACAAGGGGCAGGGCAGCAGCCTTACCTGCGCAAGTCAGAGCGTGAGGTGCTGGTCGTGCTCGAGCTGGCCGGCGCGGCCTGGGAGCAGGCGCTGGAGGGGGCTCGCCGCAACCTCGCCGACAAGCAGGCTGCGCTGGCGGCGGAGCCCGATGCAGAGCAGGCCATCCGTGCGGAGAAGCAGGCGCGCGACTGGCTGGAGCGTGAAGAACGCCACAATAGCCGCCTCTTTGCCATTGACGCCGGCACCGACCTTGCAGGCCTGCGCGCGCAGTACCCCGACCGAAGCCGCTACATGATCCTGACTGCCCACCTGCGCCTGCATCGCAGTGCGAACGGCGACGAAGTAGTGCTGGGGGGATACCTGAACACCCGCGCCGGACACCGCATCAATGTGCCGCATGCCTTGCGCGGTACTTTTGCCGCTGCGCCGGTGGCGGAGGCGTATGAGGCGAGCGGAGCGGCGCCGTTTGGCGTGGTGCTTGCGGTGGGGCGACGGCTTGAGCCGTGGATCGAGTCTGTCGTGCAGCGTTGAACGGGCACCGGTGCGCGGCGCCGTAATTGCCTTTGAAGGCTCGCGGCTTGCGCCGCTCCCAGTGGAGAGACTCACCCGCGGCGGCTGGCTTTTTAGCAGCGGCGCCAGCCGCGAGGGGTTGAAGGCGATACGGGTGGGTGGCCAATGGAAGGCTCGCGACTAGCGTCGCTCCTACAGCCAACCCAGCGCGCGTCTCCCCCGTAGGAGCAGCGCCAGCCGCGAGCTTTTCCGAGCCAGACCCAGGCGGCATCGCATTCAACCCCCTCGCGGCTCGCGCCGCTCCTACAGCGCTCCAACCGCTGCCGATCGCTCCCTGTAACTGCGAGCTTCTGGGCGTCCCCGCTTTGACCATCAAGCCTTGCGGTGAAGCGAGGCGGGTGGGGAAGCGAAGAGGGTGATCGAGAACTAGAATGAAAGTGAAGGGTCCAGTATCCGAAGCCTAGAAGGAGACCGCAATGAGCCCGATTTCCGCCCCCCAGGCGAGCGGCATGCAGCAGTATGGCGCCAACGTCCAGCAGGGCGCTGGCGCGGCGCGGGCGCAGCCCTTGCCGACCCGGGCCGAGGCCCGTGAGCAGCTCAACGTGCAGATTCTGCAGTCGTCGATGGAGGTCTCGATCCGCTCTGGTGATGAATCACTCGCCCTGTTGCTGAGGTCGGCAATCGAAGGTATCAATGCGGCGCTCGCGCCGACGCTCGGCCCTGATGCGTTGCAGAACGTGATGACCCAGGACAACTCGGCTGAGGCAACGGCCGAACGTATCGTGTCGATGTCGACAGGCTTTTTCGAGGCTTATGCGTCGGGCCGGCCGGGCGAGGATGCCGAGACGGTGTTGCGCGATTTCATCGACGTGATCCGCGGGGGCTTCGAGCAGGGCTTCAACGAGGCGCGTGACATACTGAGCGGGCTGGGGGTGTTCAATGGCCAGGTCGAAGCCGACGTGATGAAGACGCGTGAACTGGTGCTGCAGGGGTACGACCGCTTCATCCTCGACCGCCTGCCGACGGCCGACCAGCAGGCCTGAGCCTTGCGTTGGCCGTCAGCCTTGCTGCGGTGCCGAGGCCTTGAACCAGGCCTCGAGAAACTCCACGCACACGCGCAGCTTGGCCGAGTGTGACAGCCGCGAGGGGTAGACGGCATACACGTCGGCTTCTTGCGCATAGTCGGGCAGGACGCGAACCAGTTCGCCGCTGGCGAGGCTCGGGCCAACGTCCCAGATCGAGCGCAGGATGATGCCGTGGCCATCGACTGCCCAGTGCCGCACCACTTCGCCATTGTTTGCAGACAACGGGCCGCCGACGTGGACCGTTTCCAGCCCCTGCGGGCCGCGCAGGCTCCAGCGCCCGAAATCCTGGTCGCGCTCACGGATCACGATGCAGTCGTGCGCAGCCAGCGCTTGCAGGCTGCTCGGGGCGCCGCGGCGCTCGAGGTAGGCGGGAGCGGCGCACAGGACGCGAGCGTTACCGGCGATCCGGCGCGAGATCAGGTTGGCTTCCTGCACCGTACCGATGCGAACGTCGAGTTGGAAGCCTTCGCCCACCAGGTCGACCGGGCGGTCGAGCAGTTCGAGCTGGATCTCCAACGCGGCATAGCGCTTGGCGAGTGCGGACAGCGCGGGGGCGAGGCAATTGCGGCCGAATCCGGAGCTGCAGCACAGCCGCAGCAATCCGGCCGGCTCGGCGCGGTGGCTGCTGATTGCCTCGGTCATCTGGTCGACATTGTCGAGTATGCGCTGGGCCCACTGGTGGACGATGTCGCCCTGCTCGGTGATGCGCAGGCTGCGTGTGCTGCGATGTACAAGGCGGGTTTGCAGGTTCTGCTCCAGCAGTGCGATCCGCTTGCTGATCAAGGCCTTGGAGACGCCGAGTTCGCGTGCCACGGCGCTGAAACTACGCTGGCGCACGAGTTCGCAGAAGAGACGGAGGTCTTCGAGTTGGGGTCTATTGTTCACTATTCATGTACATCGAGTTCACGCTTTCCTGGATTGTAGCTTTTTGGGTGAACGCTAAGCTTGGCGCTCGTGGCATGAGGATGCCGAGGGAGTTGTCTGGGCCAAGTGGAGGGAGCGGGAATGAAGACACACAGGATTGCGGTCATTGCAGGAGACGGAATTGGCAACGAGGTGATGCCGGAAGGCCTGCGCGTGGTGGAGGCGGCCGCGCGCAAGTTCGGCATCGGCTTGGCGTTCACCACCTTCGACTGGGCGCATTGCGGCTACTACGAGAAGCACGGGCAGATGATGCCGGCGGACTGGTTCGAGCAACTCCGAGGTTTCGATGCGATCTACTTCGGCGCGGTGGGCTGGCCTGGCAAGGTGCCCGATCACATTTCGCTGTGGGGCTCGCTGCTCAAGTTCCGGCGTGATTTCGACCAGTACGTGAACCTGCGCCCGGTGCGCCTGATGCCGGGCGTCCCCTGCCCACTGGCAAACCGGAAGGTCGGTGACATCGACTTTTACGTGGTGCGTGAGAATACCGAGGGCGAGTACTCGGCGATCGGGGGGCGCATGTTCGAGGGCACCGAGCGCGAAACGGTGATCCAGGAGTCGATCTTTACGCGCAAGGGTGTCGACCGGGTGCTGAAGTACGCGTTCGAGCTGGCGCAGCAGCGGCCGAAGAAGCATCTGACCTCGGCGACCAAGTCGAACGGGATGGCGATCAGCATGCCGTACTGGGACGAGCGTGTTGAGAACATGGCTGCCGTCTACCCCGATGTGCGCTGGGACAAGTACCACATCGACATCCTGACCGCGCGCTTCGTGCTCAGCCCGGAGCGCTTCGACGTGGTGGTGGCCTCAAACCTGTTCGGCGACATCCTGTCCGACCTGGGCCCGGCGTGCGCGGGGACGATCGCGATTGCGCCCTCGGCCAATCTCAACCCCGAGCGCAGCTTCCCGTCCCTGTTCGAGCCGGTTCATGGTTCGGCGCCAGACATTTACGGACGCAACATCGCCAATCCGGTGGGCATGATCTGGTCCGGGGCGATGATGCTCGACTTCCTGGGCAATGGGGATGCGGCCCATACCGCTGCACACGATGCCATCCTGCGTGCAATCGAGACCACGCTTGCCGAGGGGCCGCGCACGCCCGACATGGGTGGTACGGCCAGCACCAGCGACATCGGCAGGGCAATCGCCGCGGCGCTTTAAACGCAGCTGCCCGCCTGGGTGGCGGGCAGCGGGCGACACTTGGCGGGGGCCCAGGGGGGTTACTTGTCTTCGCCGTTCTGGCCGCGGACGATGAGCACGCTGATGCCGACCTTGCGCACGAGGTTCTCCGCCACGCTGCCGAGCAGCAGTCGGCGTACGCCGCGGCGGCCGTGGGAGCCGACCACCAGCAGGTCTGCACCCGAGCTCTTGACCGCTTCGGCGATCAGGTCGTCGGTGTGCTCGCCATGGCCGTGCAGCATGTGGATGCGCGCGTTTACACCTGCAGCCTGTGCCTGCTCGAGCGCGCGGTTCAGTACGCCCTTGCCGCCAGACTCGAGCGCGTCCTTGAGTTGATTGGCGTTGGAGGTGGTGACCCCGCCGCTGTGGAAGACATGGACGAGGTGCTCGTCGATGGCGTGGGCGATCTCGAGCAGCGCGCCGTGCACCTTGGCGACGCCGATGGCTTCGTCGAGTGCCTTCTGCGAGGTGCGGCTCTCGTCGATGGCGATGAATACGTGTTTGTACATGCGTGACTCCTGTCGTGAGGGCGGGCGGCCCGCGTACTGTGCAGCCGCCCGCAGGGGGTCAGTCCAGGCCCTTGGCCGTGTTTGCCGGGTTGACGAACTTGCGCTGGAAGGCGAATACCACGCCTGCAGCAGCCAGGCCGATGAGGTCGGAGGCGAGGCCGCCTGCGATCATCGCCAACGCTGCCAGGATAAGCACAACACGCAGCGCCAGGTTGACCAGGCCGAAGAACCAGCCCTGGATGCCCGAGGCGAGCAGGTAGATGCCGAAGGCCGCGGTGACGAAGGCGTGCAGGTTCTCGTGCCAGGCGCCCTGCATGAGCAGTGGTGCGGTGTAGAAGAACATGAACGGTACCACGAAGGCGGCAAGGCCGAACTTGAAGCTCTCGACGCTGGTCTTCATCGGGTCCGACTGCGCAATGGCGGCACCGGCGTAGGCGGCGAGCGCGACCGGCGGCGTGATGGCCGACATGACTGCGTAGTAGAAGATGAAGAAGTGCGCTGTCAGTGGCTCGATGCCGAGCTGGATCAGGCCCGGGGCGATGACGCTGGCGGCCACCGCGTAGGCAGCCGTTGTCGGCATGCCCATGCCCAGGATGATCGACACGCACATCGCGAAGAACAGCGCCACCAGCTGACTCTGGCCGGCGAGCTCGAGCAGCATCGACGAGAAGCGGGTGCCGATGCCGGTGAGCGCAATGACGCCGACGATGACACCCGCTGCGGCGCACACGGCGACGAGCTGCAGCGACATGCGGGCGGCGATCTCGAAGGCATAGAGGATCTCCTTCACGCCCATGCGGAAGGGCGTGAACCAGCTCACCACCGCGGCGGCGGCCATGGCCAGCGTGCCGGCGCGGATCACCGAGTAGCCCATGAAGAGGGCGCCGATCAGGGTGAAGATGGGAATGAACAGGAAGGCCTGGCGGGCGAGCTTGCCGAACTCGGGCAGGTCTTCGCGCGGCAGGCCGCGCATGCCCTTCTTCAGCGCTTCCTTGTCGACCATGAAGTAGATCGACAGGAAATACAGCACGGCGGGAATGAGGGCCGCGATGACGATGTCCGAGTACGCGATACCCGTGATCTCGGCCATGATGAAGGCGCCGGCGCCCATGATCGGCGGCAGGATCTGGCCGCCAGAGGAGGCGGCTGCCTCGACCGAGGCCGCCGTCTGCGGTGTGTAGCCGACGCGCTTCATCAGCGGGATGGTGAGCGAACCGGTGGATACGACGTTGCCTGCCGAGGTGCCGTTGATGGTGCCCATCAGTGCCGACGAGAACACCGCCACCTTGGCCGGCCCGCCGCGCGCACCGCCTGCGGCAGCGAAGGCGAAGTTCACGAAGTACTCGCCCACGCGGCTGGCCTGCAGAAAGGCTGCGAAGGTGATGAACAGAATGATGTAGGTGGACGAGATCGCCGTGGTCGGGCCCAGGATGCCGTTGTCGGTGTAGATGAAGGCGAAGAAGCGCGCCGGGGCATAACCCTTGTGCTCGAGCACGCCGGGGAGCCAGGGGCCGACGAAGCCGTAGAGGATGAACACGGCGACGATCGCGACCAGGGCAAGGCCGGCGAGGCGGCGGGTCATCTCCAGGATGAGCAGAATGCCGGCGATCGAGGCAAACATGTCATTGAAGTGGGGGAAGACCTGGGCGCGGATTCGCAGGAACTCGGCGTGCGAGATGATGTATGCACCGACCGTGATCGCGGCGACGGCCATCAGCACGTCGGGCAGGGCGACGCGGTCGCGGGCGTGGGTGGGTGAAACCCATGAGGCGATCAGCGCAAGCGTGGTGCCGCCGAGCAGGGGGTAGCCGAAGGTCCACAGCATCGCATCCTTGGGGGCGCCGGTCTTGACCAGTTCGCCAGAGGTGATGGCGAGCATGATCTGGCCCAGGGCGATCAGGATCATCACCGCGGCAGGCAGCAGCAACGCCCACTCGAGCGGACTGAGCGCCTTTTTGCCGGCAGGTTCGGCCGGGAACGCACGACCCGAAAAATAGATGAAGCCGAGCGCCAGGCCAGCGGCGACGTGGGTCAGGCGGAACACCCAGGTCTCGAGCGGGTAGAAGTTCATCACCCCGATGTGGAACGCGGTGTACAGGATGCAGAGGGCGGCAAAGACCCATGCAAGCTTGCCGGTGAATACGCGCTGGTTGGCGACGACGACTTCGGCGTCGACGCCCGCTGCGATGTTGTCCTTGTCGCGAATCTCGAAGTCGCTGGCTGGACGGGCCGTGTTCGCCGGTTGCGGCGCTTGGCTGTTCATTGGGAGTCCTCCCGGTGCTGTTCTCGTTGGGATAGGGTCAAAAAAAGGGCCAGAGTCGCGGCATCGCGTTGCTCTGGCCCTTTGTCAGCGCAGGCTTCAGTCCTTGAGCTTGGCCGGGAGCGTGATGCCCTTCTCTTCGTAATAGCGCACGGCACCCGGGTGGTAGGGCAGGAAGCCGTTCTTGTCGACGTTCTCGAGCAGGGTCTCGGAGGCCGCGCTATGGATCTGCATCATGCGCGGATTGTTCTCCATCACCAGCTTGGTGATCTCGTAGGCGAGGCTGGCGGGCATGTCCTTGTGCGCCGTGGCGAAGTTCCACATGGCCACGGTGTTCTGGTCATAGTCGTGCCCGGAGTAGGTGCCGGCCTTGATCGTCAGCGCGGAAACCTCGGGGTGCTTGTCGAGGATCTTCGGCAGTTCGGTGTCATTGAAACCGAACATCACCACCTTGGCTTCGGCTGCGAGCTGGCTGAAGGCCGAGATCGGGATACCCGCGGCGAAGCAGAAGGCGTCGAGCAGGCCGTCCTGCAGCTGGCCGGCGGCGTCGGATGCGCCCGAGTTGGACTGCCGCGGCTTGACATCGAGGGTCGCCATGAAGCGCGGCCAGTAGGTGCCCGGGGTGCCGCCCGCGGGGCCGACGCTCACGCGCTTGCCGTTGAGGTCGCTCACCGCCTTGATGCCGGAACTGGCCAAGGCGATGCACTGGAAGGGCGTCTGGTACATCGGGAACAGGGCGCGGACATCAGTATGCGGCAGGCCGGGTGCGAGTTCGCTCTTGCCGTTCCAGGCGTCGTACATCGGGCCCATGGTGACCAGGCCGATGCCGTGCTCCTTCATCTGCACCAGGGTGGCGTTCTGCACCGGGCCGCCGGTCACTTCGCCGCTGGCGGTGATGCCGAACGTCTCGCCGATGTAGGCGGCGAGGCCGTTGCCATACACGAAGTAGGTACCGCCCTGGCTCGCCGTGCCCACCGTGAGGGCGCGCGGCCAACCGGTACGGTCCTGGGCGATGGCCGCTCCTGCGCTGACGAGTGTGGCGCCGGCAACGACGGCTGCGATGGTTTTGACGAATCCTTTCATACCTGTCTCCTGGTCAAGTGGAATGGCCTTGCCGCACGAAGTGTTCGGTCGGCAGGTCAGACATCGCCCGGGCGGGCGAGCGCTGGTCGTGCGCCTCGCTTTGCTGCAAGGTCGCGGTCAGCTTGATGACAGGTTAGGCGCTCGGTCCGCCGCCGCCTATTGTGGATATCGCGTAAGGGCTGCGCGCAGGCCCCACGCCTTCGCAATCTGCGCGTAGGAGTCGAGTCGGGCCTGGTGGTCGAAGATCTGCCCGGCGAGAATCAGTTCGTTGGCGCCGGTGCGTTCGACCAGGCGTGCGAGCGTATCGCGTACGCTGGCGGGGGAGCCGACTGCGGTGCACGCCAGGGATTGGTCGGCAAAGGCAAGTTCGGCGGTCGACCACTCGCATTCGTTGAAGGCGTCCGGGGGCGGCAAGGGGCCGCGCAGGCCGCGCGCCATGGCGGCGAAGCGCAGCCGCAGCGAACGTAGCAGATGCTGCGCCTGCTCGTCGGTGTCGGCGGCGATGGCATTGGCAGCGACGATGACGTAGGGCGCTGCCAGCGCCTCCGAGGGCTGGAAGCGGTTGCGATAGAGCTCGACTGCTTCCATGAGCATGCGCGGGGCAAAGTGCGACGCGAAGCCGAAAGGCAGGCCGAAGTGGGCGGCGAGCTCTGCGCTGTAGAGGCTGGAGCCGAGCAGCCAGATCGGGACGTCGAGGCCAACCCCCGGTACGGCCATCACGGCTTGACCCGGGCGTGGTGGCTGGAAGTAGCTGCGTAATTCGAGCACGTCCTGCGGGAAGCTGTTGTCGCTGTCCATGAGGTTGCGGCGCAGCGCGTGCGCGGTGATCTGGTCGGTGCCGGGCGCACGCCCGAGGCCGAGGTCGATGCGGCCGGGGAACAGGGACTCGAGCGTGCCGAACTGCTCTGCGATGACGAGCGGCGCATGGTTCGGCAGCATGATGCCACCGGCGCCGACGCGGATGCGGGTGGTCGCTGCGGCGACGTGACCGATGACCACCGCAGTTGCGGCGCTCGCGACGCCAGTCATGTTGTGGTGTTCGGCCAGCCAGTAGCGGGTGTAGCCGCAGCTGTCGGCGAGCTGCGCCAGTTCGCGGGTGTTGCGCAGCGCATCGGTCGCGCTGCTGCCGAGCGGGATGGGGGCGAGGTCCAGGATCGACAGCGGAACCGGTGGGGCGCTCGGGTACATGGCGGCTTGCTAGAATCGCGGCCTTCCATTACGCCACAGGCCCGACATGATTACCAGTAAGCCCGATATCGTGATCCTGACTGAAGACCGCTACGCGGTGATTGACGATACGGATTGGTATCAGGGCCAGATCGCGCGTGAGGAAGCCCTGCTCGAGGCTGCCCTGCGCAGGCAGGGTCTGGGCGTGGTGCGGCGCTCGTGGTCGGATCCCGGTATGGACTGGTCGGCGTGTCGGGCGGCGGTGTTCCGCTCGACCTGGGACTATTTCGACCGCTTCGACGCCTTCATGCCCTGGCTGGAGCAGGTGTCGGCCCGGACCCGCTTGATCAACGATGCCGAACTGATCCGCTGGAACGTCGACAAGCGCTACCTGGGCGATCTTGCAGGCCGTGGGATCGATATCGTGCCGACCCGATTCGTGACGCGTGGCGAGGACCTCAGCCTCGCCGAGGTGATGGCGGAGCAGGGTTGGGAGCAAGCCGTGTTCAAGCCGGTGGTGTCGGGCGCGGCACGGCTCACCCATCGTGTCGATCGTAGCGAGGCCGGTGCTCATGAGGGCCTCTTCGCGCGCTGCGTCGCCAACGAGGCGATGATGGTGCAGCGCTTCGAGGACGGCATCCTCGCCGATGGCGAAGTCTCGGTGGTGGTCATCGGCGGCGGCGTCACCCATGCAGTGCGCAAGACTGCACGCGCGGGCGATTTCCGCGTGCAGGACGATCATGGTGGGAGCGTGCATGCACATGAGCCAAGTGCGAGCGAGCGTGCCTTTGCGGAGGCCGTGGTCGCCGCCTGTCCTCAGTTGCCGGCCTACGCACGTGTCGATTTCGTGCGCAGCATCGATGGCGGGTTCCGGTTGATGGAAGTCGAGCTGGTTGAGCCGGAGCTGTTCTTCCGCTTCCACCCGCCCGCAGCCGAGCGCCTGGCGGCACTGATCGGTGAAATTCTGATTTGAATCAAGAAGATTGCTGCGGTGCACTAACACGAATCCCGGTAACGAATGCGTGCTTAGCGGTTAGAATGCGCGCCTTTCAAGCTTCCAGAGGTTTCACCATGATCCGCCGCACGCTGATGTTCGCCGCCCTGGCGCTCGCCACCCAGGCCGCGGTTGCCAAGGACTGGGACACCATCCGCTTCGCCACCGAGGGGGCTTACCCCCCGTTCAACACGGTCGACACCGCGGGCGCGGTACAGGGCTTCGATGTCGACATCGCCAACGCCTTGTGCGAGGAGTTGAAGGCCAGGTGCACCTGGGTCAAGCAGGAGTGGGACGGCATGATCCCGGCGCTGCTCAGCCGCAAGTTCGACGCCATCTCCGCTTCGATGTCGATCACCGAGGAGCGCAAGAAGCGGGTCGACTTCACCGACAAGTACTACGCCACCCCGCTTGGGCTGGTGGCGCGCAAGGACAGTGGGCTGCTGCCGACTCTGGAGTCGCTCAAGGGCAAGCGCATCGGTGTACAGCGCGGCACGGTGGCGGACAACTTTGCTTCGCGCTTCTGGGCCAGCCAAGGCGTCACCGTGGTGCGCTACGCGCGTCAGGAAGAGGCCTATCTCGATCTCGCTGCGGGCCGCATCGATGCCAGCTGGGTCGATGCACTGATGGCCGACGGAGGCTTCCTTCAGCAGCCTGCGGGGGCGGACTATGCCTTCGGCGGCGGCCTGTACCACGGCAGCAATGAGGCCGAGAAGGGGGTCATCGGCGAGGGTGTCGGTATTGCGCTGCGCAAGCAGGATGCGGCGCTCAAGGACAAGCTCAACCAGGCCCTGGCAGCGATCCGCGCCAACGGCAAGTACGACGAGATCCGCAAGAAGTACTTCGAGTACGACATCTACGGCGATTGAACCAGATCCACGGCGACTGTGCGGGCGCTTGCCCGCCGCCCCGCCAGCGGCCGTCTCGGGCCGGGGCTGACAGTCTGACATGGGTGGTCGCAGGGCCACCTTCACTTTCTGGCCGCAGGGCGGCGTCCGTGAGGGCGCTGCGGCGGCACAACCGATGCTTCACGGATACCTTCCTTCCCTGCTGGACGGCGCTTGGGTGACGCTGCGCGTGGCAGTGTTCTCGCTGCTGCTGGCGCTCGCGCTGGGCCTGCTCGGTGCCTCTTCACGGCTGTCGCCGCATGCGCTGCTGCGGCTGCCGGCGACCGTCTATACCACTGTCGTGCGTGGCATTCCCGACCTGGTGATGATGCTGTTGATCTTCTACGGCGGCCAGGTGGCGATCAACGCGATGACCGACGCGCTCGGCCTGGGCTATGTCGACATCAACCCCTTCGTGGCCGGCGTGGTGACGTTGGGCTTCATCTTCGGTGCCTACTTCACCGAGACCTTCCGTGGCGCCTTCATGGCGGTGCCTGCCGGCCAGCTCGAGGCCGGGCGCGCCTACGGCATGAGCCGCTGGCAGATCTTCCACCGCATCCTGTTCCCGCAGATGCTTCGCCATGCGCTGCCGGGGCTGGGCAACAACTGGCAAGTGATGCAGAAGAGCACGGCGCTGGTGTCGATCATCGGCCTGTCCGACATCACCTGGCTGGCCGACCAGGCTGGGCGCACCACCCATGAGCCCTTCCTGTTCTACATGGTCGTGTGCCTGTTCTACCTTGCGATGACGGCGCTCTCCGGGCTGTTGTTCGGCTGGCTTGAGCGGCGCTATTCGGTCGGTGTGCGGAGGGCTGCGGCATGATCGAATGGAGCCTGTTCGTCGACAGCTGGCCCTCGTACGCGGCAGGGCTGTGGGTGACGCTGCAGCTGACCGTGCTGTCGCTGGGCGCAGGCCTGGTGCTGGCGATCCCGCTGGCGGTGGGGCGGGTGTCGCCGCGGCGCTGGGTGGCCCTGCCGGTGTGGGCCTACACTTACTTCTTCCGTGGCACGCCGATGCTGGTGCAGCTGCTGCTGATGTACTACGGCATGGGCCAGTTCGAGTGGGTGCAGGCGCAGTGGGCGGACGGTAGCCGCTTCTGGCTCATCTTCCGCGAACCCTACGGCTGCGCGCTGGTGACCTTTGCGCTCAACACAGCGGCCTACACCACCGAGATCCTCGCCGGCGCGCTGCGTGCGACGCCGCACGGGGAGATCGAGGCGGCGCGCGCCTGCGGCATGTCGCGCCCGACCATGCTGCGCCGCATCCTGCTGCCGGGGGCCCTGCGGCGCGCGTTGCCGGCCTACAGCAACGAGGTGATCTTCATGCTGCACGGCACGGCGATCGCCTCCACGGTGACGCTGGTCGACCTGACCGGTGCGGCACGCAACGCCTACTCCCAATTCTTCGCACCCTTCGAAGCCTTCGTCTTCGCGGGCCTGATCTACCTGTGCATCACCTTTGCGCTGGTCGGCCTGTTTCGTGTCGCCGAGCGGCGCTGGCTTGCGCACCTGCAGCCGCGCAAAGCGGTGCGCAAGGCGGCCTGAAGGGCCCTGAGGGCAAACGGAACTTCATCCATGACACAACTGAGCGTCGAAGACCTTCACAAGCGCTATGGCGACCACGAGGTGCTCAAGGGCGTCTCGCTGGCGGCCGAATCCGGCGACGTGATCAGCATCATCGGCTCGTCCGGTTCGGGCAAGAGCACCTTCCTGCGCTGCATCAACTTCCTCGAGCAGCCCGACGCCGGTCGCATCAGCGTGGCGGGCGAGGAGATCCGCCTGGTACCTGGCAAGGACGGCCATCTGCGCGTGGCCGATGCCCGCCAGTTGCAGCGCTTGCGAACGCGCCTGGCGATGGTCTTCCAGCATTTCAACCTGTGGGCGCACATGACCGTGCTCGAGAACGTGGTCGAGGCTCCCATCCATGTGCTGGGGGTGTCGAGGAAGGAGGCCCACGAGCGCGCCATGGCCTACCTCGACAAGGTGGGAATCAGCCGCTTCAAGGACAGCTATCCGGCGCACCTGTCGGGCGGTCAGCAGCAGCGCGTGGCGATCGCCCGTGCGCTGGCGATGGAGCCGGCGGTGCTTTTGTTCGACGAGCCGACTTCGGCGCTCGACCCCGAACTGGTGGGCGAGGTGCTGAAGGTGATGCGCGGCCTTGCCGAAGAGGGGCGGACCATGGTCGTGGTGACGCACGAGATGGGCTTCGCGCGCGAGGTGTCGAACAAGGTGATGTTCCTGCACCAGGGCTTGGCCGAGGAGAGCGGCGCGCCCGCCGACGTCTTCGGCCAGCCCCGCAGCGAGCGTCTGCGCCAGTTCCTGTCGGGCAACCTCAAGTAGGCAGGCGGCGCAGGTAAAGTGCAACGGCGCCGGTCGCCAGCACACAGGCGCCCAGCAGCAGTGCAAGGCCGGGCCAGTGACCGGCGCCCCAGGCCGTGCCGGCGACGGTGCCGATGACGCTGGCGCCGAGGTAGTAGCTCGACAGGTAGAGTGCTGAACCGAGCGCCCGCCGCTCTCCTGCACGCTTGCCCACCCAGCCGCTGGCGAGCGCGTGGGCGGCGAAGAATCCGAAGGTGAATACGCCCACGCCGGCGATGATCAGGGCCAGTGGTCGGGCGAGCGTCAGCGCCAGGCCCAGTCCCATCACCACCACCATGATCCACAACACCTTGTGCCGGCCGTGACGGTCCGCCAGGCGGGCGCTCAGCGTCGACGCCCAGGTGCCTACCAGATAAAGCAGGAAGATCGCGCCGATGGCGGTCTGGCCCAGCAGGTAGGGCGCTTCGAGCAGCCGGAAGCCGAGGAAGTTGTAGAGCCCGACGAAGGCGCCCATGGCCAGGAAGGCCACCAGGAAAAGCGCCGGCAGGCCCGGGTCGCGATAGATGGCGAGCGCGTCGCGCAGGATGCGTGCAGGTGTTGCTGCGCGTGGCTGGAAGTGGTGCGAGGGCGGCAGGCGACGCCAGAACAGGACCGCAGAGGCGAGGCCAAGCACGCCGATAACGGCCAGCGCCACCCGCCAGGAGCTCCAGTCGGTGATCAGCGCTGCAATGAAGCGTCCGCTCATGCCGCCCAGCGCATTGCCGGCGATGTAAAGGCCCATCGCCCGCGCCTGCGCGTTGGGGGCGATCTCTTCCCCGATGTAGGCCATGGCTGCTGCCGGCAAGCCAGCGATGACAGCGCCGAGCAGGGTGCGCAGCACCAGTAGCGAGCCGAAGTCGGGGGCGATCGCCGTCGCGCAGGCCAGGACCGCCGCGATTCCGAGCGCGACCATCATGACCTGCCGGCGACCGATGCGGTCGGCGAGCACGCTGCCCGGGATCAGCATCAGGGCCAGCCCGGCCGCAGCGGCAGACACCGTGAGACTGGCGCTGGCTGCACCGATGCCGAATTCGTCCGCCAGCAGGGGGAGCAAGGGCTGGGGGCCGTACACCATGGCGAAGGTGGCAAAGCCGCCGACGAACATGGCCAAGTTGGCGCGCCGATAGCCTGGCGTGCCGGCTTCAAGGGGCGCGGGCAATGTGGATGCCGGGATGGCGGCGCCGGCGGTCGGAGCGGGCTGTGGCATGGCGCTTTGAGGTGGCATGTGCAGGCAGGCGGGGAGGGTGATGAACTGCCAGATGATCTTAGGTTGCCGTCGGACTCTTGGTCCAATATATTTGAAAGGCTTTATTCATATATGGATCAGATCAATGGAGCTGAGGCACCTGCGCTACTTCCTTGCCGTGGCGGATGAACTCAACTTCACCCGCGCCGCGGCACGCCTGCATATCGGCCAACCGCCGTTGTCGATGCAGATCCGCGATCTCGAGGACGAATTGGGCGTGCGCTTGTTCGAGCGCAATGCTCGCCGCGTGGCGTTGACGCCGGCTGGCAAGTGCCTGCAGGAGCACGCACAGCGGATCATGGCGGGTGTGCAGGAGGCGGTGGCGCAGACCCAGCGCGTGGCGCGCGGTGAGGCCGGTGAGCTGCGGGTGGGGTTTACTTCGTCGCTGCCCTTCACCGATCTGCTGCCCGATGCGCTGCATGCCTACCGCAAGCGCTATCCCGCGGTACGGCTTCAGCTACGCGAGATGTTCACGCCCGACCAGTTTGGTGCGCTCGGCCGTGACGAGCTCGACGTCGGTTTCGTACGCCTGCAGGGGACTCGTGCGCCGGAGGGGATCCGGATACGGGAGATCGCGCGCAATCCGCTGCGTGTGGTGGTCAATGTTGCGCACAGGCTCGCCAGCGCCGGCTCGGTGTCGTTTGCAGACCTGCACGACGAGGACTTCATCGCCTTCCCGGCCGACGTTGGTACCGATCTGCCCGCCGTGCTGCGTGGCCTGTGCCGCCAGGCCGGCTTCGAGCCGCGCATCGTGCAGGTCGCACGCGAGGCGACGACGCAGATCGGCCTGGTCGCCGCCGGCTTGGGTATTGCCGTTCTGCCTGCGCCGCTCGAAACGGTGCGCATGCCACGTGTACGCTACCTCGCGCTGACCGATCCGGAGGCGGAGTTCAGGCTTGCCGTGGCTACGGCCGAGTCGGCGCAGGGGGCTTTGCTGGCGGGCTTTCTTGCGGTCGTGGATGAGCTTTCGGGCGCAGATGGTCAGGCACCGAAGAAGCGCTGACGGATCTCATGCGGCAACTCCACGCCAGTATGGCGGGCACGCTGCAGCAGCTCCCAGTAGTAGCGGTAGGAGGCGCGGTCGTGCAGGCGGCCCTTGTGCTGGATAGGACCCCACGCGGTGTCCTGTGCGGAGATGAGAATCTCGACCGCCTCCTCGACCTCGGTGAAGTCGGGTTGCATCGCGGCGACGATCGGCAGGATCTGGTTGGGATGGATGCTCCACATGCGCAGGTAGCCAAATTCGCGGCGGGCGCGGTCGGCGTCGTGGCGTATCACCGCCACGTCCCGCAACTCGGTGGTGACGTTGTGCGAAGGTACGACGCCGTTGGCCAGGGCTGCAGCGGCGATGTCGGCCTTGGCACGCACGATGAGTGGGTGCTCGAACTGGCCCGGACTCTTCATCGCACTGCCCGGGATGGCGCCGTGGTGGCCCGAGACGAAGTCCATGAGGCCGAAATCGAGAGACTCGACGCCTTCGAGTGCGGCGATCTCCCAGGCCTCGCGCAAGGCGCCGTGGGTTTCGATGAGCACGTGCACCGGCAGCGCACGCGCCAGGCTGCAGGCCGCTTCGACGCGGCGCAGTTCGTTGATCTGTGTGGCGGCGTCGGCCACGGAGCGTACCTTTGGGAGGGTGACGAAAGCGAGGCGGTGCCCGGCGCCACCGACCAGGATCTCGAGGTCGCGCTGCCAGTGCGGATGGGTGATGTCATGGATGCGCGCGCCGACCCGGCCGTAGTGGTTCTCGGCGCCATTGACCATCTCCACGACCATGTGGGCGTGTTCGGCTTCGGCGCCGGCGGCGGCGCCGTCCTCGCAGTCGCAGGTGATGTCGAACACCGGGCCGAGTTCCTGTTGTAGCTTCAAGGCCTTGAGCATCAGCTTCTCGGCGCCGGCGTAGTGGTCGACGGCGGGAAGGGCAGGGAAGGGCTTTTCACCGGCAAACAGAACTTGGGCGGGGTGAAGCGACATGTCGGGCTCCTCGGGTGGGTGTGGCTCGTCCGCCACGGTGCGATGCAGCGCACGGCAGGCCCTCATGGGGCCCGGAGAAAAAGAAAAGGCCACGGATTTTACCCCGTGGCCTGTCGCAAGGGCGGCACGCGGCCGCCCGCGCGCAGCTTACTTCAGCATGTCGGCAACGGCCGCGCGCTCGTCCTCGAGTTCCTTGAGGGTGATGGCGATCTTGCCTTGGGAGTACTCGTCGATTTCCAGGCCCTGGATGATCTTGAACTGGCCATCCTTGCACTCGCAGGGGAAGCCGAACACGACGCCTTCGGGAATGCCGTAGGAGCCGTCCGAGGGCACGCCCATGGTGACCCAGTCGCTGGAGCCCAGCACCCAGTCGCGCACGTGGTCGATGGCGGCGTTCGCGGCCGAAGCAGCCGACGACAGGCCACGGGCCTCGATGATGGCAGCGCCGCGCTTGCCGACGGTGGGCAGGAACACGTCGTTGTTCCAGGCGTGGTCATTGATCAGCGCCTTGACGCTGTCACCGTTCGACTCGCAGAAGCGGTAGTCGGCGTACATGGAGGGCGAGTGGTTGCCCCACACCACCATCTTCTTGAGCGACGACACTTCACGGCCGGACTTGGCCGCGAGCTGCGACAGCGCGCGGTTGTGGTCCAGGCGCAGCATGCCGTGGTAGTTGTTCGGGTTGGTGCGGCCGACCTTGATGGCGGCGGCGCGGGCGATGTAGGCGTTGGTGTTGCAGGGGTTGCCGACGACCAGCACGCGCACGTCTTCCTTGGCGTTCTCGGCGATGGCCTTGCCCTGGACGGTGAAGATGGCGCCGTTGGCGGTCAGCAGGTCGGCACGCTCCATGCCGGGGCCGCGCGGACGGGCACCGACCAGCAGGCACACGTCGGCGTCCTTGAACGCGACGTTGGGATCGTCGGTGGCGATCATGCCGGCGAGCAGCGGGAAGGCGCAGTCTTCCAGCTCCATCATCACGCCCTTGACGGCCTTCTGGGCCTGGGGCAGGTCGAGCAGCTGCAGGATGACGGGCTGGTCCTTGCCCAGCATTTCGCCGCTGGCGATGCGGAACAGCAGGCTGTAGCCGATCTGGCCGGCGGCGCCGGTGACAGCGACGCGCATGGGGGCTTTGCTCATGTGGATACTCCCTCAAGTAAGACGGTCTAGGTTGTCCTGGATTGCTGCCCGGCGCCTGCAGTGCGCATGCTGACCACAAGCGTCCGCACCCCGAATGACTGGGGTCGAAACGAGCGCGGGGATACTAATGCGAACGGACTGTGCTGTCAAATGTCGTTTTATATCTTATATAAGACATAAGACATGCTATGGACGGCATTTTAATTTTGTGATCAAATGCGCGCATGTCACATGAGGCGCCCACCTTCAGTCCGCTTTACCGTCAGATCAAGGCCCTGATTCTACAGGCTCTTGAGGCGGGCGAGTGGCGTCCTGGTCAGGCTATTCCAAGCGAGCAGGAGCTTGCCGCCCGGTTCAGTGTGTCGCAAGGCACCGTGCGCAAGGCGATCGATGAGATGGCAGCGGACAACCTGCTGGTGCGCAAGCAGGGCAAGGGTACCTATGTCGCATCGCACAACGACCCGCGCGCGTTGTTCAGGTTCTTGCGCCTCGTTCCGAATGACGGCGATCTCTCTCCGCCGCAGAGTGTGCCGCTTGATTGCTGGCGCGCGAAGGCAGGGCAGGAGGCCTCGCGCATGCTCGGTATCGAGCCCGGTGCGCCGATCATCATCGTGCGCCGTTTGCTCAAGTTCGCGGCCCGGCCTGTCGTCATCGACGAAATCTATCTCCCCGGCGAGGTTTTTCAGGGGCTGACGGCCGAGGTGCTGCAGGGATGGAACAGTTCGCTGTACAGCCTGTTCGAGACTCGTTTCGGTTTGCGCATGATTCGCGCCCAGGAGCGCATTCGAGCCGTTGCAGCTGACCGCGGGGCGAGCGAGGCGCTCAAGGTGGCCGAAGGGACGCCGCTGCTTTCGGTAGAGCGTGTCACCTACACCTATGGCGACAAGCCGGTCGAATGGCGGCGTGGTTTGTATTCGACGGCCGACCATTATTATCTGAATGAACTGAATTGAACGCGCCGGACATGAAATGTCGGCGTCGGGCAGGGCTATAATTATGTGTTTTTTCGGAGTCAGCGACGGCCGTCGTCGCACATGCAGAGGGGAGTCTTCATGTCAGAAGTGACAGTGCGCAAACCGAGGCCGAAGCATCTGGCCTTGAATCAGATCCGGCTGCCATTGCCGGGAATCGTCTCGATCCTTCACCGGGTCAGTGGTGCAGGCTTGTTTCTGCTGTTGCCCTTCCTGCTTTATCTGCTCGATCGCAGCCTGGGTTCCGCGCAGACCTTCGAGACCTTTAGTGCTGTGGTTGGCAATCCGCTCGTCAAGTTGCTGCTGCTCGGTCTGCTGTGGGCCTATCTGCATCACTTTTGCGCCGGCATCCGCTTCCTGCTGCTCGACATGCACAAGGGAACCGAGCTTGCCGCGGCGCGCAAGTCCTCGCAGATCGTTCTTGCAGTCAGCATTGCGCTGACCCTCATCATCGGGGTGAAACTATGGTGAAACGTCAACCCGTCGGCGCGCATTACGGTCTGAAGGACTGGATCGCGCAGCGCGCAACTGCCGTGTTCATGGCGATCTACACGGTCATCTTCGCCGTCTGTGCGCTGGCCCTTCCCGAGCTCAGCTATGAGGCGTGGTCGGGCCTGTTCTCGAACGGTCTGTTCAAGTTCCTCAGCTTCCTGTTCTTCCTGTCGCTCTTCTATCACGCCTGGATCGGCGTGCGTGACATCTGGATGGACTACGTCAAGCCGACCGGTGTGCGCCTGGCGCTGCATCTCGTCACCCTCTTCCTGCTCGTCGGCTACGCCGGCTGGGCTGCCCAGATCCTGTGGAGGCTCTAAGCGTGAACGTCGCTAAGCGTACCTTTGATGCAGTCATCGTCGGCGCGGGTGGCGCCGGCCTGCGTGCGGCCCTGCAGTTGTCCGAAGCCGGCCTCAAGACCGCCGTGTTGACCAAGGTTTTCCCGACTCGCTCGCACACCGTGGCGGCGCAGGGTGGAGTGGCAGCCTCGCTCGGCAACTCCACCGAGGACAACTGGCACTGGCACATGTACGACACCGTGAAGGGGTCGGACTGGCTGGGCGACCAGGATGCCATCGAGTTCATGTGCAAGAAGGCCAACGAGGTCGTCATCGAGCTCGAGCACTACGGCATGCCCTTCGACCGCACCGACAACGGCAAGATCTACCAGCGTCCGTTCGGTGGCCACTCGATGAACTACGGTCAGGCACCCGTGATGCGCTCCTGTGCAGCGGCCGACCGTACCGGCCACGCCATGCTGCATGCGCTCTATCAGCGCAACGTGCGTGCCAACACTCAGTTCTTCGTCGAGTGGATGGCGCTCGACCTGATTCGCGATGCTGACGGCGACGTGCTCGGTGTCACCGCAATGGAGATGGAAACTGGCGAGGTCTCGATCTTCCACGCCAAAGCCACAGTGTTCGCCACGGGCGGTGCCGGCCGTATCTACTATTCCTCCACCAATGCCTTCATCAACACCGGTGACGGCGTGGGCATGGCGGCGCGCGCCGGTATCCCGCTCGAAGACATGGAGTTCTGGCAGTTCCACCCGACCGGCGTGGCCGGCGCGGGCGTGCTGATCACCGAGGGTGTGCGCGGCGAAGGCGGCATCCTGCGCAACGCTTCGGGCGAGCGCTTCATGGAGCGCTATGCGCCCAACCTGAAGGACCTTGCCTCCCGTGACGTGGTGTCACGCGCGATGACGACCGAGATCAACGAGGGCCGTGGTTGCGGCCCCGACAAGGATCACGTGCTCCTCGACATCACGCACCTGTCGCCCGATACCATCATGAAGCGCCTGCCTGGCATCCGCGAGATTGCGATCCAGTTCGCCGGCGTGGATCCGATCAAGGCGCCGATCCCGGTCGTGCCGACCTGCCACTACCAGATGGGCGGCATCCCGACCAACTACAAGGGCCAGGTCGTCGTGCCCAAGGACGGCAACCCGAACAGCCCGGTTGCCGGCTTCTACGCCGCGGGCGAGTGCGCCTGCGCCTCGGTGCACGGCGCCAACCGCCTCGGTACCAACTCGCTGCTCGACCTGCTGGTGTTCGGCAAGTCGGCGGGCGAGACCGTGGTCGAGGACTTCCAGTCCGGCCAGCTCAAGCTCAAGCCGCTGCCCGCCGATGCCGCCGACGTCTCGCTCGCCCGCCTGGCCCGTCTCGACGGCCAGACCAACGGCGAGAGCGTGTTCGATGTCGGCCTGGAGATGCGCCGCACGATGCAGAAGCACGCCGGCGTGTTCCGCTTCGACAACCTGCTCAAGGAAGGCGTGCAGAAGATCGGCGAGGTCGCCGAGCGTGCCAAGCGCACCGAGATCAAGGACAAGTCCAAGGTCTGGAACGTCGCCCGCATGGAAGCCCTCGAGCTCGACAACCTGATCGAGGTCGCGCGCGCCACCATGGTCTCGGCCGAGGCCCGCAAGGAGTCGCGTGGCGCCCACGTCCGCGACGACGCGCCGGATACCGCCGAGAACCCCAACGGCCGCGACGATGCCAACTGGCTCAAGCACACCCTCTGGTACTCCGAAGGCAACCGCCTCGATTACAAGCCGGTGAACCTGAAGCCGCTGTCCGACGACGTCGAGCCGATCGCGCTCGCCAAGCGCACCTATTGAGCGCCCGGGAGAAACACTTATGAGCAAGCGTACCGTTCATTTCAAGATCTACCGCTACGATCCGGACAAGGACGAGAAGCCCTACATGCAGGACATCTCGGTCGAGCTCGAGCCGTCCGACAAGAAGCTGCTGGATGCGCTCGTGCGCCTGCGGGCCAAGGACGATTCGATGTCCTTCCGCCGTTCCTGCCGTGAAGGTGTGTGCGGCTCGGACGCTATGAACATCAACGGCAAGAACGGTCTGGCTTGCCTGACCGACATCGACAGCCTGGAGCAGCCGGTCACGCTGCGCCCGCTGCCGGGACTGCCGGTCATCCGCGACCTGATCGTGGACATGACGCAGTTCTTCAAGCAGTACCACTCGATCAAGCCCTACCTGGTGAACAACGACCCGCCCCCCGAGCGCGAGCGTCTGCAGTCGCCGGAGGATCGCGAGGAGCTCAACGGCCTCTACGAGTGCATCCTGTGCGCGTGCTGCTCGACGTCCTGCCCGTCGTTCTGGTGGAACCCCGACAAGTTCGTCGGGCCTGCCGGCCTGCTCGCGGCCTACCGTTTCCTCGCCGACACCCGCGACCAGGACACCGGTGCGCGCCTCGACAACCTCGAGGATCCGTATCGCCTGTTCCGTTGCCACACCATCATGAACTGCGTCGATGTCTGTCCGAAGGGTCTGAACCCGACCCGCGCGATCGGCAAGATCAAGGACATGATGGTCCGCCGCGCGATCTAAGGGCGGGCACAGTCGATGACGATCAACAGGGGGCGCGTGCGCTGGCAGTGTCGTCGGGCTCTGCTCGAGCTCGACCTGGTGTTCACGCGCTTTCTAGAGCGGCAATTCGATCGTCTCACCGACGATCAGCTGGCGGATCTGGACGACTTGCTGCGCTGCGACGACTACGACATCTGGGCGTGGGTCAACGGCAGCAAGGCATGTGAGAACGACCGCTGGAAGGAGATGATCGGACTGCTGCGTCAGGGGTGACGCGGCAGTACCGGTCCGATAAAAGACCAAAGGCAGTTAAACCGGCAAGTAGAAGGGACGATCTATGAGCACTGAACGCACTGCAACGCTAACCGTCGATGGCAAGACCGTCGAATTCCCGGTGATGACCGGTACCCATGGTCAGGATGTGATCGACATCCGCACCCTGGGCGGCAAGACCGGCCTGTTTACCTACGACTCGGGTTTTCTGTCGACTGCAAGCTGCAAGTCGAAGATCACCTTCATCGACGGCGACAAGGGTGAGCTGCTGTATCGCGGCTACCCGATCGAGCAACTCGCCGAGAAGTGCAACTTCCTGGAAGTTGCCTACCTGCTCAAGAACGGCGAATTGCCGAACGCGCAGCAGCGCACGGAGTTCGAGGGTGTCATCAAGAACCACACCATGGTTCATGATCAGCTGACCCGCTTCTACAACGGTTTCCGCCGTGACGCGCATCCGATGGCGATCATGGTTGGTGTTGTCGGTGCACTGTCGGCCTTCTACCACGATGCGATGGACTTCTCCGACGAAGCGCATCGCAACGTGTCGATCAATCGTCTGATCGCCAAGCTGCCGACCATCGTGGCGATGGCCTACAAGTACAACACGGGCCAGCCGTTCATGTATCCGCGCAACGATCTTGGCTACACCGCCAACTTCATGCACATGATGTTCGGTACGCCGTGCGAGAAGTACGAGCCGAACCCGGTGCTGGTGCGCGCGCTCGACGTGATCTTCACGCTGCACGCCGACCACGAGCAGAACGCATCGACCTCGACGGTCCGCCTCGCCGGCTCGTCGGGTGCCAACCCGTTTGCCTGCATCTCGGCAGGTATCGCCTGCCTTTGGGGCCCGGCGCATGGCGGTGCGAACGAAGCCTGCCTGAACATGCTGGAAGAGATCGGCGACGTGTCGCGCGTCGGCGAGTACATCAAGCGCGCCAAGGACAAGAACGACAGCTTCAAGCTGATGGGTTTCGGTCACCGCGTGTACAAGAACTTCGATCCGCGTGCCAAGCTGATGGGCAAGGTGTGCGCCGACGTGCTTGGCGAGCTGGGTCTCGAGAACGATCGCCTGTTCAAGCTTGCGAAGGAACTCGAGCGCATTGCGCTGGAAGACGAGTACTTCGTGGAGAAGAAACTCTACCCGAACGTCGACTTCTACTCGGGCATCGTGCAGAAGGCGCTGGGTATCCCGACCTCCATGTTCACCTGCATCTTCGCGCTGGCGCGTACGGTGGGCTGGATCACCCAGTGGGAAGAGATGATTACCGATCCCGAGTACAAGATCGGTCGTCCGCGTCAGCTCTACATCGGAGCTGCGCGTCGCGACGTTCCGTCGCTCGAACAGCGTCCGTAAGAGACGATGGAGAGAGGGAGGAGGCTTCGCCAACTCTGATGATTGCGGGGTGGCTGCGCGTGCGCGGTCATCCCGTTTTTCCTTCAGGGACGAAGGTGCAGCTTTCCAAGCATTGCAGCAAGAAGAAAGCACGACAACAGAACACGACAGGTGGCCTTCACCATGATGAAGCAACTCGAACAGACCTCGCATTTGTTCGGCTCGAACGCGCCGTTCATTGAAGAGCAATACGAAAACTACCTCGCCGATCCGGCTTCGGTTTCCGAAGAGTGGCGCGAATACTTTGACAAGCTGCAGAGCCAGGCCGGCGCTGCGCAGCGCGACGTGGCCCATGGGCCGGTGATCGCTGCGTTCGAGCAGATGGCCAAGCGTGGCCCGGTGCGTACCGTGGTCACCGGTGGCGGTGAGGACAAGCAGCAGGTTTCGGTCCTGCAGCTCATCAACGCCTACCGTTTCCTCGGCAACCGCTGGGCCAATCTCGATCCGCTCAAGCGCGTTGAACGGCCGCAGATTGCCGAGCTCGAGCCCTCGTACTACGGCTTCACAGAGGCCGACCTGTCGAAGAGCTTCAATGTCGGCTCCTTCCACGGGTTCTCGACCGAACACGCCAGCCTGCGCGAGATCCTCGAGGCGCTGCGTCAGACCTATTGCGGGTCTATCGGTGCCGAGTACATGTACATGACCGACATCGCGCAGAAGCGCTGGATCCAGAGTCGACTGGAGAGCGTGCGCGGGACGCCGAAGTTCTCGCTCGAGATGAAGAAGCGCATCCTCGAGCGCACCACGGCCGCCGAGACGCTCGAGCGCTACCTGCATACCAAGTATGTGGGTCAGAAGCGTTTCTCGCTCGAAGGTGGCGAGACCGCAATCGTGGCGATGGATGAGATCATTCGAGTGGCGGGCAGCCTGGGTGTGGCCGAGACGGTGATCGGCATGGCACACCGTGGCCGCCTCAACGTGCTCGTCAACACCCTGGGCAAGTCGCCGTCGATGCTGTTCTCGGAGTTCGAGGGCAAGGCGGCAGCCGACCTGACCGCGGGTGACGTCAAGTACCACATGGGCTTCTCGAGCGACGTCATGACCCCGGGCGGTCCGATGCACCTGACCCTGGCGTTCAACCCCTCGCACCTCGAGATCATCAATCCGGTGGTTGCGGGTTCGGTCTACGCGCGCCAGGTTCGCCGCGGCGATGCCGAAAAGCGCGAAGTGCTGCCGGTGCTGATCCACGGTGACGCCGCGGTCGCTGGGCAGGGCGTGAACCAGGAGATGCTGAACTTCTCCCAGACCCGCGGCTACGGCACGGGCGGGACGATGCACATCGTCGTCAACAACCAGATCGGTTTCACCACCTCCGATCCGCGCGACTACCGCTCCTCGCTGTACTGCACCGACATCTTCAAGATGGTCGAGGCGCCGATCTTCCACGTCAATGGCGACGACCCCGAGGCCGTGGCCCTGGTCACCGCGCTGGCGGTCGAGTTCCGCCAGGAGTTCAAGAAGGACGTGGTCGTCGACATCATCTGCTTCCGCAAGCTCGGCCACAACGAGCAGGACGAGCCGATGGTGACTCAGCCGCTGATGTACCGCAGCATCCAGAAGCACCCCGGCACCCGCAAGCTCTACGCCGACCGCCTGGTTGCCGAGGGCAGCATCTCCGCCGATGAGCCGGAGAGGATGATCGCCGAGTACCGCGAGCATCTCGACCGCGGCGAGCTGCTCTACAACCCGGTGCTGTCCGGGCACAATCGCCAGCATGCAGTGGACTGGACGCCCTACCTCAAGCAGCCCTACACCGACGCCGCCGAGACAGCGATCCCGACGCAGGAGGTCAAGCGCCTGGGTGAGCGCCTGAGCACGGTTCCCGAGGGCTTCGCGCTGCATTCCCGCGTCAAGAAGATCATCGATGATCGAGCCGCAATGGCCCGTGGCGAGCTGCCGCTCGACTGGGGCATGGGCGAGAACCTGGCCTATGCGAGCCTGTTGGCACAGGGCTACGGTGTGCGCATCTCGGGCGAAGACGTGAATCGCGGCACCTTCTTCCACCGCCACGCTGCACTCCACGACCAGAAGCGCGAGCGCTGGGACGAAGGGACCTACAAGCCGCTCGAGCACATCCAGGATGGCCAGGCGCGCTTCCAGTGTTTCGACTCGGTGCTGTCGGAAGAGGCGCTGCTCGCCTTCGAGTATGGCTATTCAACTGCCGAACCCAACGAGCTCGTGGTCTGGGAAGCCCAGTTCGGCGACTTCGTCAACGGCGCCCAGGTGGTGATCGATCAGTTCATCAGTTCCGGTGAGGCCAAATGGGGTCGCCTGTCGGGCCTGGTGATGATGCTGCCGCACGGCTACGAAGGCCAGGGGCCGGAGCACTCGTCGGCGCGTCCCGAGCGTTTCATGAACATGGCGGCTGAGAACAACTGGCAGATCTGCGTGCCGACCACGCCCGCGCAGATCTTCCACCTGCTGCGGCGGCAGATGGTGCGCCGCCTGCGCAAGCCGCTGATCATCATCACGCCGAAGTCGCTGCTGCGCCACAAGGAGGCGATCTCGTCGATCGAGGAACTGGCCAACGGCCGCTTCCAGACCGTGATCCCGGAGATCGAGCAGCTCGACCCGAAGAAGGTCAAGCGTGTGGTGCTGTGCCAGGGCAAGATCTACTACGAGTTGCTGGCGCATCGCCGTGAGAACAAGATCACCGACACGGCACTGGTGCGTGTTGAACAGCTCTATCCCTTCCCCGAAAGCGATTTCGCCAAGGCGATCGAGCAGTTCCCGAACGCCAAGGAAGTCGTCTGGTGCCAGGAAGAGCCGCGCAACCAGGGGGCGTGGTACTGGCTGGCCTCGCGTCAGCATCTGGTCAATGTGCTCGGTACCAAGCGCAAGCTGCTGCTCGTCAGCCGTCCGGCAGCGGCGTCGCCCGCGGTTGGTTACTATGCCAAGCACAACCAGCAGCAGAAGGCGGTGATCGAGCACGCATTCGGCCCGATCCAGGAAACCACACCGCAGTCCCCGCACTGATAGAACAACCAGGGAGATTAATCCATGCTGATCGAAGTCAAAGTACCGCAGCTGTCCGAGTCCGTTTCGGAGGCCACCCTCGTTTCCTGGCACAAGAAGGAAGGCGATGCCGTCTCGCGCGACGAGAACCTCATCGACATCGAGACCGACAAGGTCGTGCTCGAGACGCCGGCACCGGCCGATGGCGTGCTCGTCAAGCTCATCAAGCAAAACGGCGACACCGTGACCTCGGGCGAGCTGATCGCCCAGATCGACACCGAAGCCAAGGCTGCGGGCGCCGCTGCGCCGGTTGCCGCGCCGGTGCAGGCGGTGACGCCGCCGCCGGCCGCTCCCGCCGCCTCGGCCGCGGGTGCTGCAAGCCCGGCCGCGCGCAAGATCCTCGATGAGAAGGGCATCGCCGCCGGCGACGTCGCGGGCTCCGGCCGTGGCGGTCGCGTCACCAAGGAAGACGCCGTCGCCGCCCAGCCCAAGGCTGCCGCTGCTGCTGCCCCGGCGGTGATCGCCGCCGTCGGTGATCGCCCCGAAGAGCGTGTGCCGATGACGCGCCTGCGCGCCCGCATCGCCGAGCGCCTGATCCAGTCGAAGAACGAAAACGCCATCCTGACCACGTTCAACGAGGTCAACATGGCGCCGGTGATGGCGCTGCGCAAGCAATATGGCGACAAGTTCGAGAAGGCCCATGGCGTACGCCTGGGCTTCATGGGCTTCTTCGTCAAGGCTGCGGTGGCCGCGCTGAAGAAGTTCCCGATCCTGAACGCCTCGGTCGATGGCAACGACATCGTCTACCACGGCTACATCGACATCGGCATCGCGGTCGGTTCGCCGCGCGGCCTGGTGGTGCCGATCCTGCGCAACGCCGAAGCCATGTCGATCGCCGAGATCGAACTCAAGATCGCCGAGTTCGGCCAGAAGGCCAAGGACGGCAAGCTCTCGCTCGAGGACCTGTCCGGCGGCACCTTCTCGATCTCCAACGGCGGCGTGTTCGGCTCGATGATGTCGACGCCGATCATCAACCCGCCGCAGTCGGCCATCCTCGGCATCCACGCCACCAAGGACCGCGCCGTGGTCGAGAACGGCCAGGTCGTCGTGCGCCCGATCAACTACCTGGCCATGTCCTACGACCACCGCATCATCGACGGTCGCGAGGCGGTGCTCGGCCTGGTGACGATGAAGGAAGCGCTGGAAGATCCGGCTCGCCTGATCCTCGACGTCTGATCACAACGCACAGGGGCGCGTCACGCCGCCAGGCTGCTTGCCTGTGCGGCGGGGCAGCGCCCCGTTTTCCTGAAGGGAGAGATGAATGTCCAAAGAATTCGACGTCCTCGTCATCGGCGGCGGTCCCGGCGGCTATGTGGCGGCCATTCGCGCTGCACAGCTCGGTTTCAAGACCGCGTGCTGCGAGTCCAACCCCTATGCGGATCCCAAGGGCGAGCCGCGCCTGGGCGGTACCTGCCTGAACGTGGGTTGCATCCCGTCCAAGGCGCTGCTGCACACCTCGCACCTGTTCGAGGAAGCGGGTCACAGCTTCGAGAGCCAGGGCATCAGCGTCGGCACGCCGAAGATTGACGTCGCCAAGATGATCGCGCGCAAGAGCGGCATCGTCGACCAGCTCACCGGCGGCATCAAGGGTCTGTTCAAGAAGAACAAGGTCACGCTGCTGAACGGGCACGGCGCTTTCGTCGGCAAGGGTGACGCCGGTTGGCACGTCAAGGTCGGCGAAGAGCTCGTCGTCGCCAAGCAGGTCATCGTCGCCACCGGTTCGGCGCCGCGCCACCTGCCCGGCATTCCGGTCGACAACAAGATCGTCTGCGACAACGTTGGCGCCCTCGACATCGACGCGGTGCCCAAGAAGCTCGCGGTGATCGGTGCCGGTGTGATCGGACTCGAAATGGGTTCGGTGTGGCGCCGCGTGGGCGCGGATGTCACCGTGCTCGAAGCCATGCCCGACTTCCTTGCCGCTGCCGATCAGGATGTGGCTAAGGAGGCACTCAAGGTCTTCACCAAGCAAGGCCTCAAGATCAACCTCGGTGTTCAGATCGGCGAGGTGAAGGTCGGCAAGAAGGGCGTCACGATCGCCTACAAGGACAAGGACGGTGCAGAGCAGAAGCTCGAAGCCGACCGCCTGATCGTGTCGGTTGGCCGCGTCCCCAATACTGCCGGCCTCAACCCGGAAGCCGTCGGCCTCAAGATCACCGAGCGCGGCATGATCGAGGTCGATGACCACTGCCGGACGAATCTGCCCGGCGTGTGGGCGGTTGGTGATGTGGTGCGCGGTCCGATGCTGGCACACAAGGCAATGGAAGAGGCCGTGATGGTCGCCGAGCTGATGGCAGGCCAGGCGGGTCACTGCAACTTCGACACCGTGCCCTGGGTCATCTACACCAGCCCTGAGATTGCCTGGGTCGGCAAGACCGAACAGCAGCTCAAGGCCGCTGGCGTGGCCTACAAGGTCGGCAAGATTCCCTTCCTGGCCAATGGTCGCGCGCTCGGCATGGGCGATCCCACCGGCTTCGTCAAGATGCTGGCCGATGCCAACACCGATCGTATCCTCGGCGTGCACATCATCGGCGCCAACGCGTCGGAGCTGATCTCCGAGGCCGTGGTAGCGATGGAGTTCGCCGGTTGCTCGGAAGACCTGGCGCGTATCTGCCATGCCCACCCGACACTGTCCGAGGTGGTGCACGAGGCTGCGCTGGCCTGCGACAAGCGGCCGCTGCACTTCTAAGCCGCGCCTGCGGTAACGGGGGGTGGGTGCGAGTCCTGCTCGCGCCCACCCCTTCTTGCGTTAACCTGCTGCCCCCAGCACAGCTGAACATCGACCCAAAATGCCTCATCGCATCCTGAACGTTCCCCAGCACGGGATGATCGACGCCTATGAAGCCCAGCTGAAGGCGCGTGGATTCCAGTCCGACCCGGCCCAGCGTGCTGCCGCCCAGCGCCTGCAAGGACTGTACACCGAACTCGTCGGCTTCAAGGCTGCCCGCCAGGGCAGCAGGATCAAGCAGTTCTTCAACAAGCCCCAGATGCCTCGCAGCGTATACTTCTGGGGGGGTGTCGGGCGTGGCAAGAGCTTTCTGATGGACTGCTTTTTCGATGCCGTGCCCTACAAGCGCAAGCGCCGGGTGCACTTCCATGCCTTCATGCAGGAAGTGCAGAACGACCTCAAGAATCACAATCACGAGCCCGACCCGCTGCAGAAGGTAGCGGACCGCATCGCGGGCGCAACCCGGCTGCTGTGCTTCGACGAGTTCCACGTATCGGATATCGCCGACGCGATGATCCTCGGTCGCCTGCTTGACGCCCTGTTTGCGCGCGGTGTCATCTTCGTCATGACCTCGAACTATCCGCCGGATGGCTTGTATCCCAACGGACTGATGCGCATCAATTTCCTGCCCACGATCGAGATGATCAAGCGCCGCTTCGATGTGGTCGAGGTCGACGACGGCACGGACTACCGCTTGCGCACGCTCGAGAAAATGGAGATCTACCTCGTGCCGCACGACGCTGCGGCAGAGGCCAAGATGGGAGAGGACTTCCGCCGTCTCGCGGCCAGCCCGGGCGAGGGCGGCGACATCGAGATCCTCGGACGCAGCTTAGCGGTCGTACGCCAGGCGCCAGGCGTGATCTGGTTTGATTTTGCGACCTTGTGCGGCGGACCACGGTCGCAGAACGACTACCTCGAAATTGCGCGCGAGCACCACACGCTGATCCTGTCCGCCGTACCGAAGATGCTCGTCGGCAATGCGTCCGAGGCGCGCCGCTTCACCTGGCTCATCGATGTGCTCTACGACCACCGCGTCAAGCTCATCATGAGCGCAGAGGTCGAGGCTTACGAGCTTTACACCGAAGGCCACAACGCACACGAGTTCGTACGCACCGTGAGCCGGCTCATGGAAATGCGCACCCGCGACTACCTGGCCGAAGCGCACCGCACTGAATGACAGCCCGTCGCGCCGGGACCACGTAGGAACGGTGCAGGCCGCGCGCTTTTCGGTCGTTGGCAGACGACGTCGCCTTCAACCCCTCGCGGCTTGCGCCGCTCCCATGGCAGCCCCCGGTTGCGGCGGGGCCACGCAGGAGCGGCGCAAGCCGCGAGCTTTTCCGCCGGTCAGAGACCGATCACGCCGCCGTCGTTGCGGGTGATGATCACCGTGGCGCAGCGCGGACGCGGGCCCGACGGGTCGACCGTCGTGTAAGGCTGCGGACGATCGGGCCAGTTGCTGGTGAAGTTGCCCGGCGTCGAGCGGTCCCCGGGGTGCTGGTTGTTCACGAACATGGTCTTCCCATCAGGTGTCGTGATGACGCCAGTCACCTCCTGCTCCCTCGGCCCGACATAGAAGCGGCGGATCTCGCCCGTTGCCGGTTCGGCGGCCAGCATCTGGTTCTCACCGAATGGGCCCGAACCCTGCTGCGAGCCGCTCATGTCGGTCTGGATCCACAGGATACCGTTCGGGTCGATCCAAAGGCCGTCCGGGCTGGCATGGATGGCATCCTCGCCCAGCGGCTGAGTGGCGTCGCCGAGTTTGCCGCTGTCGGTCAGCGTGCCGGAAAGCACGAAGATATCCCACTCGAAGCTCAGTGCCGCAGCGTCGTTGCCGGTTTCGCGCCAGCGCACGATATGGCCATAGGGGTTGGGCGCACGCGGGTTGGCCGCGTCGGCAACGGTACGGCTGCTGTTGTTGGTGAGCGTGAAGTACACCTCGCCGGTATGCGGGTGCACCGCGCCCCATTCCGGCCGGTCCATCGGTGTCGCGTCAACCGTGGCCGCGGCGAGGCGGGTGTTCAGCAGCACATCGCCCTGGTCGCTGAAGCTGACGCCCTTGGCCAGGCAGGCAGCCAGGAAGTCGGCGTTGTTGAAGTCGAGCGCGAGCCAGCGACCGCTGCCGTCGGCATCGAAGCGGGCCACGTAGAGCGTGCCGTCGTCCAGCATGCTGCCGTTGGCGGTGGCAGCCGAGTAGTTGGCGCGGGTCACGAACTTGTAGATGTACTCGTTCTGCGAGTCATCGCCCATGTAGAAGACGACGGGGCGGCCTTCGACCACCGGCGCATACACACAGCCCTCGTGCGCGAAGCGGCCGAGCGCGGTGCGCTTGATCGGGGTCGAGTCAGGGTCGAAGGGGTCGATCTCGACCACCCAGCCGAAGCCGTTGACCTCGTTGCGATAGTCCTCGCTGGCGGACGCGGCCTTGACGCTGACGTCGAAGCGCTCGTACTCGTCACCGGCCACGGTCTCCCAGCGGTAACGGCCGCTCGAGGTGGCAACGCCGTATCGGCTGTGTTCGCGCGGACGGCCGGTCTTGTTGACGAAGTAACCGGCCCAGTTCTCCTCGCAGGTGAGGTAGGTGTTCCAGGGCGTGTAGCCGTGGGCGCAGTTGTTGAGCGTGCCGCGCGTGCGGGTGCCATCCGGACTGTACTTGGTGCGCACCTTCTCGTGGCCGCGCACCGGACCACGGATGGCCATCGGGGTGGCGCCGGTGATGCGGCGGTTATAGGCACCGCGTACGATTTCCCACTGGCCATGGGCGGTGCTGCGAATCTCCACCACCGCGACGCCGTGGGCGGCGATCTCCTTGCGGACCTCGTCGGGCACGGTGCGGATGCCGCCCACCGTCGTCGCGCCATTGGCATGCAGCACGGGCTGCACGATGTACTCGTGGTTCATCACCAGCAGGCCATGAGTCGAACTGCCGCCGATCGGGAAGAAGTGCATGCCGTCATGGCACATCCCCATCTGCTGTTCCTGCTCGGCGCCGGTGTTGGTGCCGTCGGGCTTGTACTCGGGGTAGGTGCCGCAGATCGGCGTGCCGAGCGGCAGGAAGGGCGTGGCCGTGTAGCCGGCGGGCACGGTCGTGGTGTCGGCACGCGTCACCGCGACAGCCTGGAAGCCAAGCTTGGGCTCGCTGAAGCCGGGTGCGGCGGGTGTCTCGACTGCCGGGGTGTCATTGTCGCTGTCCGAGACGCAGGCCGTCAGCGTGGTCCCGAACAGGGTGGCGGTGGCCGCAGCCATGCTCCCCTTCATCAATTGCCGGCGCGACATGCGCACGGCAAGGACCTCGTTGAAATGGGGGGAGGGGCAGTCCTCGCGCAGCGGTTCGTCGAGGTAGGCCTTGGTCGGGGAATTGCTCATTGGTGTAAGGCTCCGTGGCCGTGGTTGAGAAACCGACAACTTAGGGGCTTGGCGATACAAAAAAATTATGAATTTCTTGCAGTTTGATTAAAGGCTCCCGTGCCGCCACTGAACTTGTAGCGTGCCGTCGGCCTGACGCTGCATCACGTCACCGGTCAGGGCGCCGAGTTGCTTGACTAGCTCGGGGTCGCCACCGATGCGGATGTCGCCACTGCTGCTGCGTGTGGCGTGCACCACCATGCTGGCGCTTGCCTGCAGCCGGTTGTCGCTTGGGCTGACCACGACGATCGATAAGGTGCGCTCTTCAAGTCCGAGCTGCAGCCCGAAGCGACCGAGCGAAGGCCCTGGCAACACGCTGGTCGCAAGGGCGGACAGCTCCAGTGCCATCGCACCCCTACACCTCATGCGCCAGTTGCATGTGCCTTCGCCTGCAGGCACTGAGGCACGTGCATGCCAACCGAGGCGGGCGGCAGGATGCGTGAGCGTGCGGATCAGTGGTGCGATATCGACCGGGAGGACCTGCCAGCGCAGTTCCAGGCCGCTCTGGCTGGCTGTGACGTTCAGTACTGGCTGGTCGTCGAACTCGACATCCAGTATCGGCCTCCCATGAATGAGCCCGAAGGGGGCAATCTGCCAAGCCACGGTCAGCCAGCGTATATGACCCTGCGGGGTGCTTTCAGCGAGTACGCCCCGGCCTCTCCAGAGCGTTCCCGAGCGCTCGAGCAGGCGGATGTGATGTCCGCTATGGGTAGCCAATGCGGTATCGATGAGCGCCGCCGGGGCCTGGGTGACGATGAAGGCAAGCAGGAGGAATGCCGCTAGGAGCCACTGGCGGGATGTTGGTTGGAGGCTGCTCGTCATCAACGTACGAGCGCTGTGGGGTCGAGACGGATCAGGAAGCGACCGTTGCCGGCATCGAAGTCGAATTCGCTCACGCGCAAGCGGTGCCGGGAATGCAGTTCAGCCAGCCACGGCAGCAAGCGTTCCAGGGAGCTCGAACCGGAAACGATGACTGCTGCCTCCTCGACCCGGATGTCGGTGACGAGGCCGTGCGCCATTGCCGACGCTGCCAGTTCTGCGGGGCCGGCTGGTGATGTGGGTGATGGGCTGCGGCGCAGGTAGGCGAGTTCTGCTGCATCTCGCTCCATCATCTGGACGCTGAGGATGAGGGCGGGAAGCTGGCGGTCGAGCCGCGTGCGTTCGGCGATCATCCAGTCGCCGATCATCCATGCCAGCGCACACGGCACGAACAGGCAGGCGATGCGTAGCGCCCATCGTTCGCGTGGTGCGAGGTTGGCGAACTGCGTACTCAGGGCGGAGGCGAGGCGTTTCATCATGACGGGGCGTATGGGGGCGTATGGGGCGCGTTCGGAGGGCGGAGAAGCGGGAGACAGTAGCGGTCTCATGGCTGCGGCTGGAGGTGGATGCGATGGCCCTCCAGCCTGGCGCTCAGACCACGGTGGGCGAGCGGCGCCGTAGCCGGCAGTGGAGACGCGAGCTCCGCCTCGAGCCGCGGCGTGCGGTAGGCCATCTGCAGTGGCAGGGAGCCGTTCGCCTCGATCAGCGCCTGGAGCAGGGCCAACAGGTCGCCCGCGCTGAGCAGGCCGTGATCGCGTCGTGCTTCATCGAGGGCTCGACGCAACTGTAGCTGCGGCGCAATCGCAGGCGTGGCCGGCAAGGCATCGGCGAAGATCGCACGCTCGCGGCCTTCCAACTCAGCGACCGTGTTGCGGTCGACCGCGATGCCCACCGCAAGCGCGATACCGGCGATGAGGGTGGCGGCGCCGGCTAGAGCGGCCGGCAGGCGCAGGGCGCCCCATATGCCTGTGCCCGCAGATGCTGCGGGGGCGAACGGACCGTGCAGCAGGTTGGCGGCAAGCAGGCTTCGCCCCCACAGCCCATCCAGCGAGCATTGGCTGATCTCCATCGCGCACTGTCGCGACAGCAGTGTCATTTCGGCATCGGTGAGCGGCGTGGCGGTGGTGAAGACGAGTTCGGCCGGCTGCTGTGCCGGTTCGGCCATGGTTGCCAGTGTCAGTGCGCAGGCCAGGGTGTCCCCGCGGGCAGGGGCGGCCGTGGTCGATGGTGTGTGCGGTGGCATGTCGACGGTGATCGCCCCGTCGGGACCCGCGCGCAGGCTGAGGCTGCCCGTTCCGGCATCGATCGCCTGCCAGCACGTGGTGGTCGCAGGCAGGCAGTCGACAAGGGCCACCGCGCGCCCGAGCGGACGGCGAAGGGCTTCGAACTGTGCGCAGATCTGGCGCAGGCGGGCGTGGGCAATCACCACCGCAAGCAGTCGCCGTCCCCCGGGCTGCTCCTCATCGGCGCGTTCGCTCGTGATCGTCACATGCTCATGGTCGATGTCACGCGCCAGACGTGCCTCGAGGGCGTAGCGAATCAGAGGCAGGCGGTCGCGTCGCTTGCTTGGCGGGACGCGGAGGGCGGCGAGCAGGCAGTCCGCGCCGTCGATGAGCGCGACGTGCTCGCCTGCGTTCGGCCAGTGCGACGGTGCGCTGCGGCCATGTTCGACGATGCGGCCGTCGCGGTCCAGCAGCGCCCACTCGCAGTCGGGTTGATCTGGCCAGCGTTCGGGGATGATGAGGGCGAGTCGGGTGTTCATTCGATGCGATACCAGATGATGTCCACGCTGGTCTGGCGACGGTCGAGCAAGGCTTGGAGGCGCGTGATGGCCTCACCGTAGCCGGCGTGGATGTGGGCAATGAAGAAGCGGCTGTGTACGTCGAGCGCGCTGGCTGCGGGCAGGTCGAGGCCCGGTCCCAGCAGCGCAGCGATATCGCCGCGGTTGCGGAACCAGGTGTGCGTGCGTGCAGCGACCATGGTCCGGGCCGCAGACAGGTCGAGCCCATCGATGGTGGCGGCAAGGACTTCGGCGCTCGCCATGTTGGCGTTGATTGGGGCTCGGGCCGGCAAGGTGGCGACATGCGGCGTGAGTTGCGCGATTGCCTCCGGCGTGAAGGCGGGGATCGCGATCAGCTCGCCGACCTCGGTGAGTTCGAAGGCCTGCTTGCCGGACTCGGTGCCGGTGGCCGGCTGCAGGTGCGCTTCGAGCGCGTCCGCGAGCAGTCGCGCGCGCACGGCGTCACCGAGCACGAGCGCGAACAGACGCTCGGCTTGCCTGCGTGCGCTGGCGTGCGCGGGATTGCCCGGATGCAGGGCGTTGAGGTCGAAGCGGCCGGACAGCTCGTTGATGCGGCCGCCAACCGTGCCTGCCTTGGGGTCGCGGTCGATGGGTGTGGGCGGGATCTCGATTGCCCACGGCTCGCCGGCGTGGTCGGCTGCACTGGTGCGGCGGTCGTCTGCAAGGACGTTGCGTGTCCAGTCCACGGCAGCGATCGCGAGTTGCCGCGACTGCGCCTGTTCGAAGCGGCCCTCGTGCACTTCGATGCCGAGGCTCAGATCGGCGAGCGCTGCCGCGGCGAGCACGGCGGCGAGGCCGACGGTCAGCAGGGCGAGCACGATCGCGGCACCGCGCTGGCGTGCGTGGCCTTTAGCGCAGCGCGAACACACGGCGAATCGTTCCCACATCCGACAATTCCATTTCGAAGGCGATTGCGGCCGGTAGACCGGCGTCCTGCGGCTGCTCGGGCGGCCACGCTGCGACCCAGCGGTCACCATGCAGGAACCGCCAGTGCAGCGCGTTCACACGGTCCAGAAGGCGCACGCGGCTGGGTTCCGCGGCTGCATCGGGGCCGTCCCAGATCCACCACTCGAGGCGATCGCCCACGAGCAGCAAGGCGGCGTCCTGCACCGGCCCGCCATCGGCCGCAGGCGAGGCAAAGCGCAGCATCACCTGGGCCGGGCCGGTGCCGACCGCTTCGGGTTGCCGGCTGGGGGGCGGCCCGTGGGCTAGGCGGCCGGTGCCGGGCAACGCCTGTAGCAACTCTTCGTCCACGCGTGCGACGGCGGTCGTGATCGCACGCCAGCGCTCGAGTTCGGCTCCGACATGCTGGCGCGTGGTGATCAGGCTGTCGGTCGCTCGCCAGGTGAGCAGGCCGAGCAGCGCGAAGAGCGCGAGCGCAATCATGAGCTCGATGAGGGTCATGCCGCGCGCGTGGTCAATGCGCAGGCTCATCGCGGCGGCCTCGCGACGTACCCGCTCATGCGTCCGAGCGAGCGTTTGTCGTCAGCCGCGCTCACCTCGACGTCGATACGGCGGAAGAGGTTGTTCGGCGTCGCACTGATGCGTTCGGTCCACACATAGCTGCCGCCTGCCATGTCGACCCGACCCTGGCGTTGGCCGAGTGCGGGCCACTGACGGTGGGCGCGCATCTCCGCCAGCCGGTTCTGCGCCACCCAGCTTGCAACGGCGTGTTCGCGCAGGCCTGCCGCGGCATGGATCGTGCTCCCCAGCGCCCGTGTTGCAGAGAGCAGAGCGATCGCCACGATCGATAGCGCCACCAGCATCTCGAGCAAGGTGAAGCCCGCTGCGCGCCTGGCGTTCATCGTCCGGCTCCGGGATGCTCGAGGCGATGGAGCACGCTACCGGCGCGGCTGCCGTCCAGGACGTGCAGTACCCCTTCGTGCGCGAGCGCCAGCCGGTACTGTGGCGGTCTCGTACCAAACTCGATGCGGCGGTGAGCCGGCGAGGCGGTGGTGCCCGCCTGTCGGCTGCTCGTGGCCAGACTGTGCCAGGCCAAGCCTGCTGGCAGGCGCCTGGGCTGCAGGGCAGGATCCGCATCGATGCGCTGCCATTGGCCGTGCCGATCCAGGCTGGTGAAGCGGTAGCCGTCGGCCTGGAACTCGATTGCCAGGCGCTGGCCGCGGATGCTGGCACGGTAGGCGGCGGTCTCTAGCGCCTTGCGCAGCTGCTCTACGGCCACAGCCGGGTCGCGCTCACGGTCGGCAGTCACGGCGAGACTCATCGCCCCGGCCGCGATACCGAGCACGAGCAGGGTGACCAGGACTTCGACGAGCGAGAAGCCGCGGGCGGGGCGCATGGCCTGGTGGCTGGCAGGGAAGCGGGCGGTGCCGGACTGGGCCTGCGCTCAGGGCTGCCAGGAGCCGATGTCGGCATCGAAGCCGTCGCCGCCGCTGCGGCCGTCGGCACCATAGCTCATCACATCGACCTCGCCATTGATGCCGGGGTTCAGATACTGGTACGGGTTGCCCCAGGGGTCGCGCGGCAGGCGCTCGACATAGACTTTCCAGTTGGGCGGCAGCGGGGCCAGCGTCGGCCTGCTCACCAGGGCCTCGAGGCCTTGCTGGGTCGTCGGGTAGCTGCGGTTGTCGAGTTTGTACAGTCTGAGCGCCTGCATCAGCGAAGCAATGTCCTGGCGGGCGGCGACCACGCGTGCTTCATCCGGACGGCTCATCACCCGTGGTACGACGAGCGCGGCAAGCACGCCGAGGATGACGATGACGATCATCACTTCGATGAGGGTGAAACCGCGCGCGCACGGCGCCTTGTGGAGCAGCAGTCTGGACATGTGGATTATCTCATCAGGGTGTTGATCTCGATGATCGGCTGCATGACGGCAAGCACGATCAGCAGTACGAAGGCGCCCATCAGCAGCAGCAGGGCGGGTTCGAGCAGGCTGGTGAGGGTGGCGCTGCGACTCTCGAGCTCGAGTTGCTGCAGGCGGGCGGCCTTGTCGAGCAGCGCTGCGATCTGTCCGGTTGCCTCGCCGTTGGCGACCATGTGCAGCAGCAGCGGTGGAAAGCTGCGGGTGGCCGCAAGGGCGCGCGACAAGGCCATGCCTTCGCGCACGCGCTCGGTAGCGCTCGTCACCGCCTCGCGCACCGGAAGACGTTGCACCACGCGGCCACCGGCATCGAGCGCGCGCAGCAAGGGCACGCCGCTGCCGACCAGGATGGACAGGGTGCTCGCGAAGCGGGTGGCGTCGAGGGTGCGCAGGTGGCGGCCAATCAAGGGCAGGCCTAGCAACAGCAGGTCGACCCGGCGCCGAAAGGCCGTGTCGCGCAGCGCCGCAACGAACGCGAGGCCGAGGATGCTGGCAGCAATCAGCATCACCAGGCCCCATGCCTGGATGAACTCGGACAGCCCGATCGTGATGCGGGTGAGTGGCGGCAGGCTCTGCCTCGACTGGGCAAATACGCCCACCACTTGCGGCACCACCCAGACCATCAGTGCGACGACGATGACGAGCGCGACGCAGGCAACCAGGCAAGGGTAGATCAGTGCCTGTTGGGTCTTGCGGCGAAGGATGTCGTTCTGCTCAAGATGGTCGGCCAGTTGCAGCATCACGCGTGCAAGCTCGCCCGATTGCTCGCCAGCCGCGACCGACGCCCGATACAGGGTGGGGAACTGGGCCGGGAAGCGCTCCAGCGCGGCGGCAAGGCTCAGCCCACCGACGATTTCGCTACGCACTCCGGCGAGCACGCGGCGCACCGGCTCGGTGTCGGCCTGTTCGATCAGCGCCGCCAACGATTGCTCTACCGTCAGCCCGGAGGCAAGCAGGGTGGCCCACTGCCGGGACATCAGGGTAAGCACGCTCGCCGGCAGGCGCGCACGCATGGCAGTGTTCGCGTGCTGGCGGCCGATGCCGCTGACCTCGAGCGGTGCGAGGCCACGTTCGCGCAGCGCGCTGCGGGCCGCGCGCGCGCTGTCGGCCTCGATCACGCCGCGCTGTTCGCGTCCGCCGGCGTCGAGCGCTCGGTACTGGAATGCCGCCATGGTGTTCGCCGCCTCAGTCGCGCATCACACGCTGAAGCTCTTCGAGCGTGGTCGTGCCGTTAGCAACGTGGCGCATGCCGTCGTCGTAGAGGCTGCGACTGCCCGTCGCGCGCGCGCGCTGACGCAGCTCGGCTTCCTGGCAGCCGTCGTGGATCAGGCGCGACAGCGTCTCATCCACCGCAATCAGCTCATGGATGCCGAGGCGCCCGGCGTAGCCGGTGTTGCCGCAACTCGGACAGCCGACCGCGCGCCAGCGGCCCTCGCTGCTTTCGGTATCAGCGGGTTGCCGGCATGCGGTACACAGCTTGCGCATCAGGCGCTGGGCAAGCACACCGCGCAGGGTGGATGCGAGCAGGAAGGGCTCGACACCCATGTCGATCAGGCGGGTGACGGCTGCCGCGCTGTCGTTGGTGTGCAGGGTTGCCAGTACGAGGTGTCCGGTCAGGCTGGCCTGGACGGCGATGCGGGCGGTCTCGAGATCGCGGATCTCGCCGATCATGATCACGTCCGGGTCCTGGCGCAGGATGGCTCGCAGTGCGCGCGCAAAGTCGAGATCGATGCGCGCATTGACCTGAATCTGACCGACGCCGGGGAGGTCGAACTCGACCGGATCCTCGACCGTGATGATGTTCATCCGGGTCGCGTCGAGCGTGCGCAGCGCGGCGTAGAGGGTGGTGCTCTTGCCTGAACCAGTGGGACCGGTGACGAGGATGATGCCGTGCGGTTGGGACAACAGAGCCTGGAACTGCCTTACGCTGTCCGGCGCCATGCCGAGGGCGTCGAGCCCGAGCTGCCCCGCGCTCTTGTCGAGCAGGCGCAGCACCAGGCGTTCACCGTGGCTGGTTGGCAGGGTGGAGACGCGCACGTCGATCTGGCGTCCGGCCAGGCGCAGGCTGATGCGGCCGTCCTGCGGGAGGCGTTTCTCTGCGATGTCGAGGTTGGCCATCACCTTGATGCGCGAAGCCATGGCGGCATGCAGGGCGCGGTGAGGGCGGGCGATGTCCTGCAGCACGCCGTCGCGGCGCAGTCGTACCACGGAGGACTGCTCGTAGGGCTCGATGTGCACGTCAGAGGCACGGTCGCGTACCGCTTGGGCGAGCAGCGCGTTGATCATGCGGATGATAGGGGCGTCGTCCTGGCGCTCGAGGAGGTCCTCGACCGCGGGGAGCTCGGTCATGAGCTGGGCGAGGTCGATCTCCTGGCCGACGTCCGCAACCACCTCGGCCGCATTGCGCTCGCCATCTCCATAGGCCTGCGCCAGCGCAAGCTCGAATGCGCCCGGCGTTGCGGTCTCGATGCGTAGCGGGCGGCGCAGGAAGCGTCTGGCCTCGTTGACCGCGCCGAGTGCGGCACCACTGCGGACGAGCAGTTCGGCTTGCGCTTCGTCGCCGCCACGCAACAGCACGCCTTGGCTGCGTGCGAACGCATAGGGCAGGGAGGGCTGGCTCATCGCGACCCCTCGTCCGCAGGCGGGCGGATCAGTAACTCGGCAACCGGTACGATGCGGGCGTCGACAATCGGCGGTAGTTCGGGGGCGGAGTCCTCGCCGCGCATCAGTTGCCTGGGCAGGGCGCTGGCGCGCTGCTGGCCGATCACATATTCATAGCGAGACTGGGTCATCTCGGCGTAGCTGTCGCGGTCGCGCAGGATCACCGGGCGCAGGAACACCACCAGATTGGTCTTGCTGCGCTTGCGCGTGTTGTAGCGAAACAGGCTGCCGGCGACCGGCAGGTCGCCGAGCATGGGCACCTTCTCCTCGCCGCCCGCATAGCTGTCTTCGACCAGGCCGCCGAGGGCGATGATGGCCCCGTCGTCTACCAGCACCATGGACTCGATCGAGCGCTTGGTGGTCACCGGGCCGGTTGCTGCATCGACGTTGCCGACGACCGCCGAGGCTTCCTGGTAGATCTGCAGGCGAATGGCGCCGCCTTCGGAGATCTGCGGCCGCACCTGCAGGGTCAGGCCGACATCGCGGCGCTCGATGGTCTGGAACGGGTTGGCCGGCGTGGTGCCGCCGCCTGTGTTGGTGTACTGGCCAGTGACGAAGGGCAGGTTGCGGCCGACGACGATCTTGGCCTCCTCGTTGTCGAGGGTGACGATGTTGGGCGTCGACAGGATGTTGGCGCGTACCTCGTTTTCCAGAAAGCGAGCCAGGACGCCCAGGCTCAGTACCTCGCCGATCCCCGGGATGTTGACTCGTCCGCCACCGATCGCCAGGTTGAGCCCGTTCCCGGGCAGGCTCGGATTGCCGCTGGCGGTGCTGGCGATGAGCTGCAGCAGGTTGTTGCCGCCGCTGCCGAAGCTGCTCCCGCCGATGATGCCGGTTGCGCCCGAACCGCCACCGACCGAACCAGCCCCGACCCACTGCAGGCCGAACTCGGCCGCGCGCTCGGTGGAGATCTCGGCAATGAGGGCTTCGATGTAGACCTGGGCGCGGCGGCGATCCAGTTGATCGATCACCTGGCGCAGGTTGCGGTAGATGGCGTCCGGTGCGGTGATGATGAGGGCGTTGTTGACTACGTCCGCCTGGACGCTCGCGTTCGGGTTCGCGCTGCCGCTGGCAAGCGGGACGTCGGTGCTCGGGCGTCCGCCGCCGTCGCCGCCGTCGGCCGCAGTGTTCGCGAAGCCGCGCGCTGTGGTGGCCGCTGCGGCCGGAGTCGCAGTGCCGCTCAGGGCGCTGTTGAGCGTCGCGGCAACATGGCGTGCTTCGGCGTTGCGCAGGTACACGACGTGGATGTTGCCGCCTGCGCCTGGACGGTCGAGCGAAGCGACGAGCTGACGGATTGCAGTGAGCCGGCTGGGGTTGTCGGCACGTACGAGGAGGGCGTTGCTTCGGGGTTCGGCCATGACCTGGGGCGCCGTGGTGCCGGGTTGGCCAGCGCCGCCCTGCTCGGCCAGCAGGCGAGCGAGGACCGGGGCCAGGTCGGCGGCGGCGGCATGCTGGAGTTCGAGCACGGCGACGTCGGTCTGGCTGATGTCGATGGCGGCGATGACTGCCGCGATCTGCTCGATGTTGGATGCGTAGTCGGTGACGACCAGGGTGTTGTTCGACGGAAACGCGGTGACTGTGTTGTTCGGCGAGACAAGCGGTCTGACGACGCCGAGCATCTGTGTGGCCGACTCGAAGCGCAGGGCGAAGACCTGGGTCACCAGGCGGTCTCCGCGTGCGCTGACCTGGCGGGTGCCGACAGGTGCTGCATGCTGCTTGGCATCGGCCTCGGGAACGATCTTGACCACGCCTTCGCCTTCCACCGCGGTAAACCCCTGCAGGCGCAGCGCGGACAGCAGGATCTGGTAGCTGAGGGCACGCGGCACCGGGGTGTTGGTGACGATGTTGAGCTTGCCCTTGACGCGCGGATCAATGAGGAAGTTCTGCCCGGTGATCTCGCCCACGGCATGGATAACCGCGTCGATCTCGGCATTCTGGAAATTGAGCGAGATGGTCTCTTCACGCTGCTGGGCGCTGGCAGGCATGCTCAACGCGAGCAGAACGGCAACACAACTCGCACGCAGGCACATTGGCAGCAGGGAGAGGATCGACTTTCGGATCGCCTTGCGGATCGATGTTGTGAAGCGGGCTGAAGGCGAAGGTCGGGGAATTGAGGCGACCGGATTGGGCTCAGCGTTGATGCGCACTGCTAGGGGCATTTTCTTGGGCTGCAGATCGGGAAATGGAAGGGGGATGGGGCGGATGCTCGGACTGGTCAGGGGGATTGCGCCGATGGGGTGACTGGCCGCGGACGTGGGGAGGGGGTTACTCCCCTTGTTCGGCGGTGAGGTGCTGGCCTGCTGCCAGATCAAGCCTCACCGAAGCACCCTCGCGCTCGAGGATGACGTGGTCGGGGTGGATGGACGCCAGTCGCCAGCCGTCGCTGCTGGTGCCTCCGGCCCCGATTGTCCTCACGCTGCCGTCAGCGGTCTTGAACAAGGCGAATCCACCTGCGTCGCCAAAGCCGGTGGCCAGGCCGTGGAGCGACAACGGCGGCCGGGCCGTGGCGCTGCTTGCGCTGCTCGGCCCGGGCTTGCCGCCGGTGCCGGCGATACGCAGGATGCCTTCGGCAGCGCTGACCGGATCGGTTTCATGGAACGCCAGCGCCGCAGCTTGCGGTGTCGCGTGGAAGGACCAGTACGCCGCAGCCGCCAGCCAGCTGGTGAAGCTCAGGGCCAGAATCCAGGCCAGCGGCGCAATCCACCGCATCGCCAGCATTGCGGCTCGCCTCTGTGCCTCCCCCCTCAATGACATGCGTACTCCGGCTGACCGTTACAAATTCGTTGCGGATGATGCATGGCTTGTGTGACGCGAGTGTTATCTGCCCCGGCGCAGTGCTTTGGAGGCCGGCTGTGGAACTGCCCGGGTCGCTGGTGGGTCTTTACGGGCCGGACATGAAGGAGTTCCGTTTTGGCACGTAAGCTCATTCCCTTGTTTACCCTGATCGTCCTGCTTGCGCTCGCAGGCCTGTTCTCCGCAGCGGCGCTGGCTGCCGCAGCCGCCCCCGTGGATCCGACTCAGCCGCCACATCAACGTCTGGCGGACCTGCTCGAGGATGACGCCACCCGCAGCGTGCTGATCGAACAGCTACGCAGCCTGGGCGAGGAGGGTGCCGCGCGTGCGCTTGAACCCGAGGCGCCCGTCGAGTCGATGGCGGGGCGCGTTGCCGCGCTGACGCAGAACCTCGCGCAGGGAACGGTCAGCGAGTTCGGTGCAGCTCTGTCTGCGCTCGGTGAGGCGACCGGGCAGCTTGCCGATGCCCGGCTCGATTCCGTGCTGTGGCAGCTTGGCGAATTTGCCGTACTGGTCGTTGTCACCCTGGTCGTCTTCCGCGCGCTGGCGGCGGCCGCCGGCGGGCTGTTCGCCGCGCTCGATCGGCAGGCCGGCGCGGCCGATGGGCCGCGCGCACTGGTCTGGGGGCGACGGCTCCTGGCGACGGCCGGCGCAGGACTCATCGACCTGCTCACCATTGCATTCGCCTGGCTTGCCGGGTATGGCGTGGCGCTGTTCGTGATCGGCGAGTCCGGGGCGATACGCGTGCACGAGTCCCTGTTTCTGAACGCCTTTCTGATGGTCGAGGCCATTCGGGTGGGGCTCCGTATCCTGTTGTCCCGGCATGGCGACACGTTGCGCGTGCTTCCCGTGGCGGACGAAGAGGCCGCCTACTGGTACCTATGGGCATCGCGCATGGTGTTCTTCGTCGGCTATGGCCTGATGCTGCTGGTGCCGGTGATCGGCCACTATCTCAGCCCAGCGCTAAGCCGTGCGGTGGCCATCGTGATCATGCTCTCCGCCCTCCTCAAGGCGGCCGTGATCGTGATGCAGAACCGACAGCGCGTGCGTGCTGCCATCGAGGCGCTGGCCGAGCGCATGCAGTCTTCCTTTGCTCGCATCAGCATCACGATTGGCGCGCGTACCTGGCACATCGTGGCCATTGCCTACCTGGGTGCAATCCTGGTCACCGCCATTCTCTATCCGCAGGATGCGCTGCCGTTCATGGTCGCTGCAACGGCGCAGACCGTGCTGGCAGTTGCCTTGGGCATCGGCCTGGCGGCATTGCTGACGCAGGTGATCCTGCGCCGGATCCGGCTCAGCGAGGCGCTGCAGCAGAAGTTTCCGTTGCTCGAAGCGCGTCTTAACGCCTATGTGCCGACGGCGTTGAAGATCGCCCGCTTCGCGATCCTCGCCGTGGTCGTGGCGGCAATCGTGGACGCGTGGACGCCATTCGACCTCGGCGCCTGGCTGGTCTCCGACGCCGGCACGCGTCTGCTCGGCAAGCTTGTGTCGATCGCGCTCATCGTGGCGCTCGCCTTGCTGCTGTGGCTCATCGTTGCGAGCTGGATCGAGTTCCGCCTGAACGCCGAGGCGGGCGGCGAGCCCAATGCCCGTGCGCGCACCCTGCTGACGATCTTCCGCAATGCGGTGGCGATCGCGCTGGTGGTGGTGACCACGATGGTGGTGCTGGCCGAGATCGGCCTCAACATCGCGCCGCTGCTCGCCGGCGCAGGCGTACTCGGGCTTGCGATTGGCTTCGGCGCCCAGAAGCTGGTTCAGGACGTGATCACTGGCGTCTTCATCCAGCTCGAGCGCGCGATCAACGTTGGTGACGTGGTCACCGCCGCCGGGGTTACCGGCACGGTGGAGAAGATGACCATCCGCTCGCTGGGCATGCGTGATCTCTCCGGCACCTATCACCTGTTGCCGTTCTCATCGGTCACCACCGTGGCCAACTACAACCGCGACTTCGGCTACCACGTTGGCGAGTACGGTATCGGCTACCGCGAAGACAGCGACGAGGCCATCGTCCAGCTGCGCGCGGCCTTCGATGAACTGCGTCAGGACCCCGCTTTCGCAGGGTTGATCCTGAGCTCCGAGCTCGAGGTGCACGGGGTGACGGCGCTGGCCGACAGTTCGGTGAACATCCGCGTCCGCATCAAGACGGTGGCGGGTTCACAGTTCCCGGTCGGTCGCGCCTACAACCGCCTGGTCAAGCGTCACTTCGACGCGGCCGGCATCGAGATCCCATTCCCGCACATGACGCTCTACTTTGGCGAGGACAAGCAGGGCAAGGCGCCGCCTGCGCGCATCAGCATGCTGGGGGTGGGGCACGCGCCGGGTGGGGTGGGGAGGCCTGCCGGAGAATGACAAACGGGTGAAGTCGCGGAGGCGGATAGGGCCGGCAAGCGCTATACTCGCGGGTCTGCCCAGAACCCGCCGTGCCCATGTCCGACCCGACCCCGCTTTTCGCCGACGATGGCCCGCTCGCAGCTGCGATTCCTGGCTTCCGAGCCCGTCCGCAGCAGATCGAGATGGCACGGAAGATCGCCGAGGCGCTGCGCGAGAGCCGTGTGCTGGTGGCCGAGGCCGGAACCGGTACCGGCAAGACCTTCGCTTATCTCGTGCCGGCGCTGATGGCGGGCGGCAAGGTCATCATCTCCACCGGCACCAAGACCCTTCAGGACCAGCTCTTCAACCGCGACCTGCCGACCGTGCGTGCCGCGCTCAAGGTCCCGGTGAGCATCGCGCTGCTAAAGGGCAGGGCCAACTACGTCTGCCACTACCACCTCGAGCGTAATGCGCGCGATGGCCGCTTCCTCACCGCGCAGGACGCCGCCGACCTGCGCGCAATCGGCCGTTTCGCCCAGGTCACGCAGACGGGCGACAAGGCCGAATGCACGGACGTGCGCGAAGACTCGCTGGCCTGGATCGCCGCAACCTCGACGCGTGACAATTGCCTCGGCCAGGACTGCCCGCACAAGGACGAGTGCTTCGTGATGCAGGCTCGGCGTAATGCGATGGACGCCGACGTCGTGGTGGTCAATCACCACCTGTTCTTCGCCGACGTGATGCTGCGCGACGAGGGCATGGGCGAGCTGCTGCCAGCCTGCAATGCCGTGATCTTCGACGAGGCTCACCAGTTGCCGGAGACCGCGAGCCTGTTCTTCGGCGACAGCGTGTCCACGGCCCAGGTGCTGGAGTTGGCGCGTGACACTCGCTCCGAAACGGTGGCCGCAGCGCGCGACTGCGTGGCGATGATCGACCAGACGCGCAACCTCGAGAAGGCCGCGCGCGACCTGCGCCTGGTGTTCGGTACCGAGACTGCGCGCATCTCGGCTGCGCAGGCGGCCGAGCGGGAGAACTTCGATGCCATGGTCGAGGCGCTGGAGAAGTCGCTGACCGAGTTCCAGTCCGTGCTCGACACCCAGGCCGAGCGCTCCGAAGGGCTCGCAAACTGCCTGCGCCGCACCGAGGAGATGGCTGCGCGCCTGGCCAGCTGGCGCAGCCCCGAGGACAAGGACCTCATCCGCTGGGTCGAGGTGTTTACCCAGTCGCTGGCGCTCAATGCCACCCCGCTGCATGTATCGGACGTCTTCAAGCGCCAGCTCGAGGGCCATCTGCGGGCGTGGATCTTCACCTCTGCGACGCTGGCGGTGGGCAAGGCGGACTTCGGCCACTACTGCCGCGAGATGGGCCTGGCCTGGATGGATCCGCCGCCGCTCACCGCGGTGTGGGGTAGCCCCTTCGATTATGCCGAGCAGGCCTTGCTGTATGCCCCCGCCGGCATGCCCGAACCAAACTCGTCCGAATATACCGAGCGTGTCGCCCAGGTGGCGCTGCCGCTGATTCGTGCCGCGCGAGGGCGTGCCTTCGTGCTGTGCACCTCGCTGCGCGCGATGCGCCGCATCCACGAGCTGATCCTCGACGGCCTGCAGCATAGTGGGGACGAGTTGCCGGTGCTGCTTCAGGGCGAGGGTTCGCGTACCGAACTGCTGGAGCGCTTCCGCCGTCTTGGCAATGCAGTGCTGGTGGCGAGCCAGAGCTTCTGGGAGGGCGTGGACGTGCCCGGCGATGCGCTGTCGCTGGTGGTGATCGACAAGCTTCCTTTCGCTCCGCCGGACGACCCTGTGCTGGCCGCGCGCGTCGAGCACATGCAGAAGCAGGGCTTGAGTCCCTTCGTGCATCATCAGTTGCCCAAGACCGTGATCAATATGAAGCAGGGCGCCGGGCGGCTCATCCGTACCGAGCGCGACCGTGGTGTGTTGTGCATCTGCGATCCGCGCATGATCGAGAAGTCCTATGGCAAGGTGGTGTGGCGCAGTCTGCCGCCGATGCGGCGCACGCGGGCCGAGACCGACGCGGTTGCCTTCCTGGCTTCGTTGCCGCCGCCTCGTGCCAGCGCACGCAGCCCCGCGCAGGGGAGCGGCTGAGAGCGGTCTGTTGTATCCTTCAAGGCTATCTCACGATGCCTGCGGGCAATGCTCCGATGAAAGTCTTCGGTTTTGGCGGTTGGTCGGGCTCAGGCAAGACGACGCTGGTGGAGAAGCTGATCCCCGAGTTCACCGCGCGTGGTCTGCGCGTGTCGGTCATCAAGCATGCACACCATGGTTTCGATCTGGACAAGCCGGGTAAGGACTCCTGGCGCCACCGCGAGGCCGGCGCCACACAGGTGCTGATGCTGTCCAACGACCGCTGGGTGCTGATGCATGAGCTGCGCGGCGCGCCCGAGCCCAGTCTGGAAGAGCAGCTGCGCTTGCTCGAGCCCTGCGATCTGGTGTTGATCGAAGGCTACAAGGCAGCGGCCGTGCCCAAGATCGAGATCCATCGGCCCGCCTTGGGCAAGCCGCCGCTGTGGCCGGAGAGCCCCCATGTGGTGGCGGTGGCAAGCGACCTTGCCATCGATTGCCCGCTGCCTCTGCTTCCGCTCAATGAACCGGCGCGGGTCGCCAATTTCATTCTCGACCATCTGAAGATTCAATGAACGGCACCATGCTCTCTTTTGACGAAGCCTACGAAAAGCTGCTCGGATTCGCGCGTCCGGTACGCGAGATCGAGCAGGTAGACACGATGTTCGCCGCCGGCCGGGTGCTCGCGGTCGCCCAGTTCTCAACGATCGACCAGCCGCCGATGGACAACTCGGGGATGGATGGCTACGCGCTGCGTGCCGCCGACGTTCCCGTTGCCGGCACGCGCCTGCCGGTCAGTCAGCGCATTCCGGCGGGCAGTGTCGGCCACGAGCTTGCGCCGGGCACCGCGGCGCGCATATTCACTGGCGCCCCCTTGCCGCAAGGCGCAGATGCCGTGGTGATGCAGGAGTTGTGCGACCACGATGGCGCCGAAGTCATCATCAACACCGTGCCACGTTCCGGCGAGGCGGTACGAAGGATGGGCGAGGACATCGCGCGCGGTGAGCTGATCCTGCCCGCAGGCGAGCGGCTTACGCCGCAGGCCGTCGCGCTGGCGGCGTCGGTGGGCCTGGCTCAGCTGCCCGTGCTGAGGCGGGTGAAGGTGGCGATGTTCTCCACCGGCTCCGAGTTGGTGATGCCGGGCGAGCCTCTGCCGCCGGGGGGTATCTACAACTCCAATCGCTACATGCTGCGCAGCCTGCTTGTCGGCCTGGGGTGCGAGGTGGAGGATTTCGGCATCGTCCCCGACCGTCTCGACGCCACCCGCGAAGTCCTTCGTCGCGCTGCGCAGGGCCATGATCTCATCCTTACCAGCGGCGGGGTGTCGGTCGGCGAGGAGGACCATGTCAAGCCTGCGGTCGAGGCCGAGGGTAGTCTGGATATGTGGAAAATCGCGATGAAGCCGGGCAAGCCCTTGGCGTATGGCCATGTGGCAGGGGCTGCATTCATCGGCCTGCCAGGCAATCCGGTGTCGAGCTTCGTCACCTTCCTGATGATGGTGCGTCCCTTCCTGCTGGCCACGCAGGGCGTGCGCGAGGTGGCGCCGGCGGCGCTGGCCTTGCGTGCCGATTTCGATTGGCCGCGGCCCGATCGCCGACGCGAGTTCCTGCGTGCGCGCATGAATTCGCAGGGTGGGGTGGAGCTGTTCGACAACCAGGGTTCGGCGGCGCTCAATTCGACGGTATGGGCAAACGGGCTGGTGGATATCCCTGCGGCCACATCCGTCAAGCGCGGCGAGAGCGTCCGCTTCCTGCCCTACGGCGATCTGCTGCACTGAATGAGTACATTGACGGGACAGGACATGACGAGCAAGGTGAAGGTTCTTTATTTCGCCAGCCTGCGCGAAGCGGTTGGGACGCCTGGCGAGGAGTTGGCGTTGCCGGCCAATGTGGGCACCGTCGGTGCGCTGCGGGAGCATCTCGCTGCACGGGGCGACGCGTGGGGGGCGATGGCGGCAGGCCGTAACGTGCGCAGTGCGGTCAACCAGCGCATGGTTGGTGCCGACGCGCCGGTGGCGGCGGGGGACGAGGTCGCTTTCTTTCCGCCTGTGACCGGGGGCTGAGCATGGGGCGCTACAAAGTCTGCGTTCAGGAAGACGACTTCGACGTCGGCGCGGAGATTGCCGCGCTCAGTCAGGATCGTACCGATGTGGGGGCGGTCGCCAGCTTCGTCGGCCTGGTCCGTGACGTCAACGACGGTAGCGGCGTATCGGCGATGACGCTCGAGCACTATCCCGGGATGACCGAGCGTGCCCTCGAGGAGATCGTGATCGAGGCGCGTGCACGCTGGTCGGTACTGGATGCGTGCGTCATCCATCGCCATGGTCGACTCATGCCCGCCGAGCGCATCGTATTCGTCGGCGTAGCCAGCGCACATCGCGGCGATGCATTCGCCGCCTGCGAATTCATCATGGACTACCTGAAGACACGAGCTCCGTTCTGGAAACGTGAAGAGACCCCGGATGGCGGGCGCTGGGTGGATGCGCGCGAGGCGGACGATTCGGCGGCTGCGCGCTGGAGTGCCGCGCCGGCCGACGATGTCTCGATAGACGACAGCTGGGACGAGATCGAGCAGCGTCGTTGAGCGTGCTGCAGCCCCGCAAGGCATAACGGCGCCCGAGGGCGCCGTTATGCCTGCCTGCGCGGGACTCCGGCGGGCAGCTTACTTGCGGCCCTTGCCGCCCTGCTGGGTGAAAGCCTGGAAGGCCTCCGTCGAGGCACGGGTCATCTGCTCGAAGGCCGCGCGCGTGGTGTCCATTGCCGTCTGCATGGCACCGAGGGCGTTCTGGTCGGCGATCGGCATGCCCTTGAACATCTTCTGCATGGCGTCGAACATATCGGTGCTGCCGGTGCTCAACTGCTCACCGACGAGCTTGCCGAACTCGGCCTGAGTGCGTGCCGTGATCTCGGCGATTTCGCGCGCACATGCGAGCATCTGCTCGGTGGTGCTCTGCGCGTAGTGGGCGCGCAGCTCCATCATGCCCTTGGGGTCCTTGGTGCTCGACAGTGCCTTGGCATTCTCGACGCCTTCCTCGAACAGGCGCTTGGCTGCGCCGACCTGGATTTCCATAATGCGCTGGGAGTTCTCGATCGACATCTGCGCCAGACGCATGGCCGCTTCGAGATTCTTCTTCTGAAGTTCGTTGAACTGATCCTGTTTGGTAGCCATAAGCACTCTCCACTCCCGCCATGCGGCGCTGATTTATATGTCGTGAGGCGTCCCTCGGCACGATTGCAGATCGATATCCCTGTTCGGGTATGCAAGCTCGTGCTCCCTCGCCTCAGCCGCACAATAGCACAGCGCGGGTGTGCGTTAGCGGGCAATCGCCTGTTACTGAGCCCGAATCGGGCAGTGCGCCCTGCATAGCGGGGTGTGTTTCTTGTTCTTCCTCAAGGCGACGGCCTTTGCGGCCAAATACGATTTCCAGGCTGCGAATCCGGCCGCAGGACAAGTCCGGTATCCCAACGATGGAAGACACCACGATGTTCCAGAACGACGTTCACCCCTTCGACGCGCGCGGCGTCGCCAAGCGCTTCCGCCATGCTGCCATCTTCGGTGCCCTCGAATCGCTCGAAGACGGCGAGGTGATGCGGTTCGTCAATGACCACGACCCGCTGCCGCTGCTTGGCCAGATCCAGCAGCGCTACGGCAACCAGGTGGGTATCACCTATGTCGCGCGTGACCCGGGCAATATCGTCATCGACTTCAAGATCCAGCTTGGTGCGCCGGCCAGCGCGGGTGCGCCCGCCGCTGCGGCGGCAGCCACAGGCGGCGGATGCGGCGGCGGCGGCGGACACGGCTGCTGCTCCGGCCACTAAGGCTTGCCGTACTTGCGATAGACGGCACGTGCGTCGGCGGCCGCGCGCTCCGGCGTACAGATCGACGGATCGTCGTCGTGACCGCTGAAGAAATCGTCCGCCTGGGCGGCCATCACCAGTTTGATGGCCGCCTTTTCGCTTTGCTCGTAGCGTTCGTAAAGCAGCGTGGCCACTTCGTCCAGGTGCTGTTCGTAGGTCATGGGCATGGGGAGGCTCCGTTTCAGCGCAGGGTCACGAACTCTTCGGCGCTGGTAGGGTGGATGGCAATGGTGTCGTCGAAATCGCGCTTGCGGGCCCCCATCTTCACCGCCACGGCAAAACCCTGCAGCATTTCGTCGGCACCCTCGCCGATGACGTGGGCACCGACGATGCGCTCGTCTGCGCCGGCGCAGATCAACTTCATCGATGTTCTTGGTCTGTGCTCGGTCAGGGCGTGGTACATCCCGGTGAAACGGGTGCCATAGACCTTTACCTGCTCATGGCATGCGCGCGCCTCCTCTTCGGTCAGGCCTACCGTGCCAATCGGGGGGTGGCTGAAGACGACGGTGGGTATGGTGTCGTAGTCGAGCTTGCTGTCCTTCTGGCCCAGGAACAGGCGGGCTGCGAGTCTTCGCCCTGCCGCAATTGCGACCGGGGTGAGTTCTGCGCGACCGGTGATGTCGCCGATGGCGTAGATGCCGTCGACGCCCGTATTCTGGAACGCGTCGGTCGCGACCATGCCGCGTGCGTCGGCACTCAGGCCTGCCGCTTCGAGTCGAAGGCGGTCGGTATTCGCCCGGCGGCCGGTCGCCCACACCAGGGCGTCGACTTCGAGCACGCCGCCGCCATCGCAGGCAACGCGCAGGCTGCCGTCCGCCTGCCGTGTCACTGCCTCCACGCGAGTGCCGAAACGCAGGTCTACGCCGTCTTCGCGCATCTGGGCGCCGAGTTCGTCGCGCAGCATGGCGTCGAAGGGGCGCAACAGATGCGGTCCGCGCACCAGCATGTGTACAGCGCTGCCAAGGGCGTTGAGTACGCCAGCCAACTCCACCGCGATGTAACCCGCACCGACCACCGCAACCCGACGCGGCTGGGTCTCGAGTGCAAAGAATCCGTCTGAGTCGATGCCGAACTCTGCGCCGGGAGTATCGGGGACCTCGGGTCGGCCGCCCGTGGCGATCACGATGTGAGGCGCGCTGAAGCGTTCTCCGTCGACCTCGATGGTGTGTGCATCGACAAATCGTGCAAAACCCCGAACGACATCCACGCCTGCCTTGTCGAGCATGCTGGCGTAGATACCATTGAGGCGCAGCACATAGGCATCGCGCCGGGCCTTGAGCGTTGACCAGTCAAAGTGGGTGGAGCCGACCGTGAAGCCATAGCCGGGCGCGTCGCGCATCGCCTGGGCGAGGTTTGCGGCGTACCACATGACCTTCTTCGGCACGCAGCCGACATTCACGCAGGTGCCGCCGAGACGCTCGGCCTCCACGACTAGGGCGCGGGCACCGTATTCCGCCGCGCGGCGGGCGCTGGCAACACCTCCGCTGCCGCCACCGATGGCGATGAAGTCATAGTTGCGCATGTGCGGGCTCCATTGTGTGCTGGGGCGGCGGTCATCGCCGCCGGGTAAGGAATGGGCGACATTTTCGCTGCTTGCTCCGCGTTTGTGGACTTACCGGACGGGATATCGCTGCTTCGCCCAAGCTCGGGATGTAGATCTGTCTGAAGATATAAAAAGATAACTTTATATTCTTTTGAGATCTTTGAGCGATCCGGTAAGGTGCGAGTCTTCATTTTGCACTGCACCACTCCGCCATGCTCATTCCTGACAGCGCGCATGCACTGATCGTCGGCGTCGTCCTGATCGGGCTGTTCATCACTTTCGTGCGCGAATGGGTCAAGGCCGACGTTGCAGTGATCTGCGCCGTTGCCCTGCTTCTTGCGCTGGGACTGCTCACGCCTGCGAAGGTATTGAGCGTGTTCAGCAACAGCGCACCAATCACCATCATCTGCCTGTTCATCATCAGCGGGGCGCTCGGTCGTACGGGCTGTGTTGACAGGCTCGGGGAGTGGATCGGCAACGTGGCGGGACATAGCGAGCGCCGCCTGCTGCTCGCGATGCTGCTCGTCGGTGTTGCCGTGTCGCCCTTCATCAACAACACACCGGTTGTCATGGTCATGATTCCGGCAGTGATTGCGATGGCTGGGCGATTCTCGATTGCCCCCTCGCGTCTGCTCATTCCTCTGTCCTACGCAACGATCCTGGGCGGCCTTATCACCATGGTGGGGACCTCGACCAACATTCTGGTCGATGGTGTCGCTCGTGACATGGGGTTGGCGCCGTTTACGATGTTCGAGATCAGTGCGCCGGCGATAGTCATGGCACTGATCGGCTGCACGTTCATGCTGTTCTTTGCGCAGCGCTTCCTGCCGGCACGCGAGACACTCACCCAGCAGTTCTCGGGCAGCAGCGACCGTTTGTTCATGACCGAGCTTTTCGTACCCGAGAACTCGCGTCTCGCAGGTCGTACGCTGAAGGAAGCGCGTCTGTCGAATGGCGTGATCAAGGTTCTCAAGCTCTTCCGCGGCGAGGAGGAGTGGTCTGCGCCGGCTCCCGACACACGTCTCGAGGTTGGCGACCGGCTGGTCGTGCACACCCGCAGCAGCGCAATGGTCGATCTGCGCAGCACCGATCTCGTCGGTTTGCGCGCGCAGACGCCGCCTGCGGCCGACCCTCAGGACCTGGAGACCCTGCGCAGACGCGACGTCGTGATCGTCGAGGCTCTGGTAGGACAGACCTCGCGTTACGTGCAACGTCCGATCCGCGACCTCGATCTGGCCGCTCGCTACGGCATCCATCTGATCGCCGTACATCGGCGCAATGCCTCCATCCCGGACGTGGGGGACGACTTCCAGCTCCAGTTCGGTGACGTGCTGCTGGTCGAGGGCACACCGACCCAGATCAAGCGCTTCTGCGATAACGGCGATCTGTTTGCCATCACCGATGGCAAGGTGTCGGCGACCCGAAGCACCAAGGCGCCGATCGCACTCGCGACCATTGCGGGGGTGATGCTGCTTGCCGCATTCAACGTGATGCCGATCGAGGGCCTGGCGATCATCGGGGCGGCGGTCGTGCTGATCACTGGCTGCATTCGTCCCGACGAGGCCTACAAGTCCGTCGAATGGCCTATCATCGTGCTCATTTTCGGCATGCTCGCAATCAGCATCGCGATGCGGGATTCGGGTCTGGCAGCGATGCTGGCGGGTAGCCTGGTGACGGTGGGAGAGGGCTTGTCGCCGTGGATGATGCTTGCGCTGGTGATCCTGATCACTTCGATCGCCACCGAGTTCATCAGCAACAATGCGGTGGCGGTCCTGTTCACGCCGGTCGTCATCGGCGTCGCCCAGCATCTGGGCGTTGATCCGCGCCCCTTCGTGGTCGGGGTGATGTTTGCCGCGAGTGCAAGCTTTGCCACGCCTATCGGCTACCAGACCAACACGCTCGTCTATAGCGCGGGCAACTATCGCTTCTCGGACTTCGCCCGCCTCGGCATCCCGATGAACCTCATCGTGTGGCTGACGGCAAGCCTGTTGATCCCGCTGTTCTGGCCACTGAACCCGCTCTGAACGGCAATTGCCGAGTACGTCGCGCTCAGAGGACGCGCTCGATCGCTTTCAGCACCTCGGGGGCGTCAGGTTTCACGCGGCTTGGAAAGGCAGCAACGACTCGACCGTTGCGGTCGATGACGTACTTGTGAAAGTTCCAAGTCGGCGCAGAGGACTGGCGGGCGATCTCGCGAAACAGCGGGTGGGCCGCCTCGCCCGTCACCGTGATCGGCGCATACATGTCGAATGTGACGCCGAAGTTCTGGAAGCACACTTCGGCCGTCTTGGCTTCGTCGTCTGCCTCCTGGCGAAAGTCGTCCGAAGGGAAGCCGGCAACTTTCAGGCCACGGTCCTTGTACGTCTGGTGCACCACCTCGAGTTCGCGGAACTGACGGGTGAAGCCGCAGTGGCTCGCGGTGTTCACCACCAGGACCGGCTGGCCTGCGTAACGCTCGGCCAGCCGCACCAGTTCGTCGGCGTGCAGACGCCTCAGTTCGTAACCGCTTCCCTGGCCAAAGATGGGCGCTACCGTAGGCGACTCGTCGGCGAGCGCTGGCGCGCACAGGATGGTCAAGGCAAACGGCAGCAAGCGCCGGCGAAAGGTGTCAAGCGGCATGGCGTGGCCTCCGGTCGAATGGGCGAGTACGCGTGTTCGCGAGCGCTCGGTGTAGACCATAGACCGCGGTCGTCGCAGCCAGTTCGTCCGCTCAACGGATGCGAAAGCCGCCTACTGCTTGAGAAAGTTCGCGCGCGGCGCGGTCGAGGGAACCCACTTCGAGCGCCACCTTGCTGGCCGAGGCCTCAGTCTCGTCCGCAAGGTTGGCGACCGATACGACTGCGCCGGCAATACTGCGCGCGGCAGCACTGTGCTCGCCAAGATTGTTTGCGATCGACTCGAATACCTGCTCGACGCGACCCGCCTCCTCGGTGATGCGCGCGATCGAAGCGCCTGCCTCCGCGGCCAGAGCCGTACCTGTGCCTACTCGCTCCACTGCCGACTCGATGTTCGCCAGCGCCTGACCCTTGCTGGTCTGGATGTCATTGATCATCGCTACCACTTCTTCGGTCGCCGACGCAGTCCGTTCGGCCAGCTTGCGAACCTCGTCGGCAACCACGGCGAATCCGCGCCCCTGTTCACCAGCCCGTGCGGCCTCGATCGCGGCATTGAGCGCGAGCAAGTTGGTCTGGCCTGCGATGTCCTTGATCAGGCTGACGACTGCAGCGACGCGGTCCGACTGCTTGCCCCGTCGTTCGATTCTGGGTGGTCGGACATGAGCGCCTCCGGGTTCTGGTCGATGCCTGCCTCAGCGTACGAGGCAGGCATCGACGGGCGGTGCGCTGAGGGCGTGCCAGCCCAGCACAGCACCGCTGTAGGCGATCCACAGAATGAAAACGAGCCAGCCCAAGTGGCGACCTAGCCTACCACCCCGCGACACTTGCGCACTGCGGGGTTGTTGGGAGTGGTCGGGGGTAAGGCTCTTATCTGCAATCGACATGGCAACTATGGACGGCATGCAAGCCAGAAACTTTAGCCCCTGCGAGCGAACGGCCTCACACGAGTTGTCAGCAGCACGGAGAAAACGATTCGAAAAACCTGCGTTCAACTCGCGGCTCGCGGCGAATTATAGCAACGGTATGGCGTCCTTCTCTCCACGCTCGTACACGACGTTCGCCCGGCCGACCAGCAAGGGGTCGAGCGGGCCGACACGGTCGATCTCCTTGTTGGAGTAGGGCAGCTTGTGCAGTACGTAACGCAAGGCGTTCAGGCGTGCACGCTTCTTGCAATCGGATTTCACTACCGTCCAGGGAGAGTCGGCGGTGTCGGTGTAGAAGAACATCGCCTCCTTGGCCTTCGTATAGTCGTCCCACTTGTCGAGCGATGCGAGGTCGATCGGCGACAGTTTCCATTGCTTGAGCGGGTGCGATTCGCGCTCGCGGAAACGGCGGCGCTGCTCGTCGCGGCTGACCGAGAACCAGAACTTGATCAGGTGGATGCCGCTGCGCACGAGGTTGCGCTCGAACTCGGGTACCTGGCGCATGAACTCGTTGTATTCGTCGTTGGAGCAGAAGCCCATCACTCGTTCGACGCCGGCGCGGTTGTACCAGGAGCGGTCAAAGAGAACGATTTCGCCGGTCGAGGGCAGGTGCTGGATGTAGCGCTGGAAGTACCACTGTCCGCGCTCGGTCTCGCTTGGCTTCTCGAGTGCCACGACGTGTGCACCACGCGGATTGAGGTGCTCCATGAAACGCTTGATGGTGCCCCCCTTGCCCGCTGCGTCGCGGCCCTCGAACAGGATCACCACGCGTTGGCCGGTCTCCTTGACCCAGGCCTGCAGCTTCAGGAGTTCGACCTGCAGTCTGTATTTCTGCTTTTCGTAGGCCTTGCGCGACATCAGGTTACGGTACGGGTAGCCGCCCTGGCGCCAGTCCTCGGCAAGTTCGTCATCGGGGTTGGCTGCGCCGGTCACGATCGGGCTGTCGGCCCGCATCAAGGCCCGGCGCAGCATGTGGACGTCGTCCGGTGAGGCACCGGCGAGGATGGACTCCAGTGCCTTGAGCGCCCGCTTCGGGTCCTGGCGCGACTCGGTCTGAAGAATCTCGGTGACAGCGACGATCTTGGACTCTTCGGCGGCCCCGATGGCCTGTTCGACTTCGAAAGTCTCGATGTCGGCAGGGGTCAGGGAGGGCGCGGTATCGCCTTGCTGCGAGCGCCGCGCGGCCTTCTTTGCTCTCGGTTTGGCGGGAGCGGGCGAGGGCGCGCTCGAGTCGGCTGCGTTCGGGGCACGGTTGTTCTTTTCGGTGTCTGTCATATTCAATGTCCTCGCTGTCAACTGTGGAAATTGTAGCGCTGATGGATGGCTTGCAGCGCGCGAAAAGTCGTAATGGCAGCATGGTTTTATCGCCCGGCTGTAGAATCCGCCTTTTCTCGAATAGAAGGGCGCGCCGACGCGCCTCGTTCTGCCTTCCATGCCCCTGACGCCCCACGCTCGCTCCCTTCTCGACATGGCTTACCGTGTCGGTGCCCCCCGTTTTCACGAACTTGGTGAAGCCCAGGCACGTCACTCTTTCGAAAAGCTGCAGTTTGCATTCCGGCCGGAATCACCCGCTGTGGCCTCTACGGTGGATGTACCCATGCCACGGCCCGACGGTAGCGCCTTGCTGGCGCGGCTTTACCGCCCGCTGTCGAGCCATGCCGACGAGCCTTTGGCGCTGCTTATCTACTTTCATGGGGGTGGTTGGTGCGTTGGCGATGTCGCAAGCTACGACGTGCTGTGCCGGGAGCTTGCCAATCTCGCGCGCTGTGCCGTGCTTTCCGTCGACTATCGCCTTGCGCCCGAGCACCCATTCCCGGCTGCGATCAGGGATGCGCGCCTGGCCTTCGAGTGGGCGGTGGAAAATGCTTCTCTGCTTGCCATCGATCCCGCTCGGATTGCCCTCGGCGGTGATAGCGCAGGGGGCAACCTGTCGATCGTGACCGCCCTCGCACTGCGCGATGAACCTGCAAGGCCGAGCTGCCTGGCGCTGGTCTATCCGAGTACCGAGATCGTCAGCACGCGGCCATCACGAGAGCGTTACGCCGAGGGCTTCTTCCTCGATCGCGGGACACTGCAGTGGTTCTTCGAGCGTTACCTTCCGGACGGCAATACGGAGGATTGGCGTGTGTCACCCATGCGGGCCGAGCGGCTTGCCGGCTTGCCGCCAACGCTCCTTGTCGGGGCGGAATTCGATCCTCTGGTGGACGATTGCGTCGCCTTTGCGGAGCGGATGAAGGCCGAGGGCTGCACGGTGGACTACGTCGAGATGCCCGGCGTCATCCATGGTTTCCTGACGCTGGGCAAGGTCTTCCCCGAGTCGACGCAAACACTCGTACTGCTTGCTCGCCACCTGCAGACCTGCCTCGCGCTGCCGCCGGCCTGAAGCGGCGCACGGCCCGGACCAGTCAACCGCACACCGCTGCGAGCATTTCCTGGCGGGTGTCGCGTGCCGTGACAAGGAGGGCGTCGAAAGCCTCCTTGCCGGCCTCACCCAGGCTGGCATCGAGCAGTTCCGGCCGGCGTTGCACGCCAAGCAGGCTCTCGAAGGGGTTGGGCGTCTCGGCTGCCAGTGTGGCAAAGAAGACGATGTCGCCCATGGCTGCGGGAGGCCACTCGGTGTGCGCCACCGGATCGGCTTCGCAGGCGTCGACGATGAGCGCGGGCATCTCGAAGGCGTCGAGCACTGCGCTGCGCACCGGGTCATCCCAGAGCGAGACGATCTCGGCGAAGCGCTTCATGTCGCCTTCGATCGCCGGATAGCGGGCCGCTCGGGCGAGCAGGTAGAACTGACCGACGTTGATCATCAGCCCGGCGAGCAGGGCCGTATCCGGCGTGTGGCGTCCGAGGTGGCGCGAGAACGCGAATGCCCAAGATGCGACGTCGATCGAGTGCATCCACAGTCCGCTTGCCACCAGCCGCATCTGGCGTGAGCGGTGGTCTCGGGCCAGCTGTTCGGCGGCGACCGCGTAGGCAAGGCAGCGCAGCGCGGACAGACCGATGCGCCCGATGGCGTCGCCCACGCTGTTGATCTCGCCGCGATATGGGTTGAGCGCTACCGTATTGGCCATGCGCAGCACCTTTGCCGCAAGCACCGGTTCGGCCCGGACCACTTCGGCAATGTCGGACAAGGAGCTGTCGGGGTCGTCCGCCATCTTCTTGATGCGCAGCGACAGGTCGAACACGGTCGGGAAGCTCAGCACACCGTCGCGCAGTTCTTCCTCGATCTGTTGTGCGAAGGCTTCGGTCTGAGATTCGAATTCTTCCATGGCGGCTAGGCTTCCTGCGGGTGGCGTTGCGACGTGCCTGGATTCAAGAATGCGGCACTGGGCGCACCGCGGCTGCAAGTCTAACGCCGCTTGGCTTCGGCGTCGCGTGCAGTTGCTGCTCAGCGCGGGAGTCGCATGCGCGCCGGTGTGCGTGCCGTGGCGTCATGGCTGGCTCAGAACCGCACGCCCGTTTTCCAGCGCCTCCACCTGGGCGAGCGTCGAAACCGGCACGCCCTCCGCCTCGATTGCGCCGTGGCCCTGCTTGAACCGCTTTTCGACGATGAAGCTTGCGCACAAGACCTCGGCTCCCGCTTCGCGCGCCATCTCGATGAGCGCGACTGCGGTGCGTCCGTTGGACAGGAAGTCGTCGACGATGACGACGCGATCACCCGGCACGATGTAGCGCTGCGAGAGCACCAGCTTGGTTTCGCCGCCCTTGGTCGGCGACGGGATGATGCGCGCGATTGCGGGCGACTCGACCTGCGGGGCGTATTTCTTGGCATAGACCAGCGGTACCCCGAGGGCCTGAGCAACGACGAGCCCGGGGGCGATGCCGCTCGCTTCCGCAGTCAGGATGACGCTGGGTTCGAAGCGGCCGACACGGCGTGCCAGTTCCCGGCCCATCTCGGTGATGAAAGCAGGCTCGATGCGGTGGTTGAGGAAGTGGTCGATCTTCAGGATCTGGTCACCGATCACGGTCGCCTCGGCTTCGATGCGGCGGACCAGAGGCCCATAGGGGGCGGTGAGCGAAGGGGTGTTGAGCGCGGCGGCGTTATTCATACTGCGGATTCCGGTGGTGGGCACCCGGGGGGCGAGTGCGGATGCGCCGCATTCTAGCGCAGCCCTCGTCCGGTAGAATCGCGTCTTTCAACCGCGACGGCGGGGCGCCTTGGCTCGTCCTGCAGCGCATTCGACACATGCCGATGAACGACGAAGACTACATGCGTGCGGCGCTCGAGGAAGCGCGCCGCGCGGGGGCCTGCGACGAGGTGCCGGTGGGGGCGGTGGTGGTACTCGACGGCCAGATTGTGGGCCGAGGCTTCAACCAGCCCATCGGCCGCCACGATCCGACCGCGCACGCCGAAGTGATGGCCTTGCGCGATGCCGCCGCGCGTCTGGGCAACTATCGCCTGCCGGGGTGCGAGCTCTATGTGACCCTGGAGCCGTGCGCGATGTGCAGCGGCGCGATCATGCACGCGCGCATCGCCCGCGTCGTGTTCGGGGCGCGGGATCCGAAGACGGGTGTCGCAGGCAGTGTGATGGATCTCTTTGCCGAGTCGCGGCTCAACCATCATGCGCGCGTCGAGGGCGGCGTGCTTGCCGACGAGTGCGGGCGCATGCTGTCGAGCTTTTTTGCCGCGCGGCGCGGCAAGACGCAGGTGGCTTGAGTGCGTATCGAGATCGATCTTGGCTCACAGACGCTCGCCCTTTTTGGGGCGGACGACGCTTGCATCCGGCGCTACAGCGTGTCGACGGCGGCCAGGGGGGCAGGGGAATTGAACGGCAGCCTGTGCACACCGCGCGGGCGCCATCGCATACGCGCCCGGATCGGCGCCGGTGCGCCGGAGGGCGCAGTGTTCCGCGGACGCCGGCCCACCGGGGAGCGCTGGAGCCGCGACTTCGCCGCGGCTCATCCCGGACGCGACTGGGTCCTGACGCGCATCCTTTGGCTGTGTGGCGAGGAGTCCGGGCGCAATCGCGGCGGTGATGTCGACTCGATGCGGCGTTTCATCTACATCCACGGCACTGGCGACGACCAGCCCATGGGGGTCCCGCGCTCGCATGGCTGCATCCGCATGCGCAACCGCGACCTGATCGAACTCTTCGAGCTGGTCGCCGCAGGCACGATTGTGGATATCCGCGCATGAGCATGGCCGTCCTGCCCACCGTTTGCGTCCTCGACTGGGCACAGGTGCAAGCCCTCGTTACGCCGCTGCGCACGGCAGTGTTCGTCGAGGAGCAGGGCGTACCCGTCGAGATCGAGCGCGACGTCTTCGACGCGGTGAGCCGGCATGCGCTGGCGCGCTCTGGCGCCGGCGAAGTGATCGGTACCGGGCGTCTGCTGCCCGACGGCCACATCGGGCGCATGGCGGTGGCTTGCCGCTGGCGAGGCAAGGGTGTGGGCGGACTGGTACTGGCGGCCTTGGTCCAGGAGGCGGTCCGGTTGAACATGGGCGAGGTGGTACTCAACGCGCAGGTGCATGCCGAGGCCTTCTATCTGCGCCATGGCTTCGTCGCCGAGGGCTGCGTGTTCGAGGAGGCCGGCATTCCCCATCGCGTGATGCGCCGACGCCTCGATCAAGGAAGTCGCAGCTGACGCTGTTCAGGTCGTCGGCTGGGTGGCGAAGCGGTGGGTGACGGCGCTGGCCTGTTCGCCATGCGCGTCCCAGGTCCATTCATCGAAGCGGATACGGCCATCGTCGTGCTGCACTACGACGCTCGTGCATCGTGTGCCATAGCCCGGCGCGCGAATGAAGGCGGGCGACAGCCAGCGCTCCCATTCGAGGCTGACGCCGGTGGCCGGCAGGTGCGGGTCGGCCGCCGGTCGAGGGTCGCGCATCAGGGCCAGCAGTCCCTGGCTCAGGGCGTGCTCATCGAGCGCGTCCACGCGGCCTTCTGCCTGCCCCGCGCCGAGCAGCTCGGCAAGGCCGGCACGGGTCTTGAGCAGCTTGGGCCATGGGCTGTCGAGCAGGTGGTTCGACAGCCCATAGATGCCGGGCTCGAGTGCCCGAACGGTGCCGTTGGTGCTCTCGAGAACGGCCAGCGTGCTGCCGTCGCCGACGAGGAGATTGAAGCCGGCATAGCGCGAGCACTCGGCGCCCAAACCCTGCAGAACCCGCGTCGCAGGTAGCTCGGCCTCGAGCGCCTCGCGCACCAGCACACCACGCGAGGGCGCACCTTCCACGTGCCGGCTGGGGTCACGGTAGTTGGTGAGTGCGGCGAAGCGTCCGCTGCGGCTCAGCCCCATCCAGGTGCCACCGGCTTCGAGGTCACGGCCCGCGAGCAGGTCAGGCGCGTCGGTCCACCAATGGGCAGGGGAGGACGGCCGCGAGAGGTACTCGTCGCGGTTGGCGGCGACCACGAACGGGTAGCGTGGATGAGCGCGCCACGCGAAAACGATCAGGCACATCGGATACGGCGGTGTGCGCTCAGCCCAGGGCGTAGGGCAAGGGTAGCAGTTCGAGCGTCGCCCCTTCGCCAGCGCCCAGGCGCAACTGCCCCGCCTCAGCGCTGCTGGACTGGATTACCGCCAACGCTTCGACGCCACCATCTGCGGTCGGTGCCACATTGACCACCTTGCCCGCGGACTGCTCGCCGAAGTCGGGGGCGTGGATGTCCATCCCCGCGACGACCTCGATGCCGGGGGCTGCGGCAACGCGGTACATCCGTTTCTTGAGCTTGCCGAGGTACTGCGTACGCGCGACGATCTCCTGACCAGGGTAGCAGCCCTTGTGGAAGCTCACGCCGCCGATCAGCTCGTAGTTGAGCATCTGGGCGACGAATTCTTCCTGCGTCGGCGCGGTAACCAGCGGCAGGCCTGCGCGGATCATGCTGAGCTGCCAGGCCGCAGTGCCCGCCTTGACGGCACCGCCGGCGACGAGGGCGTCGAACACCCCGGCAGCATCGTCGGTAGCCACTGCCAGGAGGTAGCGCTCGGCGTCGATGCGCACGCAGCGCACGCCGTCGGTCGTGAGGGTCTGACGCATGTCGACCGCCGGCATCTCGATACCCGCCGCCTGCAATACCGCCGCCGCGTTCTTGCCGCACACGCCGATCAGGGCGAGGGTGTCGCTGGCGTTGGCAAGCTTGACCTTGCTGCGCAGTACGTACATCGACAGTTTCTTGAGGAAGGCGGGCAGGATGTCCGCCGACAGGACGAGGCCATGACCTTCGTCTTCCGCCCACATCAGGAAACTCGCGATCATCCGGCCCTTGGGCGAGTTGAAGCTGTTCCAGGCAGCGCCGTCGGCAGGGAGCTTGTTGACGTCGTTCGAAACCAGGTTGTGCAGGAAGGCCGCCGAATCCGGCCCCACGGAGCGGATGATGCCCAGATGAAGCAGAGGCACCACGACGGTCGATTCGCTTGCGGCGCGGGCTTCGTCGGTCGCGTCGGCAAAGCGAACGGAGGGCAGCGGGGCGGCGGTAGTTTGGGACTCGGCCAGGGTGGCACCCAGGCGGGAGAGGTGTTCGGTCCAGACGGTCATGGGGCGGTCAGCGGTAGCAAGGGGGTTGGCAGTAGCAAGGCGGGTTGGCGGTAGCGCACGACCTCGCTCGGAGGTGCTTGCGCGATGAAGTATTATAGGCGCCCGCCGCAAGTCGGTCGCCCCTGCGCCCGACATGGCTTTTTCCGTCGATGTTGTGCTGATGCGTTCCCTTGTGCGCTTCGTTGTATACCTCTTGATCTTGTCCATGCTCGGCGCGATGTTGCTCGTCGGTGCGGGGTGGTGGTACGCGCACGCACCGCTGACGCTGGCGTCCGAAAAGGTCGAATTCACCGTGCCGCGTGGGGCTGGCATGCGCCATGCCGCCGGTGTGATCGAGGATGCGGGCGTGGGTGTCGATGCGCGCTTCCTCACCCTGCTCGCACGTATCGGCGACAAGGCGCACACGATCAAGGCCGGCAGTTACGAAGTGCGGACCGGAGTGACCCCCTGGCAGCTGATCGAGAAGCTGGCGAGCGGGGATGTGACACAGGGCGAACTGCTGCTGGTGGAAGGCTGGACCTTCCGCCAGGTGCGCCAGGCGCTCGAGAGCAATCCTGACCTCGAGCAGGACACGAGTGGCTTGTCGGACGCGGAGCTCTTGCAGCGAATCGGCGCCAGCGAGACACACCCCGAGGGCCTGTTCTTCCCCGACACATACCGGTTCGACAAGCGCTCGAGCGCGCTCGCGGTGCTCAAGCGCGCTTACGACGCCATGCAGCTGCGCCTGGCCGCAACGTGGGAGGCGCGCGACCCGGCGATGCCGCTGGCTTCGCCTTACGAAGCCCTCATCCTGGCCTCGATCATAGAGAAGGAGACCGGCCGTGCGGAGGACCGTGGACTGGTGGCATCGGTATTCGCCAACCGCCTGCGCGTGGGCATGCGGCTGCAGACCGACCCCACGGTGATCTATGGTCTGGGGCCGGAGTTCGATGGGCGCTTGCGCCGTGTCCATCTCGACACCGATCACCCCTGGAACACCTACACGCGCGCCGGTCTGCCGCCGACGCCGATTGCGATGCCGGGCGAAGCGGCGCTGCGTGCGGCCTTGAAGCCGGAGAACAGCGAGTTCTTCTATTTCGTCGCACGTGGGGATGGCAGCAGCGAGTTCTCGCGTACCCTGGCCGAGCACAACCGGGCGGTCAATCGTTTCATCCGCAATGGGGGTGGTCGATGAGCGCAATGCCGCCGCGCCTGCCCGAACCGATCCTCTCTGCCTCTCCCGCGACGGCCATGGAACGTCTTTCTCACGAGGCCGCAGGGCGCGGCCGCTTCATCACTTTCGAAGGTATCGACGGCGCCGGCAAGAGCAGCCAGATCGACGCGGTCGTCAGCTTGCTGCGTGCGCAAGGCAGGGTCGTGGAGCAATCTCGTGAACCCGGCGGTACTGTGCTGGGCGAGCGTTTGCGCGAACTACTGCTGCATGAGGCCATGCACCTCGAGACAGAGGCGATGCTGATGTTCGCAGCACGTCGCGAACACCTCGCCGCACGGATCGAGCCCGCGCTCGCTGCCGGGCACTGGGTTGTCTGCGACCGCTTCTCCGATGCCACCTTCGCCTATCAGGTTGGTGGGCGGGGGCTCGCACGCGACAAGTTCGAAGCACTCGAGGCCTGGGTTCATCCGGGACTCCAACCTGACCTGACCCTGCTCTTCGATCTTCCACCGGAGATCGCTGCTGCGCGTGTCGCTGCCACTGGTGCCGCGCCCGATCGCTTCGAGCGCGAGCAACGTGACTTCTTCGAGCGTGTACGTGCCGCTTATCTCGAGCGTGCCCGACTGGACCCGGCGCGTTTCTGCATCGTCGACGCCACGCGTTCTCCTGCATCCATCCGCGCCGACATCGAGGGCGTCGTGCGCGACCGACTGCAGCCATGATCCATTCCTGGTTGCAGCCCACCTGGACACGACTCGTTGAGCTTGGCGATCGTCTGCCTCACGCCTTGCTGCTGGTTGGCCCGCCTGGCCTGGGCAAGCGCGAGCTTGCCGATGCGCTCGCCGCTCGTCTGCTATGTGATTCTCCGGCTGACGATGGCCACGCCTGCGGACGCTGTGAGCCTTGCGTCTGGCGGCTGGCCGACAACCATCCCGACCTGCATCGGGTGGTCCCCGCGGCAGCGGCAGAGGCCGCTGCCGCCGAGCGCGGCGAGGGCGAGGGCGGCGATGCCGCTGGCGGGCGCGAGGGGGGCGGCAAGGCGGCGTCGGCGCAGATCGTCATCGAGCAGATCCGGGACCTGCAAGCGGCCTTGAGTGTCACCGGACACCATGGTGCACGCCGTGTTGTCGTACTCGATCCGGCAGAGGCGATGAACCCCTTTACCGCCAACGCCTTGCTCAAGCTGCTCGAGGAGCCGCCAGCGGGCTGCGTGTTCCTGCTTGTATCCTCGGCGTCACGCCGGCTGCTGCCGACGATTCGCAGTCGGTGCCAGCAGTGGCTGTTTGCGCGTCCGGAAGAGCATGCGCTCGCGCACTGGAAAACGCGTGCGGACCCCGATGTGCTTGCGCTGCTCGCCCTCGGCGGCGGAATGCCGCTGGCGGCCGAACGCCTCGCGCGTGCGGGCGGTGGGGCCCTGCTTGCACGTTTCGTACGTGATCTGGCCGGCTTGCAGGCGTCCGACGCACTCAAGCTGGCCGCCCAGTGGGAGAGCTGGCTGAAATCGCGCGAGGCCTTGGCCGCTGGTTTCGGCTTGCCAGAACTGTGCGACTGGATGCAGCGCTGGGTCAGTGACCTGGCCAGCGTACGACTAGGTGGCCGTGTACGCTTCTTTCCCGCCCAGCAGGCTGTCCTCTCTACCCTCGCCAGCCGTTGCAGCGTGGCGGCGGCGAGCGCCTGTTACAATGAAATGGCGCAGATTCGCAGGGTGTCGCGGCACCCCTTGAGCTTGCGCCTGGTACTGGAGGATCTGCTGATGCGTTACGTTCGCGCCACTGCTGGAGTTCGTGGATGAGTGATGCGTCTCGAACGACACCGACGCGGCCGAGCGTGCTGTCGCTCAACATCAACAGCAAGTCGGCGCTGTACGCGGCCTATATGCCGTTTCTCGTCAATGGCGGCATCTTTCTGCCTACGCCCAAGAACTACAAGCTGGGCGATGAGGTCTTCCTTCTGCTGCAGTTGATCGACGACCCCACCCGTCACCCGGTGGCCGGCAATGTTGCCTGGATCACCCCTCATGGTGCGCAAGGGGGCAAGACGCAGGGGATCGGGGTGCACTTTTCGGCCGACGAGTCAAGCAAGGTGCTGCGCGGCCGTATCGAGCAGATCCTTGCCGGCCATCTGGGCTCGAGCCGGCCTACGCATACCCTCTGAACCCTGGGCGCTTGCTGCACGCCAGTGCCTCGTACCGGCTTTCGATGCCGACCCATTACACCAACCCGGTCCAATGTTCGTAGATTCTCACTGCCATATCGACTTCCCCGACCTTGCCGCGCGAGAGGACGAGGTGCTTGCCAACATGGCGGCCAATCGGGTCGGCACAGCGCTTTGCATCAGTGTCACGCTCGAAGCCTTTCCCCGCGTGCTCGGGCTGGCCGAACGCCACGCCCAGCTTTGGGCATCGGTCGGCGTCCATCCCGACAACGATGGTTGCGAAGAGCCTGACGTGGCCCGGCTGCTCGCGTTGGCCGACCATCCCAAGGTGGTGGCCATCGGCGAAACCGGGCTCGACTACTACTGGCAGAAGGACGAGCCGGAGTGGCAGCGCGAGCGTTTTCGTACGCACATCCGTGCCGCGCGCCACTGCGGCAAACCGCTGATCATCCATACGCGCAGTGCTGCCGAGGACACGCTCAGGTTGATGCGCGACGAGGGCGCAGGTGAGGCGGGCGGCGTGATGCACTGCTTCACCGAGAGCTGGGAGGTTGCTGAAGCCGCGCTCGAGTTGGGCTTCTACATTTCCTTTTCGGGCATCGTCACCTTCCGCAACGCCAAGGCGCTCAAGGAGGTCGCGTGCCGGGTACCGCTCGAGCGCCTGCTCATCGAAACCGATGCGCCCTATCTTGCTCCGGTTCCGCATCGTGGCAAGATCAACGAACCCGCCTGGGTCGTGCACGTGGCCGAGGAGATCGCTCGCCTGCGTGACGAACCGCTCGAGCATCTTGCGCGGGCGACCACCGACAACTTCTTTCGCCTATTCCGCCATGTCACCAGACCAGCCTGACGTCCGTGTCGCGGACACCTCCGCCGCAACGCTGCGCCGCTTCCTCCTTGTTGGGCTGTTGGCCACTGCGAGCCTGATTTCGGCGCCCGCATTTGCCAACAGCTATGAGGCCGCGCTCAGTTCTGCGCGCCTCGGTGACACCCGCCAACTCGTCGGTTTGCTCAATCGTGGCATCGATCCTAATACCGTCGATGCCAATGGCAATACCTTGCTGATCCTGGCCGCACGCGAGGGCCAACTCGCAACCGTTGAGGCGCTGCTGCGTTACCGGGTGCGTATCGATTACCGCAATCTGGCAGGCGATTCAGCACTGATGCTTGCCGTCCTGCATGGCCATGCGCAGGTGGTCGAAGCGCTGATCAATGCGAGCGCAACACTGGACCACGAGGGTTGGGCACCGGTGCATTACGCCGCGTTCGAGGGCCGGGATGCAATCCTCGACAGGCTCCTCGTCGCCGGAGTCGATGTAAATGCGCGTGCGCCCAACCAGGCAACGGCGCTGATGCTGGCGGCGCGCAATGGCCATGTGGGGGTCGTACGGCGCTTGCTGTCGCTGCCCCAGATCGAGCTCAATGCGCTCAACGAGGCAGGCCTGTCAGCCGATGCATGGGCTGCACAGAACGGGAACACCGATATCGCCGAACTGATCGCTGCCGAGCGCAAGCGCAGGGGATTGGCTGCGCCGGCCATACGGCTGACGATCGACTAGTTGGTAACCGACGGTCGATTCTGTCGGGGACTCAGGAAGCAAGACGGCCGGTATTACCGGCCGTCTTGCTTATGTCCGGGCGTTGTCCATGGCAGAAGCGGATAGGCATTCAGCGGGAAATTGTGCATTGCACAATTCATTTGACAACGCCAGAGAGGCCTATATAATCATCGCCATGTTGCAGTGCACCATGGCGGCCCGGGAACTTGGTCGCACGTGCAGTTGGACGAATCCTCTCACAACCCGTTTTCAAGGATGTTAAAGATGACCAAGATCACCACCCCCGAGCAGCTCCTCGCCGTCAACAAGGCTCAACTCGAGACCCTGCTGTCGCTCGCCAACAGCGCCCTGGCCCGTGCCGAGCGCCTGACCGAGCTCAACCTCAACACCACCCGCTCGGTGCTCGAGGACGGCGTTGCCATCACCCGCAAGCTCGCCGAGGCGAAAACCCCGCAGGAGCTTGCCAGTCTGCAGGCCGAACTCACCCAGCCGATGCTCGACAAGGCCGTCGCTTACGCACGCAACGTCCAGGAACTGGCTGCCGAAGGCCAGCAGGAGACCGCCAAGCTGGTCGAGTCTCAGGTGGCCGAGCTCAACAGCGCGTTCAGCACCGCGCTCGAGCAAGCGGCCAAGACGGCGCCGGCTGGCTCGGAAGCCTTCTTCGCCGCCGTCAAGTCGGCGATGGATACCGCCAATGGCCTGTATGAGAACGTCAGCAGCGCCGCCAAGCTTGCCGAGGCCAAGCTGGCCGCTGCCACCGAGCAGGCCGTCGAGGCAGTGACCGCGAGTGTCAAGAGCGCGACGCCCAAGAAGCGCGCCTAAGCTACCGTACAGGGCAGCCATGCTGCCCCCTGCGCTGGACAGGAAAGGGACCGTGCGGCCGTGAGCCGGACGGTCCCTTTTTGCGTCGTCGTGCCCGCGCTTAGCTGGACAGACGGGACTTCATTGCCTCCGACGGCAACATACCGAAGGTGGATCTGTAGAGTTCCGAGAATCGGCCGAGGTGGGTGAATCCATACTCGAGTGCAACTGCAGTGACGTTGGGCGCCTTGCTCGCGGGATTGGTCAGGGTCGCGTGCACATGCTCGAGCTTTTTCTGGCGGATGAACTGCTTTGGCGTCGTCTTCGCGTTCTTCTCGAACAACAGATAGAGCGAGCGCAGGCTCAGGCGGGAAAAGTGGGAGAGCTGCTCGGCGCTGACGTCCTGCTTGATGTTGTCGTTGATGTACTGCACGAGACGCTCGAAACACGGCGCATGCTGGCAGGGCTCCTCGAGCCCCAGGTTGTGTTCGAGCATGGTCATGAGCTTGGTCGTGACCACGCGGTTGTAATGCTGGAGCATCTGGGGGGTCGTCAGCGCAGACTCGGCTTCTTCGCAGATGAGCTGGAGGAGAACGATGAGGCTCTCGAGCTCCTGGAAGCGGTAAGGCACCTGCTTGAAGGTGATGCGTTCGCGCGAGCGGGTCCAGCGATGCTCTGCACAAGCGTCACCGAGCATCGTCGCGGGTAACTTGACGATGAATTTCTCACAGTCCTCGGAGTAGGTGATGTCGAGCGGGTCGTCCGGGTTCAGCAGCAGGAAATGTCCGGCCGACAGGTCAAGCGTGGTGTGGGGCAGGGTGTAGCGACAGTAGCCGCGCAGAATGAACTGGAGGTGGTAGATGTCGGCCAGCCCCTCGGAGATCACGCGCGCACGGGCGCCGTAGCTCAGTCGGCACAGGTCGAGTCCACCGGCCTTGCGATGCGAAAGTGACGCGCTGCCCTGACTGCGCGAACTCAGGCTCAGGCTATGAGACCCCACGTTCGCGCGCACGTAGTCCGACACCTCGAAAGGATTGGCACCATTGAAGATGCTGCTTTTGGCGTTCAGGAAGGCCAGGGGCATGATCAGACCTCGGCGCGTAGAACAGGCGATCGGTCCGATGCGGCCCCCGCAGTTGCAGGCAAGGCCAGGGTCGTCTCTCGTGCGCGCATCATCTCTCTCCCGGTGGGGCTATCTCCCGTCGCCCAGGTCTGCGCTGTGCGTCGAGAATTTTTGGAATCTCGAGTTTATTCTCGATAAGAAATTTTGTCTATGGCCGCATAGTCTGAACGAACGGTTGCTGGCCTGTAAACGTGGCAAGGCCGCAGCGCAATGATGCGCTACGGCCTTGCCAGGGACGTTGCCGGGGGTGATCAGCCCTGGTCGCCACCTCCGACCGGGATGACGGTGCCGGTGATGTAGGCCGAGTCGTCGGAGGCGAGGAACAGGATCGGATCGGCCTGCTCGTCCAGCGAGCCGTAGCGCTTCATCAGGCTGCTGTCGATCGACTGGCTGTAGATCTGCTTGTACCAGCGCTTCTCCTCCTCGCTCTGCTTTTCCGCGTTACGCGGTACCAGACGCGGCGGAGCCTCGGTGGCACCGGGGGCGGTCGCATTGACGCGGATACCGCGCTCTGCGGTCTCGAAGGCCAGGCAGGCGGTAAGTGCATTTACGCCGCCCTTGGCCGCCCCATAGGGGACGCGGTTGACGCCGCGGGTGGCGATTGATGACACATTCACGATCGAACCCTTGCCCTTGTCCAGCATGTGGGGCAGGGCTGCGCGGCAGCACCACAGGGTGGGGAACAGCGAGCGTCGCACCTCGGCCTCGATCTGATCCTCCTGATAGTGCTCGAAGGGCTTGGTCCAGATCGTGCCGCCGACGTTGTTGATCAGGATGT
>ERZ761602.627-NODE-627-length-73439-cov-13.176578_pt1 | contig 73439 bp, 61 predicted proteins | sample MGYA00512165_ERZ761602 | MGnify/ENA primary metagenome ERZ761602 (study PRJEB28899, sample SAMN02445085) | bioreactor sludge metagenome | biome: EBPR sludge; isolation source: Thorneside wastewater treatment plant | place: Australia: Brisbane, Thorneside...
GGGAATCCGAAATCGGGAATCCGAAATCGGGAATCCGAAATCGGGAATCCGAAATCCGAAATCCGAAATCCAAAAATAATGTCCCACATCCGCATCATATCCGCCGGCGCCGGCAGCGGCAAAACCTACCGCCTCACCTCCGAAATGGTGCAGTTGCTCAAAGACGGCGTGCGCCCCTCCGGCATCATCGCCACCACCTTCACCCGCAAAGCAGCCGCCGAATTGCAGGAACGCGTGCGCGTACGCCTCCTCGAAGCCGGCCTCAGCCGCCAGGCCGACGAACTCACCAACGCCCTCATCGGCACCGTCCACAGCCTCGGCGTCAAACTCCTCCAGCGCTTCGCCTTCGAGGCCGGCGTATCCCCGCAGGTGCAAATCATCGCCGATGAAGACCAGCAAACCCTCTTCAACAACTCCCTCGCCATGGTGCTCGGCCCCGAACGCGTGGACGCCATTGACCGCCTCTGCCGCCGCCTCGGTATGCACAGCCGACAACCCCACGACTGGCGCAAAGAACTCCGCGAACTCACCGACATCGCCCGCTCCAACGCCTTCTCCGCCGATACCCTCCGCCAAAGCCGCCAATACTCCTGGGACAGCTTCGCGCAGTACCTGCCCAAAGCCTCCGCAGAAACCGATGAGGAATTGCTTCAGGCACTCGAACAAGCCCTCGACATGACCATCGCCGCCATCGAAAACAACGGCGATGCCACCAAAAAAACAGCCGACGCCCTCAAAGAATGGAAAGACGCCCGCCGGCAACTCCACCTCGACGGCAGCCTGCCCTGGCGCTTCTGGGCCAAAATTGCCAAAACCGAGGTGGCCGTCAAAAGCCGCGACGATGCTCAGCCCCTGCTCGACATGACCGCCCGCCACGAAGCCAATCAGACGTTCCAAAACGACATCCGCGACTACATCTTCCATATTTTCGATGCCGCCATGGATGCCTTGCAGGAATACGAACAGTACAAAAAACGCCGGGGCCTCATTGATTACACAGATATGGAAACGCTCATTCTCAGGCTCTTAGACCACCCTGAAGTGCGCGAGATCCTCAGCGAAGAACTCGACCTGCTCATGGTGGACGAGTTTCAGGACACCAGCCCTATCCAACTCGAAATCTTCCTCAAACTCTCCCGCATGGCCGCTCACTCCGTCTGGGTGGGCGATCCCAAGCAGTCCATCTATGGCTTTCGCGGCGCCGACCCCCAACTCATGCAGGCCATCATAGAGCAAAGCGGCGGCGTGCGCCCCGAAGACATACAGCGGCACTCCTGGCGTTCGCGGCAAGACCTCGTCTGGGCAGCCAATGCCTTGTTTACCAAAGCCTTCCCTGAATTCCCCCCCGACCAGATAGCCCTCGATCCCAAACGCCGCAACACCGACGACCCCGCCGGCATGGCTCTCGCCCTGAAACACTGGCATTTCCGCCCCGAAGGCGAAACTGGTCGCCCGCCCGGCAAGCCCTGGCTCGAAAACTGCATCGCACAACGCATCAAAGACTGGCTGGCCGAACAGCCCATCGTGTGGGACAGCCATGCCCGCATCGCCCGGCCCGCCCGCCCCGGCGACGTGGCCGTCATTTGCCGCACCAACGACCAATGCCGCGAGGTAGCAGAAGCCCTGCACTGCGCCGGACTGCGCGCCGCCATGGCCCGCGCCGGACTGCTCTCTACCGCTGAGGCGCGTTTGGTCACCGCCTGCCTCAAGTTCGTCCTCAACTACCGCGACTCCCTCTCCGTAGCCGAAATCCTGCTCTTAGCAGGCGGCATGGACATCGAAGACATCATCGAAGACCGCCTGCAATATCTGGATTTACTGGAGCAACAGCGTACCGAGGGCCTCTGGAGCAAAGACCATCCCATCATAGGGCGGCTGCTGAGGCTCCGCAAAGAATTGGCCGAGTGCTCCGGCGTGGAAATCCTCGACGTCCTGCTCGAAGAATTGGACCTGCGCCGCACCATCGCCGCCTGGGGCAAAACCCAACAGCGATTGGACAACATAGAAGCCCTGCGCCGCCTCGCCCTGCAATACGAAGACGCCTGCACCCGCCTACACAGCGCCGCATCTTTGGGCGGCCTTCTGCTCTGGCTCAGCGATTTGGAAAACAACGAAAAAGACATGCAGGCCACCTCCCCCGATGCCGACACGGTAGAAGTGCTCACTTACCACAAAAGCAAGGGTTTGGAATGGCCCGCCACCATTTGCCACAGCTTGGAAAACCGCCTGCGGGCTGAGGTTTGGGGCTTCGACATCGTGCCGCAAACAGAAGTGGTTGATCTCAATAATTTATTGGGCAACAGGCTCTTGCGATATTGGGTCAACCCCTACGGCGACCAAGTGCAGCGCACCCCGCTCGAAGAAAGGCTGAAGGCCGGCCCCGAACAAGCCGCCATCACTCGCCGGGCCTTGCGCGAAGAAGCCCGCCTGCTGTATGTGGGTCTCACCCGCGCCCGCGATTATCTGGTGTTTCCCACCGTCAACCGCCCGCCCAAATGGCTCAATCGCGTGTGGCACGATGGCAACGAAGACTACCCCGTACTCGACCCGACCACCTCCGAAACGCTCTGGGAATGGGAAGGCACGCCGCTACTGGCAGATACCGAAATATTGGCCTACCCCAAAGATTTTACCCACGCCGAACTGCCCGACGACGAGGTGCTTTATCTCGAAAATAGGCAGGGCAAAACCGCCCACCCGGAGGCGTACATAGACCCGCGACGAGAGGCGGCAACAGAGGGCGCGGGTACGCACATCGTCAGGCCGGTTTATTATGGCAAGGAAATGGTGCTGCCGGCAGAAGCCGACCGATATACCGTTGCCAAAGCCATCAAATCCTACCTCAGCGCTCTGCACACCGACTATCCGGCTCAGGAACAGGAGCTTATGGCCCAATATGCCATTGCCCGCTATTGCCCCGACGAGGGCGTGGAGGCCGGGCAATTGCTGCAATGCGGCCGGCAGTGGATGTCGTATTTAGAACAAGAGTTCAGGCCGCGCGCCATGCACCGCAAATACCCGGTGATGTTGGAGCGAGAGGGGCGCTTTTTCTCTGCCGTTTTAGACACTGTATTGGACACCGACGCCGGCTGGGTCATCATTCAAAACAGCAGTTTCGATAACGATCACAACGGCGGCAAATGGGATGCCCGCGCTCAAATTCTGGCGCCCTGGCTACTCCTGGCAGGTGAGGCGCTTGCTGCTGCAACTGGAAGACCACAGGTGCGAACAATGGTACACTTTGTATTGTCATCAGTACTGGTGGAAATTGGCTGAAATTTATCCTGCAACTGGCCCTTTTCATCGAAAAAACGGATAGTTTGGAATAGGCCGGCCATACTTTCGCAGACGTATTTTCTCATCATTCAAAATAAAAATCCAAGACAACCATGAAGCGCATTCTCCTTTTTCTGTTCGTAATGAGCGCCGGTATGGCCCTTAGTGCTCAGACTGCCGACGAGATCATCCAAAAGTATTTTGAAAACACAGGCGGCATCGAAAAATGGAAAGCTCTGAAAACGAGCAAAATGGAAGGTAAAATGGCCATGCAGGGCATGGAATTTCCCGGTATCATTACCAACAAAATGCCCAACAAAATGCGCGTGGATGTGAACGTGCAGGGCATGTCCATCGTACAGGCTTATGACGGTACGGACGCCTGGTGGATCAATCCGTTTGCCGGCGGCACCGACGCACAGCCCATGCCCGATGAAATGGCCGAATCAGTTACAGACCAAGAGTTTCAAAGTCCCTTCCTCGACTACGCCGCCAAAGGCCACAAAGTGGAATACGACGGCACGACAGAGGTGGAGGGTGCCAAAGCCCACATCCTGAAACTGACCAAGAAAAACGGCACCGTAGAATACCACTACTTTGATGCTGAGCACTTTGTGATCATCATGAGCAAGTCTCAGATCAAAAACGGCGAGGCCAAAGGGCAATTCACGGAAACGTATATGAGCGACTATCAAGAGGTGGACGGCCTCATGTTCCCGTTCTTTATGGAAAGCAAGTTTGACGGTCAGAGTGTTCAAAAAATAACCGTAACCTCCATCAAACTCAATGAGGAGTACAAAGACGATATGTTTGCGATGCCCAAGAAGAAATAAGATTTCCCGATTTGTTTTCCGCAGAGTTCATTGTTGTTCAACAATGGACTCTGCCGGTTTTTGGCACAGGGCAAAGAGCATAGAGCAGACAAGCGAAGCGCAGTCCCGATGACCACGCCGAGGCGTGGGGAGAGCAGAGGGGCAACCCGCGGTCCGCAGCTTGAAGCTTACAGCTTGTGGCTTAAAGCTTTCTAAAAAACTTAATACATCTATAAAAAAAACACCACTGTCATGATTCAAAAAATACTCCTCGGCGCGCTTATCACCTTGAGTGCGTGGAGCTTACATGCACAAAGCGGCAGCACGCTTTTCGGTGCATTGCGTGCGCGGCACATCGGCCCGGCCACCACCAGCGGACGGATCACGGCCATTGATTGCATCAACGAGCGGCCCGAAGTCATGTTCATCGGTACGGCCAGCGGCGGCGTTTGGAAAAGCAACAGCGCCGGCGCAGAGTTTCGCCCGGTTTTTGACGACCACACACAATCTATCGGCGCTCTGGCCATTGACCAATCCAAGCCCGACATCATCTGGGCGGGAACCGGCGAGACCAACGTGCGCAACAGCGTTTCCGTTGGCGACGGCATCTATAAATCCACCGACGGCGGCATCACCTGGAAGCACCTGGGATTGAAAAATACCGAGCGCATAGCCGACATCATCATACACCCCACCAACTCGGACATAGCGTATGTAGCCGCACTGGGCCATCTCTGGAATGCCAACGAAGACCGCGGCGTATATAAAACCACCGACGGCGGAAAAACCTGGAGCAAAATCCTCTACATTGACGAAAACACCGGCGCCGCCGACCTCTCTATAGATCCGCGCAACCCCGATGTGCTCTACGCAGCCATGTGGGGCTTCCGCCGATCCCCGGATTTCTTCGATTCCGGCCTCGGTGGAAAAAGCGGTTTGTACAAAAGCACCGACGGAGGCCAAACATGGAACACCATTCACAAAGGTCTTCCTCAAGAAACACTGGGCCGCATGGCAGTGGCCGCAGCTCCCTCCAACGGAGACGTGGTTTATCTGACCGTAGAGTGTAAATCGCAGGATAAGAAGGGTTTGTACCTGAGTACCGATGCCGGCGCCAACTGGGAAAAAGTGAGCAACGACAACAGCACGACCATTCGCCCGTTCTATTTTTCTCACATGGTTGTGGATCCCCAAAACGACAGTATCCTGTACAAAGTGGGGCTGAATCTGGCCATTACCGAGAACCGGGGCAAGGGTTTCCGTTTCATGCCGGGCAGCGTACACTCCGACATACACGCCGTTTGGGTGAATCCCAACAACACCAAGCACGTCCTCATCGGCAGCGACGGCGGGGTGTATGAATCCTTCGACCGCGGGCGTTCTTTCAAGATGTTTATGAACCTGCCCGTGGGCCAGTTTTATCACATCAGCGTGGATGACGAGACGCCTTTCAATGTGTATGGAGGCTTGCAGGACAACGGTTCCTGGTATGCGCCTTCGCAGAAATCCGGCGGCATCAGCAATGCCGATTGGAAAGCCACTTTTGGCGGCGACGGCTTCTGGTCTTTCCGCCATCCTACCGATAAAGACATCGTTTTTGCTGAATATCAGGGCGGCAACCTCGTTCGGTACAACAAAACAACGGGCATGGCTCAGCAAATCAAGCCTTATGCCACCGGCGACGAAGCCAAATACCGATTCAACTGGAACGCGCCCATCCACCTCAGCCCGACCAACGCAGACCGCATGTACTTCGGCTCGCAGTACCTGTTTATGTCAACCGACAAAGGCGATTCCTGGAAACGCATCTCGCCCGATCTGACGAGCAACGACCCCAAAAAACAGCGCCAGAAAGAATCCGGTGGCCTCACCATTGACAACTCTACTGCTGAAAACCACTGCACCATTTACACCATCGGAGAGTCGCCGGTGGACGGCAAAATGGTATGGGCGGGCACCGACGACGGCCTCTTGCAGGTCACTACCGACGGCGGTCAAAACTGGAGCAACGTGACCGCCAATGTGCCGGGCTTGCCCAAAAGCACCTGGGTATCGCATGTGGAGCCGGGACGATTCGACCGACAGACTGCTTTCGTCACTTTCGACGGGCACCGCAGCGGCGACATGAAGACTTATGTTTACAAAACCACCGATGGCGGAAAGTCCTGGAAGAGTTTGGCTACCAATCAGATAGAAGGGTACGCTTTTTGTATCCGGCAAGACTTGGTCAATCCCAATTTGCTCTTCCTCGGCACTGAATTCGGCCTTTACATCTCGGTGGACGGCGGCACCAACTGGGCGCGCTTTGAAAACAACCTGCCCAAAGTGGCTGTACACGACATCGCCATTCACCCGCGCGATCACGCTCTGGTACTCGGCACGCACGGCCGCGGCGCCATCATCATAGACGACATCACGCCGCTGCGACAGGTCACGCCCGAAGTGTTGGCCAAACCCTTGCATTTCTTCAGCACTGCGCCCACCATCCTTCGCGATCCCGGAGCGGGTGGCGGCTGGTTTGGCGGTCAGGGGCAGTTTGTGGGCGCTAATCCGAGTTCGGCAGCCAAGGTGGTTTATTACATGAGCAAGCGCCACACCTTCGGCAAAATGTATGTGGAGGTATGGAAAGACGGCGAATTGCTGCGCACCCTGCCGGCGGGCAAGAGCGCAGGCATCAATGTGGTGGAAATGCCCACTTCGATGGAGAAGCCCAAGTCGGCGCCCACCAACAACAGGCAGGCACTTGTCGGTTCTCTGTTCGGCCCCAATTTCCCCGCGGGCGAGTACCAGGTGAAGCTCATCAAAGGCAACGAAACTTTTGAAAGTACTTTTAAGCTGGCCAACGACCCCACTTCACCGCACACTGCCGCTGAACGCAAAGTGCAATACGAAACGACGATGAGGCTATACCGCCTCAATGAGCGATTGGCTTACCTCTACGATGTGCTGGCCGACGTGGAAAAACAGGCCAAAGCGGTTTCGCCCAAGTCCAAAGGCAAGCTCAAAATTTCGGTGGACAAGCTGGCAGCCAAGGCAGGCAAAGAAAAAGACGGCCTCGTGTTTATGGGCGGCGATGGCTATGTGAATGAGGATGAGGCCCTGCGCGAAGAGTTGTCGGATGTGTACCGGCAGGTGAGTTCTTTCCCCGGCAAGCCCACCAATACGCAGTTGCAACTGGCGGCGAAGATGGAAAAAACCATTGCCGACCTCGATCAGCGGGTGCAAACCATGCTCAACACAGAGGTGGCAACACTGAATACGGCGCTGACCAAAGCCAAACTCGATGCCATCAAGCACAAGACTTTCGAGGAATTTATGAAGGAAGAAACAAAAACAGGCGATGCTGCTTCTGGTTTTAACGGGAAGTGGGTACTTTCGCAGTTTCGGTAATTTTGTTCCGGGTTTAAGGTTTCGGGTTTCCCTCTCGTTCGCGGGATTTCGCGTGTTTCGCGTTGATTCGCGTTAAAAACTCGCGTTTCGGGCCGCGGGCCTCTCTACGGGAGAAGCTCGCGGCTCAAAGCTCGCGGCTCGCAGTTTCAAGCCATAACTTCCTGCCTATGTCCATTTCACGCAAAACGTTTTTCAAGGGCCTTGCAGCGGGCATCATCGGATTACCGGTAGCCCTGCGCGCCATTCTCGGCGAAAGCCATGCCCAGTCCACCGTTGAGGGTGTGAGCAAAGAAGTTTTTCGTTGGAAAATGGTGACCACCTGGCCGCCCAATTTCCCTATCATCGGAGACACCTGCGCCCGTTTTGCAGAGATGGTGAAAGCCATGTCGGGCGGTCGTTTGGAGATCAAAGTGTTCGGCGGCGGCGAGTTGGTGCCGGCCCTGGAGGCCTTTGATGCGGTGCGCAACGGCGTGGCCGAAATCGGGCATGGCGCTGCGTATTATTGGGCCGGCAAAGACCCTGCCGCTTCGTTTTTTGCAACGGTGCCGTTCGGTATGAACGCCCAACAGGCCAATGCCTGGCTGCTGAGCGGCGGCGGACTGGAACTGTGGGAAAAGCTATATGCTCCGTTCAATCTTCTGCCCCTGCCCGGCGGCAATTCAGGCGTACAAATGGGCGGCTGGTTCAACCGCGAAATCAACAGCGTGGCCGACCTGAAGGGACTGAAAATGCGCATTCCGGGCCTCGGTGGACGGGTGCTGGAAAAAGCGGGCGGCGCGCCGGTACTGTTGGCCGGCGGCGAAATTTACACTGGATTGGAGCGAGGCGTCATTGATGCTACCGAATGGCTGGGGCCTTTTCACGACCGGGTGATGGGCTTTCACCAAATAGCCAAATACTACTACTACCCCGGCTGGCACGAACCCGGCACCATGCTGGAGTTTTTTATCAACAAAGATAAATTTGCCGCGCTTCCGGCTGATTTGCAGGCCATTGTGCGTGCTGCTGCTTTTGCGGCCAGTCACTGGTGCCTCTGCGAAATGGAGACCCGCAATGCGCAGGCATTGGAAGAAATGGTGCAGGACGGGCTGGATTTGAGGGCGTTCGCGCCGGAAATTCTGGAGCAACTGCGGTCTTACACTGCCGAGGTGCTGAAGGAGATTGCGGCAAGCAGTCCATTGGCCGGCGAGGTGTATGCCTCGTACCGGGCGTACAGCGAAAAGGCGCGGGACTATGCGGTCATCAGCGAGGCGGCATTCCATAAGGAGTTACAGGCCAATTGAAGCAGGGTATTAGTCTTTTCGTGTGTAAATGGTGATTTCCATAGAAAAACCTACCTCCTTGACAGAAGATCTGCTTTTATAGTATCCGTCTCCTGTCTCAAATATCACATTGGTAATTGTGTACCCGGGAAAACGCTCTTTCTTACCATTCAGCGTTCTGCTTATTGGAGCCAACGTGTATTGGCACGGCCCCTGCCAAGTGACTTTTAATGTGTAAACCAGATTTCCGACTTGTTCTGTCTGAATTTTCTTTTTTCTGGTAATGAAAATTGTGTCGCCTTCTTCTGTGGTGTCCCAAAACTTTCCGGTTCTGAAAGATGCGCAATCCACCGTTGAAAGGGGGCGCGATTGGGCTTGGGCAGTGCTGTATAACAGCAGGGAAAACATGCCAATCAGGGAAACGGGCAGCAGAAGGGTAGTAATTCGATGTGATATCATGACGAAAACAATGAATGGTGGCAGCCTGCGCGTGAGGGGGCCGAGGGTAGTGACGACGCAGGAGGAGCGACCGAGGCACCCGACGGCCCATTGGATGGAGGGAGTGGCCGGCACGCCCCTATCTCTCGCCTCATCACTTCATATTCAAAACGTGACTATTCAGTGTCTTTTCCAAAAAGCCATGACCACGCAGGGCGTGGTTCGAGTTGCGAGTTTGATCTCCCAAAATGAAATATGACCTTTTTTCAAGATGAGATTTTGAATTTTCCCAAAATGGAAAATCTGATTTTTCATCGAATAAACAAACTCATAGCTCGTGACTCATAGCTCGTAGCTTTTGGAGACCCGCTAAATAGTAACTTCAAAACAAGCCCTGCATCAATTGTTGATCACATTTTTGAATTTGGGCCGGTGCGGTTTCACGTCGCCGAGGCGGGCTTTTTTGGCGGCCTCGTAGTCGGAGTAATTACCTTCGAAGAAGACCACTTCGGCTTCGTCCTCGAAAGAGAGGATGTGGGTGGCGAGGCGGTCTATGAACCAGCGGTCGTGGGAGATGACGAGGATGCAGCCGGCGAAGTTTTCGAGGGCATCTTCGAGGGTGCGGAGGGTATTGACGTCAATGTCGTTGGTAGGTTCGTCGAGGAGGAGTACGTTGCCGCCTTCTTTGAGGGTGATGGCGAGGTGTACGCGGTTGCGCTCGCCGCCGGAGAGTACGCCGAGTTTTTTCTGTTGGTCGGCGCCGCTGAAGTTGAACTTGCTGATGTAGGCGCGGGAGTTGAGGGTGGTATTGCCGACGGTGAGCAGGTCGTTGCCTTCGGAGATGATGTCATAGACGGTTTTTTCCGGCAGCAGGCCCTCGTGGCTTTGGTCCACATAAGCCGCTTTGACGGTGGGGCCGATGACGATTTCGCCGCTGTCGGGCTGTACCTTGCCCATAATGATTTTGAAGAGCGTACTTTTGCCCACGCCGTTGGGGCCGATGATGCCGACGACGGCGTTTTTGGGAATGGAGAAACTGAGATTTTCAAACAACACGCGATTGCCGAACGACTTGGCGATGTTTTTGGCGTCTATCACCACATCGCCGAGGCGGGGACCGGGCGGGATGGTGAGGTCGAGGCGGGCCTCTTTCTCTTTGGTATCTTCATCGGCGAGTTTGTCGTAAGCATTGAGACGGGCCTTGCCTTTGGCCTGTCGGGCTTTGGGTGCGAGGCGAATCCATTCGAGTTCCCGTTCGAGGGTTTTGCGGCGTTTGGACTCGGCTTTTTCTTCCTGTTCGAGGCGTTTGGCTTTTTGTTCGAGCCAGGAGGAGTAGTTGCCCTGCCAGGGAATGCCCTCGCCGCGGTCGAGTTCGAGAATCCAGCCGGCCACATTGTCCAAGAAGTAGCGGTCGTGTGTGACGGCGATGACGGTGCCGGGGAAATTTTGGAGGTACTGTTCGAGCCAGTCCACGGATTCGGCATCGAGGTGGTTGGTAGGTTCGTCTAAGAGGAGGATGTCGGGATTGCTGAGGAGGAGGCGGCAGAGGGCGACGCGGCGCCGCTCGCCGCCGGAGAGTACGTTGACGGGCGCATCGCCTTCGGGGCAGCGGAGGGCGTCCATCGCGGTTTCGAGGCGGTAGTCGAGTTCCCAGGCGTTGTGGTGATCGAGGAGGTCCATGAGTTGACTTTGACGATCAATGACTTTCATCATTTCGTTGTCGTCCATGGGTTCTGCGAGTTTGAGGTTGATTTCGTCGTACTCGCGCATGAGGTCCACGATGTGCTGCACGCCTTCTTCGACGACCTGGCGCACGGTTTTGGTGTCGTCCAATTGTGGTTCCTGTTCGAGATAGCCAATTTTATAGCTTCCGTCGAACTCAATTTTGCCCTGGTAGTTATTGTCTAAGCCGGCGATGATTTTGAGGAGCGTGGATTTACCGGAGCCGTTGAGACCCAGGACGCCGATTTTGGCGCCGTAAAAGAAAGAGAGCCAAATATTTTTGAGGACTTGTTTGCTGGGCGGAAACGTTTTGTTCACGCCTGACATGGAAAAGATGATTTTTTCGCCGGCCATTGTTGGTTGGTTTTTGATTTCGGGGGGCAAATATCTGATATTTTGGGTAACTCGTCACTGTTCGCATATCACAAAAAGCTGCGAGCTGCGAGCCGCGAGTTACGAGCCTGATTTTCCGAAGTAAAAAGGCATTTGTTTTCAATAGTAGGTTTTGAAATAAAGCGTTCTTTTGTGTCCCAAAGTGGTTCTGAGTACAGTGTAAAATTAGTTTCTATGCGTAGTGAAGGGGTGATTACGGGATGTGACCTTGGCTGAATCACCCCTTCACTAAACTACTCAGGTAAAAATACCTGATTTACACTGCTCTGAGGCTGCCAAAACAAAGACCATGCAAATAGCCTATATCGTTTTCGACAACATCACTCTGCTCGATCTGGCAGGTGTTTACGACCCTGTGAGCCGCCTGCGCCCGCTGGGCTTTATCCCCGACCTAAAATGGGACCTCTGCGCCATGGACGACACGATCATGGACGGCTACCATCTGGCCATACAGGTGGACAAGGTAGAACCCAATCTGGCGGCTTACGATATGATCATTGTGCCCGGCGGATTGGGTACGCGGGCCATGATGCGCGACCAACGTTTCCTGAAATGGCTGCGCACGGCGGCGGGGGTGCGCTGGAAGGTATCGGTTTGTACGGGCAGCCTGTTGTTGGGCGCGGCAGGTTTTTTGCAGGGGCGGCGGGCTACCACGCATTTTGATACTTACGAAACGCTGCGGCCTTTTTGCAAAGAGGTGACACAGGAGCGCATTGTGGAGGATTTTGACGTGATAACGGCGGGAGCGGTAGCTTCGTCGTTGGACCTGGGCTTGTACCTGTGCGAAAAATTGGCCGGCCCCAAAGCGCGGGAGGCGGTGCGGCAGCGGATGGATTACCACCCGCAGTGATGGAGGCCCGCCGGATGATGACGCTGATGTTCAAACAGTTGCAAGAGCGCGAGCCGGTAACAGACCGCCGGTTTGACCGCATGTATCCCAATGATATCAGGAAATTGGCGAAGGAGCAGTTTTCGCCGGTAGCGGTATGCCGCAGGGCTGCCCAATGGCTGGCTGCGGACGCCGGCGCACAGGTGTTGGACGTAGGTTCGGGCGCGGGCAAGTTTTGCATGGTGGGCGCCGCTGTTTGTTCGGGGGGCTTTTTTACGGGTATAGAGCAAAATGAGCGCCTGCACGAGGCGGCCTGCGAGATTCAGGCGCGGTTGGATTTCGGCAATCTTGCGTTTTTGCATGGCAATGTACTGGATGTGGACATGCGGCCGTTCAGCGGTTTTTATTTTTTTAATGCTTTCCACGAAAATCTGATGCCCTCAGATACAGATGACATGCAGCAGAGAAGAATGCGGTACAGGCAATATACCCACTACCTCCGGGAGCAGCTTTCGGAACTGCCCGCCGGAACGCGATTGGCCACTTACCACAGTTTCCTCCAAGAGGTACCCGACAGCTACCAACTCCGCGAAGCAGCTTTCGATGGGTATCTCAGGCTTTGGGAGAAGGCGAGGTAGAGGGGGTTATTTGACCACGACAATGACTTTTTTGGTCTCCGCTATTCTCCCTTCAGGACTCACGAAATACACAATGTAAGCGCCGCTTCTACCCAGTTTTTTTACATCAATATCATGCAATTGTTGCGTGAGCTGGATTTCATGGACTTTCTGCCCCTGATCATTACACACCCTGATGCTGTATCCTCTCAATGTCGCGTATATGCCCGTGTTGATTGTCAGGTTTTCATAAACAGGATTGGGGTAGATTTTTATTCCCGTATGCTCAGCGAGCGTTTCTCTCTGTTGTACAAGCCCTTCCCACTCCACACAAGTGATTTTATGGCATTGATTGGAAAAAGACGAACTGCTTGGATTGCCTCCGAAAATATATAGTTCATCATTATAAACGGCAGTTTCGAGCGCAAACAAACTGAACGGCAAATCGCTCTTTTGCGACCAAGTGTCTGTGGCAATATCATACACATAATGAGTGGGATGCAGAACCAAATTGGGAACCGGCCATCCAGTACTGGCGCCACAAATGACATGAATTTTGCCATTAATCAATGACGCTCCATAGTGCTGCAATCCCAGTGGCATGGGGGCTTTTTGCGTCCATACTTCAGTTTGGGGGTTGTATTCTTCTACCTGATCGGTAACAAACCGGTCCAATCCGTGGTCGTACTGGCCGCCCAGCAGATAAAACCTGTCTTGATACACAATCAGTTTGGCATTCCTTCTCGTTCTCAGTGGCGGGGAAAGCACCCGATACAAATTCGTTTCAGGAGTGTATTCAATGAAAAAGGAAGCCGGATTCTCAACGATACCGCCTACCAGATAAATTTTGCCGTTATAGGCCACTGCATCATTACTCGCCATTCTGAAAGGCAGGTTGGCCTTTACACTCCAGGTGCCTGTTGCGATGTTATAGGCGTGATTTCGATCGCTCTCGATATTGCCCGTCCAGCCTCCCATACAATAGATGATTCCGTTCAATTCAGCCACCCCCACCTCTCCTCGTGGAGAAGGCATGGGGGCCAACTGGCTCCAGACACCATTGCTCACATTGTACTTGAAAGACGAGTTTTGAATAGGCCCACCGGTAGTTGTAAAGCCTCCGAATGTGTATATTTCTCCGTTGTAAACTGCCGCCGATACCGCGCTGTTGAAAACCGGCATATCTTCGAGCCTGATGAGCGTATCTCTCAAGCAATTGGATTGAGCAGTCAGCATCGTAGCCGATAAGAAAAGAGCTAAAAAAGAGTTCAAGATTTTCATGTGTAATAATTTTATTGGTTGATTAAGTTTTCTAATGGAGTGAATGATTGGGAGCTTGAATAAACCGGCGTCAAAAACAAAAACAGGTTGCAAATATACTCAAATATCGCTTTCATGTACCAAATCAGGGCTACTTTATTCTGCGCCTTAACTGTTCCCAAACTTCCACAGCCAACTGATTGACCTCCGGGGAAATCTTAAAAAATAAAATAAACCCTGCGAACAAAAGCATGGACAGAGAGGATTTTATGGCAATGTCTGCCAACGGAATCCCTGTGTCCGGGATGACTTGCCCTGCCGCAAAAACAAGCAGACCGCCGGCCAGTACAGCGAGCGTTTGCCGCGAAAACGGCTGCATCCTGAACTTCCACCATATCAGCGCTATTTTGAGCCAGCTATACACAACAAACGATATGAGGGTAGCCAACGCTGCGCCTTTCATGTCCAAAACCGGAATGAGCAATGAGTGGCAACTGAGATTGAGCGCAGCCATGAACAGCAGCGTAAAAAACAAATACCGGTAGTGTTTCGACATGTGGATGATCTCGATGCTGAAACCGCCGGCCATGTCCATCAAGCGGGCTAAACCAAGTATAAAAATCACATACTTCCCCGCGGCGTATTGGTCGCCGTTCGGCATCAGTTCAAACAAATGATCCACCGAAGCCCATATAGCCAAAAACAAACCTGCGCCGGCAATCAACTGATGGAGCGCGCCTTTTTTGTACAGCGATGCAATTTCCTCCAAACGCTCGGCTTGCCAGTGCTCTGCTATGATGGGGTTTGCTATTTTCGACATGGCGTATTTGGGCACCTCAATGATGTTGATGATAAAAAATGCCACAGAATACACCCCCGTAGCGTGCAATGTGGACAAGGAGGCCACCATTACGAGATCAATACGGGCCAGCAGTTGGTAGCCAATGCTGATGAGGATACCGAAGCCGGCAAAAGTGGCCATGCTCCTGAACAAAGGCTTGTCAATGAACGAAAAATCGGGCCGCAGGTGCAGTTGCCCCAGATGCCGCACATACCATACATGCCCGGCGAGGATGAGCGCATTGAGACCCGCCAAACCCCAAACGATGCCGGAAAAAGGCAGCCATTGATAATGATATGCCAGAATCAGCGCAATGGTGCCTGCCTTGGGAATCAGATCATTGAAGATGGCCGGCACCGCTATCCGGCTGAAATTGGAGATATAATAGGTCAAAACCATGCTGTAAACATTGAGTACAGCCATCGGAATGACCAAAGGGAGATAGTCTTTAAAAAGCGGCGAGCGCGCCGAGTAGTAGGCCGAAATGTCATGGTAAAAAAACAGCACCAACAGCAGAAAAAGCACATTGCCTATGGTGACGTGCAGCCCGATGAGGAAAAAAAAGCCATTGTGTTTTTTTTCTTCGCTTCTGAAAATTGGAAAAAATTTCAGGATCAGGTCTATCGCGCCCAGATAAATAAAAGGCGCCGCCAATAGAGACACATCCCGTACAATATTGATGAGGCCCAGTTCTTCGGTGGTCAGTATAGCGGGGGCAATAAAAAGTATGTTCAGGGTGCCCAGCGCAATAGACATGTACACCACAATACTTTGTTTGATACTTTGCCTTTTGACTACGCCCATCTAAATTTGAGTATATGACAATAACAGCCCGATCATCCGCGACTCAAGGGCAAAGGTATTAAATGATACGAAAGATATGCGCAAAGCAGAGTCGCCTCAGCGGGCGAGTCAAAATGAAAACAAAAACGCCGGTCAGTTCCCCTCAAACATTGTACTTTTGAGGCATGAAACCGCTAAAAATCAGTATCGTTACTGTAACCTATCAGGCCGCTGCTATACTGGAAAAAACCATCCAAAGCGTAATTTTTCAAAAAAAAAATGATCTTTTGGAATTGGAATATTGGATCATAGACGGTGGCTCAACAGATGGAACCCTTGATCTGATACAAAAATACCAGTCTCATCTGACGGGATGGATCAGCGAAAAAGACAAGGGTATTTACCATGCCATGAATAAGGGCATATCGAATGCAAGCGGCGATTGGATCGGATTTATGAATGCCGGTGACCAGTTCAATAATTTGGAAGTGCTATACAACCTGTTTACGCAAGTTCGCCCGGATGCAGAGGTCATATACGGCAACTACCATATAGAGTATCAATCATTTGCAAAGCCAAAGCTCGTTCCTGCCGATTTGAACAATTTCTGGCAAGGTATGCTGCTCAACCATCAAAGTGTATTCATCAAAACGGAGTTGGCAAAAAAATATCCTTTCGATTTGACATACCGCTTGGCCGGAGATTATGCCCAGCTATACAACCTGTATATGAAAGGCTGCATTTTTCAATATGTGAACATCTTCGTGGCAAGATTTGCAGATGGCGGCGAATCAGCCAAACGCAAAATCACATATATCCGTGAAATTGAGGATATTGTTTTTAAACATGAAGCCCCCGTTTTGGCCAAAAGGATTCATTTCATATTGACAAGAACGAAAGTCAGGCTGACTGCCTGGCTCAACCGCTGCTTACCTGCCGCTGCCTTTGAAAAATTGATGCGTTTGAAGCATCGCCTGATCGGATATTAAAAAAAATCCCCCCGCTCAATGCGGCAGTTTATCCTTCACCACCCCATACACATAAGTACCCAAAATGGCGCTCAGTATTACCAGTACGATGATCCAGTAGCCTTGTCCGATGAGCACATACATAGGCCCGGGGCAGCAGCCGGTGATGGCCCAGCCCAACCCAAAGGCCGTGCCTGCCAGCAGGTGGCGCGGAATGCGCAGCTCCATCGGCGTATAGCTCACCAAATTGCCGGTGAGGGTTTTGATTTTCAGTTTTTTCATGGCAAAAATGATACCAGCGCCCAGAATAACCGCCGTACCGATGATGCCATACATGTGGATGCTCTCGAAACGGAACATCTCGTGGATGCGAAACCAGGAAATGGCTTCCGACTTGGTCATGACGATGCCGAAGAAGATACCGACGGCAAAAAATGCTATATTTTTCATGCGTGTGAATCGTTTTGGATGGGTGAATTAAAACAGCAGGGGCATAATGACGTGCGTCATCAGCAGGCCGCCGATGAAAAAGCCGATCACCGTGATGAGCGAGGGCAATTGCAGGTGCGACAACCCGCTGATAGCATGACCCGAAGTGCAGCCGTCGGCATAGCGCGCGCCGAAGCCCACCAGGAAACCGCCCACTACCGCCAGAATAATGCCTTTGACGCTGCCGAAGTTGAACACCTCGGTAGGCACAAAACCCAAGCCTTTGGCATCGGCCGCCGGGTAATTCAAACCCCAATCGGCTAAGTGCGCCACAGTGGCTTCAGAAATGGCTACCGGCTCCGGACTGCGGAAGAAGGTAACGGCAATGAAGCCGCCCACCAAGCCGCCCAAAACGAAGGCCATGCGCCACCACTCCTCTTTCATATCAATATTGAAAAAGGGCGTTTTTTTGCCGGCGCCGGCCAGCGTACACGCATTGCGAAAAGTCATGGACACGCCGAAACTACGGCCCATCCAAGTCAGAATAAAGAGCGTCAGCGCAATCATGGCGCCCGATACCGCCCAATGCCAGGGTTGGCTGATGAAGTCAACGATGGATTGCATAATTTAGATTTGTTGTGGTCAATTGGATGTAAAACAATACAAAGGTAAATCATTTTTGGCTACAAGCCTCCAACTGTATTCCGGGTTCCGGGTTGGAACGGCTGCTGGCTGCAAGCTGCTGGTCGCGTTTCGCTCGAGCTTAGCACCGCCGACTGCCTACCGCCGACTGCATACCGCCTACCGCACAACCGCCCCTCACGCATACTGCTCAATAATACCTGCCAGGCGGTGCGCCGACTGCATGCCCGACTGACGCCATTTCACCTGGCCGTTTTTGAAAAGCACGAAAGTAGGAACGCCCTGAATTTGCATTTGCTGAGCCAGTGCGCGGTTTTGATCCACGTCAATTTTTACAATAGATGCTTTTTCGCCGATCGTGCCGGCTACTTCGCGGAGGATGGGAGCCATAGCTTTGCAGGGGCCGCACCATTCGGCGGAAAAATCAACCAAAACGGGTTTGTCGCCATTAATTAAATCATTGAAAGACACTTTCTTCTTCATGGTAATGATGTTTTAAAAATCAAAAAGATGCCGCAAAGATGCAGCCTTGCCGGGGCGCTGCGTTGTGATGTGCGTCACAAAAAGCGGATAAACTTTCGCAACTATACCTCGCACCGTCAGGTGCGAAGCCGCTTTTGTCATACCGGGCGCTGCTAATCAAGAAATGCCCCCGAAGGCTTTGCACAAAACCTGGCGGCGCAAGGTACAAATCGTTAACCCTTTGTTAACGAAAATTGCCGAGCCGTTAACAGCGCAAGCGCCCGGCTGTTCAGTACCTTTGCGGCGGATTTTCTTTGTTCCACATTAAATTTAAAACCAATAAGCAATGTACAAATTTGTCAAAATTCTTCTTCCGGCTGTTTTCGCAGCAGCATTGTTGTCTGGTTGCCAGAGCGGCAACAAAGACATTCGTCAGGAAGCACGCCAAAGCATTGAGGGCACCGGAGCTGTGACTCCGCAAAACCCCAATCCGACGGACCCGGCCGCTCAAAACTCGCCCGTTCCTACCGGCCCTACCACCGAAGTGGTTTTCACCGAAACTGAATTTGATTTCGGATCTGTGAAAGAAGGCGAAAAAGTGAGCCACACTTACAAATTCAAAAATGCAGGCAAAGAGCCGCTCGTTATCTCCAACGCACAAGGCAGTTGCGGTTGCACCGTTCCGAAATGGCCGCGCGACCCCATCGCTCCGGGCAAAACCGGCGAAATCGTCGTTGAATTCGACACCAAAGGCAAAGCCGGCGACCGCAACCAGAAAGTGACGCTCACCGCCAATACCAATCCGCCGCAAACTTTCCTCTCTCTGAAAGGCAAAGTGGAAGGCGACCCGAATGCACAGCCGCAAACGGCTCCTACTATGCAGGTGAACCAGTAATTGGTACTCAATCTGTCTTCAAAAGCCGGATGGGAATTGCTCCTGTCCGGCTTTTGTTTTTCTGCCTGACATAAATCACCCCGGCCTCCTGACCGAAATCATCTGCCCCCCTCTCTAAACCTCCTTATTTCGCACTCGAATCAACACATGACGAAACCATCATTCATCATGGCATCAAGACGCGATTTTATCAAAATTTCCGGCCTGGGGCTTCTGGGCTTGGGCGTGACAGGCGGCGCATGGAGCGTACTGCGAGCCTCCACAGCCTGGGAAGACCTCGTAGCCGAGGGCATTCGTTTTTCTCCTACCTACTGCGAAGTCTGCTTCTGGAAGTGCGCCGGCTGGGTGTATAAAAACGAAAAAGGCGATATCCAGAAAGTAGTAGGCAACGATGATGACCCGCATTGCAACGGGCGCCTCTGTCCGCGCGGCACCGGCGGCACCGGCATGTACCACGATCCCGACCGCCTCACTACTCCGCTCATCCGAGTTACTGAAAACGGCAAACAGACCTTCCGAAAAGCTTCCTGGGACGAAGCGCTCAACTGGATTGCCGACAAAATGAAGCAAACCAAAGAGCAATACGGCCCCGAAAGTGTGGCGCTTTTCAGCCACGGCACCAGCGGCGACCACTTCGAGCATCTCTTCAAAGCCTTTGGTTCGGCCACCCTCGCCGGGCCTTCCTATGCACAATGCCGCGGCCCGCGGGATGCAGGTTTTAAAGCTACTTACGGCGCCGGCGTCGGTTCGCCCGAACCCACCGATATCCGCGATACGCGCTGCTTAGTGCTCATCGGCTCCCACATCGGCGAAAACATGCACAACAGTCAGGTGCAGGAAATGGCCGAAGCCATAGATAAAGGTGTGGACATCATCACCGTGGACCCGCGCTTCTCCACCGTGGCCGGTAAATCCAAACATTGGCTCCCCATCAAACCCGCCACCGACCTGGCCCTGCTCCTCTCTTGGATGCACGTTTTGATCTACGAAAACCTGTACGACAAAGCCTATATAGAGCAATACGCCACTGGTTTTGAACAACTTAAACAACACGTCCGCCGCTTCACGCCCGAATGGGCCTACGGCATCACTACCATTCAGCCCGACCAAATCCGCGCCACAGCCCGCCTCATGGCTGCTGCCGCCCCGGCCGTCATTGTTCACCCCGGCCGGCATGTTACCTGGTACGGCGACGACTCCCAGCGCTCTCGCGCCATCGCCATTCTCAACGCACTTCTTGGAGCCTGGGGCCGTCGCGGCGGCTTTTTCCTCAAAGAAAAGGCCTCCCTCCCGGAATACCCCTACCCGCCCTACCCTCAGCCCCGCTGGACCTGGCGCGACACCCTCGACGGCCGCTACGCGCTGGCCGATGAGGCCGTCACCAACACCCTCATTGAGGCGTCCATTCCCAAAGAAGGCCAGGCGGCCCGCATCAAAGGCTGGGTCATCACCGGTACCAACCTGCCGCAGGCCATTCCCGAAAAGGGCAAAATGTTGCAAGCCATTGACGCACTTGACTTTGTGGTAGCCATAGATACCATGCCGATGGAAGTGACCGGTTTTGCCGATGTGGTACTGCCGGAATGTACCTTCTTCGAGCGCTACGACAACCTCCGCAATGCCCCCTTCCGCGAGCCGTCCTTAGCTCTGCGCATGCCGGCCGCCGAGCCGATGGGCGATTCCAAACCCGCCTGGTGGATGGCCAAACAATTGGCCGAAAGGCTGGGCTTGGGCGCATATTTCCCTTACAAGGACTTCAGCGAAGTGCTCGACTGGCAACTGAAACAGATCGGTTCTTCTTTGGAAGAAATGAAAAAAACCGGCGTCATCAGGTTGCCCAGAAAGAGTGACAACCTGTACATCAAAGAGGGCGAGCCGATGAGCTTCCCTACGCCCAGCGGCAAAATTGAATTGTACGCCTCCACCATGGAGCAGGCCGGCTTCGACCCGCTGCCCAACTACATCGCGCACCCCGAACCGCCCGAAGGCTATTACCGCCTCAACTACGGGCGCGCGCCCATGCACACCTTCAGCCGCACTGCCAACAATCCCAACCTCACCGACCTGATGAGCGAAAACGACCTCTGGGTCAATCCCAAAGTGGCGCGTATCTGGGGCTTGGAAAACGGCCAGTATGTGTGGCTCAAAAACCAGGACGGCATGGTCTCCGATTTTTCCATCAAAGTTCGCATCACCGAGCGCATCCGCTGGGATTCGGTCTATCTGGTGCACGGCTTCGGCCACAACCGAAAAGAACTCAGCCGGGCTTTCGGCAAGGGCGTCAGCGACACGCAAATGATTACTGCCGTGCGCACCGACCCCGTGATGGGCGGCACCGGCATGCGCGGCAATTTTGTGACTTTTTTAATGCAAGAACCCACTAAAATCAAGGAATCATGAGATACGCAATGGCCATAGATACCAAAAAATGTGTGGGTTGCAGCGATTGCGTGGTGGCCTGCCAATTGGAAAACAACGTGCCATCGGGCTATTGCAGAGACTGGGTCACGGAAACCGTGCATGGCTCGTATCCCAACATTGAAATGGAACTGCGCTCGGAGCGTTGCAACCACTGCGACAATGCGCCCTGTGTGCGTTGCTGTCCCACCGGCGCCAGTCATATTGTGGAAGGCGGCGTGGTGCTCGTCACCCCCAATATGTGCATCGGCTGCGGCGCCTGCATTGAGTCCTGCCCGTACGACGCCCGCTTCTCGCACCCCGACGGCCATGTGGACAAATGCACCTTCTGCATCCACCGGGTGCGCAAGGGTTTGCAGCCCGCCTGTGTGTCGGTGTGCCCTACCAAGTGCATGTATTTCGGCGACTTGGACGATCCCTCCAGCGAGGTTTCCAAAATGCTCCGCACCCGCCAATACAAAGTCCTCGCACCCGAAGCCGGCACCAAACCGCAAGTGTATTATCTGGTCTGAAAGTACCGGCGATCTTCAGTCGTCAAAATCCGAAATCAGGAATCCGAAATCCGAAATCCGAAATCAGGAATCCGAAATCCGAAATCCGAATCAACATGAAAGAAGAACTCATCATAAGCGGACGCAACATACCATACATTGACCCGCACCTCAACATCTGGCACTGGCCCATTCCCGCCTACCTCTTTTTGGGCGGACTGGCAGCCGGCCTCCTCTTCTTTGCGGGGCTTTACACCCTCATGGGCAAAGAAAAACAACTGCCCACCGCTGTCAAATGGGCCACTTTCGTAGCGCCGTTTGCCTTGGTACTGGGCCTGTTTTTCCTCTTCATTGACCTCAAACACCAGTGGTATTTCTGGCGTCTGTACCTCACCTTCCGCATCGAATCGCCCATGAGCTGGGGCGCCTGGGTACTCATGGCCATCACGCCGCTGTCCTTTGTATGGGCCGCCACCTACATCAAAGAACTCATACCCGGCTTCGTGTGGAAACCCGCTTTCCTCAACCGCATGGAAGCCTGGTTCATCAACAATCGCAGGTTCTTTGCATCCATTATGGTCTTTTTGGCCTTAGTTTTGGGCATTTATACCGGCATTTTGCTCTCGGCCTTCAATGCCCGGCCGCTGTGGAACACCGCGCTGCTCGGCCCCTTGTTTCTGGTTTCCGGCATGTCCACAGGGGCAGCCGTCATACTTTGGATGTCGAAAGACGCGCAGGAGCGGCATCTTTTTGCCCGCATTGACTTAGTGCTGATTGCCATCGAGTTGTTCTTCATCATCCACCTGTTCATGGGCTTCATGGCAGGGCCGGAGGTGCAGCAAGACGCGGCACAATTGTTCCTCGGCGGGCGCTACACCTGGGCATTTTGGGGTTTGGTCGTCGGCGCGGGTTTGGTCGTGCCGGCCCTGCTGGAGATACTCAAATTGCGCGGCCTCAAAATTCCTGTGGCCATACCCGCCCTGCTCATCATACTCGGCGGCCTCATCTTCCGCATCATCATGGTAGAAGCCGGCGAAGCTACGCGATATTTGTATTAATTTTGGGGCGTGCCGGCGCCTCTGCCAAGAACCCATTGGCGCCGTCGCGTGCTTTGCCCGCTCACGCATCCGGCAACATCACCGACTTGCACCATTGTTATCAATAGTAAAAAAATGACACTACTCAAAGCCACCGCCATTCCGCTGCTCCTGCTGCTCATCGGCACGGGCTGCCGCCGCTCCGATCCCTCCCTCGTGCAAGGCCCCGAAGCCCGGCCCGCCCCCGCCCAAGTCTTGCTGGAACTCAACGACCAGCGCCGCTTCATGTCGGTTGACGAGGTGGCCGATCAGATCATCAAAGGGCTGCCCGATCTCCTGCTCGTAGATGTGCGCAGCGACGCCGAGTTCCAAGCCTATTCACTGCCCGGCGCCGTTCATATTCCATTGCAGGCACTCCTCGAACCGGCCCATCAGCAGCGCTTGGATTGCAGCAAGTTCCGCATCGTATTTTACTCCAACGATCAGGCTTCCGCCGAAAAGGCATGGTTCATCACCCGGCAGCGCGGTTGCCGCGATGTGTATGTCATGCAGGGCGGCCTCAATGAATGGACGGTAGCGTTTTTGCAACCGCAGGAACCGGCACAAACCGCGCCACAGGAAGTCTGGGATCAGTATCAGTTCCGGCTCGCCGCACGGCAGTATTTCGTAGGGGCCAGCAAAGCCCTCACACCGGAGCCATTCCAACAGCCTGCCGCCGCTCCTGCCGCCACCGATTCCCAAACGCGCAAAAACATAGAGGTGAAACCCAAAGCCGCCAAGCCTGCCGCAGAGGAAGAAGAGGGGTGTTGACCGGTATGCGGTGGCGCGCTATGGCGCGGGGTTTCCGGTGCAACTCGCGGTTTGCAACTCGTAGCTCACGGCTCGCAGCTAATAAATAATCATCAAAAAAAACACTCATCAAAAAACATGAACAACCGACGCATCTCCTTCCTTCTCATCGCCGCAATGGCATGGTTTGCAGTAGCTTGTGGCCCGCCGTCTCACTTCGAGCGCAACGCGCAGGAACTGCTCAACAGCATATCCGAGGTCGAAAATTTTGTCATGGTTCAGGAAGCGGAAGCCGCCATTCAACAAAAAAAAACCGACTTTGTGCTGGTGGACCTGCGCGCACCCATCGAGTTTGAGCGCGGGCATTTGGAAGGCGCCGTGAGCATTCCCGCACAGCACTTGCTGGAGTCTAAAAGCCTCAAAGTTTTTGACAACAAAAAAGCAACGATTGTACTCTATGGTCGCCGGCAGGAACAGGCGCACGGTCCCTGGCTCCTGCTCCGTCAATTGGGCTACGATCATGTAAAACTTCTCCAGGCCGGTTACGACGGCATCGCAGCCGCTGATTCGCTGAGCTTTTTAGCGCCCGAAACGGCCCTGTTCGATTACGCAGCTTCTTTCCGGCAAGCTACCACCGAAGGCCAAAAAGCCATTGAGGCGGTAAAAATTGTGCCTACTGCCGTTGCCCCTGCTGCTCCCAAAACCATCATCACCAAGCCCAAAGCAGCCGCCAAACCAGCAGCGGAAGAGGAAGAGGGATGTTGAGGAGTATGAGAAAAAATACTTTTTTTCAAAAAAAACAACTCAATACTTGCATCCTATTCAATAATGGCATACGTTTGCTGCGCATAATTAAAAAAGCGCAATGACAGCTTCGTCAAATCAGTGGTACTTTAGCTTTTACGGCTTTTACTTTTACGCTCAAGCGTAAGGGACTGCCGCCATTGGTTTTCAAGAAGTTGAAACTGTGAAATTGGGAGTCCCGCACCGGCGAGGCTCCCAATTTTTGTTTTATATCACAACCAAATCAAAATCAAATGCACACCACGCTTGCACCTGCACAAGGGTTTTACGGCTGGTTTTATTTTTTTGGCACGGGGGACTTGCCCTGAACGGCTTTACGCATTCGTTTCAGACAGCAAGTCCCGCACAACACGGGACTTTTTTTATTCTCAAAACATAGCACCAACAACATGATGATCGCAACAGAAAGTACAGAAATTGCCACACAGGACTCAGACCAACCCCTGCGTCGGGTAGCCATTCAGGGCATTCCCGGCGCATTTCACGAGGTGGCCGCCAGGCTATATTTTGATACAGCGCCGCTGGAAATAGTGCCGGCCCTCACTTTTGAAGACTTAGTACGGCGATTGGAACAAAACGACGGCGTGGACATCGCCCTGATGGCCATAGAAAACACGCTGGCCGGCAGCCTGATGAGTAATTACCGCCTGCTCGACAACTCGCAACTCAGCATAACCGGCGAATTGCACCTGCGCATTACTCAAAACCTCATGGCGCTGCCCGGCCAGTCCATCCACGACATTCAGGAAGTCTATTCTCACCCCATCGCCATAGCGCAGTGCCGCGATTTTTTTCGCGCTTACCCGCATATCCGACTCATCGAAGCGGAAGATACAGCCCTGAGTGCCAAACAGATCAGCGACCGCAACCAATCTGAGGCTGCTGCTATCGCCGGCGCTCTGGCCGCAGAAATGTACGGGCTGGAAATCATCGCGCCGGGCATCGAAACCAACAAGAAAAACTATACGCGCTTCTTAGTGCTGGAGCGCCGGGCCGACGCGACAGAAATCGTTGATGCCGACAAAGTTTCTATTTCTTTCAGCGTGGACCATGAGGTGGGGAGCCTGCACAAAGTATTGGCAGTACTGGCAGCTTACAACGTGAACCTGAGCAAGATACAGTCGGCGCCCATCATCGGCAAGCCCTGGGAGTATCTCTTTTTTGTGGATTTTGTAACCGAAGGCAAGGTGGGCTGGAAGCAGGCGCTGGAGGCCATTCAGCCGCTGGCACACGGCCTCAAACTGCACGGGGCATATCGCCAAGGAAAGCATTATGACGATTGAGGCGGTCATCAGCAGGCGGTTGCGCCAGGGATAGCAGCGTAATGGCGGCGGTCGGGGATAGAGCTGTTAGCTTTAGCATTGCAATAGCCGGATAAAGCTAACAGCTCTGCGGGGGCCGCCATGTAGCGGATAGCCCGGCCCGCCTGCCTGATGCGGGAGGGTTTGGGGAGAGCAGGTAGTGGCGGGGGCGCCCAAAAAGAAAATCAGAAAACAGAAGTGCAAACAACCATAAGAACATCATGCTGAAGCAAAATAATCCGATCACCATGTTTACGCCCATTGTGCAGCCCGCGCGAAGGCTGGCCGGCATCAACGAGTACTATTTTTCGGCCAAATTGCGCGAGATAGCCCAGATGCGCGCTGCCGGCAAAGACGTCATCAACCTCGGCATCGGCAGCCCGGATTTGCCACCCGCCGCCGAAACAGTGGAGGCATTGGTGAAACACAGCCGCGAGCGCCACACCCACAGCTACCAAAGCTACACCGGCATACCCGAACTGCGGCAGGCTTTTGCCCATTGGTACGGGCAGTGGTTTGGCGTGCCGCTGAACCCCGACAACGAAGTGCTGCCGCTCATCGGCTCCAAAGAGGGCATCGTACACATAGCCATGACCTACCTGAGCGAGGGCGATCAGGCGCTGGTGCCCAATCCCGGCTACCCCACCTACAGGGCGGCTACCATCCTGTCGGGCGCGGAACCACTGACCTACGAACTGCTGCCCGAACAAGGCTGGCTGCCCGATCTGGAAGCGCTGGAGCAGCAGGATTTGAGCCGCGTAAAAATTATGTGGATCAACTACCCCAACATGCCCACCGGCGCTGCGGCTCCGACCGGTTTTTTTGAAAAACTGATCGCCTTCGCCCGCCGGAACCGCATTCTCCTTGTGAACGACAACCCGTATTCGTTCATCCTCAACGACCGGCCTGCCAGCATTCTGGCGGTGGAAGGCGCCAAAGATGTGGCCATCGAACTGAACTCGCTGAGCAAAAGTAACAACATGGCCGGCTGGCGCGTGGGCGTTTTGGCCGGGCGATTTGACTACCTTCAGGAGGTGCTGCGCTTTAAGAGCAACATGGATTCCGGGATGTTCAAGCCGCTGCAATTGGCTGCTGCACAAGCGCTTGCCAGTCCGCCCGAATGGTACGCACAACTCAATACAGTGTATCGCGAGCGGCGGGAGAATGCGTACCGACTACTGGAGGCATTGGGTTGCGAATGGGAGCCTGAGCAAAACGGCATGTTTGTGTGGGCCAAAGTACCGCCGCTGTACGCCGACGGGTTTGAACTTTCGGACGAGGTACTGCACGGCGCCTTGGTGTTCATTACGCCGGGTGGCATATTCGGCAGCCGGGGCAATGGCTATGTGCGGGTGTCGTTATGCAGCGACGGCGCGGTATTGGAGGAAGCGCTGCGGCGGATTGTGGAGTTTAAAGCGACAGGGCAGAGTCATAAATAGCTGCGAGCTATGAGCCGCGAGCTGCGAGTTGTGTTTTTCAATTTTAAAACGAAGATTACCGAATTCATCAAGGTTGAGATTTTCCCAGGCGGGAAATTTTCATGCTTCCAATATACCAAGCTCGTGGCTCGTAACTCGCGGCTCGCAGCTTTTCAACAAAACATTAATTTGCAACAAAAAATGACCATCACCATCATAGGCATCGGACTCATCGGCGGCTCGCTGGCCATAGCGTTGAAAGAGAACGGCTTTGCGGAGCGCATCATCGGCTGCGATAAAAGCAGCGCCAACATAGACAAGGCCATCCGGCGGAGGCTCATAGATGACGCCTTGCCTTTGGAAGAGGCTGTGGCTCAATCGGATATCATCATTGCCGCTACGCCGGTGGACGCGATGGTACCCATGCTTCCCGCGCTGCTCGACTTGGTGGACAGGCAGGTGGTGCTGGAACTCGGCTCCACCAAAACGGCCATTGTGGAGGCCGTGCGGCAGCATCCCAAGCGGGGCAGGTTTGTGGCGGCGCACCCCATGGCCGGCACCGAGTATTCTGGGCCGGAAGCTGCCATTCCCAACCTGTTTGACCACAAATGCACCGTGTTGGTGGACGTGGAAGACAGCGATACGGATGCCGTAGCCACTGCCGAAAAACTGTTCCGTTCCATCCCCATGCGCATCGTGTATCTCGATGCCGGGGCGCACGATGTCCACGCTGCGTACATCTCGCACATTTCGCACATCAGTTCTTTTGCGCTGGCGCTCACTGTTTTAGCTAAAGAAAAGGACGAGGAGCGCATATTCGAACTGGCCGGCGGCGGTTTCAGTTCGACGGTACGCTTGGCCAAGAGTTCGCCGGATATGTGGGCGCCGATTTTCAGGCAAAACCGCGACAATGTGCTGGACGTATTGGACGAACACATTGAGCAACTATCGCGTTTTCGCAGTCTGCTCATCAAAAGGGATTTTGATACCTTCTACCGTTTGATGGAGGAGGCGAATGAGATCAGGAGGATTATTTCGTGAGAGGGAGCGGTAGCCGCGCCTGTGGCGCGGGGTGGGCGGTGCAATGAGGAATCTTGAATCCGGAATCTGCTTCCCGCGCCTTGCGCGGTTCGCAGTTTATCGTCAGACGGAATCCGAAATTTTGAATCAGGAATCTTAAATCCGAAATTTTGAATCCGAAATAACTCTTTGAAAATGAAATCTTTGATTTTTTTGTAAAACATATAAATACCAACGATCATGACCATGAATTTCCAACCTATTTTCGGCAACGAGCACAAGCGCGCGCTCCTCATTGCCGGCCCTTGCAGCGCTGAAACAGAAGAGCAGGTGCTGCAAACCGCCCGCGAACTGGCGCCACAAGGCATTGATCTGTTTCGCGCCGGCATCTGGAAGCCGCGTACCCGGCCCGGCGAATTTGAAGGCATCGGCACGCAGGGCTTGGCCTGGATGCGCCGTGTGAAGGAAGAAACCGGCCTGCGCACCACCACCGAAGTAGCCACTACGCAGCACGTTTTCGAGGCGCTCAAATACGGCATAGACGTGTTGTGGATCGGTGCGCGCACCACCGTCAACCCGTTCAGCGTGCAGGAAGTGGCCGACGCATTGGCCGGCGTGGACATTCCGGTGCTCATCAAAAATCCGGTGAATCCCGACCTCAAACTCTGGATGGGCGCCATCGAACGCATTTACAAAGCCGGCATTCGGCGCATTGCCGTCATCCACCGGGGCTTCTCGCACCACGGCGAAACCCGCTACCGCAATGTGCCGCGCTGGCAGATCGCCATCGAGTTGAAGCGGCAGTTTCCGGATTTGCCCATTATTTGCGACAACAGCCATATTTGCGGTCGCCGCGATACCTTGCAGGATGTGGCCCAGCAGGCGCTCGACCTGAACTACGACGGCCTGATGACCGAGGTACACCCCACGCCCGACCAGGCCTGGAGCGACGCCGCCCAGCAAATCACGCCGGTACAATATCAGGAACTGACGCAACGGCTCAACTTCCGCCTTTCGGGCGCCGAAGACCCTGCGTTTTTGGAAAACATTGACCACCTCCGCCACCAGATTGACGACATAGACGAGGAGCTTTTCCAGATGTTGGCACAGCGCATGAAGCTGGCTCAGGGCATCGGCGAGTATAAAAAGCGCAACAACATTGCCATCGTGCAGCCCTCGCGCTGGAATGAAATTGTGGAAAAGGCTACTGCCAAGGCGCGCTTGCAGGGCTTGAGCGATCATTTTGTGGAAACGGTGCTGCGGGCCATTCACGAGGAGTCTATCCAACAGCAAACCAAGGTGTTGCATCAGATGATTGATACGCAGGTGTAAGGAGTGTTCGTAACTATTCAACATATACCCTAAAGCTACAAGCTGCAAGCCACGAGCTACGAGTTTGTTTATTCGATGAAAAATTAGATTTTCCATTCGGGGAAATTTCAAAATCTCCCCCTGAAAATGAGTATCTTTTTCATTTTGGAAAATCAAACTCGTGACTCGAACCACGCCCTGCGTGGTCATGGCTTTTTGCAGAGCGACTGAATAGTCACTGGTTTTCGATACCTTTGTCGCATATTGAAAACAAAACGACAAAGATGAAAACGATCAAAGGACCGGCCATTTTTCTGGCGCAGTTTATGGGCGATGAAGCCCCGTTCAATTCTCTGGAAGGTATTTGCAAATGGGCTGCCGAACTGGGGTACAAAGGCATACAAATTCCGACTTGGGAATCGCGGCTGATAGACCTGAAAACGGCGGCAGAAAGCAAAACTTACTGCGATGAACTGAAGGGAAAAATTGCCGGTTACGGGCTGGAAATTTCAGAGCTTTCCACGCATTTGCAGGGGCAGTTGGTGGCCGTGCATCCGGCTTACGACAGCCTGTTCGATGCTTTTGCGCCTGCGGAAGTGCATGGACAACCCAAAGCCCGGCAGGAGTGGGCCGTGCAGCAACTGAAATACGCGGCACGAGCATCGCAACATCTGGGCCTCACTGCTCATGCCACCTTTTCGGGTGCGCTGCTGTGGCCATACATGTATCCCTGGCCGCAGCGTCCACAGGGTCTGGCGGAGACGGGTTTTGCAGAATTGGCGGCCCGCTGGATGCCCATTTTGGACAGTTTCGATGCGGCGGGCGTGGATTTGTGTTATGAAATTCACCCCGGAGAAGACCTCCACGACGGGGTCACCTTCGAGCGTTTTTTGGCGGCTGCGAGCGAACATCCGCGCATCAATATCCTGTTCGACCCCAGCCATTTTGTTTTACAACAGATGGATTATCTGCAATTTATAGACATTTACCAAGAGTTCATCCGCATGTTCCATGTCAAGGATGCCGAGTACCAGCGCAATGGCCGCACGGGCGTATATGGCGGTTATTTAGACTGGGCCGAGCGTGCCGGGCGCTTCCGTTCGCCGGGCGATGGGCAGGTGGATTTTAAAGGCATTTTCAGTCGCTTGTCGCAATACGATTACGACGGCTGGGCGGTCATGGAATGGGAATGTTGCATCAAAAGCCCGGAGCAGGGCGCGCGCGAGGGGGCGGAGTTCATCAGTCGGCACATCATAGAAGTGACGGATAAAACCTTCGACGATTTTGCCGGCGGAAAAAGCAATGAAGCCGCCAACCGCCGCTTGTTGGGCATTTGAGATTCACTACAATTTTCCGCTGTGAACCAAGCCCTTGCCGGTTCGGTTTACAAACCGCACAAGAACAGCAACAAAATGTCATTCAAAACATACCTTTTCCTATCATTCGCAGCCATTTTTCTGCTCGGCGGTTGTCTCGTTATTGACGACGCCTACAACGGCCTTCCTCCCGGCAAATGGCGCGGCGTAGTGCAATTGGAACCTTCGTACATCACGCCCAACCCCAAAGGCAAACGGCTGCCCGAAAAGCTCAATCTGGAGTTTGAAGACGTCACGGTGGGAGAGTTGCCATTTCAATTCACCGTCTCCTACCCTACCCCCGACAGCTTCGTCATCGCGCTGCACAAGGCCGGCGGCGAAATCATTTTGAGCGATTACACCATCGGCAGAGATTTTTCTACCGCCAAAGACACGCTCACCATTCGCTTTCCGGGCACGACCAACTACATCCGGGGTGTTTTTGAAGAAAAAATCCTGGAAGGGCACTGGTTTTACACCCATCCCTCGGGCGAGCAAAAATCCATCCCTGTCATTGCCCGGCAAGGGCAGGATTACCTCTTTACCACCCTGCGAAAAACGCCGGAAGCCGATGTAAACGGAGACTGGAACCTGCTTGTCAATGTGGATTCCGAACAACCCGAACCCGCTATTTTATCGCTGAAAGCCAAAGAAAATGAGCTTCAGGGCACTTTGGAATGGCAGGGACGACGTTATGAAGCCTTGTCGGGCACCATTCAGGCACGAAAATTGTACCTTTCGTTTTTCGATGGCCGGGATGCCCTGCTGCTCGAAGCCAAAGTGATGGAAAACGGTGAGCTGTATGGCGCACTCGCATCGGGCGGAAGCGGCAAAATGCTCTGGCAGGCCAACAAAAACCAACGAAATCAATAAGTCATGATCCACCAACAACTCACGCTTGCTTACAGCTCGGAAAATGCCCGGGCAGCGGCTATCTTAGAACAACAACTCCAGACTGCGGGATATGCTTTTCAGCATGTCGTGGACAATAAAGACGAAGGCAATCGCTCTCTTTTCGAGCGGCTCGAAGGCGCTGAAGGCAAAGTGGTCGTACTCATCAGCGACAATTTTCTCAAGAGCACTTCCTGCATGAACGGGGCGCTCCGCTTTTTCCAAAACAACGTCAGCCGCGTTTTGCCCGTCGTGGTCGAAGGCTCAGCAGTGGATGATGCCACCGGGGCCGTCATTTCCGTACCTGCTCATTTTGAACGGGTTAGCGACATCATTCAATACATCAACTACTGGCAGGACCGCTACTTGGACGTGCGTCGTCAAAAGCGCCACCTCGAAGGCATAGACGAGGAAGGGTTCAATTCCCACCTCAAAATCATGCGCGATATCTCCTCCGAAATCGGTGAGTTTTTGCGCTGGCTCCGCAGTGCCGAGTTTGTCCATCTGACCGATTTGCAAAGCTCCAATTACGAGCGTTTCTTCCGTTTCACCGGCGACGAAGACAAAATCTGGACTTTCAAAACACCTCCCACCGCCGACAGCACACCGCACTCCGACGAACTTCCCGACATTGACCTCTCCGACATTCCCGGCATCTCCCTGCTCCCCGATGAACCCATCGCAACAGAGGAGGAAGAACCCGCTTTGGCCAAAGACGAATCTCAGGAAGCAGATGTCGCACCCGATACCGAAGATGCTACGCCCGGCGAAACAGAAATGCCCGCCGCGCCCGAAATTACCGGCGAAGCGCCCGCATCCGACGAACCGGAACCCGAAGCCTTGAACCCGGAATCGGTAGGCGGTGAGCAGTTGGCGGTCGGCGGTGACAACCTTGAACCCGAAACCCGGAACCTTAAACCCGAAACCCAAAACTCGGAACCGGTAGGCGGTGAGCAGTTGGCAGTCGAGCGAAGCGAAGTCCCGATGACGAAGGAGATCGGGACGGCGGTCGGCGGTGACAACCTTGAACCCGAAACCTCGAACCCGGAACCCGTATCCCTCCTCCGTCTCGGCGCCGATGCCGAGTTTCACGGCGATTATGCAGCCGCCCGCAACGCTTATGCGCAACTGACCCAAGCCTCGCCCGACCACGCCGATGCCTGGTTCCGCCTTGGCGCATTGCTGGCCGAGCACTATCCAGGCGAGGAAGCGACGGCTGCTCAATGTTTTGAAACCGCCATCCAATTGGCGCCCACAGATGCAGAGGCCCACTACCAATACGGCGTCCTTATGGCCGAAACCGGCGATGACGAAGCCGCCGGCGCAGCCTTTCGCACTGCGCTGCAGCTTCAGCCCGCGCACCCCTTCGTATGGTACGATCTGGCCCTGCTGTACCATCGTCTCGGTGATTCAGAAGAAGCTTACACGGCCTATCAAAATGCCGTCCTCAACAATCCCGAACTGAAAACCCCGCAAAACGACGTGGCTTTTGAGTACCTGCGCTCCGCGCACACCGCCAAAGCCGCTGAAATCATCGAGCAGGAGCAGGCCGCTCTGGCGGAAATGCGAGAGAACCTACATCGCCTCGAAGCACTGCTCAAAGAGCGCGAGGCAGAACTACAACGCCTCACCGAGCGCCCCGTCAACAACCAAACGGTATTCATCACCGGGGCCACATCGGGCATCGGCAGGGCTACCGCCGTCAAATTTGCCCAAAACGGCTTTCGGCTGCTCTTGTGCGCTCGCCGGGCCGAGCGTTTGGAAGAACTGAAATCGCAGCTCGAAGCAGAATACGGCGTTCAGGTTCACACATTTGTACTCGATGTGCGTGATGCCGCCGCCGTTCAGCAAGCCATTGACAGCCTGCCCGCCGAGTGGTCCGACATTGACATCCTCATCAACAATGCCGGCAAAGCCAAAGGCTTCGACTTCATCCACGAAGGCAGCCTCGAACACTGGGACGAAATGATAGACACCAACGTCAAGGGCCTGCTCTACGTCACCCGCGCCGTATCTCCGCGCATGGTGGCCCGTCGCAAAGGCTTCATCATCAATATAGGTTCCACTGCCGGCAAAGAGATTTACCCGAAAGGCAACGTCTATTGCGCCTCCAAATTCGCCGTGGACGCCCTCACCAAAGCTACCCGCTACGACCTCCACAACCACAACATCCGCGTGGGGCAGGTCAGTCCCGGTCATGTGGAGGAGACGGAATTCGCCCTCGTTCGCTTCGACGGCGATGCCGAGCGCGCCAAAATCTACAACGATTTCAAACCGCTCACCTCCCCCGACGTCGCCGAAGCCATCTATTTCATGGCCACCCAGCCCCCGCATGTCAACATCCAGGATATCCTCATGCTGGGCACGCAGCAGGCCGGCAACATGCTCATAGATCGCAGCGGACGGCATGAATGAACTGATTGACATCTCCGTGCCGCTCCATCCGGGCCTGCCCCTCTGGCCCGAAACGCCCGCCCTGCGCATCACACAGGACATGAGCCTCGCCGCCGGCGATGTGGCCAACGTCAGTCGCCTCGACCTCGACGCGCACTCCGGCACCCATATTGACGCGCCGCTGCACTTCATTCCCGGCGCCGATACCACCGACGACATTCCGCTCACACAACTCATCGGCCCCTGCTTAGTGGCCGATTTCACCGGCCTGCAACGCATCACCGCCGCCGACCTCGAAGCCGCACACATTCCCGACGACACGCGCCGCCTTCTCCTCAAAACCGACAATTCCGCGCTGTGGCAAGATTTCCGCCGGCCTTTCCGCCCCGATTTCTGCGCCCTCAGCCTCGATGCAGCACAGTGGATCGCAGAAAGGGACATGTTCCTCGTCGGCATTGACTACCATTCCATCCAAATGTACGACGACCCTTTCGACACGCACATCGTACTGCTGCAACACAAAGTCGTCATCCTCGAAAGCCTCCACCTGCACCACGTCGCTCCCGGCCCTTACGAGCTACTCTGCCTGCCGCTCCGCGTTTGGGGCCTCGAAGCCGTACCCGTGCGCGCTGTTTTAAGAAGATGAACTTTGAATATGAAACCATCAAAACGATTCAACATGCGATTCACTATCTTTTCTTTTCTCCTGACATTGAGCAGCTTAGCGCTCGCCCAATCACCCGAACACACGGCGCCGCAATACGAAGTGGAATCCCATCTCCGCTTCTTAGCCTCCGATGAGCTTCAGGGCCGCCGCACCGGCGAACCCGGCAACTTCATTGCCGCCCGCTACATCGCCGAAAACTTCCGAGCCTTCGGCGCGCAACCCCTGCCCGGCGCCGACGGCTACTTCCAGCACTTCCCTCTCGAAACCGTGACGCCGCCCTCGGCCTCCGCCCTCAAAATCGGCAAAACCGCCTACGAGCACCGCAAAGACTATCTCATGATGGCCGGCGATGCCCTCAATGCCAAAACCACTGCCGTTTTTGCCGGTCATGGCTGGGTGGACGCCTCCGCAGGCCACGACGACTACAAGGGCCTCGACGTCAAAGGCAAAGTCGTTTTTGTCATCTCCGGCCTGCCCGATGATTCCAGCCCGATGGCCGCTTTCAACAGCATCCGCGACAAGCGCCGCCTGGCTCAGGAGCGCGGCGCAGTAGCCATCATCGAACTGTATCGCCTCGGCTTCCCCTGGCAGTTCGCGCTCCAGTACTTCGGCAAGTCCTCCACCCGCGTCGGCGACGACTCGCCCGATAAAGCCACCATCCCCTACGGCTGGCTCAAAGAAAAAGGCAACGACGCTTTGGCGGAAATCGTCAAAGGCGCCCCTCAAAAAATCACGCTCAGCAGCTCCGGCGCTTCGGTCACTCGCAAAATGGTACCCAATGTGATCGCCGTCATTCCCGGCTCCGACCCCGTACTCAAAGACGAGTATGTCCTGCTCAGCGCCCACTTCGATCATGTAGGCACCGGCAAAAACGGAGGCTCTCCCTTCACCGCAGCAGACAGCATTTTCAACGGCGCCCGCGACAATGCTTTCGGCACTTCGGCACTGCTCCTCGCCGCCCGCACCCTGGCACAACAAAAAACCAAGCGTTCCATCATCCTGCTGGCCTGCAACGGCGAAGAAATGGGTCTGCTCGGCAGCCTTTACTACGCCGACCATCCGCTCATTCCGCTGCGTCAAACCATCTTCAACCTCAATGCCGATGGCGCCGGCTACAATGAGGTGACGAAAATTTCTGCCATCGGTCATGGCCGCACCGGAACAGACGAGCACATCGAAAGTGCGGCTGCTGCATTTGGTCTGGGTGTCATCCCCAATCCTGTGCCCGAACAAGGTCTTTTCGACCGCTCCGACAACGTTTCTTTTGCTGCCAAAGGCGTGCCCGCCGTCTGCATCAGCCCCGGCGTCACCGGCTTTGACGAAACGCTGATGAAATACTACCACCAGGCTCCTGATGAAGCAGCCTCTGTGGACATGCCGTACCTCTTGCGCTACTGTCAGAGCTTTGCTTTGCTGGCACGCCGCATCGCCGACGATGCCGCCAAACCCATCTGGAAAAAAGGCGACAAATATGAAAGCGCCGGCATGAAACTGTATCAGAAATAGTTCCGGGTTCCGGGTTCTCCGGCTTAGTGAAGGGGTGACTGCGAGGCTGAAACTTGCAAAGTCACCCCTTCACTACCCCCGAAATGCTGAACCCGAAACCTTAAACCCGAAACCTTGAACAGTAAACCTATGAAAAACAAACACTTAGTCATCATTTTTGCCATGCTGTTGGTAGCGGTCTATTTCTCGCGCAAACAGTTTGGTAAACGGGAGCGCAGCTTCGAGTCGGTACTCATCGAAGCCGACACTTCCGCGGTCAGTTCGGTAGTCATCCATGCACCGGGCGAAACCGAATTCAGCCTCGTCAAAGAATCCGGCAAATGGATTCTGACCGACGGCCGGCGCAATATCTCGGCCGAGGCGGAACCGGTAGGACAATTGCTGGCCGCCCTGATGAAAGTGGAAACGCAACAAGTTGTAGCCAAAGACAAAGACCTGTGGACGGTGTATGGCGTGGACGATGCTCATGCCACCCGCGTAAAACTATACGAAAGGGGAACGCTGACACAAGATTTCCTTCTGGGCAACGAGGATTTGGACGCCGCGTCTCAGTCCACCATTACATTTCTGAGAATCAGCGATGAAAAGGCCGTTTTTGTAGTGGACGGATTTCAGATGTCGCACATCGGCAAAACTTTCAACAGCTACCGCAACCGCCTGCTCTTGCGCATGAAACGGGAAATGGAAATGAACGCCTTCCTTTGGGAAAGCCCCGATACAACCCTGGCCTTTGAGCGCGGCGCCAACGGCTGGACGCTGGGAGGCACTGTGTTGGATTCGATGGCGGTAGAGGAGTATCTGAATGCCTTTCGCAATATTTCTGCTGATGATTTTGCCGATGATTTCGACGAGTTGGAAGCAGACGACAAACTGCACAAGAGGTTGGTAATCAAAGGCAAGAATATACCGGGTGTTTTTGAAATCACCTGTTTTTCCGATGCTGCCCGCAAGCCGCCCTTTGTGTTGGTTTCATCACAAAACCCAAAGACGTTTTTTTCTTCCGACAGCACGGGCTTATACGGGAAGATATTTCCGGCGGTGGAGGGATTTTATAAAATGCAGTAGATCAGGTCAATGCACATCGTACCAATCGCTGTCGGTCTTGCGCTCAGGAGCCTGTACCGGTGCGCGCAACACCCTGACGGCCAACACTCCGATGAGCAGCGGCGTCAGCGCCGAGGCCAGCATAAATGCCGTTGCAGTGGGGTAGATGAACAGGATCAAGACCAACATGATCAACAAAAAAGTGATGACGGAAGTAAGCCTCAGATAGTGCATAGCTGTTGATTTTCTGGTCTAACAATCGTGGCGGCGTTATGTTGGCGGGTTCAAGGTTTCGGGTTGCATCCGCCGTACCACGCCACAGGCGTGGGAAGGTGGGTTTCGGGTTCAAGGTTTTGCGTTCAAGGTTTTGCGTTGGAACCGCTCACTGCCTACCGCCTACTGGTTCCGGGTTCCCACCGCGCTACATGTGACTGCCGATTCCGTACCTCAGTTCCAAAACGCCTCCCTTGTGTGCGTGCGCGTGCAGCAGTTCAAGTGCTTGTTCAGGGAAGGGCCCTTGAAACAGTGGAATGCCCTCGCCCAGCAGCAGCGGAAACACGAAGAGAATCAGTTCGTCCACCACGCCGGCAGCCAGCAATTCGGAGAACAGTTCGCCGCCGCCGACAAGCCAGATGTTCTTAAACCCGGAGACTTTCAGCGCTTTGACAAAAGGAACGATGTTGCTGTGGACAAACTCTGCGTGCTCGTCCCGTTCTAAGGTTTTGTCGCGGGTGAAGACGTAGTTGCGTTTGCCTGTGTAGGGGTATTCCACTCCAAAGCTCAGGATTTGGCGGTAGGTTTTGTGTCCCATCAACACCGTATCTATCTGAGAGAGAAAGGCTTCGTATCCGAAATCTTCGCCGCTCTGGGGCAGCCAGTCCACCGAGCCGTTTTCGCGGGCAATGAAGCCGTCTAAGCTGGTGGCGATGTAGAGAATTACTTTTTTGCTCATGCTGCAAATATAAAACAGAATACAACGCTGCCTGCCGAAAAACAACTCTGGATTTTGCCGTGTAAGCCTGCGCGTGAGGGGGCCGAAGGGAGGAACGACGATAGGAGGACGACCGAGGCGCCCGACGGCCCCTTTTGATGGTATGAGTGGGCCGGCACGCCAAATTCAAGGTATTCTCGGTACTACGTTTACGAATCCTGTGAGGCTTCGCAAACGTTGCTTTGGCAAGCCCCAAAAAAAAGCCCCGAAAATCTTATGACTTTCGAGGCTTTCCAGGGCAAAAGCTAAAAATCAGCTTTTCCCTTTTTTGCCTTTAGGCTGCGTGGCAGGCTGCTGAGCAGGCTTGATCTTCGGCGTCCACTCTTCAATAGATTTTTTGTTCATTTTCACATAAGCGTCGTCGCCGCCTTCGGAAGCCAAAGCCAGCGATTTTTCAGCAGTTTTGACAGCCTCTTCGTAGCGGCCCAGATCGGCCAGAATCATGGCCTCGCGACGCAGCGTCCAGTAGCGCGGCGTGCTTGCGTTGGCTTTCTGAATCCATTCCAAAGCCTGGTTGAGGTCTTTGCCGTTGTCGTGATAGTAGTTGGCGGCAGCAGCCAGATCGCCGGCAGAGGGGCCGGCCATGACGCGCTTGATGTTTTCCATCACGGCGGCATCGAATTCTACCATGAGCGGGAGGCTGGCTTTGGTGTTCTCCCAGCGGATGTCAATGTTGGCAGAGTTGCTGGTCACGTCATTGACTGCAATGGTGAAAGTTTCCGTGAATTCAGCGGTTTTGTCTGATTTTACGGAAAATGCCACTGCGGCTGCTTTGTCTGTATAGCTGCCCCAGTTGGTGCTTTCGTAATTGTGCAACATCACCTTCCACATGTCTTTGCCGGGCACAGTGAGGAGGGCATAAGAGCCTTTTTTCACTTCCTGACCACCGAGTTTGACGTTCTCGCTGAACGTGATTTTGGTGGCCGAGTTGGCGCCCGTACGCCAAACTTGATCCATCGGCACCAGATCGCCAAACACCACGCGGCCTTTGGCGCTGGGGCGGGAATACACAATGGAGACCTCGGTGAGGCCCACTGTTTGTTTCACTTCGGCGGCAGGGCTGGGCTGCGGCGTGCGAATCTGAGCTTCGAGCGTGTGGATGCTCAGGGCGGTCATGAACATGACGAAAACAGGTAAAATGAGTTTTTTCATATTAAACTTGGTTTTGATTATGCTAAATTTGGCGCGAAGTTATGCACAATAGGTGTAACTACACACAACACTTTCCCAAACAGTCAAAATCAAAAGGGGTTGAATATGACCATCGCATTTATCGCTCACGACGGCAAAAAAGCTGAAATGGTGGGCTTCGTAAAGGATTATGTGGAGCTTTTTAAAAGTAAAAACATCACGCTCATCGCCACCGGCACCACCGGTTCTCATCTGGAACGCGCCGGCTTAGAGGTAAACAAAATGGCCAGCGGACCTATGGGCGGCGATGCGCAGATAGCTTCGCGCATTGCAGAAGGCTCGGTGGACATGGTTATTTTTTTTCGGGACCCGCTGGGCAAGCACCCGCACGAGGTGGACGTGAGCATGCTCATGCGCCTGTGCGATGTGTATAATATTCCGCTGGCAACCAATCCCGCAGCCGCCCAACGTTTTGTACAAACTTTGTAAAAACAGCAAAATCCGAAATCTTGAATCCGGAATTTTGAATCCGAAATTAAAACAACTGTCATGCTCGATATTCAAAAACGTCTTTCGCCGCTGTTTTACGGCATCCTCAGCTTGCCCTCCTCTGCGATGGGTTTTGCGCTTTCGGTACAAATTGCCGCGCTGAGCTGGATTCTGACCACCAAGTACAACCTGAAAATTGACGAGGTGGGCTTGGTGTGGGCTGCCGGCCCCATTGCAGGCATTTTCGGCCAGGTCATTTTCGGCATCGTCAGCGATAAAGTATGGTTTTGGGGAGGCCGGCGCCGGCCCTTCATCCTCATCGGCGGGGTGATGGCGGCATTGAGTTTGCTGGCATTGCCCAATATCGAGATCGTGTCGTCGGCGCTGGGCGTGGAAGGGCTTCTGGCAGTGGCGATTGCTGTGGCGCTTACGCTGGATTTGTCCATCAATGTGGGTTTCAATCCTACCCGCACCATCATCGCCGATGTGACGCCCGAAGGCCAGCCGCGCACCAAGGGCTACACCTGGATGCAAACCATTTCGGGCACATTCGGCATGTCGGCCTATTTAATAAGCGCCATCTGGGATAATTACACGCTCATCTATGCAGGCGCGATCATGGTGTTGCTCATGTCGGTGCTGCCGCCGTTTTTTATCGAAGAACCCAGGGTGCTGAATACCTCGGAGGGCGTAAAAGAAAGGCGCTCCGGCTTGGGCGATATTTTGATGAACTTACTGCCATTGTGGGGTTTCCTGCTTTATGCAAGTTATGGCATCACTGCCCGGATTATCGGCTTTGAGGGCGGCCATCCCTGGGTAGAACTGATATGCCTCGCGCTCACCATAGCCCTCATCGGATACACGCTCGCGCAACGCGAAGAAGGCCGAACAAAAGCCGTGACCGGTAAAATGGGCTTCCAAAAAGTATTGGCCGCGCACGCTTTCACCTGGGTGGGCATTCAGACTATGTTTGTATATATGTTTGCCTTTGTGCAACACCGCATGCCCGCCTTAGACGATTTAAAAATGGGGCAGGTGGTATCCATTTCCTTCCTCATTTTCAATGCCGTAGCTGCTGTATTGCCTGCGTTTGTACTGGAACCGCTCACGCGCAAAATAGGCCGAGTGCGCACGCATTTTCTTTGCATTGCCACCATGGCGGCGGCTTATGCAGGCGTGTGGTTGCTGGGCCACAGCCCCATGGCCGTGTATGTGCTCATGGGCGTATTGGGCATCGGCTGGGCGGCTACGGTGAGCCTGCCCTTTGCCATCATGTCTCAAAAAGTAGATCAGGGGCGCATGGGGTTGTACATGGGTTTGTTCAATTTGTCGGTGGTGCTGCCGCAATTGGTGGCCAGTCTCGGCATCGGGCAGTTGATCGAACGGACTGCCGACAAAGGCATCATTTTTTTGGTGGCCACGGTGTCTCTGGGCATCTCGGCATTGGCCTGGACCATGGTGAAAGATGATAAAAATGAGGCACAGTCGGTAAAAGCCGGCGGGGCGAGCGGGCATTGAGGGGCTGCCGCGTGCGGTGAAAATATGTCCATATCTGCGCTTAGGGGCGATAAAAAAATAAAGTGATCATTTTCGCCAAAGGATTAGATAAGTAAACGTTTCATTTTAAGTGTCTTATCTAATCCTTTGGCCTAAAGAAAATGAGCATTTATTTTTGCCCCACTACTTAATGAAGGGGTGACTCTATTTTGTATTTACAGGGTAAATCCCCCCTTCACTATACTGGCCCCAACTACAACTCCTGATGATTTCTCAAATGCAGGAGGCTCTCCAATGTCCAGGGCACATCTCGTTCAAAAGCGGCCTGTCGTTGCGCGCAGTCGGCCTTTCGGCAAATGGAACAGGCAGAAGGCGGGCGACAGGGATCGGCGTGTACAAACAGTTCTACCTGTGTGGGATTGTCTTTTTGTACCAAGGTTTCCAACAATTTGACCTCGGCATGCCCCTCCTCCACCGTAAAATACCAGGGCACGGTGAGGTGGCAATCAATGTGAATGGCCGAGCCGTAGCGGATGGCGCGGAGATTGTGAATGTCCACCCAGTTGTCGCGGCGATTTTGCAGCATGATGTCCACCAAAGGGCGGATGGTTTCGGGTTCGGCCTCGTCCATGATGCCGGAGACGGAAGTCCGCAGCAATTGCAAACCTGTGTAAAGAATGACGAATCCGAAAATAATGGCCGTGAGGTTGTCCAACCAGGTAGCGCCGGTGAAATACAACAGCAACATACCCAACAGAATACCCGCTGAGGAATAGGCATCTGACAGCAGGTGTTTGCCGTCGGCCTGCATGGTGAGCGAGTGCGATTTTTTCCCCTGGCGCAACACAAAAAATCCCAATCCGAAATTGATCAGTCCCGAAAACGCCGTCAGTATCAGGCCGATGTCTATTTTTTCGAGTTCCTGCGGAAAAATGAGGTTGTAAGCGCCTTTGCCCACAATGAGCAGGCCGGCTAATACGATCAGGCCGCCTTCAAATCCGGCAGCCATAAACTCTACTTTGCCGTGCCCGTAGGGGTGATTCGCATCTTTGGGTATGGATGTGATGTGCAGGCTGTACAGGGCAAATAAGCCTGCGACTACGTTGATGATGCTTTCCAGAGCATCGGTGAGAATGGCGTTGGAATTGGTGAGCCACCATGCAAAAAACTTGACGCCCATGAGGACGATCCCGATGCCGACAGCTACTAATTGAATGCGAAAGTTGATTTTGTGCGTGCGCTCGTTCATCGTTTGTTTATACTTTGCTTGGTGAAGGGGAATCAAGCCCTCCGGGTTCCGGGTTCAAGGTTCCGGGTTGCTCACACACTCACCCCTCATCCCTGGAACCGGCTACCTCAAACCACCCACAGCCTTCGCCGGTTGAATCAGGCGGCCGGTTTCGCGGGTATTTTTGGTTTCCTTGCCGGTGCTTTGCAGCAAATTGTATGCCTCGCGGGCCGTCAGTTCCGGGCGGATGCTCTTGAGCAAGCCCAGCAGACCGGCCACATACGGCGTAGCCATTGAGGTGCCGTTGAACGACGCATACTGATTGCCGGGAACGGTGGAATAAATGTCCACGCCCGGAGCAGCTACCGCCCAGGGGATATCGTTGACAAAGTTGGAAAAAACGGCCCGGTTCAAACCGGCATCCACCGCGCTCACGCCAATGACGCCGGGCGTATTCACGGGGGCAAAATCTTTGGCATTGCGGTTGGAATTGCCGGCTGCGGCCACCACAATGGCGCCTTTTTTGGCGGCGTACTTCACTGCTTTTTCATAGGCCGTTTGTTTGACGGAACCCGTGCGCCCGCCCAGCGACATGGAAATCACGTCGGCCCCTGCATCGGCGGCTTCAATCATGCCGCGAATGATGCCCTGCTGCGTACCGGAGCCGCCCGCGTTGAGTACTTTTATACTGGCGACCTGAAAGAAGGCATTGTCCACAGAAAAAGAGGCCACCCCCAATCCGTTGTTCGACACAGAGGCCGCAATGCCTGCGCAGTGCGTACCGTGCTTCATCGGGTCATTGTCGTAGGCGGCTGAGAGAGAGCGGTAATTGGCTTTGATGTCTTCGTGTTGGGCATCCACGCCGGTGTCTAAAATAGCGATGAGCGCTTTTTTCCTGGGTTGGATATTGCCCTTGCGGAGGGTTTCGTAGAGTTGGTCCACCTGCATGGCTTCAAATCCCCAGAGTTGGCTCAGGCCGGGGTCGTCAATGCCGTAGCGGCGCTGTATGGGCGCGGGGTTTTGAGCGGGCATGGGCGCCACCGTTACCACTTCATTTTCTTCCAACCAATCAATCATGCCGGAGCGATGGAGGGATTTTTTGATGCGGCCGAGTTTGCCTTCCTGGGCGGTCGGTACGTTCACCACATAGTAGTTGTCCAATTGCGTGATTTCCGGGCTGGCGGGCGAGAATGCAGGCTGAATGTCAAGGCCATATTCCTGTATCAGCGCATTGAGTTCTTTTACCTGCCTCCCCTCGCTGATCTGGATGAGCAATTCGCCATCGGCATCCAATTCTATGCGTTCGGCGGCCTGCTGCATGGTGGGGCGCAACTGAAACTGCACAAACCAGGCCAGCAACAGGCCCAGTGCCAAGAGGCCGGGTCCCAATGCCTTGCGCCGCGCCACCATCGCCATCACGGCTATGCCGGACACAGCCACTACCAGCATATCTCGCGCAAAGACGCCCAACTTGGCCTCCAGCCCCACACCTGAAAATAGCAATCCGATGAGGTAAGCGCCCAGTGCAATGATAAAACCGCCGGGCAATCCGCGAACGCTGCGCCCGCGGGCTTTCAACAACAACCAGGCTGCGAGCGTGGTCACGGTTCCGATAAATCCTGCCAAATAGAGCATTGTCAGAAGTATTTGGGTGAGAAGATGAATCAATGTGCTGATGTGACGATGTGATAATGTGCTGATTACTCACGGTTAGCGTTCAAGAAAGCATCGGGTAATTCTATTCGATGACCAATGAAACGCTGCCTTTGAAAATCTTGGGCAATTTAGTCATGTTTGACCAAAAAAGCTATTTTTCAACAGATGTACTGCGGGTTTTGATCTACGAAATGGGGGCCGGCGTATCAGTTAGTTGCCAAAAAATACGCCAAAGTCAGAAACATATCATGGCGACGGAAAACGGGCCTGAAGTTGAGTTCGGTAGACACAGAGATGCCCGCTTCCGGGCCGATACTGAATTTTGTTTGTGCGGAGACGACTGCGGTCGCCGCTATTGCACAAAAAAGGACGAGGAATAAGATTCTGGTCATAGCAGTGTTTTTTAAAAAATAGACAGAAAGTACAAAGGCAGGCGTTGGCGGATTATCGTATATTTGCACATAAATACATCTTAATGCCCGCGAGAGATTTTTTCCACCATGTAGTCCGTCATGCTTTGGAAAACGATGGATGGACCATCCCCACGATCCTTACTTCATGAGAATCGGGAGACGGAAGGGGTATATAGATTTGGGAGCAGAACTCGTCGGCGCCGAAAGAGAAAATGAAAAAATTGCTGTGGAGATAAAGAGTTTTGTGAGTTTATCAGACATGGATGCATTTGAGGAGGCATTGGGACAATTCCTGCTTTACAGACCTGCTTTAGCTCAAAAAGAATCCGACAGAACATTGTTTTTGGCAATACCGAATGGATTTTATACCAAATTTTTCGACGATCCGTTTTTTATGGAAATAGCAGATTTGTATCAATTGAAGTTGCTGATTTTCAATGAAAAAGAATCAATAATTACACAATGGAAAAAATAGCGCTTTACAAAAAAATTGTCCGTGAACTCTTTGTAGAGATCGCAGCTATGTCGCCCTCAGACGAAAGTGTTCAAACACAATTGATTACAGACGACGAACGGGGCCATTACCTGCTTTTTTCCGTAGGCTGGGAAGATGACTACAGAGAATATACACCTTTTTTGCATATTGACGTAAACGATCAGGGGCGGGTTTTGATTCAACATGACGGAACCGACCTGAAAGTAGCACTGCTGTTGGCGGAGAAAGGCATACCTAAAAGCGACATTGTTCTTGCGTTTCACCCCCTATATCAACGGCCTTTACTCCCCGACTTTGCAATAGCCTGATTACTTTGTATCCCCAACTCACCTCCTCCGCACATTCAGCATCACTGAAACAACGTGCGAAAACGTGTTCTGCTGCGAGCCTAAATCCGTGAACGCGTAGTCCAGATTCAGTGCGCCCACTTTCAGACCCACGCCGATGGCCGGCCGTACGCCCAGCAACTCCTTGCCGCCAAAATCCATTTCGCGCTGAAACTGGCTCGCACCGCCGCGCAGGAAGACCTTTTGTTTGTAATCCAACTCTAATCCGATGGCGGGGTCTATGCTGAACGGGGCTGCTGAAATGAGCGTATTGCGTCGCCCGTCGGTAGTGGCAATGAGGTCTATTTCTGGCGAGATGCCTACGTTTTTCCATTCAAAACGGCGGGTGATGCCCAATATAATTTGCGGTCGGGTGATCTCCACGCTGTTGATGGGGATTTCATTATTGGTCAGCGAGAGTACCTCTTTTTGCTCGTCGGTGAAGCTGAATGCCCAGGCGTTGAACGTGGTGGTAATATCGCGGGCCAGTACGCCCAGCCGCCACTTGTTCAGCCGGTATTGCAAACCCAGATCGGCGCCGAAACCCCAGGAAGTAGCAAACGGCCCGATGCGCCGGTGTACTATTTTGATGTTGCCGCCCACAGCCAATTTACCGACTTCCGGCTTGACCAACTGGGCATAACTCAGCACAAAGGCATAATCGGCGGCCGAAAACTCGCTCACGTTGTCGTAATTCACCGTGCCGTCGTCTTCATAAAGGGTGAGTGTATTGGGAATCTGATCAATGCCGAAACGAATGAATGACAAGCCCAAACGGCGATGGTTGTTGGCCAAAGGCAGCACCACGCCTGCATAGTCGAATTTGCCCACGCCGCCAAACCACTCGGAGTGCATGGCCCCCAACTGAAAGCCGTTGGGCAGATCAATACCCGCCAGTCCAGCCGGATTCCATACGCCGGAAGTCACGTCCGAACCGCCGGCAATAACGGCCATGCCCATGCCCTGCGCTCTGGCTCCCACGCCGATAGAGAGAAATTCATTGCTGTATTTCTGTGCAGTTGCGTTTGAAATAAAGCCACACAACATCACCACCGGCATCCACCACCGCATCGTTTTTGTAAAAATGGAAGTCATTTTCTGCTTTTTTTGAAAATGGAAACGTAGGAATAAGGCGGGTATTGCCTCAGTTGCGGCCCAGCATCCGCAGCCACAATTGCCGGAATGAATCTCCCGCAGCATCGGGGCGTTCATTGGCGCCGGTGACCAACAGTTGGCCGTCTTTTTCTTCAATAATAAAGCCAAAAACGAGGTCGGTTTCTGTATCAAAACGGCCCGTCATAGAACCGAAACGGAGGTCGTTGAACTGCAAGCGACCGTCCTTTCGCCTCAGCACTGTGTAGTAGTCGTCTGAAAACCAGCGCAATACTCGTATCGGCCGCTCATCGGCGTAGGGTCGAATCCAATCGTGGTGTTTGGGAATTTGTACAAAAGAGTCCACCTCCGGACGGGCATCCAACAACGAGTACATGCCGTGATGATACACCGAATCGCCTTCTGCCACGCCCTGCCACAGGATGTTGTTGAGAATGGTGGGCGAGGTCATAAAACGCTGTGCTGCAATATTTTCTCGTTGCAGGGAACGCTCGAAAATACCGTCCACTTTCACCTTGTTATAAAAAGTAAACATCATGTAGGCACTGCTGATGCCGATGCCGATCCAGTTGAAAATACGGCGGGCGCGGCCTGTTTTGGCCATCCGGGAGGCGATGATGACAAACAGCAGAAACGGGAAAGTGTAGGCCGGATCGGCTACGGAGATGTTGTTGAGCGCCGCACGATAGTCGGAAAACGGCTGAAACAATTGGGTGCCGTAGGTGGTGCAGGCGTCCAATAGCGGGTGAGTGATGATGGACCAAAAGAAAAACCAAGTCCACAATTTGAAGCCGGGGCGCTGTTCCTGTGGCCGCGAAATGCCTCTTACCGCCCGCAAAATCATACTGAGCAAAGGAAAAAAAATGATGGCTGCCGTGACAACCGAACCGATTTTCAACACCTCCAACCAGGGGATCGGCATCACCAAAGAACCGCCGGCTACCAACACAAAAACGGCCAATGCCGCCAAGCCCAAATCGCGCCATCGAGCCGGATTGCCCAGCCCGCCTTCGTGCCCGTCCATGCGATGCAATAGCCAACCGAGAACGGGGGCAGCCACTACTGAAAAAGTGAGCGAATGAGTAATGGCGCGGTGAAAGGCCAGTGCGCTGATTTCGTCGGTGACCAAATTGGCCATGACGTCCAGATCGGGGATGGTGCCGGCAACCGCGCCCCAGATCATGGCGCGGTTGCCGAGTTTGCGGCCCAAAATGACCTCCCCTACGGCGGCGCCGAGGGTAATTTGCGTGAGTGAATCCATAGAGGGTTCCGGGTTTTAGAACCGGAAACCCACAGTTAACGCGGTCAGGCCTCTTTGGGTTTTGGAGTCCACCAATTGCTCCGGCGCTTCGGCAGTCAGGTAGGGCTGATAGCTCTCCCCAAAGCCGCTGATGCGATACCCCAGATCAATAAAGGAATTGCGGCCGCGCACGCCCACGCCTGCGCTCAGGGTGAAATTGGTGATGTCGTTATCAACCACTCTGGCAGAGGGGTTGAGACCGGCGCCTGCCCTGAAACGGAAGGTTTTGTAGGCCACTTCGCCCCCGATGCGCAGGTGCAAGGCGGGTTGCAATTGGGCTGCGATGTTGTCGTTGGCAATGCTTTCATCGGCGGGAAAATCGCGAAAACGCAGGCTCGCGCTGCCGTAGTCCACATACTCGGCCTCTGCCGTGATAAAGCCCGCCTTGCCGACAATAACGCCGGCACTGCCGATGAAACGCCAGGGCGAACGCAAGCCATATTCAAAGGAGCCGTCGGGCGAGATGGCACTGCCTGTCTGCGCCTGCCCTGCATTGGTGTAATTGTAGGTCAGCTCAGTGGTGTACTCGTCGGTAAGGCTGTACAAAGTAGGCGTGTGAACAGCGGCGCCGATTCGAAGCATCTGATGCGGACGTGCAATGATGCCGATTTTGGCGTTGATGCCTACGCCGGAAGTACTTACTCGCTCGACGTATTGGAGGTTGTCAAAAAAAGGAATGGCTGATTGAAAATCTTCCTCGTCATAATTTTTTACTTCCGAATACCGCACTAAAGGAATGCCGATGGTAGCGCCCACCATGAGGAAATCCTTAAAATTGGCGGCAGCCGAAAACGTCATTTCGCTGATGGAGCCGCTGTTGTTGATGCTTTGTTGCCTACGAATCAGCGCATTGGGCGCCAAATCCATGTCCGTCTCGAACACTCCGTTCCTGTCGTCATCATAAATAGCTGTGGCTCTGCCTGCCAGATCAGTTTCAAAATTATTGGTCCCTTGTCCGGAATTGGCTATTTCCTGAAAGCGATTAACGATTGACCCACGGGAATCTCCCCGGAAGTACAATTCCCTGTGAAAGTTTTGCAAGCGATTGATACCAAAGCTGAAATTGAGCGCCCGCCAGTCGGGGCCGGACGGATCGGAAAACAATACCAAGCCCAGATTGCCGAAGTTCAAATTGCCTTTATTGCCTTTTTCTTCAGCGTTGCCCTGCCCTGAAAGCAAGGTACTCCTGGCGTTGGCATTCAGAAAATTGGGCGTAATAGTAAACTCGCTTTTGCGGTACCAGGCTAAGCCCGCCGGATTGGAACTCACAGCGGAAAAGTCGGCGCCCAGAGCACTCATAGAGTTGCCGGTACCCAAGGCCCTTGCCGAGCCTAAAGGATCAAAGGTAGAGTAACGCAGGGCATCGGCCACGCCCTGTGCGCTGCTGTATAATGGAGAGAGAAAACAAGCAGCGGTGAAGGCTGCCCAAAACAGATGCACTTTCATAGTTGATTGGTCTTTAAAATGAAACGAAGGGGCATAAAAAAAGTGGGTGTACATGGTATCATCCAACTACACCCACTTGTGCGGCAGGGCGAGCCATTTTCTAATAGCCTCTACCCCACGCGATCTTTATTTTATTTGCCGCCGCGAGAACGGGCCGGACTCGGAGAGCTGCTCGGAGCAGTTGAACCCGAAGAAGAACGGCTGCTGCCGCTGTCGTAGCTGCGAGACGGCGTAGGCGTGCTGCTCGGCGTGCTGCGAGGTGCATCGTAGCTGCGCGGAGATTCGTAGCTGCGAGACGGCGTAGGCGTACTGCGAGGTGCGTCATAAGTGCGACTCGGCGTAGGCTGCGTGGTGCGCGAAGGCTGATCGTAAGTACGGCTCGGCGTAGGCTGAGTAGTACGCGAGGGTTGGTCATAGGTGCGGCTCGGCGTAGGCTGCGTGGTGCGCGCAGGCTGCTCGTAAGTGCGCGTAGGTTCCGTCGTCGTAGTGCGCGAGGGCTGCGTGGTGCGAGAAGGCTGCTGCTCGTAAGTGCGGGAAGGCTCGGTTCTCGGAGCAGTAGGAATGGCCCCGGAAGAAACGGTGCGCGCTCTGTCTATCACAGGGTTGTTGTTGGCTTCGCGCGGCGCTTCCAGCGAAGAGATGCGGGCGCGGCCGGTCGTGTTATTCGGCGTGTAAGTAGCGCCGCCCGTGCGCGGACCATAATAGGTACCGTTGGGATTGGCGCTGTTGTTGTTGGTGTTGTTCACCGTATTGTAGGAATTATTAGCACCCCAAGACGGCGGGCAGTAATAATTGGAAACAAATCCGCCGCCGCCTACTCCGTAGAAGTTATTGACTGCGAAGTTGTTGGCATAAGAGCCATACCACGGGTCCCAGGAATTGAAGCTATTGAAACCGACATTGTTGCGGTTCCAGGCCCAAGAGGAATAGTAAGGCGTGTAAGGATTCCAGCCCCAGGAGGAGAAGCTGTTGACGCGATTCCAACGGTTCCAGCGGTTCCAGGAGTTGAAAGCGCTGTACGAGTTGAAATTGTCATAAATCAGCACGGTAGCGCCCGGAGTGAGGTAAGGATCGTAGTAGTTGGCATCCACATAAACGGGATCGAAGAAATCGAAACCATAATACGGGCGGTTGAAACGGCGAATGCGCGAAGTGTAGTAGTAATCGTACTCGTCATCTGCGCGGTTCACTTCGGGGTTGCGGCCAAAGTCGAAACCACTGTCGTCGTAGGCGTAATTGCTCGGTGTAGCAGAAGTCGTCGTACTGCTGTAATCGGCGTTTCTGTCATACCGGCTGCCTTTGGTAGAGGAAGCAGGCGCATCCCGGCTCGGATCGAAATAAATGTCGTCGTACTGTGCGTTCGCAGTCGTCAGGACGGCGGCCATCAGCGTGAAGCTGAGCAGAATGGAAAATTTGGTCATTTTCATAGTTGATTTTTTAAATAGTAATTACCAAAGGCTCATCAGTTATTACAACCGCAAAATAATTACTTTTGCGCGCTCAAAAGTGTTAAAATCAGTTTAAACCTTCAAAATCGGGCTGTTAAAGTTGTTAACAATTGAATTTGAACCGACTTAACAGACCTCAAAGATAAGCTAAAATGGCGAAAGAAATCACATCAAGGAGCGAAGATTATTCGCAATGGTACATTGACATTGTCAAAAAAGCCGATCTGGCCGACAATTCCGCCGTGCGCGGCTGCATGGTCATCAAGCCCTACGGCTTCGGGTTGTGGGAAAATATGCGCGACCAACTCGACCGCATGTTCAAAGAAACCGGCCACGTCAATGCCTACTTCCCGCTGTTCATCCCCAAGAGCTTTCTCAGCAAAGAAGCCGAACACGTCGAAGGTTTTGCCAAAGAATGCGCCGTCGTCACGCACCACCGCCTGATGAACGACCCCAACGGCAAAGGCGTAGTAGTGGACCCTTCCGCCAAATTGGAAGAAGAACTCATCATTCGCCCCACCTCGGAAACCATCATCTGGAATACCTACCGCGACTGGATCAGCTCTTACCGCGACCTGCCCCTGCTCATCAACCAGTGGGCCAATGTGGTACGCTGGGAGATGCGCACCCGCTTGTTTTTGCGCACTGCCGAGTTCCTTTGGCAGGAAGGCCACACGGCACATTCCACCAAGCAGGAAGCCATTGACGAAACGCTTCAAATGCTGGATGTATATGCCGAATTTGCTGAACAATATATGGCCATGCCGGTCATCAAAGGGGTAAAAACAGCCAACGAACGCTTCGCCGGCGCAGAAGACACCTACTGCATCGAAGCGCTCATGCAAGACGGCAAAGCCTTGCAGGCAGGCACTTCTCACTTCCTCGGTCAGAATTTCGCCAAGGCTTTCGACGTCAAATTCCTCAACGAAGAAAACGTAGAAGAGTATGTATGGGCTACGTCTTGGGGCGTTTCTACCCGCCTCATCGGAGGTCTGATCATGACCCATTCCGACGACGAAGGTCTGGTATTGCCGCCCCGCATTGCGCCGCTTCAGGTGGTCATTGTGCCGGTGCCCAAACCCGCGCCCGAATTGGACGAAGCCGCCAAAAAAATCATGGCGGCCCTCAAAGCCAAAGGCATCACGGTGAAATACGATACCGACATGCGCAAACGACCGGGCTTCAAATTTGCCGATTACGAAATGCGCGGCGTGCCCGTTCGCTTGGCCATCGGCATGCGCGACTTGGAGCAGCAGCAGGTGGAAGTGGCCCGCCGGGATACAAAGGAAAAAACCTCACAGCCCATTGAGGGCATCGAAAATTATGTAGCTCAACTGTTGGAAGACATCCAAAACAACCTCTTCCAACGAGCGCTCGACTACCGCAACTCGCACATCACTCCGGTGGATACTTTCGAGGATTTCCAAAAAGTGCTGGAAGAAAAAGGCGGTTTCATCTCTGCCCATTGGGACGGCACTACCGAAACCGAACTGAAAATCAAGGAGTTGACCAAAGCTACCATTCGCTGCATTCCTCTGGACTCACAGCCGGAGGAGGGCCGTTGCATTCTGACAGGCAATCCCAGCAGCCGGCGGGTGTTGTTTGCGATGTCTTATTGATAAAAATGCCGAAACACACCAAACACGGCGCCATTGTAAAGCCCGCCATCGGGCAGTATGGCAGAAACGAGTGGGCCGTCATCGGCGCGCCCTGCGAGCTTATTGAGCAATGGGTCGGCAGTGTTTCCAACAGGCTTTCGCCCAAATGGCAGTGCGCCTTCACGGATGCCGATCATCAGACACATTCCACTCATGTTGCAGCCGCCGATGCCCATCAGGAACTCAAATCGGTTGGCGATTCCGATGTTTACCGGCTCCGCTCTTGGCTCAACGACTACGACGCGCTTTTTATCAACGGCAACCACTTCACGGCCCGGCGCCAGATCGTCATCATTGACGAGCGAAAAAAGGACTCGCTCCAACGCAAATTGGACCGGCTGACAGACGTGCAACTCATTCTTTTACAGGATGATATTTCCGAACCCTGGCCTTTTTTAACCGAGCATCTTCAGGGAAATGCCGTGCCGATTTTGCAACTGTCGGATGTGGCTGCCGCAGCAAGCTGGATAGATGACGCCTTGACGCGGGCCGTTCCACCGCTGCGGGGCCTCGTGCTGGCCGGAGGGAAAAGCGTAAGAATGGGTTCCGACAAGGGGCTGATGGAATACCACGGCAAGCCGCAACGGGAATTCACCGCCGATCTGCTGGCCCCGCATTGCACGGAAGTGTTTATTTCCTGCCGCCCCGATCAGACCGCCGAGATAGAAGCTCCGTACCGGCCGCTGCCCGATACTTTCCTCGATCTGGGGCCATACAGCGCTCTGCTTTCGGCGTTCCGGGCCTACCCCGATTCGGCATGGTTGGTGGTGGCCTGCGATCTACCCCTGCTGGATGAAGGCACGCTTCAGTTTCTGGCGCAACGCCGGGATCCCTCGCGAATGGCCACCGCGTTCAATAGCCCGGACAATGAATTTCCGGAGCCGCTCATCGCCATCTGGGAACCCAAAGCCTACCAAATTCTGCTGCAATTCCTCGCGCAGGGCTACTCTTGCCCACGCAAAGTACTCATCAACAGCAACATAGCGCTCCTGCAAGCCCCCTGCACCCGCGCCCTCACCAATGTGAATACGCCAGAAGAAAGCGCCGAAGTCAGAAATCAATTTTAAAAAAGGAAACTGTATCTTTGCCGAAGGTGTTCTCTGAGGGAACATTGTGCAACCCATTTTCGTATATTCGGCAAACCTTTTTTCAAAAATCTACTCGGACGTATGCGCCAGCTCAAAATTACCAACAAAATCACCTCCAGAGAGAGCTTAGCATTGGACAAGTATCTCAACGACATCGGCAAAATACCCATGCTGACCGTTGATGATGAAGCCAATCTGGCCCGGCGCATCAAATTGGACGATCAGGAGGCGCTCGAAAAACTCACCCGCGCCAATCTCCGTTTTGTCGTTTCGGTGGCCAAACAGTATCAAAATCAAGGGCTTTCGCTGGGCGACCTCATCAACGAGGGCAACGTCGGCCTGATGAAAGCCGCCCGCCGTTTTGACGAAACCAAAGGATTCAAATTCATCTCTTATGCGGTATGGTGGATTCGGCAGTCCATCCTTCAGGCCATTGTTGAGCACTCGCGCATCGTGCGGTTGCCGCTCAACAAAGTAGGCTCTTACAATAAAGTAAATGAGGCGTTTATCTCTTTTGTACAGGAGTATGAACGCGACCCGACCAACGACGAGCTGGCCGAAATTCTGGACATGACGCCCAAAGAGGTGGCTAATATGATTCGCGGCCAGAGCCGCCACGTCTCGGTGGACGCGCCCATCAACAACGAAGAAGGCGACGCTACCATGCTCGACATGATCCGGGGCGATGAGAACATGAGTCCCGATGTGGAACTCATGGAGGAGTCGCTGCGCGAAGAGGTGCAACAAGGACTTTCCATCCTCTCGCCCCGAGAAGTGGAGGTGCTTTCGGCATACTACGGCCTCAACGGCAGCAAACCGCTGAATCTGGAGGAGATCGGCGAATTGTACAACCTCACCCGCGAACGCGTGCGCCAGATTAAGGAGCGCGCCATCCGTCGCTTGCGCAAATCTTACAATCGCAACAACCTCAAGGCGTATTTGGGATAGGTTCTCGGTAGGCGGTGTGCGGTAGCCGCGCCATGGCGCGGGGTGCTAAGCGCGAAGATTCAGTAGGCGGTAGGCGGTTCTCAGCGTGAGGAAACGCGAAGCCTCGAACCCGGAACCTTAAACCGGTAGGCGGTGTGCGGTATTAGGTAGGCGGTGCTAGCGCGGCTTGAGGCTTGAAGCCGGCAGCTTGTAGCCAGTGGGTAGCAGCCGTTCCAACCCGAAACCTTGAACCCACCTTCGCCAAGGCTACGGCGGATGCAACCCGAAACAAAACCCGTTCCTACCCGAAACCCAGAACCCGGCTTACGCCTCCTCCATAAACGGATAGCGATAATCGGTAGGCGGCACAAAGTTTTCTTTGATGGCCCGTGCCGAAGTCCAGCGGAAAAGATTGAGCACCGAACCGGCTTTGTCGTTGGTACCGCTGGCCCTGGCGCCGCCGAAAGGTTGCTGCCCCACTACCGCCCCGGTAGGTTTGTCGTTGATATAAAAATTGCCCGCCGCGTTGCGCAGCTTGTTCATAGCCGTGACGACGGCGCTGCGGTCGCGGGCAAAGATGGCTCCGGTGAGCGCATACGGTGAAGTGCGGTCGAGCAGTTCCAGCGTAGCCTCGTATTGCGCGTCCTCATATACATATATGGTGAGCACAGGGCCGAAAATCTCCTCACACATGGTGCGGTAGCCCGGATTGGAAGTCAGAATAATGGTCGGCTCGATGAAGTAGCCTTTGGAATCGTCATAATTCCCGCCGGCAATGATCTCGCAGGAAGGATCGGACTTGGCGCCGTCAATGTAAGCGGCTATGTTTCGGAAGGATTTGGCGTCTATGACGGCGTTGAAGAAATTGGTAAAATCTTCGGGCGATCCCATTTTGAAAGAACCTACCTGTGCGAGCAGCGACTTTTTCACTGCCGGCCAAAGGGACGCCGGAACGTAGGCCCTCGATGCCGCCGAACATTTTTGTCCCTGGTATTCAAAAGCGCCGCGCGCCAGAGCCGTAGCCACTGCGAGCGGATCGGCAGAAGCATGAGTCATCACGAAATCCTTGCCGCCGGTTTCGCCCACGATGCGCGGGTAAGAGCGGTATTTGTGGATGTTTTGGCCGATGGTGGCCCAGATTTGCTGAAAAGTGCCGGTGCCGCCGGTGAAGTGAATGCCCGCAAAATCGGAGTGATTAAAAATGACCTCCCCTGCTACCGGGCCGCTTGCATACACCAAATTGACGACGCCTGCGGGAAGTCCGGCCTCCTCCAATATTTCCATGATGACGGCAGCGGAATAAATCTGCGTGTTGGACGGCTTCCACACCACCGTATTGCCCATGACGGCGGGCGCTGCGGGCAGGTTGCCGGCGATGGAGGTGAAGTTGAAGGGCGTGAGCGCAAAAACGAATCCTTCTAAGGGCCTGTATTCCATGCGGTTCCAGATGCCCGGAGAACTGATGGGCTGCTGCCGGTAGATGTCGGTCATAAATTCCGCATTGAAGCGGTAGAAATCGCACAACTCGGCCACACAGTCAATTTCTGCCTGAAACACATTTTTCGATTGACAAAGCATGGTGGCCGCGTTCATTTTGGCGCGGTACGGTCCTGCGAGCAAGTCGGCGGCTTTGAGGAAAATAGCAGCGCGTTCTTCCCAGGGCATGGCTTCCCAGGCGGGCTTGGCCTGCAATGCCGCGTCTATGGCCATTTGAACATGCTCGGCGCCGCCCTGGTGATAATAGCCGAGGGTGTGGCTCAACTCGTGCGGCGGATGAATGGCCACTTTGTCGCCGGTACTGACGCGTTTGCCACCGATGAACATCGGAATATCGGCTACCGTCTTTTTGAGTTCGGCAAGTGTGGCTTTGAGCGTTGCGCGTTCGGAAGAACCTGGTTTATAGCTTAATACGGGTTCGTTCACCGCTTTGGGAACCTGAAATATTGCGTTGGACATGATGGTTTTATTTGGTTGGCCGCAAAGGTAAGGCAAGACGTCATATTTGGGGTAGAAATGTGGCCACTAAGTTCCATTCCGCCCGGCGATTCCTCTTCCAACAACAACGGCGCCCCGTGATGGAAGCGCCGCTGCAAAGAGGTTAAGATATATAGCAAATCAGTCGTTCGTTATTTACTGGAGGCGGAAGCCTTGTACGGAGTGGCTCTGCGTTTTCGGGTTGGACACCAGATCGAGGGCGATGGTGCAGCGCTCGAACTGGAGGGCGTACGTCTCGCTGATGTCGTTGGCCCTGACCCTGCTCAGTCCCAGAAACGAACCCGCTTCTTTGAGTTCGGTGACGAGATCGCGCACCAATTGGAGCGCATTGCCCTGCGGGTCGAGATTCATAAGACCTACGGTGAGTGCCAGTTTGATTTTTCTGATGTTCATGACGATTGGTTTTTCATGGGTGGTAAAAATGATTGTCGTTTGTATGTGTCTTAAACTGGGAAAAAGTACCCTTTGTTGCGGAAAAAAAATTAAGGTGGTGTTAAAGAAAACAGGAGTCGGTTTATGGACAAAAAAAGGAGCGACGCTCCCCTCGGGAGGCCGCTCCGTAAAATAAAAAATACTTTGTAACGAACTAACGATTCCCAGAGGTAGGGAATCGCGTCAATCCACCTTATTGTGTAGGAATGAATTGTTTTCTCTGATTTGCGGCTCGTCGTCGGAGATGCTCCACTTCGACATGGAGTGCTCTTCGGAGTGCGGCAAATCGTCCAAATTGACGCCCCGGCGCATGTAGGCCGGTTCGTTTTCCAGGTCAATCACGTTTTTGGGCGTGTTGAGCTTTACGTTGAGGTTGCGCAGTTGTTCGCGGCGCTTTTGCTCCAACTCCAACTGGCGGCTGCGCTCTTCCTGCTGCAAATCGCGGACGTGCTGCGCATAAGGCTCCTGTTGGCCTCCCGGACGCGGGTTGCGATTGGGGCGCAGGTCGTCAAACTCGATGGTACGGCCCACGGAAGGGCTGATCGAGCTGTCGTCCAAGCCGATGTCGCGCAGCGTTTTGTTGGGCTGTGCAGCGGGCGGCGTCCGGTCGTCGTCGTCCAAAGAGATGACGATTTTGTCGGAAACCTGCGTTTTGCGGGCCGCGTTTTTGGGCGCATGGTTGAAGCCCGTAGCTATGACGGTGACGCTGAGTTTGTCGCCCAGCGTTTCGTCGTAGCAATTACCCCAGATGAGGTCGGTGCCATAGCCGGCTTCTTCCTGAACGAACTCGGTGATTTCGAAGATTTCGTCCATCGTCACCTCGCGGCTGCCGGAGCTGATGTTGAGCAGGATGTGCTGCGCGCCCCGGATGTCGTTGTCTTCGAGCAGGGGCGAGTGCAGAGCCTCGTCCACAGCGCGGCGGGCGCGGTCGTCGCCGCCTACAGATGCCGTACCCATGATGGCCACGCCGCTGTTGCGCATAACGGTGTTGACGTCCTCGAAGTCCACGTTCACATAGCCGGGCACCGTGATGATTTCGGCGATGCCTTTGGCGGCGGTGGTGAGGATGTTGTCGGCCTGCGAGAAGGCGTCGGACAGAGAGAGGTTGCCGTAAATCTGGCGGAGCTTGTCGTTGGAAACCACGATGATGGTGTCCACATATTTTTTCAGTTCGGCTAAGCCGTCCACGCCCTGATCGGTGCGGCGGCGTCCTTCAAAGGTAAAAGGCAGCGTGACGATGCCCACCGTCAGGATGTCCATTTCCTGAGCGGTTTTGGCAATGATGGGCGCCGCGCCGGTGCCGGTACCGCCACCCATGCCCGCCGTGATGAAGAGCATGCGGCAGTTGTTGTCCAAATAGCGACGCACATCCTCGATGGATTCTTCGCAGGCCAATTTGCCGATGTTGGGCTTCGAGCCGGCGCCGCGTCCTTCGGTGAGGTTTGGCCCCAGGTGGATGCGGGTGGGCACCGGGCTGAGATTCATGGCCTGAGAGTCGGTATTGCAGATGGCAAAATCAACGCCGATGATGCCTTGCTTATACATGTGGTTGACGGCATTGCTTCCACCGCCGCCTACGCCGATGACTTTTATGATCGGGCTTTCTACTTTTGGCAGATCGAATAACATAAGTTTTGTGTTTTGGTCGGACCCTGCTGTTTGGTTGTGTCCGTCAGTGAAAGAGAAAAAAAGTATCAGTAAGTAGTTCGGGAGTTTGACCCTCCGTCAGAAATCGGTATCGGGTTCTGCCTCAAACCATTCTTTGGTTTTGCGGAAGATGTTGTCGTACCATTTTCCTGCGCCGGAGGTTTCTTCCACCGCATTGCTTTCGGGCGTGGTTTCCACTTCCGCCACAGCGGCGGGCGTCGTCAAACCCTGCTCCATGTCTTCGATGCCGCGCATGAGCAAGCCGATGGCCGTAGCAAAAACCGGGCTGGCCAAAGCTTCCTGATAGCCATGTCCCAGATGCTCCACCGGTACGCCGATGCGCGTGTTGAGGCCGGTGTGGTATTCGGCCAATTTATCGAAGTGATTGAGCAAAGCGCCGCCGCCGGTAAGGGCCAATCCGCCGATGAGCTTGCGCTCGTAGCCTGAACGCTTGATTTCCCACATCACATAGTCCAAAATCTCCTCTGCGCGCGCCTGAATGATGAGCGAGAGGTTTTTCTCTGAAATTTCTTTGTGATCGCGCCCCTTCAGCCCGGGTATGGTGATGATTCGGTTGTCATACACCTCTTCAGAGAGGGCAGAACCGAATTTCACTTTGAGCTTTTCGGCCTGTTGCACCATCACGTTGCAGCCTTCCTTGATGTCGCGGGTGATGACATTGCCGCCGAAAGGAATCACTGCCGTATGTCGAATGATGCCGTCGTGGAAGATGGTGATGTCGGTAGTGCCGCCGCCGATGTCCACCAATGCAATGCCGGCTTCTTTTTCCTCTTCGCTGAGTACCGACATGGCCGAAGCGATAGGCTCCAATGTCATGTTGGCTACGCGAAGACCGTTGCGCTCCACACAGCGTTGGATGTTGTTGGAGGCGGAAATCTGGCCGGTGATGATGTGGAAATTGGCTTCGAGGCGCACGCCCGACATGCCGATGGGGTCGGTGATGCCCTGCTCGTTGTCCACGGTGTATTCCTGCGGGATGACGTGCAGGATTTTGTCGCCGGGAGGCAGCACGAGCTTGTACATATCGTTGATGAGGCGGTCTATGTCGCGGCGGCTGATCTCGGTGTGATCGTTGTCGCGCATGAGCATGCCTCTGTGCTGAAGGCTTTTGATGTGTTGGCCGGCAATGCCCACATGAACGGTGTGGAAGTCAATGCCGGTTTGGCGGCGCACAGCCACGACGGCTTCGGCAATGGCGTTGACCGTTTTTTCGATGTTGGTGACAACACCGCGCAAAACGCCCTCGGATTCCACCTTGCTGATGCCGATGACTTCAATTTTGCCGTACTCGTTTTTGCGGCCGGCAATGGCGCACACTTTGGTGGTGCCGATGTCTATGGCGAGCACCACGTTGGATTGGTTTTGTTTGTTTTCCATGTTACAAAGCATTTTTTAATTGACGCTTGCGTTCGTGACGGAGGCCTGCGTCGGGTTAAATATAAATGGTTAACGTTTCTTACAAACTATCTGGCCGGCATAGCGCACGTCAATGGACTTGTACTTGCGCCAGCCCTCGTAGGGCATGCCTTCCTGGTAAAAAATGCGCAGCTTTTCGAGCTTTTTGTCGGCGTCGGCCAATTTGCCGAAGAAGATTTTCTGGTCTCCGATTTTGGGTACCAAGGTCATCTCGCCCTGATTGGAGACGTGAATCTGCTCAATCATAGCGTTGAAAAACGCATCTTCGCGCAGCATTTGCGAAAGCAGAAAGACCTCTTTGAGCAGGTGCCGTTTGCGCTCCAGAAAGCCGGGATCATGCGGCGGAATATTGCCCGTTGCCACCATCACATGCGCCGCGGCCCGCTTCGACACCGGCATCTTCACGCCGTCTTTGTCCAAGTAGTAATTCAGCGCGTTGTTGTCTATGATGCGGAGTACCGGTTCGCGTTGCTGTACGCGTATGTTGACGGAATTGCGGGCGTTGAGAAACACATCGGCATTGAGTACAAAGGGATCGTTTTCCAACATTTTTTCAATGCGTTGCAGGTCTATCTGCCCAGTCGGACGGCCTTCCAGCGTGTAGCCATATACCGTGCCGACCATCTCCAGCACGTCCTTTTCATTGATGAGCAACTTGCCGCCCTCCAATGGCGCCACCTCCACAACTACCTCTGTAGCCGGACTGGATTCTTTTTTTCCAATGGCGGAAAGGACGATCATGGCCAGCAGTAAGAGACCTGCTATCCAACCGAACTTTTTGGAGGATGCTACCAATTCTTCTTTACTTTTCATGGCCTTGCGAGTTGTTTGCTCCGGCGCTCAACCACTGCCGGATCGGTTCTGTAAAAGTGTCAATATCTCCGGCGCCAAGGGTGAGCAATACCTCTATGTGGCGGCCTTTCAATTCGTTCATCAGTTCGCTTTTGCTGCAAAGCGTCACCTGTGCGCGCTGCATCATGGCGGCAATCATCTGACTGTCAACGCCGGCAATGGGCAGTTCCCGCGCCGGGTAGATGTCCAACAGAATCACCTCGTCCAAACGGTCGAGCGCCTGTGCAAAGCCCTCTGCAAAATCGCGGGTGCGGGTGTAGAGGTGCGGCTGAAACACACCTGTGAGCTTCCTGCCGGGAAAGAACTCCCTCGCTGCCCCGATGACGGCCTCCAATTCGGAGGGATGGTGCGCGTAGTCGTCCACATACACCACTGCATCGCTGCGGAAGAGGATTTCAAAGCGGCGCTGAATGCCTCCAAACGTCTCCAATCCGCGCCGGATACCTGCCTCGTCTGCGCCGGCGCAAAGGGCGGCCGAAATGGCGGCGGTGGCGTTTTCTACGTTGTGGCGGCCCGGCATGGCAAGTCGCAAACCGCGCATGGCAAGGTCGGCGGAGAGGTAATCGAACACGAAGAAGCCGTCTTCCACGCGGATGTTTTCAGCGCGGTACTGCCCGTTTTCGATACCGAAAGTTTGTGCATCGGGTAGTTCGCCGGCCCAGCGGTGCTGTACAAAAAGGCTTCCGCCGGATTTGATTTTGGCCGCAAAGGCTTTGTAGCCAGTCTCGACCATGCTTTCACGGTCGCCGTAAATGTCCAAATGATCGGCATCCATCGAGAGGATGACGGCCACATCGGGATCGAGTTGAAGGAAGGAGCGGTCGTACTCATCGGCCTCCACCACTACCCACTCGCTGCGGCCCTCCACGAAGTTGGAACCGAAGTTGCGCACAATGCCGCCCAGAAACGCGCTGCAATCTATGCCGCTGCTGCGCAAGAGCCAGGTGGTGAGCGAGGAGGTGGTGGTTTTGCCATGCGTGCCGGCGATGGCGATGGTTTTCATGCCCCGGCTGATGATGCCCAATACCTCGGCGCGTTTTTTCAGCGGTAGGCCGCTGTCGCGGAAATGCTGCAATTCGCCCAGATCGGCGGGTACTGCGGGCGTGAACACAGCCAGATCAATGCCTGCCGGAATGGAGGCCGGCGCATCGTGGTAGTGAATGTTCATGCCTTCCTCGCTGAGTCGGCGGGTGAGCGGCGTTTCTGTTTTGTCGTAACCAAAGACCTCCACGCCTCGTCCATGGAAATAGCGGGCCAGAGCGCTCATGCCGATGCCGCCAATTCCGATGAAGTAGATTTTATGGATGTCTTTCAGATTCATTGATCTTTACAATTTAATTATTTCGGCAGTTACGAGCCACGAGCTGCGAGTTTGAGTCCCCAAAAGGACAAACTGTTTACAAAAAAAGCAATCAGCCCCTCTCGATTGGCAATCAGCTCATCAGCACATTGCCACATCAGCACATTATCACATCAGCCCCAGCACCTCCCGCGCAATCTCCTCGGCAGCATTGGGTTTGGCCAAAGTGCGGATGTTGGCGGAGAGTTGGCGGCAACGCGCTTCGTCGTTCAAAAGTTCCAGTGCTTCCGGTACCAGGCGGGCCATTGCCTCGCTGTTCCGAATCATCAGAGCGGCGCCTTTATCGGCCAAAGCCTGGGCGTTTTTCGTCTGATGGTCTTCGGCCACGTTGGGCGATGGTATCAGTATGGCAGGCTTTCCTACCAAACACAATTCAGAGATGGTGAGCGCGCCGGCTCTTCCCACAATCACATCGGCCAGCGCGTAGGCAAGGTCCATGCGATCTACGAAAGGCAGCACGCGCACGTTGGGCAATTGGGCCGCCTCGCATTGCGAAAAGCGCTCGATGTACAGTTTGCCGCATTGCCATAGAAACTGTACGTCGGGATGCGCGGCCATCTGTTCTTTGCCTGCCGCCATCGCTTCGTTGAGCGCCAGAGCGCCGAGGCTTCCGCCAAATACGAGTACCGTGCGTTTGTCGGCATCCAACTGAAAATGAGCCGCCGCCTCCGCTTTGGTCGCCGTCAGCCGGGCCAGATCGGAGCGCACCGGATTGCCTGTCAGCACGATTTTATCGGCAGGAAAGAAGCGATCCATGCCCTCGTAGGCCACGCACACGCGCTGCACTTTGTTGGCCAGCAGGCGATTGGTGACGCCGGCGTACGAGTTTTGCTCCTGCACCAAGGCCGGAATGCCCATCCGACAGGCGTTTTCCAAAGTGGGGCCGCTGGCAAAACCGCCCACGCCTACCGCCACATCGGGCCGGAAGCTGCGCACAATGCGGCGCGCTTTCCACATGCTGCTGAGCAACTTGATGGGAAAGAGCAAGTTGCGCAAAGTGAGTTTCCTTTGAAACCCGCTGATCCACAAGCCCTCTATGCGATAGCCGGCCTGCGGCACTTTTTCCATTTCTATTTTCCCCAATGCTCCCACAAACAGTATCTCTGCCTCCGGCGCCTGCTTTTTTACTGCATCGGCAATGGCAATGGCCGGAAAGACGTGCCCCCCGGTACCACCCCCGCTGATGAGTATGCGCGGCGCTTTGGTTGATGTTGTATGTTTGGTTGTTTGCATTTTCTTTTAGATTCAAAATTTCGGGTTCAAGGTTTCAGGTTCAAGGTTTCGGGTTGGAACCGCAAACCGCCGACCGCCTACTGCAAACCGGCACCCCGCCCCCTACTCCGCCGTCGCCTCTATGTGTTTGCTCACGCTCAGGATCATCCCAAAGGCGAGACAGGAAAAAAGTGTAGAAGTACCGCCCATGCTGATCATCGGCAGCGACAAACCCGTGACCGGCACCAAGTGTACGGATACGGCAATATTGGCGAAAGCCTGCATGACCAACAGCAGCGTCAGGCCGGTAGCCATCATGGCGCCGAAAGCTTTGGGGCTTTTGGTCACCAAGCGCGTGACGCGGAAAAACAGCACCACATACAGAACGACGATGAGCGCTCCGCCTACAAAACCATACTCCTCGCAGATGACGGCGTAAATGAAGTCGGCGTAGGGCGAAGGCAGGAAGTTACGCTGTATGCTGTTGCCGGGGCCGTTGCCGATCCATTCTCCGTTGGCAATGGCAATTTTGGCTTGCTGGATTTGAAAACTACCTTGTGGGTTTTCTATGAAATCGGTGATGCGAGAAGTCCAGGTATCTACCCGAATATAGTTGGGAAAAAACTCTCCCAAAAAGATGAGTGCCGAAAACAGCACCACCCCCAGCAACAACAGCAAGCCTATGTATTTGAGCGATACCCGCCCCACGAACATCATTCCGATACAAACTACCATCAGCAGTACCGCTGTGGACAAGTTGGCCGGCGCAATCAGCCCGCAAACTATCAGCACCGGCACGATGATGGGCACAAAAGCTTGTTTCCAGTCTTTGATGTAATCTTGTTTGGACGAAATCTCGCGGGCCACATACACGATGAGCGCCAGCTTGGCAAAGTCGGAGGTTTGGAAGCTCAAGCCCAAGCCGGGAATTACAATCCAGCGGCGGGCATCGTTGATCTCGGCGCCGAACATGATGGTGAGCAACAACAAGGGCACGGCTGCCAACAGCAAAATGGGCGCTATTTTGGCATACCGCCGGTAGTGCATCAGGTAAGCCAGATAAGCGAGCGCGAGGCCCATTGCCAAAATCATTGTGTGCTTGAACAGGTATGCCTCGGTGTCGCCGCCGCGCTCGCGCCAGGCCAGCGTACCGGTAGAACTGTACACCACCAGGATGGAAAAGACCGACAATACGGCCAGGATGGCCCATATCACCCGGTCGCCCTTCAGTTCGGCATTGATTCTGTTCAATAATGACATAGCGTTATGATTTCGTAGTTTTCTCTGATTTGATTTTCAAAACGGCCTCCCGAAACTGATCGCCCCGGTCTTCGTAGTTGCGAAACAGGTCGAAACTGGCGCAGGCCGGCGACAAGAGCACCGCATCGCCCGGCTGGGCCAATTGCATCGCGGCATAAGCGGCCGTTTCGGCGCTGTTCGTCTCTGTAATGTCGGCCACATCGGCGCCGAAAAACTCGACGATTTTGGCATTGTCCACACCCAGACACACAATAGCGCGCACCTTTTGGCGCACCAACTGCCGCAGCGGTTCGTAGTCGTTGCCTTTGTCCTGACCGCCCACAATCCACACAACCGGCGCAGTCATGGCGTCCAAGGCGTAAAAAACAGCGTCCACGTTGGTGGCTTTGCTGTCGTTGATGTACTGCACGCCGTTGATCTCGGTGATGCGCTCCATGCGGTGCGGCACGTTGATGAAGCTCTTCAGCCCGGCCCGGATGGCGTCCTCGCTGAGGCCCAGCGCCTGAGCGGTTTGCACGGCAAAGAGGGCGTTCATGTAGTTGTGGCGGCCTTGCAACGGCGTTTCGTTCATATCGAAAACCGAGTTACCCACTTGGATGCGCGTGTCCTCTATCAAGCTTTCGCCGATGGGTGCGCGGCGGGCTGCAATGGCATGGCGCGACATGTACTCGCTCATGTTGGCATCATCCGCGTTGAAAATGAACAGATCGCTTTCGGTCTGATTCATGGCGATACGGAACTTCGACGCCACATAATTTTCCATTTTGTACTCGTAGCGGTCGAGGTGGTCGGGGGTGATGTTGAGCAGCATGGCGATGTCGGGGCGGAATTTCAACACGCCGTCCAATTGGAAGCTGCTGAGTTCCAACACGAAATAGTCATAATTGCCTTCCAAAACCAAGCGGGCAAAACTGTAGCCCACATTACCGCCCAAACCTGCCTTCAAACCCGCTTGATGCAGCAGGTGCCAGGTGAGGTTGGTGGTGGTGGTTTTGCCGTTGCTGCCGGTGATGCCGATGGTGAAGGTGTTGGAATACCGGGCCGCGAACTCGATTTCGGAGATGACCGGAATGCCGTTTTCGCGCAGGGCTTTCACCAATGGCGCTTTATCGGGTATGCCCGGACTTTTGATGACTTCCTCTGCCGTCAGTATGCGCTCCCAGGTGTGCTTACCTTCCTCGTATTCAATGCCTTCTGACTCTAATTCACGTTTGAAGTGATCCTGAATAGCACCGAGATCAGACACGAATACCTCGTGTCCTTTGGCTTTAGCGAGCAGGGCCGCCCCCGTTCCGCTTTCTCCGGCTCCCAGAATGGCTATTTTCATCGTTACTTATCTGATCTTTAACGTGATGACGGTAATGACCGCCAGCATAATTCCCACAATCCAGAAGCGCGTTACAATCTTGCTCTCGTGCATCCCCAGCTTCTGGTAATGGTGATGCAAAGGCGACATTTTGAAAATGCGACGGCCTTCGCCGTACTTCTTTTTGGTGTATTTGAAATAAGCTACCTGCAACATCACGGAGAGATTTTCCACCACAAAGATGCCGCACAGCAGAGGAATGAGCAGTTCTTTGCGCAACACAATGGCCAACGCTGCAATGATGCCGCCCAATGTGAGGCTGCCGGTATCGCCCATGAATACTTGTGCCGGAAAGGCATTGTACCACAGAAATCCGATGCAGGCGCCTACCACGCAAGCCGCGAAAATCACCAACTCGCCGGTGCCGGGCAGGTGCAGGATGTCGAGATAATTGGCCGCAATGGCATTGCCCGACACATACGCAAAAACGCCCAGCGTGAGCGCAATGATGCCCGATACGCCCGTTGCCAGCCCGTCTATGCCGTCGGTGAGATTGGCCGCGTTGGATACCGCCGTGACGATGAAAATGACCAACGGTATTACCAACAGCCATACCCAGCGCTCGGCTTTGCTCTCCTCCATCGGCAGCACCCAGGCGTAGTCAAATCGGTTGCCTTTCAGAAAGGGCACATTGGTGAGGCTGGCTTTGTAGTCGGCCTTTTCCGCTACCGTATTGCCTTCGCCGATGTAAAACGGGCCTTGCACCATCTGGCTTTCGCTGAATCCGATGTGCTCGGCGGTTTCTGTATCCATGCGCACGGTCACGTCGTCGCTCATCATCATGGTGATGCCGATGATGAGGCCCAAACCTACCTGGCCCAGGATTTTGAACTTGCCCGACAAGCCTTCTTTGTTTTTGAGAAAGACTTTGATATAGTCGTCCACAAACCCGATCACAGCCATCCAAATCGTGGAAATGATCATCAGAATGATGTAAACATTGTCCAATTTGGCCACCAACAGGCTGGGAATCAATATGGCCATGATGATGATGAGGCCGCCCATCGTAGGCGTACCCTCCTTTTGTTTCTGGCCGTCGAGGCCAAGATCGCGAACTGTTTCGCCGATCTGCAACTGCCTCAAAAAACGGATGATGCGGCCTCCGAACAACATCGAAATGATGAGCGAGAGGATGACCGCCAATCCGGCACGAAACGTGATGTATTGAAACAATCCCGCTCCGGGTATGTCACCGAACAGCTTTTGCAGCCATTCTATGAGGTTGATGAGCATACGTTGTTTTTTTAGCTTTCGGATTCCTGATTCCTGATTCCTGATTTCGGATTTCGGATTTCGAGAGCAATGCGCAGTTCTTCTTTATCGTCGAAAGGGTACTTTACCCCTTGAATTTCCTGGTATTTTTCGTGGCCTTTGCCGGCTACCAAAATGATGTCTCCGGGTTGGGCGATGGCACAAGCGGTGCGAATGGCCTGCCGTCTATCGGTGATGGTGAGCACCTTGGCGGCGGCGGTAATGGGTACGCCCTGCTGCATGTCGGCGAGGATGTCTTCCGGTTTTTCCGAACGCGGATTGTCGGAAGTGAGAATCACCTGAGCGCTCCAGTCGCAGGCCGTTTTGGCCATCACGGGCCGTTTGGCCTTGTCGCGGTCGCCGCCGGCGCCGGTCACTGTGATGATGCGCCCCGCGCCGCGCAGTTTGGTCAGCGTTTCCAGCACTTTTTCGAGTGCGTCGGGGGTGTGCGCATAATCCACTACGGCGGTGATGCCCCGTTCGCGGGAACTGACGAGATCGAAACGACCTTCGGCAGCCTGCATTCGGCTGAGCGCGGTGAGCACCTCCGATTTGTCGTGCCCCAACAGCACTGCAGCAGCATACACGGCTAAGAGATTGTAGGCATTGAACTCTCCGACCAAGCGACCGTAAAAATCAAAACCGTCGAGTTCCAGATGCAGCCCTTCGAGGGTGTTCTCCAGAATTTTGGCTTTGAAATCGGCCATGCTGCGCAGGGCATAGCGCCAGACTTTCGCTTTGGTGTTTTGCACCATCACCATGCCGCGACGGTCGTCCACGTTGACCAATGCAAAGGTATCCTTACCCAATCCGTCAAAGAGCAGTTTTTTGGCGCGGATGTAGTTGTCGAAGGTCTTGTGGTAGTCCAAATGATCGTGGGTGATGTTGGTAAACATAGCCCCTGCAAACTGCAAACCTTCCACCCGCTTCTGCTCCAACGCGTGCGAACTCACCTCCATAAAAGCAAAAGCGCAGCCTTGTGCTACCATTTCGGCCAGCAGCGCATTGATGGCTACGGCATCGGGCGTGGTGTATTGCGAAGGCAGTACTGCATCGCCGATTTTGTTTTCAATGGTGGAAATGAGACCGCATTTGTATCCCAACTGAAGTCCCAGCCCGTGCAATAAAGTGGCGGTCGTGGTTTTTCCGTTGGTGCCGGTGACGCCCACCAAGCGCAATTGCCGCGAGGGATTTCCATAAAAATGAGCCGCCAGCCTGCCCAATGCAGCAGCAGAATCGGCCACCTGAATGTAGGCGACACCCTCTTCTTGAAGATCGGGCCAGTCTTGCACCACCACTGCTTTTACACCGTTTTGTACAACCTTGTCAAGGTAGGCGTGTCCATCGTTATGGAGGCCTTTTACTGCCACAAACAAACTACCGGGGGCAGCTTTGCGCGAATCGAATACCACCGAACCGATCTCGCGGTCGAGGCTTCCTGTTGTGCGAACAGGTTCGATGGCTTGGAGCAATTCCGGCAACTTCATGTCGGCAGCAGTTTTAATTTAAATACAATTGTACGGTTTGCCCTCTGGCCCGCGTACCGGGCCGGATGGACTGCCGCGTTACTTTTCCAAAACCGTTGACGGCCGCTTTTAATCCTCTGTTTTCCAGGATGTAAAGGGCGTCGCGCAGGCCCATGCCCGTCACGTTGGGCACCACATTTTCGGCAATGGTGCGGTCTTCCCACACCAAGCTGTCCGAACGCACGCGCAACACGCTCCAATCTGTTTTTGGACTTCCGAAATGCGGCAGTTCCAGCGTTTCGATCAGGTAGCTCATGTCGGGCGTGAATCCCATGTTGTTGTTGGGCAATTGCTTAGCGGCCAGTACCGGTTTTGAGTCTGTATTGAGCGCTTTGTGCGCCGATGTAGCCGTCACATAGCAATAGTCTGCAATTTCCCTGAAGACCGGCCCTGCCACATCGCTGCCGTAGAAGCCATTGGCTTTGGGATTGTTGATGATCACGATGCAGGTATATACCGGGTTCTCCGCCGGGAAGTAACCTACGAACGAAGCCTGATACCCTCTGATGAGCGTGGTTCTGTTCGATACTTTGCGGTAGCCGATCTGCGCCGTACCGGTTTTGCCGGCAAAGCGGTAGAGCGTGTCTGGGTGGCGGAGTTTTTCTGCCGTACCGCGTTCTACTACACCTTCCAGCAACATCTTGGCCTGGCGAATGGTATTTTTGGAAGCGATCTGGCGATCTACCACTGTAGGCTTAAAAGTTTGTACCGTTGCCCCATCTCTTTGTATTTCAGCCACCAAATACGGTTTCACCATTTCGCCGTCGTTGGCCACTGCATTAAAGAACGTGAGCAATTGTAAAGGCGTGATTTTCAATTCGTAACCAATAGCCATCCAGGGCAGAGTCGTTCCGCTCCATTCGTGTGCGCTGCTGTAAGCCTCCTTGATATAAGGCACGCCTTCGCCTGCCACCTCAACGCCGGTGGGCAAATGCAGGTGAAAATCTTTCAGGTGCTCAATAAAGCGGGCGGCGCCTTGATTTTTGTTGATGCGCTCTTTTTTGCCATAATATTGCTGAGCCAGCTTGGCCATACCTACGTTGGAAGAAATCTCGAAGGCGCGTTGGATGGTGATGGTGTCCAACGTAGCGCTGAACGGAGAGGAATCCACCATTTCATCGTTGTAAAATTTGGTGCGCCCCTTTTCGATAGAAACCGAGTCTTCCAATTTGATAAAGCCGTCTTCCATCATGGACATCATGGTGGCCAATTTGAACGTAGAGCCGGGTTCGATGGCCGTTCCCACTGCATGGTTGAACGTTTCCCACCAACCTTCCTCTGTGCGTCCGAGGTTGGCAATGGCTTTGATGGCGCCGGTTTTTACCTCCATTACTACGGCAGTGCCCCATTCGGCGTTGTGGTAGTTCATGGCGCGCATCAGGGCCTCCTGCGTCACATCTTGTATATTGACGTCCAGCGTAGTTTTGACATCGTCGCCCCGCTTAGGCTCCACTTCCGTCAACGCATTGACAGGCAGCCAGATATCCTTCACTTTATCCACACACACCATCGCCTGACGCCCCGGACGGCCGCCGAGAATGTTGTCATAAACGGCCTCCAAACCCACCGGTTTGGCGCCGTCGCGTACATAACCCACGGTGCGCTGTGCCAACATACCGAAAGGCCGCACACGCTCGTTGCGTTGAGACACGATGAATCCGCCCCGCATTTGCCCCAGATTGAACAAAGGGAAAGACTCGATGAAGCGCTTTTCTTCAAAGGAGGCTTTCTTCTTAATCACCACATAACGGGAACCGCTCTTGCGCTTCTCGGCAAGGTAGGTTTTGTACCCGCCGGGAGTGTAGCTGTTGTCCACATAAGTGGCCAGCATGTAGGATAAGGAGTCAATATTTTTATTAAAATCCTCCTCCGACATGCCGGTCGAGTTAGGATCAAAAAACAGATCAAAAAATGGTATAGAAGTGGCCAACAAATCGCCGTTGGAGGCTAAGATATTGCCACGATCTGCTTCGATGGATCTGGATTCAATGTAAAGTGTTTCCCCTTTTTTTCTCCAAAAGTCGCCTTCTGCATAGCTGATGTATGCGGTTTTGTAAATAAGTGCCAGGGCAGCCGGAATGACTGCTATGAACAGGATAAAATACACCCGATACAGTACTTCGTTCTTGATATTCATATCGTTCGGGTTAAAAACGACTCAAGCCGGAGGTAGACCGGCGATGTCGCGTAGTCAATAGTATGTTGGTGTGCGTTTCCCATTTCCTTCTCAAGGATCAATGACTATTTTTTTCGGCTGATCCCGCAACGGGCGCAAGCCTTGTTCTCTCAGTTGTTCCGACATGGCCGATTGTCTGCTGTTGTACATGACCTCGGCTTGTATGGAAGTGTAGCGCCAGCGCAATTCGTGAATCTCTTTTTGCAAAATCTGAATGCGCCGCACATTGCGTTCTGCATAGTGCGCATTGGCGATGTATATGATGGCCAACAAAGACAAGAATCCCAGCAGCTTGAGGTTGCCGAGAATGAGATTGGAGTTGAGAAATCCAAAGCTCACATAGTATCCGATGCCTTTTGGTTTTGCCATGTTATCTATTGTTTCTTGTTCCGTGTTCAAGGTTCCGCGCCGCATACTGCCTACCCCGCGCCACAGCGCGGCTACTCGCCTACCGCTTCTCCCCCACCCTCAACTTTGCGCTTCTCGATCTTGGATTGCGACGTATCTCCTCCTCCGAAGGCTGCGACATTTTGCTGTCAGGAAAAGAGTACGGCCTGAAAATATTGCCATAGAAGTCCTTCTGCACTTCTCCGTCGGCATTGCCGGTTTTGAGGAAATTCTTCACCACCCGATCTTCGATAGAATGGTAAGAAAGCACCACCAAGCGCCCTCCCGGCTTGAGTATTTCATACGCCTGAGAGAACATATCGGCCAGTGCGCCCATTTCGTCGTTCACCTCAATACGCAGTGCCTGAAACACTTGTGAGAGATAACGCAGGCGGTTGCCCCGGATGAGCGGCTCCAATACCCCCAACAAATCGCCGATGGTTTGCAGCGGTCGGGTTTGGCGCGCCGAGACAATGTGTTCGGCCAGTGTTTTGGAATTCCGAACCTCGCCGTACATACTGAAAATGCGTTGCAGCGTGTCGGCGGAAGCGAAATTCAGCACGGTGGCTGCACTGCATTCATCGGCTTGATTCATGCGCATGTCCAAAGCGGCTTCAAAACGGTAGGAGAAACCTCTTTCGGCTTCATCCAATTGGTGTGAAGAAACTCCCAAATCTGCCAAAATACCATCCACTTCCTTGATTCCGTGCAGTTTGAGAAAACGCTTGAGAAAGCGAAAATTCTGCTGCACCAGTACAAAGCGCGGATCGGCAGGTACATTTTGCACTGCGTCCGGGTCCTGATCGAAACCAAAAAGACGCCCTTCAGCGCCTAAGGCCTCCAAAATCAGGCGACTGTGACCACCTCCGCCAAATGTGACGTCCACATACACGCCGGCAGGCTGAATGGCCAGCGCTTCGATACACTCGGCGGCCATGACGGGCTGATGGTAGGGCGTCATTCGTCGTCGGGGCGGACATTGCCCAATACTTCCTCAGCCAGATCGGAAAAATCGTCCGGTTCTTCGCCAAGCAGTTGATCGTATTGGTCTTTCGACCAGATTTCAATGCGGTCGTTGATAGCGGAAAGCACAACGTCTTTGTCTATCCCGGCCCATTCCTGCAGTCTTTTCGGCAGGAGGATGCGATCGGCTGCGTCTAATTCGAGCGGGGTGGCGCCCCGAAGGAAGTAGCGGGCAAACTCGCGGTTTTTTTTCACGAACTGATTGAGACTGTTGACTTCATTGTTGATGCGGTCCCACACTTGCTTGGGATACAGCGTCAGGCAGTTCTCAAACCCGCGATTCATGACAAAAGACAGGCCCTCCCGCTCTCCGATCTGAGCGAGCAGATCGGACGGCAAACGCAGGCGCCCTTTCGGGTCAATTCTGCATTCGTATTCGCCCATCAAGTTCATAAAATCGCGTTTTATTTCTTTTCGGGTTCAAAGTTAAGGGATTGAAACACACTTTACCACTTTTTACCACTTTTTTTTCAAAAAAAATTTTCCACAATGCACTGCAAAGCAGACAATTGGAAAAACAATCACTTTAGCAGTTCTATTTTATCACCTTTTTGGGTGTATTTTAAGAGTAAAAACAGCAAAATGTTGCCGGCTTTTTACGGTATGGCGCTCCATTTTGTGGTAAAAAGTGGGAAGACAGAGTCATCATCTACCGAGAGGGAGAAAAGATGATGAGCATTCGCGACTTTCAGCGTCTGAAAGCAGCACCTGTTTTAGTTTTTTGTTTTTTTGTAAGCGGGTGGAACCCGCAAGATAGTGCGCACGAGATGGAATCTCGCGCGAGCGGGTTTCAGCGTCTGAAAGCAGCACCTGTTTTAGTTTTTTGTTTTTTTGTAAGCGGGT
>ERZ761602.634-NODE-634-length-73167-cov-7.878884_pt1 | contig 73167 bp, 72 predicted proteins | sample MGYA00512165_ERZ761602 | MGnify/ENA primary metagenome ERZ761602 (study PRJEB28899, sample SAMN02445085) | bioreactor sludge metagenome | biome: EBPR sludge; isolation source: Thorneside wastewater treatment plant | place: Australia: Brisbane, Thorneside Wastewater...
CCTTGTGAGCACTACCACCTCAAGGTAGCGTGTCTACCAATTTCACCACCCGCGCAGCGAAGTAAGGAGTATACCCCAAGGTTCAGCGGTCTTCGGGCCGGTCGGAGAGGCTGGATTCGAACAAGCGTCGGAGGCGCTCGCGCTCCTCACGGTCCTTCTCCTTCTCCCGAACCTTGTTCCGATATTCCCGGTCTCGGGCCTCTTCGCGGGCGATCAGCTTGCGATCCACACGGGCCGGATTGTAGGTCGAACCGCCGACAGGGTACCGAAGGGGCAAGCGGTCGAGCGCCCAAAACCAAGCCAGGGCCAAGGGCAAAAGCGCGGCCAGGCCATAAATCGGGTGCATCGACCCGATCCCAAAGAAGACGATCCCGGCCGTGATGGCGGCGAGAATTTTGGCCGTCACGGGGACCAATCCGAAGAACATCACCTGGGCATGGCTATTCCGGGCGGCCCAGATCATCGTGAGTGCGCCGACCGGGAGCAGTCCGCCGTAGAGGGCCCCAGCCCGCGGAGCCAATCCGCTGAACGACCACACCGCCAACGAGCCGAGGAGCGCGAACCCGAAGAAGACCCCTAGGTAGCTCCGGGAACCCAAATCCCTCTCGACCGCCGACCCCATCTGGTAGAGCCACAACCCCGAAAGCAGGAGGAAGAAAAAGGCCGACCCTTGCTGCAGAATCGCAAACGGGTAGGTCAGAAACGACCACGGGCGTGCCAAGGCCGCATCCGCCTGAAAGGCAAGTAACTGGACAAACGACGCGGCGCCGAAGAACGTGAGCAAAAAGCCCACCGCCATCGCGGCGATGAATGACCATGTAACAGGAGCTTGGCGGACTGACATCCTCGTATTCCTACTACGTTGGATTGTGGCGGATTCCGGCTCAACTGGACCTTTGGCCCACCCGAATTTGCAAAGGAAAGTAAAGTATCACTGTGGCAGTAGCTGATCTGCGGAACCTTTCGGTTCAGTACGGATCCTTTTTGGCCCTCAATGACTTCACATGTGCCTTCCCCGAAGGTTGCGTGGGACTATTGGGACCCAACGGAGCCGGAAAGACCACTCTCATCAAGACTCTCTTAGGATTTGTCGATCCCGCTCAGGGGACCGGCACCGTCATGGGAGCCGATATCACCCGCGAACGGCGCGAGGTCCGGCGGCGCGTCGGCTACATGCCCGAACAGGATTGCCACTTCCCCGGCCTCAGCGGGGTCGGCTTTGTGGCCTACGCAGGAGAACTTGCCGGACTCCCGAGCAACCAAGCACTCCGCCGAGCTCACGAAGTCCTCGAGTATTGCGGACTCGGTGAAGCCCGCTACCGTAACGTCGAGACTTACTCCACCGGGATGAAGCAGCGGATCAAGCTCGCCCAAGCCCTCGTCCATGGCCCTCGCCTTTTGCTTCTTGATGAACCCACCAACGGACTCGACCCCAAGGGCCGCGAGGAGATGCTCGACCTTGTCCGCGACATCAGCCACGGCAAAGGGGTCAACGTCATCGTCTGCAGTCACCTGCTCAAGGATATCGAGCGAACGTGCGACGAGGTGGTCGTGGTGTTCCAGGGCCAACTCCGTCGGCAAGGCAACATCCGCGATCTGAAACGCTTGGAAGGAGTTCCGATGGATGTTGAACTCAAGGAAGCGAGCGCGGATTTTGTGACCGAACTCCTGAGAAGACAAATGCTCCTCATCCATCAAGACAGCAACCACTACCGGGTCCAGAGCGACCAAGCCCCTGATCAGTCGGGACGAATGATCCTCGAAGCCGCCCGCGCCGCCGGTGCCCAAGTCCGCAGTTACCAAGTCGCGACCCGGTCTCTGGAAGACGCCTTCTTGGAGGCCATTCGATGAGCGGGCCTCTTGCCGATCTCAGCTATCGACATTATGCTGACGGGGTCGTCAACGACCGAGCCTGGTGGGCGATCGCGCGCAACGGTTTTCGGGGGACGGTCAAGAAGAAAGGCTTTTGGGTCCTCACCGCGATGTCGTCATGGTGGTACGCGGTGGTCCTCGTGATGGTCTACGTCTTTGAGCAGATCGCGGCCAACTCGATCCGGCAACAGGCGCAAGACCGCGCGGTGGACTTCATCAGCAGCATCACTTGGAACCGGGTGATCCTCGACGGAGTCTCCTTCGGACAGATCTTCTATCTCTTTTTGGCTCTTATGGCGGGGGCCGGGGCGATCGCCAACGACAACCGTACCAATGCGCTGTTGGTCTATCTCAGCAAGCCCTGCACCAAGATGGACTACCTTATCGGGAAGTGGCTGGGCGTCTTCTTGCCGTTGGTCTTGGCGATGCTCTTGCCCCAGGTCGGGTTCTTTTTCTATGGCGCGATGAGCTACCACGATTACGGCTTTTTGCGGCAGGATCCGTGGCTAGTCCTTAAGCTTCCTTTGTTGGCCATGATCATGGCCGCGTTCTACACGAGCATCGTCCTCGGGATGAGTAGCCTGTTCAATCAAGGTCGTCTCGCGGGGGCCATCAGCGCGGCGATCTATTTCATCACCAACTTCTTCACCGTCCTTCTCGGCGGGATCATCGCCGCCGGGGCTTCAATGGAGTCCAGCACTACCGTTTCGACTCCTCTGAAGTTAGCCTTCTATGGAAGCGTGGACGGCATCATGATCGCGACCGCCAAGGGAATTTTGGGCGAGGACCAAGGAGGGCTCCCGCTCGGCGGACCCCAAAACAACCTGTCCGTTCCAGCTCTCCCGCTTTGGGTTCCACTCCTCTTCTCGCTAGTGGTCGCAGGATTGTTGCTCTTCCTGGCTCACGCCCGGGTGCGAGCGGTGGAGGTGGTGAAGTGATCACTCTGAACCACGCTTCTCGATGGTACGGACAGGTCATCGGGCTGAATGATGTCACGGCCGTGATCCCGACCGGAGTCACTGCTTTGCTCGGCCAAAATGGAGCCGGAAAGTCCACCCTGATGCGGCTGATCACGGGTCAACTCAAGCCAACGACCGGTGAGGTTCTCGTTCGAGGGGAAGCTCCCTTCGGCAACCCGGAGATCTACCGCTACATCGGCTATTGCCCAGAGATCGATAACTTTTACGAGTACATGACCGGGCGTCAGTTTGTGCGCCACATGGGCCGGCTCGCGGGCTATGGCCGGACCGAAGCCAACCGCCGAGCCGACCTCGCCATCGACCGCGTCGGCATGTCCGACCGATGCGACCGACCGATCAAGGGATACAGCAAAGGGATGCGGCAGCGGATCAAGCTCGCGCAGGCGATGCTCCACGACCCCGAAATCATCCTGCTCGACGAGCCCCTCAACGGGCTGGACCCAGTCGGACGACGCGAGTTCATGGACCTGCTCGGCCAACTTGGCCATGAAGGGAAGGCCATCGTCGTCAGCAGCCACATCCTCTTCGAGGTGGAGCAGATGACTCGTAGCATTCTTCTACTCCATCGCGGTCGCCTGCTCGCCAGTGGAGACCTCCGCGCGATCCGCGACCTCATCGATAAGTACCCCCACCGGATCACGATCGAGACCGAGCAAACCCGTGAGGTTGCGGCTCGGCTGGCAGCCTTGCCCTACATCGTGAGTTTAGAATTCGGACGCGACGGCAGAAGCTTGGAACTCAAGACCCGCGAGCCCGACCGCTTCTATGACGAAATCCCGCACTTGGTGCTGGATCAGGGCCTCTCGATCGACGGCTTTGGCAGTCCTGACAACAACCTGGAATCGGTATTCCACTACCTGGTGGAGAACTAAATGATCGGCTATCTCTACGTTTCTGCCCTACGCGACTTCATGCGCCCCCGCCGGTTCTTCGGGTGGCTGATCCTTGCGGTTCTCTTGATCCTAGCCGCCCGGGGGTTGAGCGAAGTGATCCGGGTCCGCGAGCCCATCTATCAATATGGGCAGATCTCGGGAGCCATCGTGTTTCGGATCCTCGCCCTTGCCGCGGCCATCTTCAGCACCGCCGTCATCGGCCAAGAGGTCGAACAAAAGACGATCACCTATCTGCTGACCCGGCCCATCGCTCGCTGGAAGGTTTTGCTGGCGCGGACCCTCGCCGCCAGTACGGTCACGTTCGTCGTCGGAGTGATGATGGCCGTCGGAGCCAGCATCGGCGTCCCCGATGTGGGCCCCTTCAATGGTGTCGTCCTAAGAGATATCCTGGCCCTGGCTGTCGGGGCGCTCAGCTACTGTGCGCTCTTTACGATGGTCACGCTCGTGATCAACCGGGCGATGATCGTCTGTCTCATCTTTGCCTTCGGGTGGGAGGTAGCGGTTCCCAACATGCCGGGGAGTACCTACTATCTCTCGCTGAATAGCTACTTGACGGCCATCGCCAACCGGCCCGAACCTCCTCAGAGAGCAGGACCCTTCCAATTTTTGAGCCAACAGATGGCTACCCAGGGGGTCAGCCAAATGACGGCCTGGATCGTGATCTCGGTCTTGACCGTAGTGCTGCTCTCGCTTGCCGCCTGGTGGTTCACCCGGTTTGAGTTCGTTCCGCGGGAAGACACCGAGTAAGGCGGGACAAAAAGTAAAAGGCCGAACCCTTTTGAGGTTCGGCCTTGGCTTCGTTTGGCGTTAAAGCCAACGAGGCGCTCGTTACTTGCTTTCGGCCCCGGCCTCAGCCGCAGGCTTTTCGCCTTCAGCAGCAGCGTCTCCGCCACCACTACAACCCACGAGCACCATGCTCATCACGCTAACGATCGCCAGGAAAGATAAAACTCGTTTCATTCTGTTTGCGACACCTCCGATTTTGGATTTAACGGGCGAACCCGCCACGCGCTTTATACCCGGTATGCCGCGCGTTGCAAGTACCCGTTATCAAGAGTGACGAGATTTTTCTCGAAATGGTTGCGGGATCTGTTGCGATCGGCTATTCCAGGTCAAACCCTCGGGACTTCAGCCAGGACACCAGTTGCCCGCGACCTCGTTGATGGTGTTCTCGGAGCCGGTTCTGCAGTCGCTCAGACCAGTTCAGATCGCTCTGCCGGGACATCTGGTCGAAGTAAGGCCGCATCCGGTCGTCGTACGTCTCGTCCCGTCCTCCCGGTTGGCGAATCGCGTCGGAAGCCAGGCGGGGCCTGAGAGGCGTGGGGTCGGCGGGATCTTCGCGGCCGACGAGGAGCAAAAAGAGGGGCGCCACGCGGTCGGGCAGGGCCAGCAGTTCGCAAACCTCCGGCATCCGGTTCCGGATCGAGCCGACGTAACACGTCGCAAGTCCTAACTGCTCCGCGCTGGTGCAGAGCCGCTCGCTGGCAAAGCAGGCATCCATCGCTGCCATGAGAAAGAATTCAAGAGTCCCCAGACCGCCGGGGTCGGTACTGATCTGGTGAGCCCGCGCATGGTCGGCACAAAAACAAAGAACCCAAGGGGCCGTTCGAACGTGGTCCTGCTTCCCCGTGAGCTCCCACATGCGGTCCCGCTGCTCCGCCGAAACCTCCAGGGCCGACCACATCTGTAGACCACACGTCGTAGCCGCGCATTGAGCGACCCCGAAGAGCGCGGTCTTGAGTTCTTCGGCCAGCGGATCGGGCAAAAAACCGCGGGCCGACTTGCGGGCCATCGTCGCAGCCAACTCGGGGAGGTCCATCGGAGCTTCTCCTCCAAAGCGGGCCTTCCACGCCGAACTGAATTCGCTCATCGTGTTCCCATCTGATTCTTGTCGAGCCATTCGCGCAGAACCTCCCGCCCACTCAAATGGTGCTCGTCGACCCGACGCCCGCTCTTTTGGGACCAACTGGCTGAGGACGACATCCCCTGCTCCTGGTAGAACTCTGTCATTCGGGCATCATAGTCACCGATGCTGGCCTCATCAGGAAAGGCCTCCTGATGCCAAATCGAATCGAGGCTCATTCGCGGCTTGATCGCCGGGGAGGCGGATGGGTCGGGCCAGCCGAGACACATCCCGAAGAGTCCGACAGCACCGGCGGGAGCCTTGAGCAATTCGGCTACGCCCGGCGGATTGTTTCGCAAGGCCCCGATGTAGCACACCCCGAGACCAAGTGCTTCGGCCGCGCAGGCCATCCGCTCGGCTGCCAAGGCCACGTCGATGGTGGCCATCAGCATGAACTCGGTGTAATCCAGGCCGTTACACTCTTCCCCGACCAAAGCCGCGGCGTGTCGGAGTCTTTGATGATCGGCAAACCAGGCCACAAACCAAGCGCACGACTTCACCTGTTCTTGGTTCGCGCAGAGCTCGGCGATCCGGGCCCGCCGCTCTGGGTCCTGCACGCTCACCACCGAGTAGAGCTGGAGGTTGCTGCTGGTCGAGGCAGAAGTGGCGGCGGCGATCAGCGCCTCATGAACCGCCGGATCGATCGGCTCAGGAAGAAACTTTCGGACCGACCGATGACGAAGAAATGGCACCACCGCCTCGGGGATCCCCGCCGGAGGATCTTGCCCGAAGCGGCGCTGCCAGAGCGTTTCGAGGGGCTCGGAGAAAATCACTTCCCGAGCTTCATCGAGACGACCTTGTCGCCGCGCTTGATCGCGTCGACGACTTCCATCCCTTTGCTGACTCGGCCGAGGACGGCATAGTTACCCGTCAGGTGCGGGGCATCCTTGGTCAAGACAAAGAGCTGCGAATCCCCGCCCTTCTTGGTACCCGTCGAAGCAATGCCGACGATGCCACGCTTGAATTCGACCGGACTCGCTTCAAACGGCATGTTCTTGCCCGTTCCGCCGCTGCCGACTCCGGGGGCGTCGAGGCCCTTCTTGGTATTGGGATCGCCCCACTGCACGACCCAATCTTCGACTCGGTGGAAGAGGATCCCGTCGTAGTACTTTTGCTTCACCAGTTCAGAAATTCGCGCGACCGTCTTGGGCGAGCTCGAAGTCTCGGTTTGGATCACGAATGACTTCTTGTTGCTGAACGTGACGGTGATGGTGGGGCCGGTAAAGGGTTTGGACGATTGGCCGATGAGGACGAGCGAAAGAGCCGATGCGAGCATGATTCTGCAAGGATACACCGCTTGCGTTGCGGGGGTCTCACGGACTATTCTATGAGTCTTAACCATGACTGACATCGCAACCCGCATCGCCGAGCTGGACGCCATCATCCAGCGCCATGACTTGAACCAGCACGCCTTCTATCAAGATTGGAGGAGCGGAACCCTGCCGATGGAGAAACTGGCCGATTACGCCGGCGAGTATGGTCGCTTTGTGGCCACCATTGACCGCGGCTGGGACACCCTTGGATTCGGCAACTACGCCCAAGAAGAGCGCGAGCACGTCGTCATGTGGGGAGACTTCAAGAAAGAACTGGATAACCCAGCCGGTGGCAACCATCCCCAAACCGATGTTCTGGTCCACACCGCTAGCAAGCTGTTTGGTTCGAAGGCCGAGGCGGTCGGCGCGCTCTATGCCTTTGAGGCCCAGCAGCCCTACACGGCCCAGAGCAAGCTCGAGGGCCTTCAGGAGCACTACCCGCAGTTTTCGGAAGTTGGCCGCGAGTACTTCCGCGTTCATGCCAGCGACTTCAACGAGATCGAAGACCTCCGAAAGGTCGTCGAGGCGATGTCGGAAGAAGAGTTTCAGCGAGCCAAAAGCGCCTGCGAAATGGTCTGCACCGCGATGTGGGGCGCGCTGGACGGCATCTATTTTGGCCAAATGGCCCACGCCTAAGACTACTTTAGGTTTCTGAACCTGTAAACTTGCCATAGCGCTCCAACAATGGGAATAACGCTATGGCAAGTCGCTTTTTTTGGACCACCCTTCTTGCTTCCGGCTGCACTCTCGTGATGGCCCAGAACCTGTTCTCCCCTACCGAAATTCGGTCGATTCAAAACCGCTGGTCGAAGGATTGCACCTTCGAATCCGGGCTCCCGAGTGACGCCAGCCGCAAGGGCTCGCACGCCGTCCGGCTGACGGCCGCTGGATCGGAGTGGCTCTGGAGCTACTACCGCGCCAGAGGCCTCGGCAAGGTAAACCCCGAAAGTAGCCCGACCTCCAACGACCCCACCGTCCAGGCTTGGGAAAAATGGATCGACGCGAAGATCGCTTTCGACCGATACCAAGCCTCGCTTCTGGTCGCCGAACGCAACTGGCGCGACCACGAAGTCGTGGCCCCGGCCGCCGGAGAGATCCCGGCGGCGAGTGATCCGGGCCCCATGCCAGCCGATTTGCTCGCGCTGGCAGGCGAGGCTCCGGCCATGGCCGAAGCGGTGCAGATTCGCGAGTACCGGATAGGATTCCCTACTGGGACCGAGTTGACCTATCGAGACAACATCATCACGCGGACCAAGTGGGCCTACTACCGATTCCCCGAGGGGGTGCAGTCTGCGGGCCAACAGGTCAAGAAGATGCCGGCGGCCGAACTTCAACGACTCTTCTCCCTGGCGGGTCTGGCGAGCTCGGTTCAGCGCGTAATGACGGCCGTGAGCCTGCTCGAAGGCGGGTTCGATAGCGTGAACACCTATGACACCGGGTTCCTGAGCGTGGGAGTCATCCAGTTCGCGACCCTGCGCGGAGGCGGCGGATCGCTGGGCCGCGTGATGCAGCGCTACAAGCAAGACGACCCCCAAGCCTATCAGCGCAACTTCCGGGATTATGGAATCGACGTCGACGGGTCGGGTCTGTTGGTCGCGGTGCGGCTGGAGTCGGGCGAAGAGCTTGTCGGACCCGAAGCCGTTCGTGAGATCATCGCCGATAAGCGCTTAGTGGCCGTCTTCCAACACGCGGGACAACGTTGCGACCAATTCAAGGTCGCCCAGATCCGTGTCGCGCACGACGAGTATTACCCTGCCGAAGACACCCTGACTGTTCGGACCTCCAATGGCGAGCTCCGGCTGAAGGTCAAAGACTTCATCCGGAGCGAAGCCGGCATGGCGACTCTGATGGACCGCAAGGTGAACACCGGGAAGACCGATCCCCTACTGGCCGTCGTCCAGCGACTCGCCGACCAGCGAGATATCAAGACCGCAGCACAACTTGCCGCCTTGGAAGCCGAGATCATCCGGCAAATGAAGTACCGAAAGGACTATCTCAACGACATCGCCCTCTCGCAACCGCGGGATGGGGCCAGCGAAAGCTATCGCGGGGCCCCTACCAAGCGGGACCGTCGGCGCTAATGCCGACTAGAGAGCGACAGGCTGACCGCCATTGGCCGCCGACCAGTAGGCCCCGGCGGTCAGCTCAACTACTGCTTTTCCGTGCTCGAATCCACAGGCGAGCTCAGACTTGCCAAGAATGACATCCAAGAAGTGTTGGCTCGGAGAACCCTTGCCGGGCAGGTTTTCCGTCTTCCACCGCCGCCCACCGTTCTCGTGAACCGTGAGCTGACCATCGCGGAGAAGGAGCGTGGCCTCATCAAAGGCCCAAGTCGTTTCCTCGTACCAAAGGGGGGCGTCGCCAAAGATCGAAATCGACCCAATCCCGCCTCCTTCGAACTCGACCTGGACAGTGCTGTTGATATCGACCGGGGTCCCTCGATTGTCCGTGCGAGCCTGGACGGTTTTGGCCTTGCGCCCGGTGGTCCAGAGCAGGACATCGACAAGGTGGCTTCCCGAGTCGTTGAGCATCCCTCCGCATGAGAGTTCGGGGACCTGACGCCACGAGTTGGCTGTGGCCCGTTTCCAGTTCTGGCAGAGCAGGGTGTGCATCTGTTGGAAGGCACCATAGCGACCGGACTCCATGATCTCTCGGACCATCACGAACTCGCCCTGGAGGTGGCGCTGATAGCCGAGCATTCCGATCTTGCCCGACTTGTCGCGTGCTTCGGTGACCAGCTTGATCTCGTCGAGGTCGTGGACCAGTGGCTTCTCGCAGAAGACGTGAACGCCGTTTGCGAAGGCCTCGACGATTTGATCCGCGTGATACTTGTGCGGCGAACAGATGAGCACCCCATCGGGCTTATGGATCTCGTAAACCGGCGCCGTGCCCGGATAGGAAGGAACCGACGCCAGCGCGGGGAATTTGGCGCGGCACCTTTCGATCATGCCCGGATCAGGGTCACAGAGAGCGACGATTTCCGCCTCGGGACGCTGAAACAGCGTCTCCATATGCCAGTGGGTGATTCCTCCGCACCCGATGACCCCAAACCGAACTTTTTCCATCGCCTAAAGCTTACTCTCCGTAGAAGAAGCGTTCTTCGACGATCTTGCCGTCGGCGACCTTATAGACCCCAACTTCGTCCATTGGGAACCGGTTGCCGGAGGCCTTCTCGGTCACGTCGATCTGGTAGCGAACAGCGAACAGATCGTCGCCGTGGGGGTAGGGACCCGTCCCGACCATTGAGTGAGTCTCGTAGGTGGCTTCCCACCACTCGTTCTTGGCTTGGATCGCCGCCATCCCCTTGTACTCGCGCTGTTCGCCGCTTGCTTCGACGCTCAGAATGTCTGGGGAGTAGAGGTTGCTGTAGATCTCTTCGAACTTGCCTTCGTTGAACCAGGCGACAAGCTTGGTGCCGACTTCCGTACTGTTCATGGTTGATGTTCCTTGTCGATTCGCAGACCGACTAAGATCATTTTAGTAAATACATGTCTACCTTTGCAAGGGGTCCTGTGAGGATTTTCGCAATTTTTTAGGACTTGGCGTTGGTACGGCTTTTCGGTTGAGTGAGTGATCTCAGACCCTCTCCGACGAAGTTAAGGGAGAAGATCGCCAAGCTGAGCACAAGGCACGGCCAGAGCAACAGGATCGGATACCCCGCCATCTCTTGTCGGGCTTGGTTGATCATGCTTCCCCAGCTCGGCACCGGCGGTTGAACTCCAATCCCCAAGAAGCTCAGGGCGCTCTCGGCAAGGATAATCCCGGCCAAGTCCACGATGCTGATCGCCAAAAGCGTCCCCCAGAGGTGGGGCAGCACATGCCGGGTGACAGTGTAGAAAGTACTCGCCCCCAGCGCCCGACTCGCGATGACGAACTCTCGATCCTTATAGGCCGCGACCTGGGTTTTTACCAATCGAACGACCGTTGGCCAGGCAGTGATCGCCAAGGAGACCACCACCGCTACCAAGCTCTGTGCCGCGGATGTCGCCGACCAGACCCCAATAATGAGGATCGCGAGGAGGACATCGGGAAAGGCGAACATCGCATCGGTCAATCGCAAGATCGGGCTGCGCAACCACTTGGGCCCAAAGACAGCCGTCACGCCAAGGCCAATCCCAATCACCAAAGCGAGAGCTTGCACGGCAAATCCGATTCCAAGCGAGACCCGAGCCCCGTAGCAAAGTCGAGAGAAGACATCGCGGCCCTGGTCGTCGGTGCCAAGCCAAAACTCGCCACTCGGAGGCAGGTAAGGACCACCAACCCGCTCGAAAGGAGGGTGCGAGATCGCGGGCCCGATCACGGCCAGGATCACGAGCAGGATCAGAAATCCGAACGCGATCCGGAAAAGCCAGCCCAGCTTCCTCATATCTGGCTCTCCCGGATGCGCGGATCCAAGAGGGGCTGAATCAAGTCAACCAGCAGATTGACGAGGACGAACAGAGCTCCGGCGACCAAGGTCGTCGCCTGGATCGTTGGCTCGTCGCGCCGCTGGATGGATTCGATGGCCAATCGTCCCACACCCGGAAGGGCGAAGGCTGTCTCGATGACGAAGGATCCAGTCAGCAGGAATCCAAAACTCGTCCCGAGAGCGGTCACGACGGGAAGCATGGAATTGCGTAACCCGTGCTTGAGATAGAGCCTCAGCGGCGGAACTCCTTTGGCGATCGCCAAGCGGATGAACTCTTGGTGCAGCGTGTCGATCATGCTCGCCCGGGCCAGCCTGGTTAGCGTCGCCATGGGTCGCAGAGAGAGAATCACGACCGGTAACACCAGATAATAGAAATCCGGCGCAACCCGATTTTGCTCCCACGTCGTCGGGAGAACATCGAGCTGGAGGGCAAAGATCAGCACGAGCACCGGAGCCAGCACAAAGTTCGGCAACGTGACCCCGAGGGTCGAGAAGGCCAAAACAAGTTGATCCACCCACCGGTTCTCATAGATCGCGGCCAAGGTGCCGAGGGTTAGGGCGACCACCGCCGCGAGCAGGATCGACCAAAAAGCGATCCGCAAGGTCATGGGCAGGGTGCGCTTGATGCTATCAATGACCGGTTCCCGAGTCCCGACGTAGCTCTCGCCGAAATCAAAACGTGCGGCTCCGACAAGAAAGCTCCCGTAGCGCTCCAGCCACGGTCGATCGAGGCCCATCTCTTCACGGATCCGTTGCTTTGTCTCAACGGTGGCCTTCTCCCCGGCCAACACATCGGCGGCATCTCCGGGAGCAAGTTCTGCCGCCAGAAACGTGATGAACGAGACAAAAATCAGGCTCAACAGCCCAAAAAGGATCCGAGCCGCAAGGGGGCGCGCAAGCTTCAATGCAGGCCGATCTTACCTTTCTACTTGGCCGCTGCCTTGGCCCGGCCGCGTTTTGGCTTGGGCGCCGGGGGCGCCTCCACCTGAACCGCCGCCAAGGTAGGGGATTCCAAGGGGTTCGGAGCCCGAGGTGGCCGCCGCTCAGCTGGAATCTCGATCTTTTCTCGGCCGCTCAGGAACTTGGCGGTGGGCGAATCCCGCTTAAGGAACTCTTCGACCGGGCCTTGATTGACGACTTCGCCGCCGTGTTCTCCGGCCCCGGGGCCGAGGTCGATCAGCCAGTCGGCCGCGAGCATCGTCTCCTCATCGTGTTCGACCACCAGGACCGTGTTGCCGAGTTCGCGGAGGCGAACGAGGGTATCGATCAGCTTTCGGTTATCCCGCTGATGGAGCCCGATGCTCGGTTCATCGAGGATATACAAACACCCCATCAGGCCAGACCCGATCTGCGTCGCAAGCCGGATTCGCTGCGCCTCCCCACCGCTGAGTGTGCGGGCATTCCGATCGAGGGTGAGGTAGCCGAGACCGACATTCAGCAAGAAACTCAGTCGCTCTTGGATTTCTTTGACCGCTCGTTCGGCGATGGTCATCTGTCGTTGATTCAGGCGAGGAGGGAGCTCTTCGAAGAACTGGGTCGCCTGGTCCACCGGCATCGCGGTCACGTCCGAGATCCCCTTGCCATCGATGAGGACCATCAGAGCTTCCGGCTTTAGCCGCCGACCTCCACACTCGGGGCAGGGCTTGGTGCTCATGTATTGTTCCAAGTCCTGCTTGACCCACTCGCTCTCGGTGCCGTCGTACTTCTTGCGCAGGTGGTTGATGACGCCTTCCCACGTGGTGTTGATCTTGCGCTCGCGGCTCCCAGCGCGCAGGATCACGGTGATGGGTTCGGGCCATCCGTTCATGACGGCCTGAAGGTCGATCGGGGAGAGCTCCCGCACCGGACGGCTGGCATCGAATCCGGCCGCGCGCCCCAATCCATCGAGAAGTTCCGGCCACCAGTCCTTGGTCTCGCCGCTCTTATAGACAAACGGCGCGATCGCCCCGGCTCTCAGGGGGATCCGGGGGTCGGGAATCAGCAGGTCGGGGTCGAATTCGGTCTTGGTCCCGAGGCCGCTGCATTCGGGGCATGCACCATAGGGCGAATTGAAGCTGAACATCCGCGGCTCGAGCTCGGGCATGCTGAATCCGCAATCGGCGCAGGCATAGGCTTCGCTAAACAGCATCTCGCCCTGGCCTTCGGGTCCATCGTGGGCGATGCTGACCATTCCTTTACCCATCTTGAGGGCGTTCTCGATGCTATCGGCGAGTCGGCGCTCGATCCCCGCCTTTTGCACGAGTCGGTCCACCACAACTTCGATGGTGTGTTGCTTATAGCGGTCCATCGGAATGTCGTCGGTGACTTCGTAGATCTCGCCATCAACCCGGACCCGGACGTACCCGGCCTTCGCAACATCTTGGATGACCGACTTGTATTCCCCTTTTCGGCCGCGGACGAGAGGAGCAAGGACTTGAATCTTGGTTCCTTCGGGAAGCTTTTCGGCTGCTTCGATGATCTGGTCGGTGCTTTGGCGGACGATTGGGCCGTGACCATTGGGGCACATCGGCGTTCCGACCCGGGCAAAGAGAATCCGCAGATAGTCGTAGATCTCGGTCACCGTGCCGACGGTCGAGCGGGGGTTCTTGCTCGCGCTCTTTTGGTCGATCGAGATCGCTGGCGAAAGCCCCTCGACATGGTCCACATCGGGTTTGTCCATCTGGCCGAGGAACTGCCGGGCGTAGGCGCTCAGGCTTTCGACGTAACGACGTTGCCCCTCGGCATAGATCGTGTCGAAAGCGAGGGAAGATTTCCCGCTTCCGCTGAGCCCTGTGATCACAACCAACTTGTCCCGAGGAATCTCAATCGTGATGTTCTTGAGGTTGTTTTCCCTCGCCCCCACCACCACGATCTTGTCTTGCGCCATCGTGTCTAAGTTACCTGATAGGAGTAGACAGGAATCTACTCGATAAATTCATCGCCCTGGGGTGGCTTCTTGAGGAACGCTTCGATAAACCCGTCGATGCCGCCATCCATGACCCCGGTCACGTTGGCCGTTTCGTGCCCCGTTCGGTGATCCTTGACCATGGTGTAGGGTTGCATCACGTAGCTGCGGATCTGGCGTCCCCATTCGGCCGGCCCGCTCACCATCATCGTCCGCATCTTTTCGGCGCTTTCGGCCCGTTGAACTTCGATGAGTCGGGCGGCCAAAACCGACATCGCACTGGCCCGGTTCTTGTGTTGGCTTCTCTCGTTCTGGCATTGAACCACGATCCCGGTGGGGATGTGGGTGATCCGGACGGCGGATTCCGTCTTGTTGACGTGCTGACCACCGGCTCCCCCGGCCCGCAGGGTCTCGACCTTGAGGTCGTCGGGGTTGATGTTGACTTCCGCTTCATCCACCTCGGGCAGGACTTCGACCTTGGCGAAGGAGGTGTGGCGCCGGGCATTGGCATCAAAGGGCGAAATCCGGACCAGCCGATGAACGCCGTTCTCGCTCTTGAGATAGCCGTAGGCGTTCGGTCCGCTGATCATGATCTGGACACTGCGATATCCGACCACGTCCCCGGGGGTCTCGCTGAGAAGCTCGATCTTGTACTTCTTCTCCTCGGCCCACCGCATGTACATGCGGTAGAGGATGCTGGCCCAGTCACAGGCTTCGCTTCCGCCCGCTCCGGCATTCACTTCGAGCAAGGCGTTGCGGTCGTCGAACTCCCCACTTAGCAGAGTCTGTAGCTCATAGGCATCTAAATCCTTGAGGAACTGGAGGGCCATCTCGTCGGCCTCTTTTTCGAACTCCTCGTTGGGCTCGAGCTTGAGCATGTCGTAGAGCTCGTAGACATCGTGACTCGTTTTCTCGAGGGCTTCGAAGGGCTGGAGTGTGTTCTTGAGCCGACTCAGTTTTTGGAGAGTTTTGTTGGCGGCGGAAGGATCGCTCCAGAAGTTGGGGTCTTCTTGTTGGGTGTTGAGTTCGTCGATCTGCTTACGAAGACGCGGTCGATCCAGGTGAGCGGCGATCGACTGCAATCGGGAGCGGGCCTCGGTAAGGGCTTGTTGTTGCTCGAGGGTGAGCATAAGATGCTTCAGAGGATACCGGCAAAGGGCAGGTATCCTCTTGCCCCGGACCATGAGCGAAACGACTCTTGTTTTGATCAAGCCGGGCGGGGTGCAGCGCAACCTCATCGGCGAAATTACGCGCCGCATTGAAGCCCGAGGCCTGAAGGTCGCCGGACTGAAGTTGATCGTCGCCGACCGTGCCACCGTAGAGGAGCACTATTCCGAGCACCGTGAGCGCCCGTTCTTCAAGGATGTCTGCGACTATCTGACCAGCGGCCCGATCGTGGCCATGGCGGTGAGTGGCACCAATGCCGTGAAGGCGATCCGCACGATGATGGGAGCCACGAACCCGCTGGAAGCGACCCCGGGTACCGTCCGCGGCGACTTTGCCCTCACCATCGACGACAACCTGACCCACAGCAGCAGCGACCCCGAAGCCGCCGCCCGCGAACTCGGACTCTGGTTCAGCGAAGGCCTGCCGAGCTAAACCCCGGATGAGCCGTGGCCCCTCCGCTTGGGTGGAGGGGCCATTCTTTTCCGGCGACCGGGGGCGGGACCCAGGGCGAGGCGGAGCCTCGGGGCCCCTGGGTTGGGAGTGGCCCCGGGCCGGTCGGCGGAAAATCCGCCGCTTTCTCGATGGTGTGTCACCCGTGGCCGCGGGTACAACGAAGACGATGAGAGTTTGCGCGATCGGGGCGGGTTCTTGGGGCAAGAACATCGTAAAGAACCTCCACGCCCTCGGCGTCTTGACCGCAATCGTGGAGGTCAACCCAGCGAGCAAGGCCGAACTCGCCGAAATCGCGCCCGGAGTTCCGATCTTCAGTGATCCAGACCAGGCCTACGACCAAGCTCAGTTCGAGGCGGTCACGATTGCAGTCCCTGCGCCGCTCCACTTCGAGATCGCAGCCGTAGCCCTCGAGCGCGGAAAGCACTGCTTCGTCGAAAAGCCGATCACGCTGGAATCCCGCGACGCCGAAGCCCTCTTGAGCCTCGCTCGAAACCGAAACCTCACCTTGATGGCGGGGCACTTGTTGCTCTACCAACCGGCCGTCGCCTTTCTCCGTGAGCAGATCCACTCGGGCAGCATCGGCCAGCTCATCAGCGTTCACCAAGAGCGACTGAATCTCGGCCGGGCCCGAGCCACCGAAAATGTTCTCTGGAGCCTTGGTGTCCATGATGTCGCTGTTGCCCTTTACCTGGTGGACGAGATGCCCACCAAGGTCATGGCCAGCGGAGTTGCGACTCTGACCGAAGCAATCGAAGATGACGTCTATCTGCACGTCCAGTTCCCCAGCGGCGTCCACTCTCACCTTCATTGCAGTTGGCTTTGGCCTGTGTTGCGCCGACGAACGACCGTGATTGGGACGGAGGGAATGCTGATCTATAACGAAGTTGATCAGACTGTCCACCTGCACAAGAAGAAGATCGACGCGGCTCTGCGCAATGTGAACGATGGTGAAGAGTTGGTCTATGAGGGTTCGGGAGAACCTCTCCGGTTGGAAATGGAGCACTTCCTGCATTGCTGCAAAACCGGCGAGACCCCCCGGAGCGACGGCTTAAGTGCGCTAGAGGTTATTCGCGTGTTGGAAAACGCCCTGAAGAGTGACCAAAACGAGGCCTATGTCAGCGGCTGAGGAAGTCTTGACACTGGAGAGTGGAGCTCGAGTCCACCGAACAGCCGTCGTCGACGAGGGCGCCCAGATCGGTGAAGGAACCCGCATTTGGCACTTCACGCACGTTTGCCCCAAGGCGGTGATCGGGCGGAACTGTAGCATTGGCCAGAACGTCTTGGTGGCCAACCAAGTCACGATCGGCGATCACTGCAAGATCCAAAACAACGTGAGCCTCTACGAGGGCGTGATCTTGGAGGATTACGTCTTCTGCGGCCCCTCAATGGTCTTCACCAACGTTTTGACCCCACGATGCGAGTTCCCTCGGGCGAGTAGCGAGCATTACCATCGCACCTTAATCAAGCGCGGTGCAAGCATTGGAGCCAATGCGACGATCGTGTGTGGGATTACCCTGCACGAAGGGGCCTTCGTGGCGGCGGGCGCGGTGGTAACCCGCGACGTACCTGCGTATGCATTGGTGGCCGGGGTCCCGGCTCGGGTGATCGGGTGGATGAGTGCCTACGGCGACCGCCTGGAATTCGATGAAGCCGGCTTCGCGACGGACTCGCAGGGCCACCGGTACCAGCAAACCGGCGAGTTCGACGTCGTTCGGTTGTCTTAGGCCCGGTTGGACGAGTTTATGGCCTCTACGAGGGATGGTGGACGAGTCTTGACCGACGCTGCCCGAGCCTAACCTTGCTCCTCCGCCCGCAACTACCCCCAAACTTTGAACCAGGAATACGTATTCGCGGCAGACCGATGTAGAATGCACGGTATGCAGCGACGATGGAGTCTGAGCGGGCTGATTGGCCTGTGCCTGCTCGTCTTTCTGGGCTGGGCCTTGCCTGCCCAGGCATCGCAGAAAGACATCATCGTTTGGGGGAGCTCACTCGGGCCTGACACCAAGGGATACGAAGCCCAAGTCAAGGAGTTCGAGAGGCTCAACCCTCAGTACCGGGTCAAGATCCTGAGCATGGGTGCGGGGGAGATGAACCCCCAAAAGCTGATGACCGCCATCGTCGGCGGAGTGCCGCCCGACGTGGTGCGCCAAGACCGATTTACCGTCAGCGATTGGGCCAGCCGAGGAGCCTTTATGGCTCTGGATCCCTACATCGAGCGCGACCGCGAGGATCCCGACACTCCCACCCCCGACAAGTACTATCCCGCGCCTTGGAACGAGGCTTCATACGGCGGGAAGATGTACGCGATCCCCTACGAGTCCGATAACCGGATCCTGTACTACAACAAGGGGGTCTTCCGAGAAAAAGCCAAGGAACTCCGCGCTGCGGGCCTCGACCCCGAGCGACCGCCGCGCACCTGGAGTGAGGTCCTTGCCTATAGCAAGGTCCTCACCGAGTTCAACCCTGATGGAACGCTAAAGCGGGCCGGATTCATTCCGAACTACGGCAACTCTTGGCTGTACCTCTACGCGTTTCAAAACAACGCCAGCTTCCTTAGCCCCGACGGACGAAAGTGCACGCTCGCCAGCCCCGAGGCCGAAGAAGCGCTCAAGTTCATGATCGCGGGGTACGACCTCCTGGGGGGCTATGCCGAAGCCCAAAAGTTCCAGTCCACCCTGCGTGGCGGCCCCGAGGATCCCTTCATCATCGGCCGCGTCGCGATGAAGATCGACGGCGACTGGATCATCAGCAGCCTCGCCCGCTACGCGACGGATCTCGACTTTTCCACCGCCCCCGCACCGGTGCCCGATGCGCGATACAACCGGACCGGAAGATTCGCCGGTGAGAAAGATCAATTCATCACCTGGGTGGGTGGATTCAGTTTTGCCGTGCCACGAGGCGCACGCAACCCCGAGGGGGCTTGGAAGTACATCCAATTCATGACCAGCGACCGGGCCTACCGGATCTTTGCCGAAGCCCAACGCCGGTGGGAAGCGCGCAGAGGCCGGGTCTGGATCCCACGGATCATGGCCCGCAAGACCTATAACGAGATCAGCGTCAAAGAATATTCGCCGAAGGACCCGCGGTTTGCCCAGGCCCTCCAGATGCACGTGGACATGATGCCTTTTGCGCGGATCCGCCCGGCAACTCCCGTCAGCCAGATGCTCTGGGATGAGCACGTTCGGGCCATCGAATTCGCCGGGCTGAAGGAACGCGAGCCCATGCAAGCCCTCCAAATCGGTCAAGCAGTGGTTCAAAAGGAACTCGACGCCATCTTTGATGCGGAGCGGTATCCGAAGGTGGACCTGAGGGTCCCAGCCTTCATCGGGGTCATCGGCGCGATCTTGGGGGTCGGTCTCTTCATCGCCGGCTACCTCCGCAATCGACCCGGAGCAATTGGCCGGGCCGAAAGCCGGTGGGCCTACATCTTCCTCGCTCCGTGGATCTTCGGATTCTTGGTCTTCACATTGGGGCCGATGCTGGCATCGCTCTTTTTCAGCTTCACCCAGTACAACGTTCTGAGCGAACCCCGTTGGGTTGGCCTGGCGAACTTCCAGGAGCTCCGCGCCGACGAGCAGCAGCTTCTGGCCAAATCCTTTGCCAACGTGCTTTACCTCGGCGGGATCGGGGTTCCATTGGGTCTCATGACCGGCCTCGCAATCGCACTATTGCTGAACCAGGCAGTCCGAGGGATGAACTACTACCGGACGGCCTTCTACCTGCCGAGCATCGTGCCCCTGGTTGCGACCACGGTGCTGTGGATCTTCATCCTCAATGCCGACCCGAACCGGGGCCTGATCAACGGTCTCTGGAAGGATACGATTCAGGTCTGGTTTGGGACGCCTCCGCCGGGATGGCTCAGCGTGGAGCAGTGGGCTAAGCCTTCGTTGATTCTGATGGGACTCTGGGGCGCAGGCGGCGGAATGGTACTTTGGCTCGCCGGCCTCAAGGCGGTCCCGACGACGCTCTACGAGGCGGCCAGCATCGACGGCGCTTCGCCTCGACAGCAGTTCTGGAGCGTGACCCTGCCCCAACTCAGCCCGCTGATCTTCTTCAATACCGTTATGGGGCTGATCGGGGCGCTTCAACAGTTCGAAAGCTCCTACATCATCACCGGTGGCAACGGCGCGGGTCCGAGCGACTCGTTGCTGACGCCGGTCTATTTGTTGTTCCGCAACGGCTTCGCCTATTTCAAGATGGGCTATGCCAGCGCGCTCGCCTGGGTTATCTTCGTCATCGTGTTACTCATCACCGGAATTCAGTTTTGGTTGAGCAAGCGGTGGGTTCACTACGAGGGCAAAAAGTGAACCCCGCCCTGCTCTACTTGATCGCCACGCTCTGCACCTGGACCGGTTGGGTCCTGGTGCTGAGCGGAGTGGCGAGTTGTTTCCGGCTCCTCTTCAAGAGCGCAGGCGGCCATCCCGAATCGCTACGGCGCGGGATGCTCCTCAATGGCGGAATCGGGGCTCTGCTTCTGCTCGTCGCCCTCTTTTTGCCGAAGCCCCTCGGCCGAGAGGTCGAGCCAGGGATCCATTTCCCGCTGGTCTGGGTCCTGATGTCTTGGACGGGGTGGGGGGCCTTAGTGGGCTTGATCTTCGCCGTTGTGCGGGTGATCCAGTCCTTCACAGCTCTCAACGCGATGGAACGATCGGCAAAGCTTCAACAGGCGGCCGGTTTTGCGGCCGCGGGGGCCGCGTTCTTCTATCTCTATCGTCGAACCGGGGGAACGGCCGAGATCTTCCGGGGCGCGATGCCGCTCAATCCGACCACCATCGCGGCCATCTTGGGACTGGCCGTCGCCGCCCTCGCCGCGATGGCATGGGCCGCCCGTTCGACGAGCAACCGAGGCTTTGGCAAGACGATCGTGAGCCATGCCGCTCTCTTGGTCGGCTCGATCGTCTTCGGCGTGCCGTTCGCCTGGTTGATGGTGACCAGTTTCAAGGAAGATAAGGACATCGCTCAGGCGGATGCTCTTCGGTGGACCCCCTACGTAACCGTGACCGAGCCCTACGATGACCCCGAAAATCCACTCTTCCGCACGGTCCTCGACGGCAAAGAGGTTGAGGGGCAGATTCTGGAACGTCCCGCGTCTGGTCAGGCTCGCCTAGACATCTATAAGCCGATGTCGATTCGCGGAACGACCGTGGTCGTGCCGGAATCGAGCCTCAAGCGGGTCCCCGACAACAAGCCAGTCGTAACGGGGACCTATAACGCCCAAAAGATCCGAGGCCTCGCAATCCAAGAGCTTGAAGACGGAAGTCGAAAGGTCTTGATTCAGAGTCCCGAGAGCCTGAAGGGAACCATCTACACCGCCCTGGCCAAGGATGTCGAGGACGTTCGCAAGGTCGGTCTGCGGTGGCAAAACTATCCCGATGCCCTCGACTTTCTTCCCCCGGATACCAACCGGGGCCTGGTCTATCTCAAGAACACGCTGATTCTGGTGATCCTGACCGTCATCGGAACGGTGATCAGTTGCACGATGGTGGGTTACGCCTTTTCGCGGCTGGACTTCTTCGGTAAGAACTTCCTCTTCACCGTTCTGCTCAGCACGATGATGCTTCCCGGCGCGGTGACGATGTTGCCGGGCTTCTTGATCTTCCGCCAATTGGGCTGGATTGATACGCTGTATCCACTCTGGGTGCCGGCCTTCTTTGCCGGGGCGTTCAACGTGTTCTTGATTCGGCAGTTCTTTGGAACGATCCCGATGGAACTCGAAGATGCGGCCAAGATCGACGGTTGCAGCTATCCGACGACCCTCTGGAAGATCATGGTGCCGCAGATCAAACCTGCTCTCGCGGCGATCTCGATCTTTACGGCAATGGGAGCCTGGAACAACTTCATGGGCCCGCTGATCTATATCAGCTCTCCCGAAAAGATGCCGATCGCCTATGCGCTGCAACTCTATAACAGCAGTCGCGGCGGCGAACCAGGGCTCCTGATGGCGCTCACGACGATGTCGATCCTGCCCGTGTTGCTTCTGTTCTTCTTCGCCCAGCGCTACTTCATCGAAGGCGTAACACTGAGCGGCCTCGGAGGAAGGTGAGGGTTGGGGGTTAGGGGTTAGGGGTTAGGAACTTCGATTCCTCGTCTTCATCCGGGAACCCCCGTCCTACTCGCTAACTCCTAAATCCTAGCCCCTAACCCCTACTCACCCCGACTCAGAGTCCCTTCTCGGCCACGAACTTCACCAGATCGGCGATTCGGCAGCTATAGCCCCATTCGTTGTCGTACCAAGCCACGACCTTGACGAAGTTGCCCAGGCCCACCGTATCGACGGCGCTGAAGATCGAGCTGTGCTCGTCGCCGACGAGGTCGCTGCTCACCAGTTCTTGATCGCTATAGCGGAGGATGCCCTTCATGGGACCCTCGGCATATTCGCGCATGGCGGCGTTGATCTCTTCGATCGAGACATCCTTGTTCAAGATCGCGGTGAAGTCGACGACGCTGACCGTGCGGGTCGGAACCCGGAACGCCATGCCCGTAAACTTGCCCTTGAGTTCGGGGATGACAAGCCCGACCGCCTTGGCCGCGCCCGTGCTGCTGGGGACGATGTTCTCGGCCGCCGCTCGGCTATCGCGCAGATCTTTCTTCGCCGTATCAACCGTGCTTTGGGAGTTGGTGTAGGCGTGAACCGTGGTGAGCAAGCCTTTGTCGATGCCAAACCGCTCGTGCAGGACCTTGGCGACCGGAGCCAGGCCATTGGTGGTACAGCTGGCGTTGCTGATCACGTGGTGAGCCGCGGGGTCGTACATCCCGTCGTTGACACCGAGAACGATGGTCAGGTCCTCATTCTTGGCTGGGGCGCTGATGATGACCTTCTTGGCGCCGCCCTGCTTGTGGGCAACGGCCTTGGTGGCGTCCGTGAACCGTCCGGTGCACTCGAGGACGATATCGCAGCCCATATCGCCCCAGGGGATCAGGGCCGGATCGGTTTGGGCAAAGACCTTGATCTGGTCTCCGTCCACCGTGATGCTGGAGTCGTCGTAGGCAACTTCGCCCTTGTAAGGTCCGTAGGTCGAGTCGTACTGAAAGAGGTACGCATTCGTCTTGGTGTCGGTGAGGTCGTTCACGGCCACGACGTCGAACTGGCCCTTGTACTTGCCGAGTAGGGTTCGAAGGGAAAGACGACCGATTCGGCCGAAGCCGTTGATGCCTATACGCACTGCCATATCCCCTTTAGTTTACCGAGGGGCCTCTCCGGGCCGAACTTCAGGCCAACTTACAGGCTCAGCGGTCCGAGACCAATCATCTGAACTGTGGGCGGTCGATTGCGTCTACACGGGGAAGAGTTGCCATGCGGACCGAACGAGAAAAGATTGCCCACCTGCTGCGCCGATTTGGACTCGGGGCGAGCGAAGCCGAACTCGATTTCTATGGCCAAGACGGACTGAAGGGCGCGATCGACAAGCTCCTCAATTACCAGCAGATCGAGCAACGACTCGAAATTCGGCCCGAGATGTTCCTTGACGACCGTCGGAGAGTCCCGAGCTTTCCCGATGTTCAGACCGACTGGGGCATCCGGATGCTCACTACCCGCCGACCTCTGGAAGAGAAGATGGCCCTCTTTTGGCACCACCACTTTGCCACGGCGAGGGAAAAAGTGGACGTCTCGATGGTGATGCACCGCCAGATCGACCTCTTCCGCGAGAAAGGACTCGGTCGGTTTTTGGAGCTCTTGGTCGCGGTCAGCAAAGACCCAGCCATGATCTACTGGCTCGACAATCAGTTCAACGTCAAAGGGAAACCCAACGAAAACTTCGCCCGCGAGATCATGGAGCTCTTTACGCTCGGCATCGGTCACTACACCGAAAAGGACATTCAAGAAGCGGCCCGATGTTTCACGGGGTGGGGCTATAGCGCCGGAAGGCGACGAGACAATGCCGCCAAGCCCCGTCTCGATGCCGAGTTTGTCTTCCGCCCCGAGGACCACGACGACGGGGTGAAGACGATCCTCGGAAACACAGGTCGCTTCACCGGCGAGGATGTCTGTGGGATTCTCTGCGGCCGGGCCGAGACTCCTCGGTTCTTGGTCAAAAAAATCTGGGAGTGGTTCTGCTGCATGAACCCCAGCGACGCCATCGTGGAGAAGTTCGCGCGGATTTTCCGCGAGAGTGGTCTCCATATCAAGACTCTCCTGAAGGCGATCATGGAGAGCGACGAGTTCTACTCGGACATGTGTTACCGTCGGGGTTACAAGAATCCCGCCGAAGTCTGCGTGATCGCCATGAGGCAACTCGGTATGGGGGCCACGATCGAACCCGATGGAGACGGTCGCATTCCGGTGGCAAACCGGCTCATCAGCCGTGGAGCCCTCACCAGCATGAAGAACATGGGCATGGAACTACTGAATCCGCCCGACGTGGCCGGTTGGCAGATCGGACCGAATTGGATCAGCAGCGCCACGATGGTCGAGCGGATCAAGTTCGGGGAGTCCCTCTTCACCCGACTTCGCTATCCGGCCGCGAACCTGATTGCGGGCCAGACCCCGGCCGAAGCAGTCCAGAGCTTGGCGAGTGTCTTCGACGTTCAACTCCCGGCGGAAAAGATCAAGACCATTGCCCAGGGCGCCGAGGCGGCGACCAAAGGCGGGTCCGTCACCGCCGCCAATGCCAACGCGGTCGCCGCCGCCATCGCCAAACTCCTCTTCGCGACGCCCGAATTCCAGTTCTGCTAGTAAACTCCATGGTCGGAATGACCATCGAGCAGCAACTGGAAGTCCTGCGCCGCGGGGCCACGGAGATCATTAGCGAAGAGGACCTCAAGGCCAAACTGGCCAAGGGGAAGCCGCTGCGCGTCAAGCTCGGGGTGGATCCGACGATTGCCCACGTCACACTGGGATGGGCGGTGGTGCTGCGCAAACTCCGCGACTTTCAGCGACTCGGGCACACCGCCTGCTTGGTGATCGGCGACTTTACGGCCCAGATCGGCGACCCCAGCGGCAAGAGCAAAACCCGGCCCCAACTGACGCGCGAACAGGTTCAGTCGAACGTCAAGGCCGTCAGCGAACAGGTCTACAAGATCCTCGACCCCGAAAAGACCGAGATCAGCTTTAACAAGGATTGGCTCGGGGCCATGACCTTTGAGGATGTCATTCGCCTCGCCAGCCGCTACACCGTCGCCCGGATCCTGGAGCGAGATGACTTCAGCAAGCGCCTCAGCGAGAACCGCCCCGTTGCCCTCCACGAAATCCTCTATCCGCTCTGCCAAGGATACGACTCGGTCGAGCTCCGGGCCGATGTCGAGCTCGGCGGCAATGACCAGATGTTCAACAACCTCGTAGGGCGGAACCTGATGGCCCAATACGAGATGGAGCCCCAGGTGGTCCTGCTCATGCCGCTTCTCCTCGGGACCGATGGAAAGGAGAAGATGTCGCAATCGCTGGGGAACTACATCTCGGTGATCGACACTCCCCGCGACATGTACGGCAAGACGATGTCGATCCCCGATGACCTGCTGGAGAACTGGTTTGTGCTTTGCACCGACGTCCCCATGGAGGAAGTCCGGCAGATCCTTGCCGACTGCCAGGCCGGAACGATGAACCCCCGCGACGCCAAACGCCGACTTGCTCGGGAGATCGTTGCCCTGTATCACTCCAGCGAGGCAGCCCAGGCCGAGGACGATTACTTCATCGAGACCTTTAGCAAAAAGACCCAGCCGGTCGAGGCCGAAGAGGCGACGATCCCCCGCGACCTTGTCAACGAAGAAGGCAAGATCGGTCTGCCCGCAATGCTCACCGCCCTCGGGCTGACCAAGAGCAACGGCGACGCCAAGAAGCTGATCGAAGCCGGGGCCGTTTCGCTGGACAGCGAAAAGGTGACCGGCCTCTACTGGTCCCCCACCGACCTCGAAGGCAAAGTCCTCAAGGTCGGCAAACACCAATTCCGCCGGCTAGTGTAGGAGATCTCTAGACGCCAGCGCCGGCGGAGGCGACGGTCTTCATCTTACCCTGCGAAAACTGGCTGATCGAGGTCGCGCCCGATTCGTAGGAGCGCCAGTCGGTGACGACTTCCGCTCCGGGCTTGCCGTCGAGGTTCCAGATCCCTCGGAGGGTCACGATTCCGCTCCCATTCTTGGCCTTGTTGGCATAAAACTCCACCTCAATCGTGCGGACCGATTTGCCCTTGGCTTCGCGGACGATCATGGCGCAATAATCGCTATCGCTCGGGAATTGATCTTCGAAATTGATCCCCAGGTCCGCCACCTTGCGGCTCCCCAGAATGATCAGAACTTCGCTGGTCCCGTTTCCGTCGAGATCCACCTGCGAGACCGAGTGCAAGACGGGTTTGGCATTGGGCAGTCCCTTTGTCTTCAGATATTCCCGGGCGACGCGCAGATATTCCGACGAATCGAGCTTGACCGAATTCACCCGGAGGGCAGCCGGCTTAGGCCCAAACCAGAGGAAGGGGCTCTCGTTCCCTTCGACGCTCCAGAGCGGGTCTCGCTCATCAGGTTGAAAGGTGAGGTTGGCCCGAGCTTCAGAGGCGGCGCCGTTCGGACTAAGCGAGTAGCAAGCGCCAGCCGTTAGTCGGTCCACTGTGGACTGGGGAACCTTGGGACCTTCCAAAAACATGGAGTCCATCGACGCCCATTTACCCGCATCAAACACGCCGATCCCGCGGGAATCGACTGCCAAGATGCCCCCGCTCGGAGCGAGGACCGCGGAAGTGAGGAAGGTAGCAATGCAGAGTGTTGTCATGTTAATCTTTTTGAGTGCCTTAGGAGCTTTTTTCGACGAGGACTTTTGGACCGGTGCGGCCTAGGTTGATGAGAGAAGCGGCCCGTCCTTCCAGGTACCAAATCAGTGTGGCGGCCTCGTAAGTGCCGTCGCGGTCAAAGTCAGCAAGGGCGACGAGCTCGACATCGGGCTTGAGCTGTTCTTCGTTCCCATCCTGCCATCCGATCACGCGTAGAGGTTTTCCGCCCTGCAGCAGAAAGATTCTTGACCACTCGCCGATTCCCGTATCGCCGGGGGTCTTCCAGCTTTGGGCTTTGATCAGCGCATCGGTACGCTTGTCCCCATCGAAGTCGCCGCTGATGTAGGTGCTCCAGACGACGGTTTTGGTCTTCATCTTTTGGCCCTTTAGGAACCTCATGATCTGCAGGCGCAGCTCGTTCGGAATCGTTTTGGGCATCGTGATCGGACGCGGGAACGTCGGGGCGGATCCGCTGAAGAAGGCGGCCGAGTGCCGTCCCTCGGGCAACCCGATCACCGGCATGACCGAAATCCCTTCGAGGACCGGCTCCTCGATCACGAGAGGTTCGCCGAGCTTTCCAAGTTTCACCTCGTGAAACTCGAGGTTGCGCCATTCCGGCAAATCGTCGCCCACTTGAGACCACTTGCCGCCGGCGAAGTTTCCAATCAGCAGACCACCAACGGCCAGAGTTGCGACCACCTTATTGGCCTTCCTTGGGCAACAGCTTTTCGATCATCGGCCAATACTTTTTCTCCATCTGCTCCATGGTCATTTTCTTGCGCTCGGCTTTCATCCAGGAGGCAAATGTCACCTTGCCGACCTTGGCGTCGCTCACCCGCTCGATATCGATGCGACCCCCGGCCTCGGGGATGACCGAACTCACGAATTGAACGGTGAAGGTTGCCGTCTTGTTGGCATGAGCGGCCAAGAACCAGTCGAGACCGGGCTTTCCGCCAACAAAGTAAGAGGCTTCGTCCCCTTTGGTGTTGCGGATCTGGACATAGGTGTAGTCTCCCATCTCAAATCCGACAACTTTGCCCGTAATCTTGACGGTGCGCTTGACGACATCTTTTTGGTTATCGGGCCCTTGTGCTTGAGCACTGACGAGCACAAGAGCGGCGATTCCGAGAGCCAACTTCTTCATGGTGTTCATATCGGCGAGTTATGGGTAAGACGGTAGCTTTTTTGGAGAAGCACCTTCTCCGCTCCGCACCCGATCTTGAAACGGAGACCGGCAGAGATCGTTACGGACTTCCCCACGGAAAACAGAATATTTGCGGAAGCCAGTCCCAATGATCCGCGGGCTGCGGAGCCGAGCTAGAACTGATCGGTCATGAACATCTTGGGCGCTAGCGGGCAGGCCCGACTGAGCAACATCATCTGTTCTTTCGCCTCGACCACCGGAATGCAAAGTTCTTGGGTCAAGGACTCCAGCCCGAGCCAATCGAAGTCAAGGGGACCCGCCCAAGTGGGTTCGGGATTGCGGATCGCTTCGCGAACGACCGGGCCCTCGTGGCAGATATACCCACCGGGAGCCTCTTCGCAAAGCCGAAAGCTCCACTCCCAAAAGCGCCATCGGTCCGGGGTCCTCACCAGTCGCGCGGGGTCGAGTGCAGCCCATCGGTTGTAATGTGCCTGGACCTGTCGATTTGGCATCTCGGGCATTGGCAGCAGAGCCGAGTTTCGCGCGACCGGCCCGCGAATCACACGATCTACCACCTCGAACCCAAGCCGCTCATAAAGATCCGATCGATGGGCAAAGAGCAAGGCCCCGGACTCGCCGCGCGCGACGCTCGCTTCTAGAGCGCGAGCTAGCAATTGTTCGGCGTAGCCCCGGCCCCGATACTCTTCCAGAGTGGCGACCCCGGCGATCCCCAGGGCACGCCCCCAACCAAAGGTCAAGCCGGTCGTAGTGAGGATGGAGACCATCTGGCCAGACTCAAAAAGGGCCCACTTTCGTTCGAGGTCAAAAAGAGGATCGGCGAAGAAAACCGAGCTCGCCCGGTCGAAATCCAGCCCAAAGACATCGCATAACAATCGAAGAAAGGTCCCGGCCTCGCTGTATTCGATCGTGCGGATCTCGATCAATTGCGCCCGCCCGCGGGCCCCCGCCGAATGTTCAGGGTGACTCGGACCTTTTGTTCTCGCTCGAGGGCGACTCCCGGAGGAATCACCAGATCGGCCTCGACAGTCTTGGTAGCCTTGAGTCCGCTGAGGTCCACCGGGGTCGTATCCACTCGCTGGATTCCGCTCAAGATGTTCGATTTCCCTTTTAAGTCCACCTGAACGGGGTCGATCTGGAACGATTCGACCTCGTAGCCAAAGGGCAGGGTGCCGACGAATCGCGGACGGATCAGGACCGACGCCGTCGTTTCTTCGCGCAAGAACTGGGGCCGAACAGTCACCGAAGGCGGATCGGTGGAGATGTTGTCGATCCGCTGGCCGTTCGCATCAAGAACGTCAACCGGGAGCTCGATCATCTGGAAAGAGGTCAGTCGGGCCCGGTCGAGCAGGACACGAACACGGGCCACCTTGATCATCGAGTTCTCGGTCCCGACGAGCGTCACCCGTCCGGGCTGAACTTCGGCCCCTTGATAGACGGTGCCCTCGGGCGAGTTTCCGGTGGGATCGACCTCGACGGGCTTGCTGATGCGCTTGACCGGACTCAGCTTGACCCGCACCCCCTGAGAGACCAGGTTCATCTCGTAGTTGTCATCTCTCGGGCCGCGGAGCCGAATTTCGAAGCGGGCTTCTCCGGCTTTGGCTTGGGCCAGGTCGACGGTCGCCCGCCACTCCTCCCGGGGGATCGTTCGCAGCGTGCTCTGTGGACCCCGCGCCACCACGTCCACTGCTGGCGGCAAGTTCTCGGGGATGAGTCCTTCTGGAGTATTGAGCGGCTGGAGCACAACGCTCAGGCGTTGCTCGGTAGCTTGGTCCGCCTGAGCCTGAACTTGGAGCCAAAAGACCAACGAGAGAAAAAGGGAAACGAGGAAGAGCACGACCTTATCCCAGGCAAATTTAGGGGTGCTCATGCGGGGATGTTCTCCTTGCCATTCTTGTTCCGGCGGCGAGGTTTGGGTTCAGGAGGTTGTTCTCGTTCGAGGAGGTCGATCCTCAGCCTTTCCCGAAGTTCGTTCAGGTCGCCCAGTTTGGTGAGACTTCCTCCCACACCGTAGCTGATCGTTCCCCGCTCTTCACTCACGATGATGGCAAGGCAATCATATTGCTCGGTGACGCCGAGTCCGGCCCGGTGACGCATGTGCGCGTGCTTCACCATATAGGCGCTCTCGCTAAGCGGAAGTCGGCACGCGGCGGCGAGGATCTTGTTGCCCCGGACGAGGACCGCTCCATCGTGCAGCGGGTTGCCTTCATAGAACAAGCTGCCGAGCAAGGCGGCTGAGATATCGGCATGGAGGGGCACCCCGTTCGCACTGATTTGGTCCAGTCGATCCAGGCGCTCGATCACGATGAGGGCCCCGGTCTGTTGACCCGCCATCTCGCTCACTGCCGCGATGATCTCTTCCACCGCTGCGGCCCCCACCGATTCGGCTCGAGTCTGGGTCGTTTCGCTCAAGCCCCCAAGGTTGCCAAATCCTTCGAGTGCTTGTCGAAGTTCGGGGAGAAAGAGGATGACGAGGGCGACAGGACCGAGGAGGGTGGCCTTGTCCAGCACGAAATTCAGCGTTCGCAATTCGGCTATTCTCGTCAAAACGAGAAGTAGGACGAAGATCGCGATCCCGAGAAGGATTCGCCAGGCTCGGGTCGACCGAACGATCAGCAGGAATCGGTAGATGAGGTAGGTGACCAAGAGGATGTCAATGACGTTCCTCGCCCCTTCGAAGGTGGGCTGAAAGAGATCACGTATGCGCCGAATGACGTCGTCCAATCAGGGAAGCCTCTGCATAGCTATTGTAGCAGTAGAGTGAATTTCCTCACGAAGACCTCCGCGTCTTTCTGGACAAGGTGAGAACCGTGATAAGCTAATGCCATGGCTGTCAAGATCGCCTTCGTCGGTGCAGGGAGCACCGTTTTTGCCAAGAACCTGATCGGGGACATTCTAAGTTTTCCCGAGTTGGCGGATTCGCACTTGGCTCTGATGGATATCGATGAGGGGCGATTGCAAGATAGCGAACTCGTCGCCCGGCGGGTGGCCGACGCTCTCGGCGTGCAACCCCAGATCACGGCGACCATAGACCGAGTTCAGGCCCTCGACGAAGCCGATTACGTGATCAACATGATCCAGGTCGCCGGTTACAAGCCGGGCACCGTGATCGACTTTGAGATCCCCAAGAAGTACGGACTGCGCCAGACGATCGCCGATACGCTGGGAATTGGGGGGATTTTCCGCGGGTTGAGGACCATTCCGGTGCTCCTTGATATCTGCACGGATATGGAGATCTACTGTCCGGATGCCCTGATGCTCAACTATACGAACCCCATGGCGATGCTGTGTTGGGCGATGAACTCGGCCACCACCATCCGCAATGTGGGACTCTGCCATAGCGTTCAGGGAACCGCCCACGAGCTGAGCCGTGATCTGGGCATCCCGGCCGAGGAGATCAACTACCTCTGCGCCGGGGTCAACCACATCGCGTTCTATCTGAAGTTTGAGCACAAGGGCGAGGATCTTTATCCAAGGCTCAAGGAGATCGCGGCCAGCGGCAAGGCCCCCGATTGGAACCGAGTTCGGTACGAGATGTTGCTCCGCCTCGGGTATTTCGTCACCGAATCTAGCGAACACTTCAGCGAGTACTGCCCTCACTTCATCCGCCGAGATCGCCCCGACCTGATCGACAAGTTCAACATCCCGCTGGACGAATACATCCGACGGTGCGAAAACCAAATCGCCGGCTGGAACCACCAACGGGAAGAGCTGCTGAGCGGCAAAGCCCTGGAAGTCAAGCGATCGAGCGAGTATGGGTCGCTCATCATCCACAGCGAGGTGACCAACACCCCACGGGTGATCTATGGGAACGTCGAGAACACCGGCCTCATTACCAATCTCCACCCCAACTGCTGCGTCGAGGTGCCGGTGATGGTGGATGGCACCGGTCTCCACCCCGTCCACATCGGGGCCCTCCCGCCCCAGTTGGCCGGATTCATTAGCACGAATGTCAACGTCCAATCCCTCACCGTGGAGGCGGCGCTGACGGGCAACCGGGAGCACGCTTACCATGCCGCGATGCTGGATCCCCACACCTCGGCGGAACTTACGCTCGATGAGATCTGGTCGCTGGTCGACGATCTCTTCGAGGCCCACGGCGATTGGATCCCCGAGCCGGACGAGATGGGCCCTGAGGATCTGCGCGATCTCTTGGGCGTTTAGGTTCCGGATACTGGTTTTCTTGGGCCAAAAGTCACATTCGGCCTGATTTTTGACGATAGCGATTAGTCCTCATCCCACTTGGGATTGGGTTGCCTCGATTTTTGGGGCTCTGAAAGGAGATTAGAAATGAAGCGAACTCTTATCCTCGCGGCTCTGGTTGGGGCGGTCGCGGCCTCCCACGCCCAAGTCGTGATCTACAACAACGTCGTGAACTTTGCGGGCTCAGGCTTTGCCAATGGCGGTACCGCAACCGTCGCTGGTCTTGAGACCACTCGATTGGTCGCCGATGACATCAACCTCGCCATCCCTGGCGGAAGTGTGACCATCAACGCATTTCGGTTTTCGACTGCCAACTTCAATACGGCCGCTGTTAACGCCCGGGCTCGCGTCCGGTTCTATGCCAACGATGGAACCACCTCCACGCTCGGAACCTACATCAATGGCTTCACCTTTGCCCTAGCCGGAACCTCAGCAATCCAGCCCGGCGTCACGGTTTGGACGGTCTCGCCGGTCAGTGGTCTCACCCTGCCGAAGCGCTTCTGGGCTGGAATCACGTTCGACGATGGTGGCGGGCTCTCGGCTACCACGGCTGCTCAGCTGAACAACCTCGGACAAGGAATCTATAACCCTCCGACCATTGGCACGAGCAACCCGGGTGCCGCATTCCAGTCCACGGCCGCAACTGCCGGACTTACAAGCGGAATCGGAGGGACCTACTTCAACCTCGGATCGACTCCGTCCAACTTCGGTTGGCAGTTTGAATCGACCGTCCCCGAGCCGGGCACCATGGCCGCTCTCGGTCTTGGCGTCGCTGCCATGCTCCGCCGCCGAAAGGCCGCGAAGTAAGCTTCGCCCGCTCACCTAAAGACCAAGCCCCCGAGGAAGTTTCCTCGGGGGCTTTCTTCTTTCGGACCACGGAAAATGGGGACTACTGGACAGCCCGCCAACGCGGGGCCGTCTCCTGGAGGGCCTTCTGACCCACGACCGAACCAAGCGTCACGCCTTCCAAGACCCGAACGGTCTGGCTCTTTTCCCAGACTCGGAAGTAACCCAATCCCCCGCGGGCCAGCGTCACCGGCATGGCGACCTCGTACTCAGAGGCATCCGCCAGGGCCTGACCCGCGATCGTCGCGCTCCGGACTCGCTGATCCGGATTCGCAGACCGGCTGAAGGAGGCTTCCATGTTTGAAAGTTGGAGGAAGCAATCGGTGGGCGAGGGGAAAAGCGCGACCGAACGCTCCAGCGCGGCGCGGATCTGGCTCCCTTTCAGCTTGACGATGGCGATCTCCTCATCGGGAAATCGTAGGATGGACACCAGTGAGTTGCCCTCGGGGTTGTTCTTGACCAAACCGGCCGGCAAAAATGCGGCCTGGGCGCCCGCCGCCTCGCGAATCAGATCAGCGACCTGCTGCGATGGGGAGTGGGCTTCCGTCTCAGGATTCGCCCAAAGGCTTCCGGAGACGGCAGTGATCAATAGGAGGGAAAGGATCCGCTTCATCGAACGAATGTTGCTCAGTAGTTAGACGCAAACGAAACGACGATGTTTCGGGAGACCCCAAAGGGCCGTTTGCCTCAGTCTTCGATCTTGACACCCATGGATCGGGCGGTCCCGGCGACGATGCGCATGGCCATCTCTTCGTCTTCGGTATTGAAGTCCTTCATTTTGGCCTTGGCGACTTCGCGGAGTTTGTCCTTGGTGAGGGCTCCGGCTCGGTCCTTCAGCGGGTTGGCGGCACCCTTTTCGATTCCTGCAGCCCTCTTGATGAGGTCGCTGACGAGCGGCTGCTTGACGATGAAGGCATAAGATCGGTCTTCGAAGACCGTGATCTCGACCGGGAGCTTGAAGCCCATCTGGGGAGCGGTTTGCTCGTTGAACTTCTTGAGAAACTCCATCATGTTGATCCCTGCTTGACCGAGGGCTGGTCCGACCGGGGGCGCCGGGGTTCCCTTGCCCGCCGCAATGTTCAACTTGATGATGCTGGAAATTTTCTTTGCCATAACGCTCTGGTTCCTTTGGTTCGACCGCGCACCGAGCCATCTGCCCGGGGATCGTTGAGTCGCTTTGCCAAGGGAAAGAGGGAAGCATCACCCTTTGCACAAGCCTTAAGAGGATACCCGACCGGCGGTGGAAAAGTCGTGGTTTTGGCGCGCCCAGGGATCAGGATTGGGCCGCAGCCAGAACCCCTTCCAGGGTTTCGGCAAGCCGATTGGCCAGGGTCGAGTTACTGACCACTCGGTCGCATCCCCGTCCAAGGCCAGCTTCCCACTCGGTCTTCTCCTTATGGCCGACATGGCCGATCACGAGCGTCCCTTGGGCCTTGAGTTGGGCGATGAGGTCCTCCGAACTCAGATCCGGGTCATAGAGACTGACGATCGCCAACTCGGCTTCAACCGGTGAAGCGTGGTCTACAACTTGGACGGCATATCCCGCCTGCTCGGCGGCCTTTCTCAGTCGCACCGACCAAAGCAGATTTCTTTCGTAGATCGCCAATCGATTCATGAGCTCACGTAATGGTGAATCAAAAGCGTCCGCGCCAACTCGCGATCCCCGCTGGCGAGGTGTCCCTCGATGACCTGCTCGGCGAGCCAAGACTTCGCCGCTCCGACTTCGGGTCCGGCGGGGAGTTGCAGGATCTCCATGATCTCCTCCCCGGTGAGGGGCGAGATCAAAGTCTGGACCGGGGTCTCGGTCTGGACTTCGGCCAGCCGGGCTCGAATCTGGACGAAATCAAGTTTCGGCGCCTCCGGATTCTGCCCCCGCTGATCGGCTTCGCAAAGGTCGAGTTGGGCCTCGGCCAAGTCACCCAGATCTCTCAAGAACCGCCGATAAGCCGACTTGCTGGCCGGGGCGAGGGAGCCGATTCTCATATGATGCCGCACGAGCAGGGAGACCCGGTGGACGTCTTCGTTGCTGAACTTCAACCGCCGCAAGATCTGGATCGCCATCTCGGCCCCTACTTTCTCGTGCCCCAAAAAGCGGATCGCTCCGTCTTCCACGGTGCGGGTTTGAGGCTTGCCTATATCGTGGAAAAGTGCGGCCAGACGCACCTCGGGCGGAGCCTGGCGAACCACGGACAGGGTGTGTCCCCAAACATCAAGGTGATGCCAAGAGCCCTGCTCGACCCCCACCATCTCGAGCGCTTCGGGGAGAAACTCGGCCAGCAAGCCCAACTCGCGGAGCTCATCGAGAGCCCGGTCGGGGTTGGGTCCGGGAAGCATTTTGAGCAACTCTTCGGCGATCCGCTCGGCGCTGATAATCTGAAGTCGAGAGGCATGGTCTCGGATCGCCTCAGCTAGCCCGGGGGCAAACTCGAACCCGAGACGATGCTTGAACCGAACCGCCCGGAGCATCCTCAAGGGATCGTCGATAAACGTCTTTCCTGGTTCCAGCGGGGTGCGGAGAATGCCCGATCGTAGATCCTCCAGCCCGACCCCGAGCGGATCGTAGAGCTCACCCGAATGGAGGTTGCGGAGCAGGGCGTTGCAGGTGAAGTCTCGACGCTGAGCATCCTCAAGGAGCGTCGCCGGTTCCACATCCGGTTTCCGGCTCTCCGAGTCGTAACTCTCGCGCCGGGCGCTGACGAGTTCAACGCGGATCCCCTGGACCTGGACCATTGCGGTTCCGAACCGCGGATAGGTGACCGGAGCAATCTCGCTGACCCCGGCCTCCCAAATGGCTTGGGCCATCGCCAGGGCGTCGCCCTCGGTGACGAGGTCGTAATCATCTTTGGGTGGAGACCCAAGGAGTTCATCCCGTACACACCCACCGACTAGCCAGAGAGACCCTGGCTTGGTGACCGATCGCAGGGCTTGGAGTGCACTGTTCATGGGCGACAACCTTGCGCCGGGCCTGGCCGACGTAAGGCAGAGTTCACTTTGCTTCTTCGAAGTTCATCGCTTCGCTATTGATGCAGAAGCGCAACCCGCTGGGCTTCGGACCATCTGGGAAGACGTGTCCCAGGTGCCCGTCACAGCGTTGGCAAAGAACTTCAACCCGGTGCATCCCGTAGCTGAAGTCCTCCTTGTACCAGACGCTATCCTCGGCGTAGGGCTGGAAGAAGCTCGGCCAGCCGGTCCCACTGTCAAACTTGGCGTTGCTCTGAAAGAGCTTGAGGTCGCAACCTGCGCAGGCATAGACTCCGGTCTTCTTATTGTCGTGGAAGACGCCGCAGAAGGCTCGCTCGGTCCCGTGGGCGCGAAGAATCCTGAACTGCTCGTCGGTCAGTTTCTCCTTCCACTGCTCGTCGGTCAGCACCACTTTGTCAGCCCGCTTGGGGCTCTCGTTCATCGGTTTAAGGTTCGTCATCCAGCTCACTTGTTTTTTGGGTGGGACCACCGGAGTGTAGCCAAGGGCACGAAGTCCCAGATATGCTCCAGCGAGCGCAAGGCCAATGAGCAGCGTATTGGTGGAAAGGCTTCCCATGAATGATGTGTCCCGTTCTCTAATCTACGTCGAAAAAGTCAGCGAAGGCAATGGGCCGTTACTAGTTCTCCTTCACGGATACGGCAGCTCCGAGCAGGATCTCATCAGTCTGACCCCATTTTTGCCCTCCGGGCTCCATGTCGTTTGTCCGCGCGCGCCGGTCGATCTGGGGTGGGGTGGACATGCCTGGTTTGACCTGACCTGGGAGGGAGGGACCGTGGTGGACTACGACCATGCCGCCGCGATGGAGAGCAGCGAGGAACTCTGTGCCTTCCTGACCGTCCTGCGCGCTAGCCATCCGGACCGCCCGTTCTGGCTCGGCGGATTTAGCCAAGGGGCCATGATGAGTCTGGCCGCGACCTGCCGCCTCGGGACTTTGGTCGAGGGACTCGTCTTCCTCAGCGGGCGCCTCTTGCCCGAGCTCCTCCCCACCGAAGCCCCCGTGCTCCCGGCGACCTTCATGAGCCATGGGTTGCACGACGAGGTGATCCCGATCGCCGAGGGCCGCGCGGTTCGAACCTGGATGGGGAATCAACCCAGCCTGGAATACAACGAGTATCCGATGGGGCACGAGATCGACGAGACCTGCCTGCGAGACCTCATTTCGTGGTTTCGCAAGCAACCGGTCTGAAGGCTAGCCTGATTCGGCGCGGGTCTTGATGGCGGCCAAAACCGAATCGAGGTTCTTGACGACCAGGGAATGGATCACCTTCTTCACCAGAGGCCCCAGCCCCGGTACCACATACTCGTAATCGACATGGGACTCAAAGCGGGTCATGTTTTGGCCCATGTCGATGAGCTTCCACGTGCCCTCCATCTTGTCGTAGTCGCCCTTGAGCTGCCGGAACTTGCACGTATGTTCGCCCGGATCCCAGACGTCCTCTTGGGTCCAGCGGACCTTGATGTTGAAGGCGGAGACCACTCCCACCCAGTCGCTCACGATCCGGTCGCCATCTTCTTCGGTGACGGTCAGCGACTTGACGTCCTCCATGAAGTCCGGGAATGAGCGGTTGTCGCGCGCGATTGCGTAGACCTTGTCAATCGGCGCATGGATCACAGTGGTTGTTTCGACCGTGGGCATAATGCTTCAATAGGAAAGGACTCCAGGATGGACCCCTTGGGTGCTTGGATGATACAGGAAGATGAGCGATACAGGCACCATTGACTCGGTAAAGACGGCTCGGACCCGACCCGAGACGATGCAGTCGCTCATTCTATCTGAGCCTGGGACGCTAGAAGTCCGCTCGGTTCCTACTCCTAAACCGGGCCCAGGCGAACTTTTGGTCCGCGTCCATGCGGCCACGACCTGTGGGACCGACCTCAAGGCCTACCTGCGCGGGCATCCTCAGATTCCCATGCCGGGCCCCCTTGGTCACGAGTACAGCGGGGTCGTCGTCGAGGCCGGGATGAGCGCTCAGTTTCAGGCCGGTGACGCCATCATGGGCGTCCACAGCGCCCCCTGCCAGCGCTGCTACTGGTGTTTGCTCGGCCAAGAGAATCTCTGCGAGCACATCATGAAGACGAAGGTTTTGGGGAGCTATGCAGAGTATCTTTGCATCCCCGAGCACATCGCTCGACTCAACGTCTTCCACAAGCCCGATCACGTGGACTTCGCCCGGGCGAGCCTGCTCGAACCGCTTGCCTGCGTGGCCCAAGCCGTCGAATTACTAAAGCCGCGGGTCCCCACCGACCGAATCCTGATTATCGGTCCCGGTGCAATTGGACTCCTCTTCGTGATGGCGCTCCGTCGCATCGGAATCCCAGATGTGACCCTGGCCGGACGCAACCGAACAAGATTGGCCGTGGGCGAGCAACTCGGAGCCCGCGCCGTCAGCCTCGCCGAAGTGGACCGCTCGCTCGGTAAGGGCTATGACGCCGTGATCGAGTGCACCGGCAACACCGAAGTTTGGGAGAAAAGCATCGACTACGTGCGCCGGGGCGGGAAGCTGGTCCTCTTTGGCGGGTGCCCCAAGGGAACGCACGTCGCCTTTGATACTCACCGGGTCCACTATGATCAAATCTCGATCTTGAGTCCATTCCATTTTGGGACCCAGGCGGTTCGTCAGGCGCGGGAGTGGCTGATCGATCCCAATTTTGTGGTGGAACCCCTGCTGAGCGGTGAACGAACTTTGGCCGAAGCCGAGATGGCCTTTGAGGACCTACGTTCGGGCAAGGGAATCAAGTACGTCATCCGGCCATGAGACTCGCACGCTATCACCGCGGTGGACTGCTCCAGATCGAATCCGAGCCGGATCCGATCTGCCCGCCCGGGGGACTCCTCGTCCAGACTGAGGCTTGCGGGCTGTGTAGCGGCGAACTGATGACCTGGTATCTGGACCGCAAGGCCCCTCACGTCCTTGGGCATGAAGTCGCCGGACGAGTGGTCGAGAGCCAGGATGAGCGCTTTCCGGTCGGCGTAAGGATCTTTCCTCACCACCACGCCCCCTGCTTGGAATGCGACGCGTGCCAAAGGGGCCACACCGTCCACTGCTCGCAGTGGAAGCGGACGCGGCTCGATCCGGGCGGAATGTCCACCTGCTTCGGCGTCCCCGCCGAGAACCTCAACGACACGCTGATCGTGGAGGATCTGAGAGCCCAGGACGCCGCTCTGATCGAACCCCTAGCCTGCGTGATGAAGTCGCTGAAGAAGCTCAAGCCCCAGTGCGGAGACCGCGTGCTGGTGATCGGGCTCGGGGTCATGGGCCTCATGCATCTTCTCGCCTCACCCGGGCAGGCCGTCGGCACCGACCTCAATCCGCGCCGGATGGAATGGGCGACGAGCCTAGGGCTCCAGGCGCGGGCGGTCGATCCCTGTGACCAGTTCGACGCGATCGTGGTTTGCCCCGGCAGCCGCGCGGCTTTCGAGTTCGCTCTCTCGGTCGCGGCCCCCGAGGCGCGGATCGTTTTCTTCGCCCCGCTGCCGCCCGAAGAGCAACCCGACATCGACTGGAACGCGATCTACTTCCGAGACCTGACCCTAACCCATGCCTACTCCTGCGGTCCTGAAGAAACTCGTCTGGCCGTCGAAGTGCTGCGAAACGGCATCGTCAAGGCCGAGCAGGTCGTGAGCCACTTCATCGAACTAGACGAACTCCCGGCTGCGTATCAGACCATGAAGAAGGGCGAAATCCTCAAGCCGATGGTGTTGTTTTGATCAAGTCGATGGGGCCAGACGGCCTCTGGTCCGGAGTGGAGCGGACGGAATACAAGAACGAACCCGGCACGTGGATGGATGTCTCACGCGAGATCCTCTTCGAGAGCCCCGACAGCCGGTTCCAGGTTCGCCGCTTTGTGCTTCAACCCGGAGGCTACACCAGCTACGAGAAGCATCAGCACGAACACAGCGTATTGGTGCTCGGCGGCCACGGGCGCGTTCGTCTTGGCGAGGAGTGGCACGCCATCGGCCCGATGGACATCGTTCATGTGACCCCGGGACTTCCTCACCAGTTCGTTGCTGATACCGAGGCCGAACTCGCCATCCTCTGCACCGTCGATGCGGAACGGGACCGCCCCATTCTCCTAGGGAACGAAGCGCCATCGGGGGCGTCTATAGAAGCAAACCGATGAACGCTCTCCTCCTTGCCGCGTGTCTCGCGACGACTCCCGCGCACGCCTGCCATACCTGTGGAGAGGAGAATTGGAGATCGGTCCTGCCGCCCCGCGCTCAACAAGCCGTGCGGAACGTCGACACCCTCGATCGATGGTGGCGACAGGACCCCGAGGCTGATCCGAAGCCCGAGCCGGAACCGACGACTCAACCGCCGGACCAACTCACCGAGACCGAAATCCAAAAGCAGCGCCACGAGGCCGACCTGAAGGCAGACGCCGAACTCGGGGCCAAGTACGCGGCCGAGGTGGAAAAGCAATACAAACTCAGCACGAATGAGGCGATGGTCGCCCGGGTCCAAGCGCTGGGGGCGGAATTCTCCCAGATCGCCAACGCCAACCAGGTCCGGGTGAGTTGGGGAGATGCCCGACTCAACACCTTCCAATACCAGTTTCGGGTGGCCGAAGGGAAAGAGGTCAATGCCTTCTCCTTGCCCGGTGGATTCATCTACTTCTATGAGGGTCTTCTGGACTACGTCGAGAGCGACGCCGAGCTCGCCGGAATCGTGGCCCACGAAATCGCCCACGCCTCATTCCGGCACATCGCGACCCTCAGGAAGGAGCAGAGCCGACTTGAGGCCTTTACCCTCCCCTTGATCTTGATCTCGATCTTGACCGGGGGCACGGGCGTTGCGGCTGCGGGTTCGCTCTTTTCCCAGGCGATGGGTAGCGGGTGGAGCGTCAAGGCCGAACAATCGGCCGACCTGGGAGCCTTTCAGTACATGGTCCTCAGTCAGCACAACCCCGTCGGACTGATGACCTTTATGGAGCGACTCGCTTTTGACGAGCGAGTGCGGCGCACCGATTGGGGCATCTATCAGACCCACCCACCCAGCCGGGAGCGCGTCCGGGCCGTGCGGGCCTTGCTGAAGGAAGCAAAAATCCCTGTCGAGCGAAGCAAGGTGACGGGGACCTTTGCCACCCAAATCACCGAGAAGGAGAAGGGTGTGGCCGTCCGCTATGCGGGGGTCGAGATTTACACATTCTTTGGCCCCTCGGCCAAGGAACGGGCGGCGGTTAGCGCGATGGCTCTCAACGCGTTCTTCGACCGAATGCCGAAGCTCCAACACGTCAAGGCGTATAGCGACGACGCCGTCGAAGGCTTTGACGAGACCCTTTTGCAAGTCAGCGGGGATGACGCTGAAGCGACCGGGCAGAGCATAAAGGACCTGCGAAAAGCCGCCCTCGAAGCCGTGAAGACGGCGATCTTCGAACTGAACTACCGGATCGCCGACTTCTGAGCCTCGGGTTATGGCCCCGGCCGATGGCCGGAGCCACCTTTGGAGGCTTATCCCATCATGCGCTTGAAGGCATGGATGGCCTCCGCCGTGGCCGTCATCATGATGTCTTCGGCGGCCATCGTGTTGCGCTCGCTGAGGGCCTTCATCAAGGCGGCGGCATCCATCGTGCGCGAGGCCTCGCAGCAGGCTTCCCAACTGAGGATGCTGCGGACGACTCGCTCGCAGGCCGCTTCCTCATTGTCATAGGGCCTGGGTTGCATATCGTGGCCGAGCCACCGGTTGTAGCCTTCGACCCTCATTAGGCGAGCCAGAGTCACGTTCATTCCGGTGATCCGGCATCCAAAGTCGATGTCGTATTTGCCCGGACCACCGAGGAGGATTCCATCGTTGTAGCCCTGGCTATTCAGGTGGAAGTGGGTCATCGCGCCGTTGTCGAGTTGCTCGATCACGTCATAAACGTGGTCGAGGCCGATCATCTCGCTGTGACCGATCTCCATGTTGACGCCCTTCTTGTCGAGCGAGATCCCGTGCTCGCGGGCCGTGCGGACCCAAAAGATCAGGGTGCTGGCGACGGTCGGAAGAAGCATCGCCGGGTGACCTTCGTTGGGCTTCGGTTCGATGCCGAAGTAGAGGTGTCCGCCCTGCTCGGCTTCGTACTTACAGAGCTTGGCCACGCTCTCACGCAGGTTGGCCATCATCTGCTTGACCCCAACCGTGGCCATGTCATATCCATAGGAGCCATTCCAGAGAACCAGGGTCGGAGCTAGTTCGGCTTCACTGCGCCAGGACTTGCGCAGCACGCCATAGGCGAGGTCGACCGTTCGCTTACCCAGATCTTCGGCAGCGGATCGCTCTATTGGGTCAAGCGAACCTACCCCGCCGTAGGCAAAGTGGCTGTGGGCTCCCGGGGTGATCATGGCCAGGTGCATGCCATGCTCGCCGAGTGCATCCGCGATTGCCGGAGCGTTGGCTTCGTTCACCTCGGTGTCGTAGTGAAGCTCGTAACCAAGCTCAATATGCTTAGGCAGACGCGGACGGATATGCTTGGCGACGAGTCCGGGGATATCCTCGCTCTTGAGCTTATCGCTGGACCAAGCGGGGCGAATCGCCCCGGGGTGAAAGCCTCCCTTTCCGGCGTGGAAAGTCCATCGGCAAAAACTGTGATAAGTGGTGGGCATGGGTTCGGCGACAGGCATGATGGGTTTCTCTATGTTTGCAGAAAAATGGACCGGCCATGCGGCCGGTCCGAGTGTCGTGTGATCACTTATGGGTCAATGAATTGATCCAAAGTCGATTTAGGGGAGAACATCTCCGCCCAGGTCGAAGTTGTTGGACAGGATGATGTAGTCGAAGATCGTGATCGACAGGTCCTTGTCCAGGTCGGCGAAGTAGGAGTAGCCCGGGTCTCCAGCCACGGTGTCGAACCCGTTCGAGATCTCGATGTAGTCGAAGATCGTGATCGAGTCATCGCCGTCGATGTCGCCATTGATCAGGCTCAGGTTGACGTTGGAGAGCGAACCGCTACCCAGCGTGATGGCCTGCTTCTTGCGAAGCCAGTTGGCGGCCTTCACGTGGAGATCGTAGTTCCCGTTCGGAAGCGTGGTGGTCAAGTAGTACTTGCCTTCGGCATCAAGAGTCACCAGCTCAGAAGCGACCACGGCGCCATTCTGGACGTAGTCCACGCTGGTTTCCAAGCCGACCGGGGTCCAGCTAGGATCGGTGTCCTGCAAGGTGATCTTGCCACTCACCGTTCGCGAGCCAGCGGTTGGCACGTTGGTCATGAAGTTGTCGAAGCTCACGCTGAGCGGATCCGAACTGGCGTCCACGTTGGCGGCCGAGTCGGTGTACATCCCGATTCGCTTGCCACCGTTCAGGTTATTGAAGAAATCGTAGACGAATCCCGGGTTGACTGGCAACAGGCTGAACTGATAACCGCCGTTATCACCGACTCCGACTCCGTTTCGATAGAAGAAGACATCGAGCTGAGCTTCCGTCGATCCGGCCGGAACGATTCGGGCGATCTTGATGCGGTAGATGTCGTCGTCGTTGGCCGGTGCAAAGCCCGTGGAGGTCATGAAGAACCAGTTGCCTGCAACTTCACCAGCCGCGTTCAGTCCAACGTCGGCACCATTTCGTCCCACATAGAACGTGATGTAGTTGTCGGCGTCCTGGAGCATGATCAGACCAGCGGCGCCGAACGGATTGCTTTGGAATCCGAGGTTCGAAAACCGAGTCTGGATCTGCACTTGAGCTTCCCAATTCCGGCCAGGCTCGCCGGTGATCGGCAAGGTCAAAATATTGCGCGGGAAGTTGAACGGCTGGAACATGAAGCTGTTGAACCTCGTGTTAAACGTACCGCCGTCGTAGTTGTAGTTGAAGGAATCTTCGCTAGTCGACCCGTCACCTCCGGGCACTACGAATGTCCAAGGAAGGGATGAGTCGAGAGATCCGGTAAAGGTTTCTCGAATTGCCAAGGCTGGCAGGGCTCCAATGAAAGCCACGGCCAAAGCCAGAACGCCACGTTGAGTTCTCATTTTTTTATCGTCTCCTCTGTCTGCGGACAGGTTTCGTCTTATTGTAAGTCGAATCGTTCCGAATTGGGGTGCAATTTTTAGTTTGCGGCCCGCTATCCGGTACATTTACGAGCGGGTGAAGGTGTAAGTCGCCTTGGGCCTCGTTCTCTTGAGTTCCAGCGAGTTATCCTTTTGGAAAGCCTGGTAGGTCTCGATTCGGGTGGCCGAGTCGACATTGAGTTCGAACTGCAGTTCGGACTCCTTCATGCCCCAGCGACCCGATTGCTCAATCTTCTTTTCCCCGTCCGGAGTCGGGGTCCAGGAGATCACCTTGGCTTCACCGGCGGCCAGCAGATGGATTTCCATCTTGGGCTTCTCCGATTTCCAGATGCCCTCCATCTTGGCGTCGGGTTTGCCCTCAAAGGCCACCTTCGGGGGCTCTGGCGATTGGGCCTCGGGCGCCGTCTCCCCGCATCCGGCCACCAGGACCAGAAGCGGGAAGAGGGCAACGAGGGTTCGCATCAGTTGCCTCCCGAGGAGGGGTTTGGAGCGTTGGCCCCAGGGCTGGAGGGTCGCGTGTACCGATCCCTTGCCTCTTGCGGCATCTCCTTCAACTCCTGCTCGGATGGAGCCTTGGTCGGCGGAGGAAGCTCTCCCGCTGAGTCCTTGCTACACCCCGAGAGGGCCACCGCCGATGCCAAGACACCGATGAGAATCCAGTTCTTCATTGTCCTGCGCAAGGTCCTCCGGGAGCGAACAGGAAGTTCCAGTCGCCCTGCGGGGCATTGACCGGGAAGTGGCTCCAGCCCGGATAAACCTGGGTGCACCAGTTCAGAGTCCCCTTCTTCACGTTCTTCACGTGTCCATCGGCGAAAACGACATTGGCAGATTGGCTATAGCGATAGCGAGGCATCATCGCGGCCGGGTTGGTTGCCGAGTAGTTCTGGTCGTTGTCGTACTTGGCTCCTGACTCGGGTCCCGTGAACTTGGGCGGCCATTGCGATCCACCATGGAACCACCAGTCCCCTTCCAGAACGTTCGCTCCTGAGTTGTTCCAGTTGGGGGCCACGCCCTGAGTCGTCATGATAAGCGTGCTCGAAAGCCGCTCGATCGCGGTTTGTGATCGCGAGGGGATGCTGGAGTAGTTGCCCCAGGGTCGCTCGTCATACTGGCTACCCTGCCACCACTTGTAGGTTGCCAGCGGGAAGATGGCGTTGTGCGCCCCGTAACCTCGGCGTCCATTGGAGGGCTCGGCCGGGCTGCGCCAGATTCCTCCAACCGACTGGAACGAGTTGGGTCCCGAGGTTGCATTGACTTGTCGACCGTTCTTGATGTACGGATCATGGAGCTCGCGCCAAGTGATCCAGTATCCGTCCGGATTGGTCACGACGGCCGGATAGCCTCCACGGGAGAACTGGTCATCGCTCGAATCCAAGTACATCATGCTCGCAAGGCCAATCTGCTTGAGATTCGAGAGGTCCGCGGCTTTCTTGGCGGCCTCTTTGGCCTGAGCGAAGACGGGGAACAGGATTGCGGCGAGGATCGCGATGATGGCGATCACAACTAAGAGCTCAATAAGCGTAAACGCTTTTTTCATTGGGTGTACCTCGACGTTGGGGTGCGGCCGTCGAGTCTCGAACTTCGAATCGACAGCCAAAAGACAAGAGGGTTGGCACGGGAGCCGAGCCCTCAAGGAGTCGGAGAAGGACCTGCACGGCCGAAGTGGCCATGGTGCGGATCGGTTGATGAATGCTAGTGAGCCGGGGTCGGCAGCCGAAGCTCCCTACTTCCGGTTCGACGGAGATTAAGCTGAGTTGAGCGGGGACCTCGATCCGAAGTCGTTCGCATTCGTCCAAGATCCACCGGGAGAGGTTCTCGTCGGTGCTCACAAGGGCGGTTTCGGGTGGGAACGAACTCCACCAAACCTCGAAGGATGAGCCCGAGGGCCCTAGCACCAATGGGTCCGACGTTGGGAGCTCGAAACGATCCATCGCGCGGTGAAAGGCCGCGGCCAGCGCCTGTTGATCGGCCGGATTCGCCGCCTGGGATGGAGTCGCGAGGGCGATTCGGCGGTGTCCGAGATCTCGGAGGTGGAGCACGGCCTCTTCCATCGGCGAGCGATAGTCGGGGTAGATCGACCGGGCACCTTCAACCGCAGATTCGATGCCAGGTGAGAGCAAACCAACGGTTGGCGTCGGGCGACTCACAAAGGAAGCCAAAAGGTCGGCGTTCCCGACGAGCAAAATGCCGGCCGTCGAGGGCGAGGCGTGCCGGGGAGCAAAGACAAGCTCCAGCCCGGCCTCTGCGACGACTTCTTGGACGCCCTCAACGATCTGCGCGAAAACCGCCCCTTGGGCTTTGTTCAAGAAATCTTTCGGCACGAGGAGGGCAATTTGGCAAGCCGAAGGCTGAGATTCTGAAGTTTGCGGTCCGTATCGCAACTCCTTCGCAGCGTTTCGAATCGCCTCTGCGGTAGCCGGACTCACGCGGACGTTTCGACCCCGGCCATGCAGAACGTTAGATACAGAAGCAGGGCTTACACCTGCACGTATCGCAACGTCTTTGATGGTGATCCGCATGTTCCGATAGGCCTCCTTTTGATTTCTCCTTTTTATCATAACTCACTTTTTATCAAAACCGGTGGCAATTTTCGGAAAACTGCAGTAAATTGAATCTAGGCCCGCGTGAGCGACTTTTGTGAAGCTCCTAGAGCCGGGATTGAAGCTATGAGTTTTCCAAGTGATTTCGTCTGGGGTGCCGCTACGTCCAGTTATCAGATCGAGGGAGCGGTCCACGAAGGCGGTCGAGGCGATTCGATTTGGGACCTCTTCTGCCGGACCCCAGGGGCCATCTACAAGGGCCACAACGGATTCGTTGCCTGCGACCATTATCATCGATACGCGGAGGATGCCGATCTTCTGACGGGGCTCGGAGCGCAAGCCTACCGATTCAGTATCGCTTGGCCCCGAATTCAGCCTACTGGGGTCGGACCGGCCAATCAAGCCGGCCTCGATTTTTATGACCGCCTCGTGGATGCTTTGCTCGCCCGAGGTATCGACCCCTACGTGACGCTGTACCACTGGGACCTCCCCACCGCGCTGCACTACGAAGGCGGATGGGCGAATCCGGACATCCCGCAGCAGTTCGGCGAATACACAACCCACGTGGCCAAGAAGCTCGGTGACCGCGTGAAGAATTGGATGACCCACAACGAGCCCCAGTGCTCGATCTATCTGGGTTGCGGAGCTGGCGTCCATGCCCCGGGCTGGAAGCGACCTTTCGAGGAGCTACGAGTTATGGCTCGAAACGTTTTGTTGAGCCACGGCTATAGCACGCTCGCACTGAAGGCCGAGATTCCCGGTTGCAAGGTCGGGATGGCTCCGGTCGGCCAAACTTGTATTCCAGCGAGTCGCTCGGCCGAGGACATCGCCGCCGCCAAGCATCAAATGCTGGGGATCCGGCCTGACAGTCTCTGGGAAATGCCGCTCTGGCTGGACCCGATCGTCTTCGGCGAGTATCGGGAGGACGTCTTGCGCGACCCGGTCGCCGTCCCCCACCTCAGCGAGGCCGATCTCAAGGTGATTCACCAGCCGATGGACTTCCTCGGACTGAACATCTACAGCGCTCCGATCATAAAGGCCGGTGAGGGCGGCAAACCTGCCACTCTGGACGACTCGATCGATGACCCTCTCACCGCTTTCCGGTGGCTCGTCCGGCCCGAAAGCCTGTATTGGGGTCCGAAAATCAGCCACGAGCGGTATGGCCTCCCCATTTACATCACCGAGAACGGACTTTCAAACGTCGACTGGGTCGGACTTGATGGGAAGGTGCAAGATCCCCAGCGCATCGACTTCACTCGTCGGTATCTCACCGAACTCGGTCGGGCGGTCGATGACGGGGTGCCGGTTGAGGGATACTTCCACTGGTCGCTGTTGGACAATTTTGAGTGGGCCGAGGGCTACAAAGAGCGCTTCGGACTCATCCACGTCGACTTCACCACCGGAACCCGAACCCCCAAACAGAGCTATCACTGGTACCGAGAAGTGATCGCTAGCAACGGAGAAAGCCTCCGGGCGGATCCCTCGACGGTGGTTTGATGGCGGGCTAGCCGGGCTAGCTCACCCAAGTGAAAGGAGCAAGACAGTGGCGTCGCTCAAAGATATTGCGAAATCCGTTGGAGTCAGTGTAAGCACGGTGAGCTATGCGCTCAACGGTGGCCCCAAGCCGGTTGAGAAACGCCTGCGGGAGAAGATCTTGGCCGTCGCCGCCGAGATGGACTACCGACCTAACAACGTCGCGAAAGCGATGGTCACCGGGCGGAGTCGTACGGTGGGAATCGTCCCTGGGCATTTCGGTCCCGAAATGCTTTCCTATCCGTTCATCCAGTCGGCGATGACGGGACTTGCCAAAACTGCCATCGAGGTTCAACACGACCTCTTGCTCTACTCCCACTCGGCGGACATCAGCGAACACGAACTGCAATTGGCTCTGATGGATCGGCGGGCAGATGGGTTCGTCATGATCACTCCCGTCGGAAGGGAATCCATCATCCAGCGCCTCGTGCAAAAAGGAGCGCCGATCGTCCTTCTGAGTGGGCATCCCGGATTCGGCGCCCCCGTCTTTGCCTGTGATAACGAGGGCGGAATGGGCCAAGCCATCCGCTATCTGCGGAGCCTAGGACACACCGAAATCGCCCACTTGCACGGCAACCTGCAGATGAACGACGGCGCTGAACGCCTCTCCGGCTTTCGACGCTACATGGAAGAATGCGGCCTCAAGGTACACGAAAAGTGGATATTGGACGCAGAGTTCACCGCCGAAGGTGGCTACCGCGCCTTCCGAAAGTTGGCCGCTGACGGACCACTTCCAACGGCTATCGCCTGCGCCAATGACGATAGCGCGGGAGGCGTTTTCCAAGCCGCTCGAGACATGGGGCTCTCCATCCCCGATTCGATCAGCGTGGTGGGATTCGACGACTCTCCGATGGGGAGCTACATTCACCCGCAGCTGACCACCGTGAGGCAACCGATCGAGGCCATTGCCGGCGAAGCGCTTCGATGCCTGATCCAGATGATCGAGGAAAAGCCCGCGCCGCAAATGGTCCGCTTCCCGACAGACCTCGTCGTTCGCGCCTCGACCGCGCCTCCCGCTGGACAAAAAGGCAAGAGGGGAGGAAATCGCGCGTGACCTCTTTGCTCCTGGCCGCCATCCTGGTGAACCCATCCTCCATCTTGGTGAATGGAAACCTGGCCCAGGGGCTTCAAGGTTGGGCCGCCACTCCCAAGGCAGAAGTCGTCTCGGTCTCAGGACAAGCCTTCACTCAGGCGATCCGGTTTGATGTGCAACCGAGCGCGGCGAACCAGCCGTGGAGCTATGAACTCAAGCAACTATTGAACCAGCCACTGAAGAAGGGGGATTGGGTCCAAGGCGAGGTCTGGCTCCGCGGAGATGCGTCCACCCGAGCAGCGGTCGTTTTGCAAGAATCGAGCGGCAGCTTTATCTCCATCGGTCGACGAGAGATCGACCTGACCGATGGGTGGCAGAAGGTCAGCATTGGGGGAAGCGTCCCGAGGTCCTATCGACCCGGTGAAACCCAATTCGCGGTCCACATGGGATATCGGAGTGGCAAGGTCGATATCGGCCCCGCAACCGTCTCGCTGAGACCCGCCCCCGCCGATCTGAGCCAAAGACCAGTGACCCTGTTTGGCGAAAAAGGTGAACTCAAGGCCCACCAGTGCACCCTAGAGCCGATCCCGGGGGGAGTTCGGTATCGGGGTAAGGGCGATGTCCGGATGTGGGATCACCAGGCCATCGCCGAGATCGCGTCTCCACTCTCCGTTCAAAACACAACGCTGATTCAGTTCCAAGCGCGCAGCCCAGAATCCCAGCGGATCAACGTCGTGCTGGAGCTCAACCGCGAACCCTGGACCAAGGAGCTCACCCGACTTGTCATCCTGACTCCGGAGTGGAAGACCTATCGCTTGGCCGTTCGGATGGGTCGCGACTACGCGGCAAACGAGGCCGCGGTCAAGTTTCAGACGGGTCTCGTGAATGGGTCGGTCGAAATTCGAAACGTATCGATCAGCAACGTCGGGGGAGCTCCTGTTGAAAAACTTCAGCTGACCAAGGTCTTTGAACCCCCAACCTCTGACGAGTGGATTCCAGCTGCCCAGGCCCGCATCGAGAGGATCCGAAAGGGTGATTGGTCGATCCAAGTCGTTGATTCCGCCGGGAAGGCGATCTCTGGAGCCACGGTCGAACTAGAGCAAACCCGGCACGCTTTTCGATTCGGAACCGCGGTTCCAGCCTCGCGGATACTTGGCACGACCCCAGACGACGAGAAGTTTCGCACTCTGCTCAAGCAGAACTTCAACACCCTGACCCTAGAGAATGATCTCAAATGGAACTCGCTGGATGGCAAAATCCCGGACGAGGCGCGGCGAGCGACGGCCTGGATGCGAGCCAACGGATTCCGGTCCCGAGGCCATAACGCGGTTTGGGGCTCCCAGCAGTATCTTCCGGTTTCGCTGGAACTGCCTGCCGAAGAACTCTGGCGACTCGTTCAGCAACGGATCCGCGAAGCCATCCCCGCCTTTGGGACCGAGCTCTACGTTTGGGACGTGGTGAACGAGGCCGTGACCGAGACCGGGCTCTGGGACAAGATCGGCTGGGACAAGTTTCCCGAGGTCTATCGCATGGCCCGACAACTGAATCCTGGGGTGAAGTTGGCCTACAACGATTTCGACAACATCGAGATTGCCCAAGCTACTCCCCAGCGACTCCAACAGTTCTACGCCCGCGTGCAACAGCTCCTTGATTCGGGCGCGCCGCTGGACATCATCGGCCTCCAAGGCCACTTCTATCGGCCCAAAACTGAGCCCGCGAAAGTTCTCCAGATTCTCGATGAGATGCAGGAGAAGTTCAAACTTCCGATCGAGATTACCGAGCTTGACTTTGGATCGGACGATGATGCTGAGCAAGCCGACTATCTCGTCGATCTGGTAACTGCCTTCTTCAGTCATCCATCGGTCGAGGCGATCATCCTTTGGGGATTCTATGAGGGCAACCATTGGAGAACCGATGGTGCTCATCTCCTCCAACGAGGCTTTCAACCCCGGCCCGCTTGGAATCAATTTACTCAGCTCCTCCAACAAAAATGGAAAACGCGCGTGAAGAGTGAGACTTCGCAAGAAGGCCTCGTCCGTCATCGCGCATTCTTTGGAGACTACACCGTTCGGGTACGACATCAGGGTCGCACTGTTACGGTTGACGCCAGCCTCACCCGGGGTGGTCCCTCCAAACTCAAGGTCGTGCTTCCATGAAACGGAACCTCATGTCGCGTCTAACTCTCTTGTTGATTGCTTTTGTCCTGAGCGCAATAACCTCAGCAAAGGTCACGATCCGTCTTTCGGTCTGGGACGGGGATGTTGCGCTGCGAGTGATTCGCGATATCGTTAAGGAGTTCGAGAAGGAACACCCTGATATCCGAGTTCTCCTCGAACCGAACTCGGACTACGCAGCTTATCACCAAAAGCTGCTCACCATGTACGCGGCATCGGTTGCCCCCGATGTGGTCATGATGGACCCGTTGTACTTCCAGGCACTCGCCAAGCGCAAGGCACTCTTGCCGCTTAACGAATTTGCATCAGGCCCCGACGGTGTCGATCTTGAGACTTACTACGAACCGCTTCGAACGGCGATGTCGCTCAATGGCGAGCTCTATGTGCTCCCTCGAGACATCGCGACGATGGGGCTTGTCTACTACAACAAGCGGCTTTTTAAGGAAGCGGGCATCCCCGAGCCCGATGGTTCTTGGACTTGGGACTTTAAGGTTCGGCCCGAACTGCGAGAGAAAGACTTTCTATGGGTGATGCAACAGCTCACCAAGAAGGATCGGAGCGGAAAAACCGTTCAATGGGGCTATTCATCCGACTGGCCCGAACTCTTCGCCCGGAGTCTTTACTACTCCTACGGCGGAAACTTCGCAGATAACGATGAAAGACCCACAAAAGTCATTCCTGAGCAAGACAAACTGATCAAGACCTATGGCTTTGCCGGTCAGCTGATGAACAAAGAGCGGTGGATTCCGACATCTTCGGAACTCACAGGACAACTCATGTCCACGACGCAAATGCTCTTTGTGAATCAAAAGATTGCGATGTTCCAGAGTGGGATTTGGCAAGTCCCCAACATGCGGAAGTATCTCATACCGGATAAGGAAGGCTTTTTCGAATGGGATATCACCTTGTTCCCGGCGTATAAAGATGGAACGCGCAAATATCCCTCCGGCGGGTCGGGATACGGCATTATCAGTCACACCAAGCATCCGCGCGAGGCTTGGTTGCTTACGAAATTCTTATCTGGCCCGGTGGGGATGAAGGCCATGGCCGAGGCTGGCATCGCTCAACCCGCGATCCGGGACCTTGCGATCCAACCAGGCCTCTGGGTACCCGGTCCGAATACACCTAAGGTTCAGCTCTACCCCTACAACCGAATCGTGACCGATACCGCGGTACCGTTCGCAAAATTCGAACCCAGTGCGGACTTTTGGCCGGAGCTGTGGAGCCGCGTGGCAAGCAAAGCAGAACTAGTCTTTACCAACCAAGCCTCGGCCAAAGAAGCGTTGCCGGTAGGCATTACCGAGGCCCAAAATCGCTTGAACGATATCTTGTCCGAGCGCGATCGTCCCCAGTTCAACTGGACGCTCGGACTTCTGGTTGGGGTTGGCATCTTTGGTGCACTACTCGCTTATCTTTACTGGCCCACAAAGGATGCCAGAAAGCTCACGGCCCGAGAAAAGAAGGAAGCTCGCTCCGCATACTTCTTCCTGGCCCCCTGGATTTTCGGAATGATTGTTCTGACCGTCGGGCCGATCATTCTCTCGTTGTTGATGTCGTTCATGAACTGGGACATCATCCAGCCCGCCCAAGTGAGAGGACTCGAAAACTACACCGAAGCCTTTACGCGCGATCCGATCTTCTGGAAGTCACTTCGAGTCACGTTCATCTATACGATTGTGAGCGTCCCTCTCGGGCTGATCTTTGCGCTGCTGCTGGCCCTTCTGCTTAACCAACGAGTCGCCGGTGTGCCTCTCTTCCGAGCATGTTATTACATTCCATCGGTGGCCTCTTTGGTGGCCTCTTCGCTGATTTGGCGTCGAGTTTTCCAGGCGGAAGGCGGGCTTCTCAATAGCTTCATGTACTCGCGCGTAGGAGAGCTCTTAGGACTTAAACAGTTGGCCGAGTCTCTCTCAACCAATGGCGAACCTCTGAACTGGCTCGGCAACGAAGCAACCGCTCTCCCGGCGATGATCATCATGTCGATCTGGGGGGTTGGAGGGGCGATGGTCATCCTCCTTGCCGGGCTCCAGAGTATTCCTGGACACTATTACGAGGCGGCCGTCTTGGACGGAGCCAACAACTGGAAGAAGTTCAAGAACGTGACCATTCCGCTCTTGTCGCCCACGTTGTTCTTCTGCTTGATCACCGGCGTTATTGGCAGCTTCCAAGTCTTCACCCAATCGCTGGTCATGACGGGCGGAGGGCCGAACGATTCGACGCGGTTCTACATGTTGCACCTCTTTAGCAACGCATTCCAATCACTCCGGATGGGATATGCCAGCGCTCTAGCGTGGATCCTTTTCGTGATCGTCTTGATCTTTACTGCGCTGCAGTTCCGACTCAGCAAATACGTCTATTACGAGGCCGAAGCAAAGTGAAAGCCAATAAGCTTGCCGTTCTTTTCGTGCTCACCGCCGGAGCATTGGTCTTCATGCTTCCGCTTTGGATCATGTTGGTCATGTCGTTCAAAACCCCAAACGAGTTGGCCACGACCGCCGCGTGGGCACCACCTGGGGCTTGGAGACTCGACAACTACCGGGAGGTTTTGAGCAACCCCAACGCACCGTTTGTGCGCTTCTTCATCAATACACTGTTCATCTCGACCGTCGCCACAACGGGCGTTGTTTTGACCAGTGCCCTCGTGGCCTATCCCTTTGCCCGCTTACGATTTCCGGGCCGGGATCGACTGTTCATCTTGCTCATTAGCACGATGCTCCTCCCCGGAATCGTGACCCTCATTCCAACCTACGTGCTGTTCGCCAAGATTCAGTGGGTCAATACGTTCTATCCCCTGATCGTTCCGGCATTCTTTGGGGGTGGAGCCTTCAATATCTTCTTGATGCGCCAGAGCTTCATGAGCATTCCAAGAGAGCTGGATGAAGCCGCGATTCTTGATGGTGCCAGCAACGCCATGATTTTCTGGCGAGTACTGCTCCCTCTGAGCGGTCCGGCCATTGCCACGGTAGGCATTCTCTGTTTCATCTACACCTGGCGAGATTTCATGGGACCGTTGCTCTTCCTCAACAATCCCGATATGCAAACGTTGGAAGTGGGCTTAAGGACTTACCAAAGTCTACAGAGCGAACAGTGGCATCTCCTGATGGCCGGTTCGGTGCTCACGCTGATCCCGCTTTTCACGGTCTTCCTGATTGGCCAACGATACTTCGTCAAGGCCATGGTCATGAGTGGACTCAAGTAATGAAAGCGATTCCATTCTTTAATGCCCACAACTCGCCGGTTGGAGCTTTTTCCACCTTCACCTTCGGACATCTTGGCGCGAGGGGAGGACTTGGCATGGAGCTCGGTGGCCCCGCCAACCAGAGCCTCTTTATTGGATTCGAAAGCCGCGACTCCCAAAATGTCTATCGACTAGCCCCATTCTACGAAGCTTCCGAAGCGGGGGCCCAGGATTTCGAAGTCGAAGAACATGCTCAAGGCCCGCGCAATCCCTTTCAATATCAGGGGATTGCCGAGGGTGAAATCAGCCGGGATCTTCAGCCCAACGTCGACCGCTGGACCTTTGATGAGCTTGCGGTAACCCTCTATGCGCCAACCCCCGCGCTCCCCCAACCGGACGAGCCCGGTTTTGCCGAAGCGATTCTCCCCGCGGTGACCCTCGAGATCGAATTCGACAACCGCGGTTGCGATCGGGAAAGGACCTGGGTTTTCGGGTTCGGGCAGTATCTCCCCCAGGCGCTACTCCGACCAATCGAAGGTGACATGTGGCGCGGAGTGGCCCACGGCCAGAACCTCGCACTGGCCACCGACTCGCCCGGCACCTGGTCGGGGACGTGGTTCACCCTCGACGAGATCGTCGACCCAACTCGGGGAACCAATCTGGATGGCATGCTCGGGAACTGCGCGGCGGTGGCCGGTTCGGTCCCGGCCGGAGAGGTTGGCAGGGCTCGGTTGGTGATGGCCTTCCATCGGGCCGATACGGTGACGACAGGGATCGCCGCTCGATATGCGTATGCCAGGCACTACCCTGATCTAGAGTCGGTGATCGAGGCGGGATTCCGGCAGTTCAATCAACGAAAGGCCCTTGCGCTCGATCTCAGCCCTAAGCTGGTCGAAGGATTCTCCGAAGACCAAGCGTGGATGGCCGCTCAGGCGATCCGCAGCTACTACGGTTCGACTGAACTCCTCGAAGCGGTCGAAGACGGTCGGCTGCTTTGGGTTGTAAACGAAGGCGAATATCGGATGATGAACACGCTCGATCTCCAGGCCGACATGGTGTTCTGGGAGTTGGAGCGCAATCCTTGGGTCGTCCAGAATGTTCTCGACCAGTTTGCTGATCGCTACAGCTATCGCGATGAACTTCAAGACGGCGAAGGCCTGCGACCCGGCGGAATCTCCTTCGCTCACGACATGGGAGTGATGAACCAGTTCTCGCCGCCCGGGCGCAGTAGCTATGAGCGGGCCGGACTCACCGGGTGCTTCAGCTACATGACCGCCGAGCAGTTGGTCAACTGGACCTGTGTCGCCTGGATGCTCTCCGTTACTCCAGGTTACGAAGACTGGCTCCAGCGACGGCGACCGATCCTGTTGGAGTGCCTCGAAAGCCTGATCCGGAGAGATCTGGACGAGCGAACCGGAACCATCCAGTTCGATTCGAGCCGGTGCGAGGGCGGCGAAGAGATCACCACCTACGACAGCCTCGACGCGTCATTAGGAGCCGCCCGAGGGAGCACCTATTTGGCGGGCAAGACCTGGGCCGCCTATCTTGGCCTCGAGCAGATGCTCACCCAGTGTGGTGAACCCGAGAAGGCGGCAGTCGCTCGCGAGCAAGCAGATCGCGCAGTGCAGACTCTCTTGTCGAGCCGACTTCCGGATGGGACCCTGCCAGCTGTGCTCGATGGCCGGGTGGATAGCAAAATCATTCCCGTGATCGAAGGGCTCGGGTTCCCGCTCTATGCCGACCCCGGCGGAGATTGGCGCACTCGGCCGGGGGTCCCCGAGTGGCTCCAAGCGATGAAGCACCATCTCGACCTCGTTTTGCGGCCCGGCGTCTGCCTCTTCGAGGATGGCGGATGGAAGCTCAGCAGCACGAGCAACAATAGCTGGCTCAGCAAGATCTACCTCTGTCAGTGGATCGCCCGAGAGATCTTTGGGCGGACCGACGCGCAGGCCGACAAGGCCCATCGGGAATGGCTGGAGCGGAGCGGCTACTTTGCTTGGAGCGACCAGATGGTCTCCGGAGAAGCCAAAGGAAGCAAGTACTACCCCCGCGGGGTGACCTGCTCACTTTGGCGCCGGCAAACGGGGTTCGTCATGCCAACACCCGTCGGCGGCATAATGAACGGGTGATCGCCCCCAGCCAACAAGATCGAATCGCGCGACTGGCGGAGTCCATGCAAGACCGGAGCATGGATGCGCTCCTCGCGTTTACACCCCGCACGATGGGCTACCTCCATGGGTTCTTTGAAGATGCCCATGAACGGCTCATGTTGATGGCGATCCGGGATACCGGTGAAGTGCGACTCCTGGCCCCCGCCCTTTCGGAGCAGCAAGCACTCCGGGCCGGCTTCTCCGATGTTCGGGTCTGGCGAGATGGTGAGGATCCGACTCAACTGATCCGCGATTTGGCCCAAGACTGGAACCTGCGGTCGGCCATGATCGGGGTCGATAATCGCATGCCAGCCAACGTTCTTCTCAGTTGCCAGGAGGTTTTGCCCGCCGCGCTCTTCAAGCCGGCCGGCGAGATCCTCGCTGGGCTGAAGCGCGTGAAGGATGCAAGCGAAATCGAGGCAATGCGAACGGCCGGACGGATCGCCGATGAAGCCTTCCGCCAAATCTGCACCGAGGTCCGCCCCGGGATGACCGAGCGAGAGATCGCCGCGAAGCTGGACAGTCTCATGCGAGAACAGGGCGGAAAGCCGACCTTTGCCATCGTCGCCACGGGGCCGGGTTCTGCCGAGCCCCACCACCTTTCGGAGGACATCGCCGTCGAACCCGGACAGGTCCTGTTGATGGACTTCGGCTGCGAAGTTGACCACTACCAAAGCGACATCACCCGCGTGGTCCATCTCGGCCCGGCAAGCGAGAAAGTGAAGTTGATCTATCGCCTTGTGTGGGACGCCCACCAGGCCGCGAGAAGCCTGATTCGGCCCGGTATCGCCTGCGAAGCCCTTGATCAAGCGGCCCGAAAGGTGATCGCCGACGCGGGCTACGGAGAATTCTTCATGCACCGACTAGGCCACGGAATCGGGATGGATGGCCATGAAGATCCCTACATCGTAGAGGGCAACAAGCTCCCCCTCGAACCCGGTCACTGCTTCAGCATCGAGCCTGGCGTCTATCTCCCTGGCGAATTTGGGGTCCGAATAGAAAACATCGTGGCCGCCACGATGGACGGCCACGACTCCCTGAACGAAGAGCCCGCAAGCGAGATCATCGAACTCAACGTTTAAGGATTTCGGTCTTAGTTGGACTTGCGTCGCCGGGCCGCAACCGCAGCGATTCCGACTCCGAGGGTCACCATCGTGATCGGTTCGGGGACGGGAGGAATGTCGTCCCCGCCACCGCGTCGGTTGCCGATGAAGGCTGCGCCGATCGGCAGGAGGAGCAATCCGCCCAGGTTGTTGCCGCGAGAGTTCACCTCTGGGGCCACTTCCGGAACGAGGTCCACCATCGGAACATCGGGCTCCAGGCTAGAAACGAAGATCGGGCCATCGGCATTCACGGCTTGGGCCGGGGTCATGGCGACCATTTCGTCGCTGGCCACACCGATCACATTCGCCGCGACCTTACCGGCATCGGCGACTTCTCGGGGTCCGCGGTTCATCGGGTTTCCGCAAATCCACATCATGACCGGCTGTCCAGTAAAGTCCACCCACACTCGGGTACCGGCCTTGAGGTTCTGGGCTCGGGCTCGCAAAACGCCACTGGCCGCCGGAACGTTGTAGACGCTATAGAGTCCACCCTTTTCCAGTCGGGTGAGGCGGAGACCGCGAACGTACTCAATGACTTCGCGTTGGGTCATTCCGTAGTGGCGCTCGAATCGATCACTCACCTGCGGATACTTCCGGAGCTGGCTGACAAACTCCTCGGTGGAGTTCGCCGATCGAACCAGAAAGCTATTCGGCGGCATTTGTGCAGCGTTGGCCTGGAGGCACACTACCGCTGCAAACGGAAGAATCCATACTCGCTTGTTCATTTTTGTTCCTCTCCCAAAGGGAAAACTAAGACACCTTAGTGTCTCCAATTTTAAGGCCAAATGCAAGAGGTTCCAGGTAGAAAAACTAGGTAAATCCTCAAGACTCTGGCAATTTTGGCCGGGGTACAGGTGCCCCCTGTCCATCATATAGACTACAAAGTCTCAGCGCCGGTTCCGTTCGATGATTTCGAGGGCGTTGAGGGCGGCGCTTTGCTCGGCTTCTTTCTTGCTTCGTCCGAGGCCTTCGCCCATGACTTCGCTATCAAAAAGAACCTGGACTTTGAACCGCTTCTCGGGCCCGTAACCCGATTCTCCGGCCAAACGATAGGCCGGAGTCATTCGCCAGATCGACTGCGCGACTTCTTGCAATCGCGACTTGTGGTCGTTCGGGCTCACGTCTCCTCCGCTGACCTGCTTCAGATAGGGGTGCAATTGCTCCAGAACAAACCATCGCGCCTTTTCGAGACCACTCTCAAGGTAGATCCCGCCCAGAACGGCCTCCACCACGTCGGCGAGAATCGAGGGCCGCTGGCGTCCACCGGTCGCCTCTTCGCTGGCGCTCAGTTCCATATAGGCATCGAGCCCCAAGCGCAGCGCCGTCTCGGCCAGGGGGCCTTCTTGCACAACGCTGGCCTTGGCCTTGCTCATCATGCCCTGGTCCCAATCGGGGTGCTGTTCATAGAGGTACTGCGCTACGATCAGGCCGAGCACGCTATCCCCAAAGAATTCAAGCCGCTCATAACTATCGGCCACCGGATCCTTCGCCGCGCTCCGGTGGCGCATGGCCAGCCGGAAGACCTCTTCGTCCTTAAGGGGGATGTTCTTGGGAATCATGGAGCGTTCCGTCGTAAGAACTCCGCGATGCGTTCGACGGCCTGGGTGAGCGTCTCCATGCTCACAGCATAACTGAGGCGAAGATGTCCGGGGCCCTCGAAGACGGAGCCCGGTACCAAGGCGACCAGAGCTTCGTCGAGGAGTTTCTCGGCCAGAGTCAAATCATCGGGGATGGCCTTTGAAAAATAGGCGCTGAAGTCTGGAAAGACGTAGAACGCGCCGTTCGGAGTCGGGACCTGTAGATCGGGGATCTCGCCGAGCAAACCCAAGACATGGTGACGCCGCGTGTCGAACTCTTGACGCATCGCCTCGACCTCTTGCTCCTGCATCCTGAAAGCGGCCAGCGCACCGACCTGGGCAAACGAGGTGGGGTTACTGGTCACCTGGTCTTGGAAATTGCTCACCGCCTGGGCGACGGGCTTCGGCACGATCAGGTAGCCGATGCGCCACCCGGTCATCGCGTAGGTCTTGCTGCAACCGTTGATGTAGATCATTTGGTCGGCAATCTTCGACCCGAGCTGAGCAAAGCTGGCATGCTCGCCCTGGTAAACCAGGCGGTCGTAGATCTCATCACTCAGAATCCAAAATCCGTGCCGGTCGGCAAGCTGGGCGATGGTTTCCAAGGTTTCTAGCGGCAGGGTAGCACCCGTCGGATTGCTGGGGGTATTCACGATGATCGCCCGGGTTTTGGGAGAAATCGCCGCCTCTAATTGCTCGCGAGTCGGCACAAAACCCTGGTCGGCATCGGCATGGACCACGACCGGAACGCCCCCCGCCAACAGCACCTGATCTTTGTAGGTCATCCAATAGGGCGCGATCAGAATGACCTCGTCCCCCGGATCCACCAAGACCGTCAGGGCGTTGAAAACCGAATGCTTGGCCCCGCAACTCACGACGACCTGCGACGGCCCGACCTGTTGGCCGAACCTCTGGTTGTAGTTCCCGGCGATTTGCTCTCGAAGTTCGGGGATGCCCGCGCTCGGGGTGTACTTCGTTCGCCCCGACTCAATCGCCTTGATCGCCGCTTCGCAGATTTCCGATGGCGTGTTGAAGTCCGGCTCTCCGACGCTGAGCGAGAGGACTGGTTTGCCGTCAGCCTTCATTGCCGCCGCTTTCGCGGTGATCCCGAGGGTCGGGGAGGGCTTCAAAAGTTGGGTTCTTTGGGCAAGGGTCCGGGTCATCGACACGTGGAAGTCTACCTGTCGCCCATAATCGGGGCCAGTTTCTTCTAATTTGATGCAATCTTCTTCTCTTCGAACGCTTCTCGCGATTTCGGCTGGATTCCTGGCCGCGCTAACCCTGTACCTTTTGGTGAGTGGTCAAGTGTGGCTAGCCCCCGGCGAGGTCCTGCGGGAGCTGTTCGCCGGTCCCGGCCAGGGAGGCATCATCTGGACTCTACGGATCCCTCGGGCCCTGGCTGCCATCTTGATCGGGGGAACACTGGGAGTCTCCGGATTGCTGTTCCAAGCCCTTTTTCGCAATCCTCTCGCCGAGCCCTACGTGGTTGGGGTAAGTAGCGGAGCGGCGGCGGGGGGAGCGCTGATGCTGATCCTGGCCGGCACTGGCGTGGCGGTGGTGCTCGGCGCGCTCTTTGGCGGGTGGGTGGCCTTGGCCTTGGTCTTGGCCATTGGAGCCAAGGCCAGCGGAAGCCGTCTGGGACCCGTTACGGTGCTGCTTGCGGGGGTCATCGTGGGAGCGATGCTGAGCGGGATCACGTCGGCACTCCTGGTGCTCTCAGGGCAAGATTCCAGCCGAATTCTCGCCTGGATGCTGGGTTCCCTCAGCTCGGTTCAGTTGGTCTCAAACGCTTGGATCGCGCTTGGGCTCTTGCTGGTCGCGGGTTGGGCCTGGCTCCACGCGCCCGATCTCAATGCCATGGCGATGGGTCCCGAAGCGGCTCAACAGGTCGGGGTCGATGTCCGCCGACTCACTCAGGGCACCTTGTTCTTGGCCGGGGGCTTGGTCTCGCTCACGGTTGGCTTTGCGGGGATCATCGGTTTCGTGGGATTGCTCGCTCCCCATCTTGCCCGCCGCGTCGCCGGTCCAGACCTTCGCCGGGCTTGGTGGATCGCCGGAATTCTAGGGGCCGTGCTTCTGCTGGCCGCCGATGCAGTGGCCTCGCGGGTGATTCGTTCGGCTGAGCTCCCGGTGAGCGCGGTGACCGCAGTCCTAGGTGCTCCCGCCCTGTTGGTTCTATTTCGCAGGATTACTTAAAGATGTTCTCTTGATCCTGGCGGTAGATGCTCTGGACCAGGGCAATGCACATCATGCAGAGCCACAGAGCCGTCCCGCCATAGCTCAGAAAAGGTAGCCAAAGGCCCGCCACGGGGAGGATCTGGAGGTTCATCCCTAGGTTGATAAACGTATGGAAGGCCAACACGGCAAGGACTCCCGCCGCCGCCATCCGACCAAACGAACTTCCCGAAAGGGCCGAGACCATCCAAATCCGGAAGTAGAGAAGCCCAAAAAGACCGAGAACCATCGTGCAGACAACCAGGCCGCCTTCTTCCCCGATCACGCTGAAGATGAAGTCATTGTGCTGCTCGGGGACCCGAGTCTTTTGTTCGCCCTTGAGGTACCCCGTACCGAAGACGCCACCCTTGCCAAAGGCCATCGCGGCTTGATGCTGCTGAAAGTCTGCCCCCATCAGGTCGGTCTTCGTCATCGCTCTCAGTCGGTCTTCCTGATAACCTCGGAGTTCGACAACCCCAGCCAGGTTGAGCGCGACCAGACAGGCAAAGAGCCCCACGACGGTGAACCAGATATGGCGAGCCTGGGCTCCAGAGGCGATCGTCACGGCAAACCAGATCACACAGACCACCATCACCGAGCTCAGGTGCGGTTGAGCTTTCAGCAACAGCAAACTTGGTACGACGTGCAGAAATCCAACGGCAGGAGTCCACCACTGGTTCATGAGCTCCCGCCGATTGGCATAGAACGTGGCCAGCGTGACGATGATGAGGAGCTTTGTCAGCTCACTCGGCTGAAATTCAAGCGCCCCAAAACTGATCCACCGTTGGGCTCCCTTGCGAGTTTCACCGGCAAACAGCACCAATCCGAGGAGCACCAAGTTGGCGATGTAAAGAAGGTTCGAGGCCTTCTTCCACATGTCCTGGGTGACCTTCCAGACGATCGCTGCCGGAATCAGACCGATGAACAGGTTGGTGACCTGCTTCTTAAAGATTGCCGCGCCACTCTGGTTGACCGTCGAGCTATAGATGGCCATCAACCCCACCACGAGAAGGGCGACGGCCGCAACCAACAGCCATGGATCGGCGCTCATCCCGGAACGGGCAGAATCTTGTCGCTGGGTCCTGAGTCCCGAGACCCCCATCATGGGTCGGCCGGTTCCCGGGTCGAAGTCGTGTGGGCCTGGCGGCGGATGATCCCCTTGCCCTCCACAAACCAAAAGCTGAGGTTCCGGTCGAGGACGCTGGCGGGCCCATCGCTGGAGGCCGGAATATGGATCGAGAGTTGGACCTGCACACGATCGGCCGCATAGGGTCCCCCGGGAAGATTGAGGTCTTCCTTCAAAAAGCTGAGGTGAGCGTAGGCCAGGTACTTCCGATCGTCGATCACCACCCGTCCCGACCACTTGGTCTGAACATCGCTCTTGTCCGCGATCATCGAGACCAGCGGGATGGCCGGTTCAATCTCCATCGAGACGATCTCGCGCAAGGCAAAGGAGACCCCATCCACCAGATAGACTTCCCGCTCGAGCACCTCGTCGTGGGAGACGAGCTTGAAGGTCACGAGATTGCCGGCCTCGGATCGAGCCATCTCGACCGGAACCGAGGCTCCGGCATAGACCAGGTTTGCCCGGGTGTAGGGCAGCTTATCCGGTTCGCTGACGATGGGAATCAGGGGATCTGGGCCGGGGTCCCGCCGAAGACAGGTGGCCCCGATAACGAGAATCGCCGAGCAAAGCAGGACGAAAAGCGTTACCGGGATCTTTCGGTCGTTCATGGGGATCACGGCCGCCGAGTGGACCGACCTATTGTTTAGTACTCGATTCCGTGGATGGTTGATCCTGGATTTCGAGGAGCTCGACCACGATCGTCTGCTTGTTTCCGCCTTCTTCGTTGGTCAGCTCTTGTTTGACCATCCCGATTCCGTCCGAATACCAGGTGTTGCCCGCCAGCTTGATCTTGCGCTCGCCGAGCGTGATGGATCCGGTCAGCTTTACCTTCAGAGCAGGGAACTCCCCACCCTTTACCTTGATCGTCTCTTCTTTCTCGATCTTGGCCACCGCCTCCAGGATCGGGCTCATGTCGCCGGCGGTCATCTTGCTCTTCACCTGCCAAGTCTTGCCCAGTTCAGGATTGGAAGGCAGTTCCAAAGCGGGGACATCAAAGGTCCCCATGGTCGAGCTGAGAACATAGATCCCGTCCTCGCGCGCCTCGACCACGTCCGACTGATTTTGAAGCCAGCCCGAGCGTTCGATGCGGAACGTCGCCTTGCCGTCCTTGATCCCTTCAAACTTGACGGTTTGGGTCCCCGTTGTAGGGGTTCCTCCGCCCTGAGTCATTTGGTAGGAAAGTTCGCGAGTATTGGTGAGCCCATAGAGCCCAAGCCCGCGATGGCGAAGAGCATTCGGCAAGTTTGGTGCTGCGGGTTGTGCTTCTTCAGGCTTTTGAGGAGCCTGGGCTTGCACTCCGCCAGTCGTCCCGGGAGGAGGCCCCGAGGTCTCCTTGGAAGATCCTGGGGCACAACCTAGGGCGACTCCAACGAGGAGACCACCCACCAAAACTTGCCGCCACGTCATGGGTTAGTTGCCTCCCGTCGCGCCGGGTGTGGTCGGGGGAGTGGTCTCAGGGGTCGTCATTTCGGTGGATCCCGAGCTAGGGGTCCCGACTCCGGTGGTGTTGGTCGGGGGAGTAGCAGGCGTCGTTCCGGGCGACGGTGCGCCGGTTGCTGCGGCGGCTCCGGCCTCAGGCGTCGCCGTCGCGGCCTTCATGTCTTCGCTCGGTCCTTTGCCAATTCGATGGCTCTTCAGCAGGAGCTTCGTTGCGCCCGAACTGTTCTCACCCGTGATCCCTTGGATCAGGCGAACGAGGCCAATACCGGGGGCCCAGAAGGTGCTGGATTCCATCGTCCCCTTCGCTCCCGGGGCATCCCAAGATTGCTTCTGCTCAACCTGGAGAGCATTCAGGGTTCCGGTTTTAGTCGTGACTTCAATCGGCTCCAGAACCTTGCCTTCTAGGCTCGACTCGACCATGTTTCCGCTGATCGGCCCCTTACCCTTCCAGCTGTAGGTGCTGTTGTTCTGGATCGGGAAGGTCAGGATGGTTTGAGGTGGATCGAACTTGCGGTTCTTGTCGCCGATCCCAACCGAGACCTGATACAGACCGGTGGAGTTCGACAGGTATTGCTGGAAGTCGATCACGGTTCCGTTGGAGATGATCTCGATGTCCGCCATCTTTCCGCCTTCGGGTACGTCAACGACCTTTACCACCCGGAAGATGAATTCTTGGGTTCCGCTACCGACGCGGCCTTGGTTATCTCGAGCCTCAACGGTGGCTTCATAGACCCACTCGTTGCCGACCTCAAATGGGAACAGCGTGGCTTCCTGACCCGCGGCGAGCGTAAACGCAGCCGGCTCGGGGAGCTTAGTAGAGGGGTCATTGGCGGCCGCAGTTTCCTTTTTGCCACCGCATCCTACGATCATGAGTGCGGCAAGACCCAACATGGCCCCGCCTAAAATCTTCGTCTTCATCACTTTGCGCATCCTCCTGCTTGACAAATCTGGTTAATTGTATCCACCGCGTCGCGGGCGAGTTGTTCGTCCGTCAATCCGCTGATCAGCACCTCTTGTTGCCAGATCTCGTGAGAGATCACGGGCGCACCGATCGCGATACCGTCCACGATGAACAATAATTGGAACCCTTTGCGTTCCCTACTGATCTTCCATAATCGGTCTCGCCCCTCGCTGGTGAGAGAAAGCCGGACATTATAAGTGCGATTTCGACCCTCGCCGACGGATTCAAACGAAGCGTTACGAACGACCGACTCGTTGGCGACCGTCCGGACATTGGAAAGCAAGGCCTGGGGCTTTTCGGCCATCTGCTTGGCCCGGTCGGGGCCGATCAGCGATCGCAGCTCACGCTGAAACTCCGGATTCGGCTCTCTCCCTCGCTGAGAGACCAGCTGCTGGTAGAGACCCTGAATCTGCTCAGGAGTTGCGCTTGCACCCGCCTTCTCGACCTCGTTACTCAAGCTCCGCATCAGCGTCGTGCGATACGGCATCCTGGCTCGGGCAACCAACTTTTCGCCCGTTGGGGTTTGAAGCTCAACCGGAAAATCGATGATGATGCCGTTGGCCATTGCCTCGAGATTGAGGAAATCTGGGGCGGTTCCGTCGAGCTTGGTCCCGAGGTCACGTTCGAGATCCGCCGCAAGGCTGGCGTCCCCATCCAGCGCCTGAGCCATCTTTTCGGCGGTCCAGATGTGCTCGACCGAAGGCCAATCCTCGCGGGTGATTCCGTTCAGCGACATCACGTACTCGCCTGATTTGTCGGCCTCCCCGTTCATCGTGTCGAGCATCTCCTTTATTGGGATACGCCGCCGGTTTTCGCCCGAAGAGTCCGCCTTCTCAATGTCGACTCCTCCAAACTCTCCTTTCTCGCCGATGAAGAGCTGAGCCACGCGGTTCGACACGACGATCCGATACCCGTCCTCCGGATTCACGAATAGTAAAGTGACCCGTCCCGGACGCAGGCTAGGGAACTGAAGCTGAGAGAGTCGGTAGCCGGTGATCCCGATGACCCCACCGTAGAGCGCGGCGGAGAAAACTGCAAAGCCCAACGCGATCTTGACGGAGGGACGAACTTTCATGTCTCGGAATTCACCAACTCACCATTTCAGCGCCGGGGCGTCTACGGGAGTTCCGACAAATTTTACTCGCTGGGGTTGAAGTCTGCGTAATATCGCCCTGAGACGGCGGCGCACACTGCCGCAAGGCCGAGGTTCACCACCGCCGCGGCCAAAGCCGCCATCACAACTGACTTGCTGAGAGCGAAGATCAAGATAAACAGGCCGACGCCGGGGCCTACAGTCACGACCAGGGCCAAGAGCCCCATTAAGCCCCGGAACCCCCGCTGGGTCGGGTCATCGATATCTGGGAACATGATCGTGGTCATGAAGCTGCTACTCAAAATCCCCAAGAACGCAGAGAAGCAGGCGATAAAGATTGTGATCGAAGAAAGGCTCTGAGTCGGCTTCAGAACAATCCACGCCAAGAGGACAATCAAGCCCGCGACTCCGCTAGGGATCAGGCGCCCGAGCATCTCAAAGAGGATCACCCGGCTTGGGGCAAAGGGAAGGGGTTTTTGGAGATCTCCTCGACGAAGTAATTCGAGAATCCCGCTGGTTTGAAACCCACCCGATGTCGCGATGGCCACGAACATCGAGACCGCCACCCCGATGAGCGAGACAGTTTCGGGAGCCCGCTTGGCTTGAGCCGATACAAAGATGAACAGGTAGACGAGCATCGCTCCGAGGGCCACGCCGAGGAACCAGAAGAAAGTCCCCACCCGGAAGAAAAGCACGGCCTCCTTCCAAACAAGCGCCCACTCGCCCTTTAGGTTAAGCCGCTGGAGCCACGCCGTCCGGCGACTCTTAACCTTTCCCATTCGGGCCTGCTGCGCCAAGATGCCGTAGACGTCGCCCTTCTTTTGAAGCTCCATCACTTCTTGGGTGGCCGTCGTCCTCTGGGCGACGATATCGTAAGCCCACGATTCTTGACGCAGGGCAACCCACAAACCCAGCCCGGTAAGGACCACGAAGCAAGAGACGATCCCGCCCGCTAGGGCCCAGTCTTGGGTGAGTGGCACCAGGGCTAGCTCAGTTCCGAGCCACGGGATGAAATAGACCACCTTGAGCACGATCATCTGCAGGGTGGCGACAAAGCCCTCCACCGAAAAGTTGGATCTCAAAGAGAGAGTGATCGCCAAGCAAGTGAGGAGGATAAGGGCGAAGATCGCCCAGTTCACCAGCCGACGCATCCTTTCGAACCGTTCTTCCGGTCGATTCACATAGAGGCTGAGTGCGTAGCTCCACGAGACCCATACCAGGGACTGGAGGAGGTACGACAAGAACCCCATTCGGTAAAGATCGGTGAAGGTCCCTGGACTCGCCTTGTCAAGCCCCATTTGCACCCCGGTCGTGATCGGACGGAAGAAGACGAGGATGAAGACCAATGGGACCAGATTGGTGATGAGAACATCCCGGACGAACCGCATGGTGAGGATCAACCGACGGTCCACCGGAGTCGTGAAGAGAATATCGACATCCGCCCGGCGATACATCCCGATGTAATTGGGCAGGCTGAACATCGACAAGAAGGTCAACATAAGAAAGCCCGAAAAGGCCACCGCTGAGAGCATGGGCAGGCTGATCTGACCCGCCGGTGCAAGAGCGTCCCCGATACTGTTGAACGACTCTCGCTGTCGAATTGCCCCACCGGAAAAGGCATGTCGGAAAAAGAAGAAATACAAGTAGAGGCCGAAGAAAACCAGACCGGCAATCCGCCGACCCGAGCTGAACGCCCGGCGGATCCCGTTCAGAAACATCCGGACGTTAAGGAAGACGATCGGTCGCAACTGGGGCCTCCGACGTTAGGCTCAAGAACACTTCTTCAAGGGTCGCATCGTGCATTTGACTCTGCTGCTGGAGCTCGGCCAAGGTCCCCTCCGCGACCTTCTTTCCTCGTCGCAGAATGACGACCCGGTCGCAGAGCTTCTCTGCGGTATCGAGCAAGTGAGTCGAAACCACGATGCAGCAGCCGCTTTGCTTGGCTTGCTGCATGTCCATCTTGATCTCATGGACCCCCTGCGGATCGACCCCGATGATCGGTTCATCGAACAGTAGGACGTTGGCCCGGTGCACCATCGCACAGGCCACCGCGAGCTTTTGCCGCATCCCCTTGCTCAAGGTCGCGACGAGTTCGTTGCGCTTGTCGAAGAGCGAATACCGCTTGAGAAGCGCCTCGTGGTGCTGTTCATAGATGCTCATTGTGTCGAAACACATCGCGATGAACTTCAAGTGTTCATCCACAGTCAGGAGTTCGTAGAGATTGGGCAACTCGGGGACGAAGGCGAGGCCCTTCTTGGCCGCCTTGTGGTCGATCACGACATCGCTGCCGTTGATCAGCACCCGGCCCTGAGTCGGGCGGAGGATGCCCGAGATGCACCGCAGGGCGCTGGTCTTGCCTGCACCATTCGGCCCCAATAGCCCGACGATCTCGCCCGGCCGGACCTCGAATGAGAGCCTGTCTACCGCGCGAAACTTTTTGTAGTCCTTTGAGATCTCCTGAACTTGTAGCATCCGATCGCCCGAGGGGTTTTACCTTCCGAAGAAGCGGAAGGTTTCATTTCTTTTTCCCCTCAGGTGCCAAGGCGTTCGATCACGCGCTGGCGGCGCTGCTGAACCTCGCGGGGGGCGTCTGTGAGATTCAAACCCTTCACCTGGGGCAAGAAGTCGGTCAGTCGTCCACTCAAAACCGCGCCCAGGCAACTGATGACCACCGACCAATCTTTGCTACTGAGCCCCGACGCGATCAGCGGAGCCATCCAGGGTTTGTAGGTTGCGGCCTCGACGAAGTCAAAGGCCATCCGCCGCTTGGCCAGGCTCTCCCCGGTAGCCAAAGCCTCCACAATGCTGGCCAAGTCGGCCGGTTCGGTGGCCGCCCATTTTCTGAGCGCAAAGGCCCCAACCCGCTCCCGGTGATCGTCGGCAAGAATCTGTTGCCGGAAGAGCCCCTCGTGCTTCTTGGCATCGAGGCCGTCAAGGCCGACCTGCATCGCGGCGAAGGACGTGTTCCGCTCGACGGCTTGCACCAAGAGCGCTTCGGTGACTAGAGTCGGTTCTAGCGCCGCAATCCCCCGAGCCGCCCAGGCTTGCCGCTCGGGATTTGGGTGCCCGAGTTGGTCCCGCCACAGCGAAAGAAGATCCGGACGCTTGAGATTGACCAGACCCTCCAGATCGCGAAAGACCGTAATCGGCCCAGAGTCGGCTCGGACCAATTCGGTCAGCAGCGCAACGGTCGAATCCGACACGGTTCCATCAAGGAGCTGCTCAAATGCCTGCGCGCGGTGCGAAGCATTCGGAGCCGACCGGACGATCGCGGCCAGCTCATTCGCGCCAAACTCATGCTCGGTCTCGGCCAAAAAGTCTCGGTGACCGTCGAAGATCACTGCGTCCACCGGCCCCGAGAAAGGAACCTGGAAGCTCTGAGTCGCTTGATTGAGCACGACGGGGAAGTCGGTCACTCGTCCTCCGCTCAAAATGCTGATCCTGGTCTTGACTCGGTAGATCGGGACCCCCAGATCGGTCTTCTGCGTCTGCTGAACGGTGACCGTGACGCCCCCTGCCGGCGACGGGGTCCATGAATACTCGATGACCGGGTGCCCGGGGCGCGCGATCCATTGATCGAAGAACGGCTCCACATTGATCCCGCTGCCATCCGTCATGGCCCGCCAGAGCTGACTCGTGGTCACGGGCTGGTGGCGATGGCGGTCCAGGTAGGTTCGCACCCCTCGGAAAAACGCCTCGTCGCCGATCTCGCGCCGAAGTGTGTGGAGAATCGCCGACCCTTTAGGATAGGCGTGGCTGTCGAACATGATGTCGTCGTTCGGCCGGTGCTTAGTCGCCATCGGCCGGATGTAGCGCCGAGACGCCCCGATATAGCTGTTGAAGTTGTCCGCGATCTCCAGGTCATACGCGGCCTGACCGTGGGCCGCAGCGGCGTAAACCGCTTCCCCGTAGGTCGCAAACCCCTCGTTGAGCCAGGTCTCGCCCCAGTCATAGCAGCTCACCAGATCGCCGAACCATTGGTGCATGAGTTCGTGTGCATTCAGCCCGGCCATCCGTCGGTAACCCTCGCGGGCGTCGCTGAGCGAACCGGCCCCGAGAGTCGAAGCGCTGATGTTCTCCATTCCCCCGCCAAAGTCGTACATGGCGTTTTGGGCATATTTGACGTAAGGGTATTCGCCAAAGTGCTCGCTGAAACAGTCGAGCATGGCCTTGGTGTCATCGAAGCTGTTCTCGATCAGGTGCTCCCGCCCCCTGGGCACGACGTACCAGAGGTCCTTGCCTCGCCACTTGTCCTTTTTGACCGAGAGCGGCCCCCCGACTAGGCTGATCAGATAGGTCGCGTGGGGCTGGTCCATCTTCCAGTGCCACGTGGTCTGGGCCCCTGAACTCTTCTCGCTCACGAGTTTTCCATTCCCAACCACAGTCCAGCCCTTGGGGACGGTGGTGATGGTTTCGCTGGTCGCAAAGTCGTTCGGATAGTCCCACGTCGGGGCCCAACGGCGGTTGTAAGTTGTCTCGCCTTGAGTCCAAAAGCCGATCCGATCGGGGTTGCCATCGGTCTCGATCCAGTGGAATCCCCCTTCGTCGCCGAATCCGCCGCCCTGTTGGTTGGTCGATCGGTACTTGATTTCGACGGAGTAGGTTTGCCCGACCGTCCAAGCGCTGCCCTGGAGCACCAGGTCTTCTTTGGCCCGCCGGAAGCTCGCCGGGTGCCCATCGAGGGTCACACTCGAGATCTGGAGTTCTTCCCCGGCATGGAGCACGACCTCGGTCAAGCCCTCACGGAGTGGCTTAAAGGTCGACACCGATCGACCGGCAAACTCGCGACGGGGGTAGTCCACCTGGATCTCGACCTTGACGTGCTGAAGATCAAACGTCCGGTCGGGAGCGTAGCGCGGAACAGTGCGTTCGGGATGGAAAGGACCTAGCGATTGCTGAAGAGCAAAATGCAGGCCAATAAGGCCAGCGACAAGCATGAAGGTCACCTTACCCGAGCCGGGTGGCGTAGACTCCACTAGACCTTGGAGATCAACGACCTTTACCAAGACCTCATCATCGACCACGGTCGCCGGCCGAGAAATTTCGGCCCCCTGGCCGAGGCCACATCGTCGCACCAGGCCCATAACCCGTTGTGCGGCGACCAGGTCTGTCTCCACCTGCAAATGGAGGGAGAGCGAATTGTGCGGGTGCGGTTCGAGGGGGAAGGCTGCGCCCTCAGCATGGCCAGCGCATCGCTCCTCACCGAAATCGCAGTCGGAAAGACCCGGGAGGAGCTCCTAGGGATTGCTCAAGCGTTTCATCACCAAATGGTGAGCGGAGAACCCGGTCTCTCCATCGGACCTCTTGAGGCCCTTTTGCCCGTGCGCGAGTATCCGATGCGAGTCAAGTGCGTGACCATGGTCTGGCACGCCCTCCGAGAAGCCCTCCGTGAATCTCATGCCTAAGCCCATCGATCCCGAACCCGTCCCTCAACCGCTCAACGCGATCCAGAAGTCGATCCTCGAGAACGACGTTCTTGAGACCTTACGCACGATCTATGACCCCGAGCTGCCGGTGAATATCTATGATCTGGGGCTCATCTATGAGGTCAATGTCCGGGACGACCGGACAGTCCACGTGCTCATGACCCTTACTTCGCCCGCGTGCCCGGTGGCCGAATCCTTGCCCCCCGAGGTCGAGCAGAAAGTGCGCGAAACACCAGGGGTTGCCGACGCGACGGTCGAACTCACCTGGGATCCCCCGTTCACGATTGACCGGATGCCGGATCACATCAAGCTCGAATTGGGATTATTCTAAGGGTATGGAGCAGCTTCCTCGGCTTCGAGTTTCCCCCGCCCATCCCAACCATCTTGAGACCGAAGACGGGCTTTTCTTCATGCTCGGAGACACGGCCTGGGAGCTTCTGCACAAACTCAACGAAGACGAAGTCAGCGACTATCTGGACACTCGTGCCGAGCAGGGCTTCAACATGCCATGGATCGTCGGGATGCCCGAGTGCGATTCTCTCCGGTCGCCCAACCGCTATGGACTGACCCCGCTTCACCACCACGACCCCCGCCAGCCCAATGAAGAGTATTGGGACTGGGTCGAGCGGGTGATCCAGATGGCGGCCGAGCGCGGCATGTACATCGGTTTCTTGCCGACGTGGGCGGACAAGATGACTGCACCTTGGGGCGACGGTCCACGGATCTTCCATCTCGATGATCCAGCTCCCGCCTACGACTTTGGCCGGTGGGTCGGGGAACGCTTTGCTGAGCACACCAATCTCCTCTGGGTGATGGGAGGGGACCGCCCGGCGGCCATGACCGGATTGGAAAACGATGGCCTTCACGAAGCGGCCCGACTCGCTGGGTTTGGCCCCGAAACAGACTGGCGAACGCTCCACCGGGCCATGGCCCAAGGCGTCCGCGATGGAGCCGGTCCAGACATCTTGATGACCTATCACCCTCAGGGCGGGCCGCAGGGAAGCGCAACTTGGCTTGCCGATGAACCCTGGATCGATTTGCACGCCTTCCAGTCCGGACATGGCGGCGGTCGAGACGAGAGGATCTGGGAATACATCGAGTCCGATCTGGCCCGTCGTCCGCTCCGGCCAACCTTCGACGCCGAGCCTTGTTACGAAGATCACCCGGTGCGACCCTGGCCAACGTGGGACCCCCGCGATGGGTACTTCTGCGACTACGACGTGCGCCGAACGATCTACCGCTCGATCTTTGCTGGCGCGTGTGGAGTTGTGTATGGGCACCACTCGATCTGGCACTTCGCCGGAGACGATCCCACCGGGTGGGTCAACCACAGCAAGATGACCTGGCGCGAGGCCCTGGTTCGCCCCGGCGCCCGACACGTCGGCATGATGGCCGAATGGCTCCAAGATCTCCTCACCGTCGGAATCCAGCCCGCCCAAGACGTCTTTGTCGATCCTCAGTCCGAAAGCCCCGGCGAGTATCGGGTCGCGGCCCGGATCGGCCAACTTTTGCTGGTCTATCTTCCCCATGGCGGCGCGGTCACTCTCCGAGTGTCGGGGGACGCGTACTGGTTCGACCCGCGCACCGGCCAAACGATGGACGCAGGTGTTAGCCGGGAGGGCGAGACCCTGACCTGCATCGCTCCCAACAGCATCGACTGGGTGTTGGTCGTGGAATCTTGACCTTTCGCTTTGAGACCCCTGTCGGCTTGGCCGAGGCCGAGATGGACGGGGAAGCGGTGGTGCGTTTGGAGTTTGTCGATGGTGAGTCTGAGGCAGAAGAACCCCGCCAACTCGCCGCGTGCGGCTCGCCGACCGGGGGCGGCAGGGTGGGCGACGGCGAAGCAGTCGGGGTCCCACCCTGGGGAGAGGCCTCCGGGC